>CZKD01000006.1_pt1 | contig 63284 bp, 35 predicted proteins | sample 1122401 | NCBI WGS metagenome assembly CZKD01 (sample SAMEA3539301, study PRJEB10725) | soil metagenome | biome: tundra; feature: field; material: soil | place: USA | collected 2010-05 | depth 0.15 m
GCCGCGACCGCCAAGAAAGGTGACATCGGCGTTTACCTTGAAGCAATCGGGACGGTCATTCCGGTCTACACCGCTTCGATCACCAGCCAAGTGAATGGCCTGGTCGTCGCTGTGCACTTTAAGGAAGGTCAGCAGATACGCAAGGGCGATCCGCTGATTGACATCGACTCGCGTACCTACCTGGCAAACCTCTTACAGGCGCAAGGGTCGCTCGAACGGGACGAGAATCTGCTCGCTCAGGCAAAGATGGACCTGGAACGCTACCGGGCGGCGTTGGCACGCAACGCGATTGCGAAGCAAATCGTGGATGACCAGGAAAAGCTTGTTCTGCAGGACGAGGGTTCCGTAAAGAACGATCAGGGCGTCGTGCAATTTGACCAGGTTCAGGTCGAGTACTGCCATATCACCGCCCCTATCACCGGCCGCGTCGGCCTACGGCTGGTGGATCCGGGAAACGTGGTGCAATCTTCGGGAACCGCAACTCTGGCCGTCATCACGCAGCTGACGCCGATCACGGTGATTTTCACCATACCGGAAGACAGTCTGGGCCCGGTTGCAGTTCAGCTGCGCAAAAAGGCCAAGCTCGCCGTCGATGTTTTTGATCGTACTGCGCAAACGAAAATCGCCAGCGGGAAGTTACTGACGCTCGACAACCAGATTGACACCACGACCGGGACAGTTAAAGCACGGGCCATCTTCGACAATAAAACTGATGTGCTCTTCCCCAACCAGTTCATCAACACGCGGCTGCTGGTGAATACGTTGCAGGGGGTAACGCTGGTTCCCGCATCAGCCATCCAACAGAATGGCCAGGCCTCGTTCGTGTATCTGATTCAAAGCAATGTCGCGCATTTACGCGGTGTAACTCCCGGAGTTACAGACGGCGGGCTAACCCAGGTTGACGGCATCAATCCTGGAGACGTCGTAGCCACGAGCAGCTTCGACAAGCTGCAGGACAACACAGCGGTCGCAATCCCGAGCCAGACTCCAAACCAGACTCCGGGCCAGACTCCGAATAAGGGCGAGACCAAGCCTGCCGCTGCCAACCCAAGCGGGAGCAGCACCCCGTGAGTCCATCCCGCCCGTTTATCTTGCGGCCAGTTGCGACCTCTTTGCTGATGGCTGCCATTCTGCTGGTCGGCATTGTTGGCTATACCCAACTACCAGTCTCCGCCTTGCCGGAGGTCGACTACCCGACCATTCAGGTGCTCACGTTTTATCCCGGAGCCAGCCCGACTGTAATGTCGACGACCGTGACGGCGCCTCTGGAACGCCAATTCGGTCAACTGCAAGGTTTGAGCCAGATGACCTCAACCAGCTCCGGAGGCGCTTCCGTAATTGTTCTGCAGTTCAACCTCAGCTTGAACATAGATGTCGCTGAGGAGGAGGTGCAGTCTGCCATCAACGCGTCGCAGAGCCTGTTGCCGTCGATCCTTCCCTCGCCGCCTATCTACAGCAAAACCAATCCAGCCGACGCCCCTGTGCTCACGTTGGCCATCACCTCGAGTTCCCTGCCGCTGTCTCAGGTCGAAGACCTCGTCGACACGCGCCTTGCGCCAAAGATCTCGCAGCTCAGCGGAGTCGGTCTAGTCACCATCAGCGGCGGCCAAAAGCCCGCCGTCCGCATTCAAGCCAACCCTACGGCTCTGTCATCCTACGGCATAAACATGGAGGATCTGCGCACGGCGCTTACCAACGCCAGTGTGAACGCCGCCAAGGGAAACTTCGACGGGCCGCGCCAGGATTACCAGATCGACGCCAACGATCAACTGATCACCAGCGACGACTATCGGAAGGTCGTCGTCGCCTACCGTAACGGTGCGCCCGTGATGCTGACCGACGTGGCCAACGTCGTGAATGGCGTGGAAAACAACAATCAGGCCGCGTGGATGAATCAGACGCCCGCGGTCATTCTGAATGTGCAACGCCAGCCGGGGGCCAACACCATCAGCGTCGTCAAGGGCATCAAGCAGCTCCTGCCGCAGCTCCAGGCTAACTTGCCAACGGGCATTCAGGTCACCACGCTCACCGATCTTACAACCGCTATCGAGTCATCGGTTTCCGACGTTGAGTTTGAATTACTGCTGACTGTCGGACTTGTCGTGCTGGTCATCTTTCTCTTCTTGCGGAGTCTCTATGCCACGATTATCCCGAGCGTGGCGGTGCCCCTTTCGCTGATCGGTACCTTCGCCGCGATGTATATCCTCGGTTACAGCCTGGATAACTTATCGCTGATGGCCCTGACGATCTCCACCGGTTTCGTGGTGGACGATGCCATCGTGATGATCGAAAACATCGCGCGCTACATCGAAGCAGGCGACCCACCCATGGAAGCGGCGCTCAAGGGCGCGGAGCAAATTGGCTTCACCATCCTATCGCTGACCGTGTCGCTCATCGCCGTGCTGATTCCGCTGTTGTTTATGGGCGATGTTGTGGGACGCCTGTTCCGCGAGTTTGCCGTGACGCTGGCGGTCACCATCGTCGTTTCGGCAGTGGTCTCCCTTACGCTCACGCCCATGATGAGTGCTCGTATCTTGCGGCACCAGCCGAAAGAAAATCAGGGGCGCATCTATCAAGCTTCGGAGCGCGCCTTCGAAGGAATGATCGCGTTCTATGGCCGGACCCTGAAATTCGTCCTTCGATTCCAGACGATTACCCTGTTCGTTGCGCTGGCCACACTGCTGCTGACGGTTTTCCTTTACATCATTATTCCTAAAGGATTTTTCCCGGTGCAGGACACTGGCGTCATCCAGGGCATATCGCAGGCGCCGCAGACGATTGGCTCAGTCGCCATGGCCGCGAAGCAGCAGGAACTGGCAAAGGTAATCCTACAGGACTCGGCCGTCGAAAGCCTCTCATCGTTCATCGGTGCGGATGGTACGAACACGACGACCAACAGCGGCAGGATATCGATCAATCTGAAGCCACTGGATCAGCGCAAGATGAGTGCGTCAGACGTCATCCGCCGGCTCAAGTCGAAACTCGATCAGGTTCAGGGAATCGAACTGTTCATGCAGCCGGTGCAAAACATTTCGGTGGACGATCGAGTGAGTCGCACGCAATACCAGTACACGCTTGAAGACCCCAACGCGGGTGAACTGAATGACTGGACCAACCGTTTCGTCGCCCGGCTGAAGCAGTTGCCAGAACTGGAAGATGTCGCCACCGATCAACAAACCGGGGGACTGGCGGTATCGCTGGTGATTGACCGGGTCACCGCTTCACGATTTGGCATCGCACCGACAACCATCGATAACACTCTATACGACGCCTTCGGTCAGCGGCAGATCAGCACGATGTATACCCAGGTCAATCAGTACCATGTTGTGCTCGAAAGTGAACCGCAATTTCAAAAAGACCCGAACAAGCTGAACCATCTCTACATCCAGTCCAATGCATCGGCGGGCGCAACCGGCGCGGGCGCATCTTCCTCCTTCGCCTCCTCCGGATCATCCTCGGCAGGGTCGAATGCTGTGACCACCTCAGCCCTATACACTCCGGCGGCCAACACCCTGGCGCCTCCGGGGAATGTGCTTTCGTCGGGCAGGGGAGCAACCTCCATCGGCGCCACTAGTTCGGCCACGAGCAGTGCCGTGCCGCTGAGCGCTTTCTCCCATTTTGAGAAGACAACCGAGGCGCTCTCCATTAACCATCAGGGTCAATTTCCCGCAATTACTGTGTCGTTCAATCTCGCGCCGAACGCCGCGCTCGGCGAGGCTATAACGGCTGTCGACAAAGTGGAAAAAGATATGCACATGCCTCCCAGCCTGCAGGCAGGTTTCCAGGGTACGGCGGCATCATTCACGGCTTCACTGGCCAACGAGCCGTTGCTCATTCTGGCTGCGCTGGTCACGGTGTACATCGTGCTTGGAGTTTTATATGAGAGCTTTATCCACCCGATTACGATTTTGTCCACGCTACCGTCAGCGGGCGTTGGCGCTTTCCTCGCGCTGCTTATCTTTCGCCAGGATTTGAGCGTGGTGGCCATCATCGGCATCGTGTTGCTGATCGGGATCGTGAAAAAGAACGGCATCATGATGGTCGACTTCGCGCTCGAAGGTGAGCGCGAGCACGGGAAGAACGCGACCGATGCGATTTACGACGCGTGCCTGCTTCGCTTCCGCCCCATCATGATGACCACCATGGCCGCGCTGCTGGCGGGACTGCCTCTGGCGCTCGGAACGGGTTTCGGTTCCGAGTTGCGCCGGCCGCTGGGCATCGCCATGGTGGGCGGACTGTTGCTGAGCCAGGTGCTCACGCTGTACACCACACCCGTCATCTACATCTTCTTTGACAATCTAGCGCAGCGCTTTTCACACAAAGCGAAGCGCTCCGAAGGCGGAGGCGCGGAACTGGCGGGGCCCGCATGATCATCTCCGCACCCTTCATTCACCGGCCAGTGGCTACCACGCTGCTCACGGTCGCGATTGCCCTCGCCGGGGCGATTGCGTTTGAGGTGCTGCCGGTGGCGCCCCTGCCGGAGGTCGATTTTCCGACAATTTCAGTCAGCTCCGGCTTGCCGGGAGCGAGCGCCGACATTATGGCTTCGTCCGTCGCTACTCCCCTGGAGCGGCAGCTCGGTCATATCGCTGGGGTCACGGAGATGACCTCTTCCAGCACGCTGGGCAGCACATCGATCACCATCCAGTTTGACCTCAGCCGGGACATTGATGGCGCGGCACGCGATGTAGAGGCCGCCATCAACGCGGCGCGATCCTATCTGCCCGCGAACCTGCCGGGCAATCCGACCTACCGCAAGGTCAATCCCGCCGATTCGCCGATCATGATCCTGGGCCTTACCTCCGACAAATATGGCCCGGATAAAATGTACGACTCCGCCTCCACCGTCCTTGCGCAAAAACTGTCGCAGATACAGGGAGTAGGGCAGGTCACTGTCGGAGGCGGCGCATTGCCGTCTGTGCGAGTAGACGCGAATCCCACACAGCTGGCCGGCTATGGACTCACCATTGCGAATTTGCAGTCTGTGCTAAGCCTGCAGAACTCCGACCTGGCCAAAGGTCAAATCTCCGATGGCATCGTTAGCTCAGACATCCTTGCCAACGATCAACTCTCCCTGGCAAACGACTACAAGCCTCTCATCGTGGGCTACAGCAACGGCGCAGCGGTCCGCCTGTCCGATGTCGCTCAGGTGACAGACTCGGTGCAGAACGTCCGTGCTGCAGGCTATTTGAACGGTAAGCGCTCGGTGACGGTCATTATTTTCCGCCAGCCCGGCGCCAACATCATTGATACGGTCGACCGCATCCGAGACCAACTCCCTTTTATCAAGGCAACCATTCCCTTCGGCATCGATACCACCATCGTTCTGGATCGCACCACTACCATTCGCGCCTCGGTCAGTGACGTGGAGCGGACGCTGCTGATTTCGGTCGGCCTCGTCATCCTCGTGGTGTTTGTCTTCTTGCGCAATGGCCGCGCCACGCTTATTCCCGCGGTCGCGGTGCCGGTCTCGCTAGTCGGCACCTTCGCCGTGATGTATCTGTTCGGATACACGCTGGACAATCTCTCGCTGATGGCCATGACCATTTCTACGGGATTTGTGGTCGATGATGCCATCGTGGTGATGGAGAATATTTCGCGACATCTGGAAGGCGGCATGAAGCCCTTTGCCGCGGCGCTGAAGGGTGCAGAGGAAATCGGATTCACCGTCTTCACCATCAGCATCTCGCTCATCGCGGTCTTTATCCCTCTTCTGTTGATGGGCGGAATCGTTGGCCGTCTCTTCCGCGAATTCGCCGTCACCCTCTCGACGGCGGTGTTCGTGTCCATGATCATCTCGTTGACCACGACGCCGATGATGTGCGCCTACCTATTGAAGGACGAGCACGCTGAAAAGCATGGCCGCATCTACGCAGCCAGCGAGAAGTTTTTCGACTGGGTGCTGTCGTTGTATCGCGGCAGCCTGCATTGGGTGCTCGACCATCCGACCCTCACGCTCGTTGTGCTCTTCATCACCATAGGGCTCAATGTGCTGTTGATTGTCAAAATACCCAAGGGCTTTTTCCCGACCGTGGACACGGGATCGATCAGCGGTTCCGTGCGCGGGCCGCAGGATTCATCCTTCCCGGCGATGAACGATTCCATTCAGCAGATCGGCCGCGTGATCAAGAATGATCCCGCAGTCGAGAATGTGATTGCCTTCACAGGCGGCGGGGGGGCCACGAATAACGGCTCCCTCTATATTGCGCTCAAACCGCTGGCCGAGCGCAAAGTCAGCGCCTCTCAGATCATCGATCGCCTGCGTCCGCAATTGAACCGTCTGCCAGTGGCTTCCGCGTTCCTCCAACCAGTGCAGGATCTGCGCATCGGCGGCCGGTCCAGCAATGCGATGTATCAGTACACTCTCCAATCCGACACGGTGCAGGATCTTTCGAAATGGGGACCGATCATGCTGGAGCAGATGAAGCACCTGCCGGGCCTACAGGACGTCAACTCCGACCAGCAGAATGGCGGTCTTGAGGAGTTGATGACCTATGATCGTGTCACTGCGGCAAAGCTCGGCCTCACCGTGAAGTCCCTGGACTCGGCGTTATACGGCGCATTCGGCCAGTCGGAAGTGTCCATCATTTACACGCAGCTCAATCAGTACTATGTGGTGCTGGAAGTTGCTCCCCAGTATTGGCAAAGCCCCGAAGGACTGAAAGACATCTACTTTCAGAGTTCCAGCAATGGAAGCACCCCGCTGCTCACGGTGTCCAAGAGCCAGGCCAACACAACCCCGCTGAGCATCAACCATACGGGCTTATTCCCTTCAGTCACCCTGTCCTTTAACCTCGCGCCGAACGTATCTTTGAGCGATGCCACCTTGAGCATCGGCCAGATGCAAAAGCGGCTTGGCACTCCATCCTCGCTGCAAGGTTTTTTTGCCGGCACGCTGCTGGCTTACCAACAATCTCTGAGCACCGAGCCCTTACTGGTTCTGACAGCGCTGCTGGCGGTGTACATCGTCCTCGGAATTTTGTATGAAAGCCTGATTCATCCGGTAACCATCATCTCCACGCTGCCCTCGGCGAGCGTAGGAGCAATGTTCGCGTTGATGCTCTTTAAACAGGATCTGAACATCATTTCCATCATCGGCATTGTGCTGCTGATTGGAATCGTGAAGAAGAACGCGATCATGATGATCGACTTCGCACTTCAGGCAGAGCGCAATGAGGGGAAGAACACATACGATTCGATTTTTGAAGCGTGCATGTTGCGCTTCCGTCCGATCTTGATGACGACGATGGCTGCGTTGTTGGGCGCTTTGCCATTGGCGCTGGGGACGGGCACGGGCTTCGAACTCCGCCGGCCCCTTGGCATTTCAATTGTGGGAGGGCTGATCTTGAGTCAGATGCTCACGCTCTATACCACGCCGGTCGTGTATTTGGCCTTCGACCGCCTGCGGCTACGGATGCTGGGGAAACAACGCGATATCGTCCCACAAGGGGCCGGACCAGCCCCTAGTGCCGCCAACTAATTCGACAGAGAGGTAAGCAATGACCGAGATGAATGAAACGACTACGAAGTGGAACGGGGCGATTCACCGGTCCTCATTCTGTCGCACCTTGAAGTTCGCGGTCTTATTGGGAGCTTTGATGTTTTGCAGTGGATGCGATTTGAGTCATCGATATCAGCGAGCATCGGTGGAGACTCCCCCTGCCTACAAAGAAATGGAGGGCTGGAAGACGGCACAGCCTCAGGACGATACGCTCCGTGGCAAATGGTGGGAGCGCTTCAACGATCCGCAGTTGAATGCGCTGGAAGAGAAGGTGAATGTTTCGAACCAAAACATCGCAGCTGCTGCGGCAAGTTTTCTGGCAGCGCGCGCCCTGGTCAAAGAAGCTCGATCACAACTTTTTCCTACCGTGTCGACCAATCCGTCCATTACTGTGCAAAGGCCGTCGTCTTCCTCGGGGTCGGGCTCAGGAACTGGCTCTACCTCTTCCTCTAAGGGTACATTTACGGACTACACGCTCCCCTTTGATGCCACGTGGCAGCCGGACCTGTTCGGTCGTATCCGGAACACAGTAAGATCCGCTGCCTATGGAGCGCAGGCCAGCGCGGCTGACCTCGAAAACACCCGCCTCACAGTTCAAGCCGAAGTTGCCTCCGACTACCTTCAACTTCGCGGCCAGGATGCGCTCAAGGAATTATTGGATTCCACCGTGGTCGCATATCAAGAGTCCCTCAATCTGACGACAGCTCTGTACGACACGGGCATCGACTCGGAGGAAGCCGTAGCGCAAGCGGAAACTCAACTCGAAGCCACGAAAGCGCAGGATGACAATCTTGGCATCCAACGGGCTGAATTCGAACATGCTATCGCTATGCTGACCGGTCAGCCGGCATCGACGTTTTCAATTCCAATCCAGGCACTCAATGCAAATCCTCCAGCGATTCCCTTCGGCGTTCCGTCTCAGCTTCTTGAACGACGTCCCGACATCGCCGCCGCAGAGCGCTTGGTGGCTCAGGCCAACGCACAGATTGGCATCGCCAGGGCAGCATACTTTCCGACCGTTACGCTAAGCGCCACGGCAGGACTCGAAAGCACATCCATCGCGAGTTGGTTCACATGGCCGAGCCGTTTTTTCTCGCTCGGCCCAGCGGCCGCGGAAACGCTGTTTGACGCGGGGCTGCGCCGGGCCACGGTCATGCAATTCAGGGCGCAGTACGATGGGACAGTAGCCAACTATCGCCAAGCCGTCCTTACGGCTTTTCAACAGGTGGAAGACAACCTCGCGTCGCTGCGAATACTGTCGGTGGAGATTCAGCATCAGGACGCGGCTGTCAAATCTGCGGAAAGAAACCTCGCGCTGGCCACAGATCGCTACAAATTAGGGATCGATCCTTACTTGAACGTTCTTACCGCGCAAACTTCGTTGCTATCCAACCAGGAAACTGCCGTCACTCTCCGAATCCAACAGATGACGGCCACCACAGGGTTGATCGAGGCGCTCGGTGGAGGTTGGGACACTTCGCAACTCCCCTCGTCAGCGCAACTGGCCAGTAAGGCGCCATAGGACGCAAAGACGAGTCCCGGCGCTCATTCGTTGGCAAGCACTCAGACCACATTGAACACATCAACCGAGAGCGCCGATTAATGATTTCCTGAAGAGACTCGCTGCGGGGGGGATTCCCGAGCACGCGGGCCTCCTGCACGCACTAGACCCCGAAGTCGGCTTTCGTGTTAGTTCGACGTTCACCTTCGCGGATCACATCCAGGCTGCACAGCCTGTCTCACCTCTGCGATAGCGGGCTGACGTCTTCCTGAGTTCCTTCGGTGCGCTGTTTCTCATCAAGAACGACCGACGACAGTTCCTCGTCAAACTACTCGATAACCGGGTCGGCATGCAATACGACCTGCTTTGCCTTCGTGAGGTTCCCGGTAGAGACATCGGCTATTTCTGCAATCTCGGACCGCACATCTACTTTTTGAGCTTCCGTCAAATTTGACTTGCTCTGGCCACCGGTTCATTGGTTTGAGCGTGCTGTTTCTTGGAGAGACAGTTCGAGATCCAGAGCGAGGAGCGATCGGCAATAGCCGTTGAAGCCCTCGGCGCGAACCTTTTGTTTCGTCCGCACGCCTGCGAATTGACGCACGGACCCAAGCGCTGGTGGCATTGTTACGGCACAGTCTGCGCCAGAAGATCGCGGACCCCCTGGAGGCAGAGAGCTTATCGTTGACTCTCGTACGAAGGGCTCTGGGCCCACGCACCACTCACGCTCCGGGCGCCACTCTCGGACGGCAGCGGCTGGTGGACCGAGTGAAGCTTGTGTTGGCGAGCGATCTGGCGCGGCGTTGGACGTTGGCAGAAATTGCCGCTGAGGTGCGCGGATCTCCGGTCTATCTCACACAAGTCTTCCAACAAGTGGAAGGGCTGCCCCTATACCGCTATCAGTTGCGCCTGCGGCTTGCACGGGCGCTGGACCTTCTCGCCCACTATGACGACCTGACGGATCTGAGCCAGGAGGTGGGCTTTTCCAGTCATAGCCATTTCAGCGCTGCATTCCGCGAGGCTTATGGCCGCTCTCCTTCCGAATTCAGGCGGTCGGCATTGAGTCGCTGACGCGCTTTGCTGCAAACCACGCAAAGGCAGATCACTCAACAACCCAAGAAGCCTCATAAGGCACCAGGCCACGTTTACCATGGTGCGGTACGGTTCCGGCAAAAGGTCAGGAACTGCGAAATACTGTTCTGCACCCAAAATAATCGGTTTCCTCGGGCGCCGGCTTGACGGACCCCGAAGCGGCTCATTCCCCTCAGATGTCGAATGCAGAAAGCAAGAGAAATTGACCAGACCTTGGAGGACTTCGAATATGGGCAGAATTGAAGTCATCTTTTGAATTCCTGGGATATGCGATTCACGCGGCGTGGGATGACGACTCTGAATCTCGATGAAGGAGTCGCGATCATTTGAGTGGGTCCGTCGAAATCTTAGCGCGGATTTGTTGTCATCGAGGCGCGATGCCCGGTTGTCGTCTCCCAGTAGTCGATCCATCGCTGTCGAATTTGATTCGCGCGCTCGACAAGATCGTGGCTTGGACTTTGCCCGTGTTCGACCACGATGACAAACCCGGTATTGAACTTCCTCTGCGAGTGATCAACATCCGGTAAGCGCGGGCCTTCAGCCGCAATCACGTCTTGAATCGTCACCTTCGTTCGATCCGCCTTGAAGATGGGGCGTCCGTGCGCGTCTTTACCGGCCGGCACAAGGTTTTTCAGGATAAAGAAGTCTGGCACCTCTGCGGCAGAGATCAAGCCCATCAGGTACAAGTCGAGATAGGAATAACCGGTGGCAGGCACGTAATAGTCATCATCGAGCTGCGTGTAGGTTCCATCGAAGTTGTCCTGCCAGACTCCACCTCCCATGGCGGATGCCTCGGTAGGCCGCTGGTAGGGGAATGCAACCGGCGCCTGCAGCCCTCGCGCCCAATGGACAGGGCCCAACGGGATTGTTTCACCACTTACTTTCGCAGAGACAAATGCGGCCCATCGGTGGCCCATCTCATGCCCAAGCTGCGACATCGCGTAGTTGTATGGGAGCATCTTTCTCTCCGGTGAACTTTCTGCCAGTTGGCGCGAGTAAGCAGTGATGTCGTGATCGCTTCCCACCGGAGCTCCCTCGGGCGGTCGTTCCTGCATTTGGTTCGAGCCAACATATACCGGCTGTACATATCCCCACTGAAACCGCCCTTGGGTGCAGTAGCTCGCAAGATCGTGTTGGGGCGCGCCGATCCCGCTCACATTCCCGGCTACAGGACCGTCGCTGGGAGTACCCGCTTCCTGGTTATCGATGCGGAAATCGGAGTAGTAAGCCAGAAAGTCGAATTTGTCGCCAAGTTCCTTGATCACTGTGCAGGAGAGATCCTGTGGTTTGGGCAAAGCAAGAAAGTGGAACGATTCGTATACGCACGGAAATGGACCGTTCTTGCGGGTCAAGGACGAAAGGTGAACCTCGGGATCGCGAATTCCCGACAACCGAACCACATGAGGAGGTATCCGCCCAATCGCCCCATGATTCCCAGGCGCAACGACGTCAGCGAATACGGCAACTTGATCCACTCCGCGAAACTCTGCCGGTAGTATCCCCTGCATGGTGATTGTATTTCCGGTCGCCTTCACCTTTCGCAATACGCCAGGTCCGAATGCAATGTACTTCGTCGATGCACGCCGGCGCAGCGCAATTCCTTGAACGGTCCAAACCAACGCTGACCGGGCTGCATCGGCGCTGGTGGAAAGCCGTTGGCGCGCATCAAAAAAGATGCGGTACACAATGCCATCCACTCCTGGATCACCCTCCGGCACCACCGGTCCGCGCGTCTCGAACGTCACCTTCAGGACGACACCATCAACGACTGAGAGCTTGAGATTCCGGACATCCAAGTGCGCGGCTACCTCCGGATGCGGCTCGGCACCGAGGGACGCCAAAGGCTTTTCCGCGCCCGAAAGTGCAGGGTAGACGCCAACAATGGCATCTTTCGCGGCAAGTTCCTTATATGACGTCTCGATCGATCCATTGCGATAGAGCACCGCCTGAAACCGGTTGATCATCTTGAACCATGTAAAATCCTGGATATTTCCAAACGGCTCCGTGAGATCCCAGGTGATGACCACACGATCCGCTAGTTCTTTGACGTAATGAGGTCCTGACATCCGAGGCTTAAAAAACACGCAGATCGCTGGGGCGCTATCGATCAGTGTTCCGGCCGCCTCGGCCAACGGCTCAAATCGACCAATCGACACTCCTCCTTCGCTCCGCTCTCCGCGCTCAGAATCCTGATCCTTTTCTCGTTTGCCAAAGCTGATCGAACCTGTTCTGCCCACGAGAAACGAATTCCATTGCTGACCGGAGAATGGAAACTCAAACTGATGGAGAGTCACTTCGGCACCGGCGGTTTCTGGGCCGAAGTCCGAATCCCAGTGCAGAGGCCCATTCTCGACGCGATAGCCCGAACGCTCTGGATTGAAGCGCAGCGTGCGACCGACGAGATCGAACTGGTTCGGTTTCCCCAGTGCGCCTTCATCCAATTCCATGACGATTAGGTCGCCACTCGTCGAGACTTTGCCGATCGCGTGCCCTAGTTCAACCTCTTCCTCTTGTGTGTATGTCCACACCGAACACAGAAAAAGGCCACAGAAGAATAGAATTCCGCTTCGCAGTAAACACCTGGGGCGCTTGTGCATGTGACCTCGGCTTGATCGCAAAAAAATCGAGGATGCCTTTGCGGCGTCTTATATGTTATATACAATATCCTCCCGGTGAAAGCACAGGTCATTAAGATTCACTGAGCTCTTTTGGAAAATGTATGCTCTCTAAACTCGCCTTCATAGGCGAGCTGTTTACGAGCGCGATCGGGTTTGCGCAATCTCTTCCCTCAGCGCCACACCGCCGCGTTGTGACTGTTTCGACGACCGAAACTCGAGGTAACGAACCCTCGATCGCCGTAAATTTCAACAACGCTAATCAAGTGGTTCGACAACGCCTCGAGAGGGTGGCGTCTGTTCAATGCGAGTCGCGTGCCACGTGCGACCCGCTCCCTCCCACGAGGAAATCGAGATCGGCGCCTTTGTTCGCCTGCTGGACGTGTTCGACATAAAGCCTGAGCCATCCACGCTCTGGGAGCGGTGGAGGCGTCCAGTTCGCACGGCGAGCGGCGAGAGTATTGTCATCGACATCCAACCCAACTAACCTCTTGGGAACATCGAGCGTGATTATGTCCCCCGATTGCACCAGAGCGAGCGGTCCCCCGGCGGCAGCTTCGGGGCAAGCGTGCAGTACGACGGTCCCGTACGCTGTGCCGCTCATCCGCGCGTCGGAGAGGCGCACCATATCATTCACACCCATACGAAGGATCTTAGGCGGAAGCAACATGTTGCCGACCTCCGCCATGCCTGGATAACCCCGGGGGCCACAATTCTTTAGAACCATGACACAGTTCTCGTCGATGTCCAGATTCCCGTCGTTAACCCTCGCGTGACATTCTTCAATGCTTTCGAACACGACGGCTCGCCCGCGGTGCTGCAACAAGTGCGGACTCGCGGCTGAAGGCTTGATCACCGCGCCGTCGGGCGCGAGATTGCCGCGCAGGACAGCGATCCCAGCGTTCGCTTTAAATGGTTCTTTGAATGTGCGAATCACTTCGCGATTCCAACAGGACGCGGAGGCCACATTCTTCCCGATCGGCTGCCCGTTCACCGTCAACGCTTCTGCTTTCAGGACGCCAGCCTCGGCCAGTTCGCGGAGCACGACCGGGAGCCCGCCCGCGTAGAAAAAATCTTCCATCAGATGCTTGCCCGAAGGCTGAATGTCAACCAGGCAAGGTAGAGAGGATCCCAGCCGATCGAAGTCGTCGAGACACAGCGGCACGCCGACACGCCCCGCAATTGCGAGCAGATGGATCACCGCATTCGTGGAGCCGCCGATGGCCGCATTGGCGCAAATGGCGTTCTCGAAAGCCTCGCGGGTGAGGATCCGTGATATGCAGAGATCTTCGCGCACCATCTGGACAATGCGCCGCCCCGTCATCTGGGCGAGAGTGTTGCGACGCGCATCGACCGCGGGAATGGCCGCGTTGCCTGGCAGGCTCATTCCCAGTGCTTCCACCATGCTCGCCATGGTTGAAGCGGTGCCCATGGTCATGCAATGTCCCTTGGAGCGATGCATACAGCTCTCCGCTTCAAAGAACACTTCGACCTTCATTCCCCCTGTGCGGACCAGATCGGTCATCTGCCACAGCCCTGTTCCAGATCCCAACTCCCGGCCTTGGAATTTTCCAGAAAGCATGGGGCCGCCGGAAAGGCCGATCGTAGGCAGGTCGCAGGAAGCGGCTCCCATCAACAAAGAAGGCGTGGTCTTGTCGCAACCCATGAGCAGAACAACTCCATCGATGGGGTTGCCACGAATCGACTCTTCGACATCCATGCTGGCAAGGTTCCGAAACAGCATGGCGGTCGGGCGCAGTTGCGTCTCACCCAACGACATGACCGGAAATTCCAGCGGAAAGCCACCTGCCTCCCACACTCCGCGTTTCACAAATTCAGCGAGTTCGCGAAAGTGGGCGTTGCAAGGTGTCAGCTCCGACCACGTGTTGCAAATGCCAATCACCGGGCGGCCATCGAACAGGTCATGGGGCCAGCCCTGGTTCTTCATCCAACTTCGGTAAAGAAAACCATCACGGCCCTCTCGTCCGAACCATGCCTGGCTGCGCATTTTCTTCATAGCTCCGTCCTTAGGTCTGACTGAGACTCCAACCGACTGTGCTACGACGTGCAGCGATAATAGCGCAAACTCTCGGGGTAAACGTAATCTCGGATCAATGTTTTCCTTGAGTATCCACCGGCGGGGCGGAGGAAATCGATTGCGGTGGCCGAATTGCCATCCTGATCAGTGCAGGTCTCAACTAAAAGGAATTTCTCTGCAAACTGCAGCCGCGGCCTTAGCCGTGTTCCAGCAGGCGATTGCTGAAGGCTATGGCGACGAAGACTTTTCAGCCGTCTCCAAATCATCGAAGAGACTGCCGCACTAAGATTGTGACGGAGCACCGAAGGCTCGGGCCGAAACCTGGCTGGCCTAAAAGATTGGACGCCGATTCGCAGCAACGATTTTCGGGTCGGTTTTGCCTCAGACGTATGGAAAACGTTTGCTATAATGCGCGCTGGAGTGCCTGAGTACCGCCCGTTCCTGAAAAGCCCGATGGATATCCGCGAAATCGCCCGCAGAGCGAAGGTTTCCACCGCCACCGTATCCAGGGCAATCAATCGTGTCCCAACCGTCGATCCTCAACTGGCGAAACGGGTGTGGAGGGTGGTGGACGAACTAGGCTACTACCCCAACATCCAAGCCCGCGCCTTGGTCTCAGGAAGAAGTCGCATTTTTGGCCTGATCGTCTCAGAATTCACCAATCCATTCTTCCCAGAGATCGTCCAAACCTTTGAAAATCTCGCGGTTGAAAATAACTACGAGATCTTGATCACCTCGACCGTGAACGACCCAAAACGGATGGAATTGTCGGTTCGGCGCATGATCGAACGGCGCGTGGATGGGGTGGCGATCTTGACGTTTGGCATGGAAGAAGGACTGCTCGAACACCTTCGCTACCGCAAGGTTCCTCTGGTTTTCGTAGATGTAGGGCCGGATGTAAGAGGAGTAGCCAACATCCGGATCAACTATCAGAACGGAATCCGGCAGGCTGTACAGCATCTAGCGGCCCTCCGGCACACGCGCATCGCGTTTGTCGCGGGCCCGCCGCACTTGAAGTCCGCCATGGCCAGGCGAGAGGCCTTCAAGACGTCCATGACGGAGATCGGACTTCCTCCCGACTTGATCATAGTCGGAGATCACCGCATGGAGGGAGGGATGCGTGCCCTGATTGAGCTCAGTCGTTTACAAGTTCGGCCGACTGCCGTGCTGTGCTCCAATGATATGACCGCGATCGGAGTCATGCGGCAAGCTTATGATCAGAACATCAGAGTACCCGAAGGCCTTTCCGTGGTCGGGTTCGACGACATCCGTTTGGCCGAGTTCACAACGCCTCCGTTGACGACGGTCCAAATGTCCCAAAAGGAACTGGCCAGGATTGCTTTTCAGGCTCTGTTGAACGAGATCGAATGCGATCCTTCCTCGCACGAACGCCACGAATACGAACTGACCACCAGTTTGGTGCTCAGGCGTTCTACGGCGTTGGCCCCGGCGGAACGGTCCGCAACGGCCGCAAAGAGAGCGGGGAGCAGTCGATCCCGAAACTCCTCAGCCATGCCCCATCACTAGATCGGGACCGTGTTTCTCTCTCTCAACCGCCTTCCGGGAGAAGAGCTTCCGCGAAACTTCTAGAGAGCGCTTGCCAAACTTTCCAGCCCCGGAATAATCTAGGTTGCGTCCTTTTTGAGTAAACGATTACCGTAATAAGAGTCCGGGTCCCGGGAGCATAGGACAAAAGGGCGATGCTGCAGCGCTTGCAAGAACAGGCGCGGCCTTGTTCAGAAGGCGGTCCGTTTCAACTTGCGCGCCAACGTCGGTGGGGCGCTGCGTAATCGACGCCTCTTATTGTTTTCGGTTTGCGCCCGCCCGCACCATGAAATATTTTGCAGTCGAAACGGGGAGCTATATGGCCAAGAAGAAGATGACGATGGGCGTGATTGTAGGCAACCGCGGATTTTTCCCCGATCATCTGGCCAAAAGTGGCCGCGAGGAGATGCTGCGCACTCTGGAAGCGGACGGCATCGAGGTGGTGTCTCTCACCCCAGACGAAAGCAAGTACGGTGCGGTCGAAACCCGGGAAGAATCCCGCCGCTGCGCCGACCTGTTCAAGCGCAATCGCGAGAGGATCGACGGCATCATCGTCACGCTGCCGAACTTTGGCGAAGAGCGCGCGATTGCCGACACGTTGCGTCTGGCCGATCTTCGAGTACCGGTCCTCATTCAAGCTACGCCCGACGATCCCAAGAAAATGACCATTGTCTCGCGCCGGGACAGCTTCTGCGGCAAAATGTCGGCCTGTAACAACCTTCGGCAGTATGGCATTCCTTATTCCGTCACAACATTGCACACCGAGAGTCCAAACTCACCCGAGTTCGCCAAGGACCTGGAGTGGTTCTCTGGAGTTTGCCGAGTGGTGAAGGGGTTTCGAAACTTGCGTGTCGGCGCCATTGGCGCTCGTCCGGCAGCATTCAACACGGTGCGTTATAGCGAGAAAATCCTGGAATCGCAGGGCATCTCGATCGAAACTCTGGATCTTTCCGAAGTTCTGGGACGCATCGAGCGCATGAGAGACAATGATGACGGTGCGCAGGCCAAACTTGCCGCCATCAAGAAATATGTCGATGCCGGCAACGTGCCCGCACCCGCCTTATTGAAGATGGCGAAGCTGGGCGCAGTTATCGATCAGTGGATGGCGACGACCGAGGTTACCATCAGCGCGGTGCAGTGCTGGACCTCGATTGAAGAAAACCTGGGCGTAGTTCCCTGCACTATTATGAGCATGATGAGCAACGAACTCCTGTCGAGCGCTTGCGAGGTGGACATTTGTGGTGTACTGGGCATGCATGCCTTGCAACTCGCCTCAGGCAGTCCGTCGGCGCTTCTCGATTGGAATAACAACTATGGATCGGACCCGAACAAAGCCGTCTGTTTCCACTGCTCGAACCTGCCGAAACATTTCTTCCGCTCAGTGAAGATGGACTTTCAAGAGATCATCGCCGGCACCGTGGGCAAAGAGAACACGTTCGGGACCTGCGTTGGGCTGATCAAACCAGAGGAAATGAGTTTTGCCCGGTTCTCCACCGACGACACTTCGGGCAAGATGCGCGGGTATGTGGGGGAAGGGCGATTCACTGATGACCCGCTGAACACCTTTGGCGGGGCAGGCGTGGTTGAGATACCGGAGCTTCAGAAACTGTTGCATTTCATTTGCGAAAGAGGTTTTGAGCATCACGTGGCCGCGAACCTCGCGACGGTCGCAGCCGCCGTGTACGAAGCCAGCACGCGATATCTGGGCTGGGACATGTACTATCACGGTTGCAAGAACGGAGCCTGCTGATGGCCATCGTGGCTGGAGTGGATTTCGGAACGCTGAGCGTTCGCGTTTCTCTGGTCGATAGCGAACGAGGCCTGCTCGAATCCGCGATCGCCGAGTACCCGCTGCACCGCAAGCGCGAAGATCCCGAATACGCTACCCAATCTCATGACGACCATATGTGGGCGCTTACCTCCGCGACGCGCGCAGCCCTAAAGAAGGCGGGTGTTCCAGGCGATCGGGTGCAGGCCATCGCGCTCGATACCACCGGTTCGTCCGTGATTCCGGTTGGCAAAGATCTTCAGCCAATCGGTGAGTATTACTTGTGGTGCGATCACCGCGCTAAGGGCGAAGCTGCGGAGATCACTGAAGTGGCTCACCGGGAAGGACTGGAGGCCATCCAATGGTGCGGCGGAGTCTATTCTTCGGAGTGGGGGTTTTCCAAGCTGCTGCACTGGCTTCGACACAATCCTGAGAAGCGATCGGACTTCGTCTCCGCCTTTGAGCATTGCGACATGGTCGCGGCTACGCTGTGCGGAATCACTCAGCCCAAGCATGTAAGGCGCAGTATCTGCGCCATGGGACACAAGTGGTTGTGGAACGCACAACTGGGCGGACTTCCGCCGGAAAACTTTCTGGTAAAAGTAGACCCTTTGTTGAAGGGAGTTCGCGACCAACTGGATGGCGAGTATGCCACTTCCGATCGAATCGCCGGCACACTCTCGTCGCATTGGGCGGAAAAACTGGGGCTCAAAGCAGGTATTCCAATCCCGGTTGGCGCCTTCGACGCGCATTGGGATGCGATCGGCGCAGGGTGCCGAACCGATGATATGGTGAACGTCATCGGCACCTCGACTTGCATCATCGGAATCACTCCATCGGTGAACTTAGTGCCAGGAGTTTGCGGCGTTGTGCAAGGCAGTGTGCATCCTCTGCGCACCGGAATCGAGGCCGGACTGTCTGCGGTGGGCGACATCTTCAGTGCGATTGCTTCTCGTGCAGGCACTGACGTAAAGACACTGAGCACTGGCCTGGAAAACTACCGTGCCGGCCAGACTGGATTACTGCGCATGACCTGGGACAACGGGGACCGCACCGTGCTGGTTAACCCCAACCTGCGCGGCGTCACGCTGGGATGGAATCTGCAGAGCACGGCGCAGGACGAACTGTTCGCCGCGATCGAAGGAACTGCGTTTCATACCAGAGTGATCCTGGATCGCATGGCTGAGCATGGAGTAGATATCAAACGCGTGATCAATGCCGGAGGCATTCCCCAGAAGAATGACGTCCTGAACCAGGTCTATGCCAATGTTCTGGGGCGCCCGGTATTGGTTCCAAGCAAGAGCGTGGTCAGTCTCGGATCTGCGATCTTTGCATTTCTGGCTGCCGGTACTTTCAAGACGATCGAGGAAGCACAGGACAAGATTTGTCCTTCGCACCGCACCTTCCTTCCGGATGATTCGACGCAACGCACTTACGACACTCTGTACTCCTTGTACAGCAAGTTGTATTTCGCCTTGGGACAACGTAGCGACAGGATGGGAGACGTCCTGCCGACATTAATCGCGATCGCAGAGTCTGCAGTAGGGGGAGCCTAGCGGTCGAGGCGCCACAGCCGTCTGTGGAATGGTATTTCCGTTGGCGCGGACCTTAGAGAAAACCGGAAGTGTGGGCAGCGATGAAACGGCCGCCGTCGAAATCGCCGCGGCTACGAACTGTCTGCGCGAGATGTTTCCTTCATCACCCATGGCTTTATCGTTTCACTCTATTTCTACAGAGACCATTGAACAACTGTGTAGGAGTGCGCGGGAACCTCAAACTTGGTGCGCCCTCCGCTACTGGCCGGTACTGCAAACGATTGCGGCACAACTCGTCGCGGTGCGGCAAAGGTGTTCGAAGCCTTCAGGTCATTTCCCGTCAGCACGGATGCTGAAATCACACGGGCTGGAGCAGCATCTTCCCACACTACTTCCACGTCGCGAGCCTTCGACAGATCGCGGTTCAAAATAAAGAGCGAGAGTTTGCCATCGGTGCGATCCAATGAACCTGCGACATCCACATGCCCGACCTGGTCTAAACCGGAGACTTCATAAGTAGAAGACTGCACCAGAAGGTCCAGTACCGCGCCTCTGGCAAATTGCAGCGCCCAGCTGTATGGGTAGTAGATGGTCTGCTGCAGGATGCCATTCGCGTCTGTCATGATCGGGGCAATCACGTTTACCAACTGGGCCAGGCAGGCGAGTTTTACTCGATCAGCATTGCGCAGTAAGGAGTTAATGAGGCCTCCAACAACAAGCGCATCCTCCAGGTTGTACACCTCTTCCAGCAAGTGCGGCGCTTCCTGCCGGTGGCCATCCACTGCATCGCCGGTGGTGGTGCGATACCAAACGTTCCATTCATCAAACGACAGCCAAAGCTTCTTCGGAGATCGCTTGTGCCCTCGGACCAGATCGCATACCGCAATGGTCTCCGCGATCTGACGTTCCATCCTCAGATTCATGGCGAGATATTTCGAAGTATCGCCGCCCGTGTCCCGCTCATTGTTGCCGAAGTAACGGTGAAGCGAGAGGCCGTCCACATACTGGTAGCACTGTTCCAACACTTCGCGATCCCATTCGAGATACGTCGGCATAAGGGGACCGCTCGAACCGCAAGCAATCAGCTTGAGCGACGGATCCACGTATCGCATCTGTCTCGCGGCATCCGCGGCCTTCAGGCCATACTCGGTGGCTGACATGTGCCCGATCTGCCACGGACCGTCCATTTCGTTGCCCAGGCACCAGTGCTGCACCTTGTACGCATCAGGAATGCCATGCTGACGCCGGAGTTCGCTCCATTTGGTGCCCTTATCGACGTTGCAGTACTCGACCAGCGCTGCCGCTTCTTCCGCCGTCCCCGTCCCCAGATTCAGCCCCATCAGCGGCTCCGTGCCCGCCGCTTTACACCACGCCATGAACTCGTCGGTCCCGAACTGGTTTGATTCGAGGGTGTCCCATGCCTTATCCAGCGTGCGCGGGCGGTCTTTTTTCGGCCCAACTCCATCCAGCCAGTTGTATCCAGAGACAAAGTTCCCCCCGGGATAGCGAATGATCGGAACCCCCAATTGACGGATCTCGTTGAGCACGTCCTTCCGAAACCCGTTGGCATCGGAGAGCTTGGACCCGGGATCGTAGATTCCCTCATAGATGGCTCGCCCCAAGTGCTCCAGGAAAGAACCGAACAGCTTGCGGTCCAGTGGCGCAATGGTTCGTCTGGAATCAAAGTAGACCCGGGCGGGTCCGTCGGGCGAGGGAGCGGCTTGAGGGGATGCGCCAGCCGCAAACAGATTCCGCGAAAATAGAGCGGTTGCGGAGCACGCCATGCTTGCGTTGGAAGCCTGTTTCAGGAAACGGCGCCTGGAAGCGGAAAATCGATTCATGGGATCACTTAATGATGAGTCGCTGCCTCGCTTGTGGATCACGACTCCCAGTCCTAATTAATGTACGAACGGAGAGCCTTGCCATACTACTTCAACGCAGTGAACCGTGTATTACCCAAACAAAACTAGCGAGCTGAACTCTGATCTCGGCTCGCCAGCAAGACGTATCGGTGGCCCCTCAAAACGATATCCTCAATCCCAGCTGAATCTTTCTCGCATCATCAAACTCTGAGGATCACGGAACCGAGGTTGCTGAGAAGACCCGCGGCAATGTGGCCCAGCTAGTCTAGATAGTGGGCCGGAATCCGACCGTGTGCTTCGACGCGCGCACTCTCATTGCATCAGGTCCACCCAGGTCTCGGAAGCCAAGAGCGCCACACTGTATGCGCCGCGCGCCTTCACCGATATTGCGGACGGATGAAACTCACCCACTCCGGCAAGATGGGCCGGCTGATCAATTCGGAGCCGGGCTTGTGTCGTGAACTGATTCATCGGCGCCAGGGCGATCCGCAATGAGCCTGTTTTTCCATTCCAAATGAGACGCTCGAATTGTCCGGAGTCCAAAGTGAGCCAGAGCCCAACCGGGGCGAGATAGACGCGAGTCCGCGAAGCATCTTTGGGTTCAACGGTTACCTCATCGCCGGAAACAGAAAGATTCCCCCCGAAACAGATCCATCCGAAATCCGGGTGGCTCACCACGTATGTCGCGGCGCTCCAGGCATGTCCGAAGAAGTTCGTCCCATTGTCCCCGGATAGAGGATCGAAGCGAAGCATGTCGGGAAATGAATGAAACGCGGGCGAGTCGAAGCCTTGCTGGTCAATGTTCGTCAGGACCCCCATTACGCCGCCATAGCCCGCGCGCAACAGGTGAATATCATCGGGATGCGCACGGTATTCCGCAAGCATTGGAATTGCGTTGATTCCGGAGCCATAGTGATGAAGCTGGCGCTCGATGCGGCTGTACTTCGCGGCATATAGGAAATCCCAGTAACGCCGGGCGCTGCCGTTGTATCCCCAATGCGGAACAGTCGGCATATATCCGACGATCGCATTGATCGTAACTTCTGCCTTGTCGGTATATCCGAAATAATTGCTCCAGGCGTAGACCTCTTCCTGCCCCGTGGAATCCCAAGGCATCTCGCTTCCGAAGGGATAGGCTTCGGTCTTCCAGTGATCGGCTCTAGCCTTCATAGCGGCCTCAAGTTGACTCGCCTCAGCTGCTCTTCCTTCCGCTTTGAGATCGTTCAGAATCGCGACGAAGATATCGCCTTCCATTTGCCCGAACTGCGCCAGCCCTTCTCCAAAGCGCACCATCGCCATGGATGTTTCATAGGCCTGGTCCAAATACCAATCCCATGGGTGATTCTTCACAAGCCCGGAGTGATTTCGGGCCAGCCGATAAAGAACCCAATACGCAGCCGCAACGTGCGGATAATTGAAAGACCGGTCAACGGCTTCCGAAGCCTGCTTATTCCAACTGGTCCAGCTCTTCCAATCGAGATCGGAACGGTAATAGTTAGGCGGGAGTTCGTTCGGTTGGTAGTAGAAGAGACTCTTTCGGACTCCGTACTTCTTCGGTCCCTCTTTGAACTGGATGCCACCCCAGAGCACACCGTCCACAAACTGTTCAAACTTGGCAACCTCCTCCGGATCGGGCTGCACATACTCCTTCATGGCGGTGGCGAGCCAGGATCCGGCGCCACCTTCATCGCTCAGGCCCGCGATCCATACCCGACTGTCTTGCGTGACGACGTGGTTGGCTTCCTTGTCATAGGTCAGCACCGAGGGATTGCGGTGAAACGGGTCCTTGGGATCGTCGAACCATTGCTCATGCGTGAGGAATCGTCCCATATCGGCGACCGCCTCGCTCTGTGGCTTCATGACGAAGTAGTGAATCGATTGGGTCAGACCGTCTTCGTAGGTTATGGTCACCCGCGATCGTCCCCACTGCTTCCCGGTCACTGAGTACTCGGTAAACTCGCGGTTGCTCGCTTCACTTTTTTTCTGGATATCGATCGAGCCGGACGGTTCTACATCGATGGACTTTACTGGCTGGCTGTACCGCAGAAACAACTGCGCATAAATATCCGTGGGAAGAACGTAACCCGGAATGCCGACAGCAACGGGCCGATGATTCTCGGCGAGAGTCTTCTCAATACTTTGAATCGAAGGGGCGACCACAAACTGAAATCCCACCGTCCAGGTCCCATTAGGCTTTAGGATCTTCGACGTGGGCGGATTCCACTGCTCAGCCTTCTTCCATTCGTTGTCAGCGAACCCGCGGCTCACAACCATCCAATCGTAGAAGCCCTCGAACGTCATGCCACGCCGGGTCATGTCGGTGTAGATCTCCGGCTTCGGCTCCTGACCATGTCTCCAATGCGGATTCATGATCGGCTTGTACGCCTCGAACGGCGTCTTGCCGTCAGGAATCACAAGCAAAGCCGGTCCGCGACCATTCAATCGGGTTACCTGGAGGTAGCCTGCCTCCTGGCCAATGTAGGGATCGGCGAACGAGCAGATGACATGCGCTTGCTCCAGCGTGCGCTCATTCATGTCGTTGTTGAAGACCATGGGAACACCCAGGCCGCCGATCTCAACGGGAGCACTCGTCGGATTTGTGAGCATAAAGCGAAGGGTCAGCTTTCCGTTCACGATGCTCCATGTACGTATCACTTGCAAAGGAATCGGATCGGAAAATGCGCCGCTCAGGTCGGCTGCAGCCAGAACGCCATCTTGAGGTATTGGTTTCACGGCCGAACGATGAAGTGCCGTCGAGTAGTCTTTCCACTCGCCTTCTCCGGTTCGTAAACGAATGTCGATGTCGCCCAGATGGTAGTAACCGTCGTGGGACCGTTCCGTGAGGCGATCGCCCGGCGTGAAGTCGAACTGCAAGTCCTGCTTCGGATGAAGGGCAGTTACGGTCTGCGATGAGCGCACAAGCGCTAACTGGAACTCTGGGGTTTCGAGGTCTTGCAGCCCATCGGTCAGCATCGGCCCGGGTTGCGGAGGAGCTTTTTTCGTTTCCTGTGCGAGCAGGGGAACGCCCGCGCACAGTACCAATGCTGCGAACCAGCAAATCAACAGGTAAGAGCTAGCAATGGAACTCCTCTGGCCGATCATTGTGTCTTTTCCTTTATGTGGAGTCTCAGAATGTTGAGCGAATGTGGAGCCAAGGAAACAGTCGATGGGTTTCCGGTCGGGATACTGCGGGAGACCGGTGCAATTTTGGTCGGTTCGTCGAACGAGTTCTCGTCTGTGACGTTCTCGGAGGTCAGAACCGTGAGTCCGCCTTCTGCTGCGACGTGGGTCGCGCCATCGAGTCGCACACTCGTCTCAACAGTTTCGGGGGTCGTATTGAGGATCTTGAGAATAACATCGCCGGATTCGGCCTGTGCTCCAGCAATGGCGAGAACCGTCTCAGGACGCGGCAGCGTGACCTCTGAGATCAGCGCGCCATCAAGAAAACACCGGATGCTGCGGTCTTGCACTTCCAACATGACGTCATACCAGCGCCCCGCCTCAATCCTGGCAACCACGGGAATGCCCACAATTGAGTCATCAGTTTCGACCGCGTGTTGATAGTTGCCCCAGCCCCCGAGGTTCCATTGCACGCGACGCCCTTCAGCACTTCCGATCGTGATCGCAAAACCTTCTTTTCCACTCAGTTTTCGCGCCTTGACGTGCACAACGGTGCGTGCATTGGTAGGGGTTGCAAGAGCCGGATCATCGAGGTAAGTCCAGGTGACTGCTTCTTCCCCCTGACGGTATATCCCTTGATCTGCCGTCCAATGTCCCGCAGGAGACTTCCAGTTTGAAACATCGTTAAATGCAGCGCGATAAATCACCTTGCCCTCGCGCTCCACATACGCGTCTTTGAATTCTGCCGCGGTATTGTATGTTCCGAATCCAAGTTGAAATCGAATCGGGCTCGGGGCGGGCTTGAAGTCGACCTCGGTGTTTAGGTTGTAGGTCGGGATGTTTTCGGCGAAGAGTTTGTTTACGTAGTAGGTGGCACGTCCGAAGGCTCTGCTGCTGTCGAAGTGAATCATGTTTACTTCCCAATCGGGATGGTTCACGTTTTCGAGCAGAGGAGCATAACTGCCCATCTTTACCAGATCGGAGTTCTTCTCCATGCTCATCATGTAGGCGGCATCGTTGAGCGCTGCGAGCAAGTTCCCGCTTCCGACACCACCGTTAGTTGCGAACTCGCCAATGTAGAGATCCCAGTCTTTGCGCGGATACGAGGCGAAACTGTCGAAGTGTTCGACGGGCCAATACAGAGGTGAGTAGGCATGTTCGTCGACCAGATCAACGCGTCCGGCAGCACGAATGGCAGGCTCGTCAATCCCGGAGATCCACGAACTCAACACAACTTTGATCTGGGGATACTTCGCTTTGATCGCTTTCTCGAACAAGGCAACGCGCTCGCCGTAACGGGACCCCTGATCTTCATTGCCGACTTCGATGTACTTGAGCGGGAACGGCGCAGGATGTCCGTTGGCCGCCCGCCTGGCGCCCCACTTCGAGTCAACTGGCCCGATCGCATACTCGATCGCATCCAGCGTGTCATCGACTAGCGGCTCTAATTGATCGTCAGGGATGAACGTGCCGCTGCGAAAGGCGCAGGATATTCCCGCATTCACGACGTACAGAGCGTCCGCTCCAATGTCGTCGGCAAACTGCAGAAACTCGTGATAGCCGAGTCCATCGGTGCTCCAGTATCCCCACGGACTGTATGTGCCGGGACGACCCTCGAGCACCCCGATACTGCGCTTCCACTGAGGGCGATCTTCGATCGTGATGCCTTCCACAAAGCATCCACCGGGAAACCTTATGAATCCGGGCTTGAGATCGGCGATCATCTGCGCCAAATCCGGTCGGAGGCCATTCGGGCGGTTGCGAAAAGTCTTCTCTGGAAATAGGGAAATGAAATCGAGCCAGACTTGCCCCTTCCAGAGAAAAGACAGTACAAGCTGGGCTTTCGGATCGGTCGCGGTGGCATGCAGGGTGGTTTCGTATTTCTGCCATCCGATCCCATCGGTTTTCACCTGGGAGCGCGCCAGTTCCTTACCGTCCAGAGTCTCGAGAGTGGCAACGATTGGCAGGCTTGTTCCACTCCCGCGAACGAACAAAGACAGCCTGTAGTTCTCTCCCCTTTGAATCGCCATGCCCCAGTAACCGCTGTTGATCACCGCAACCCGGCCCGTGGACGTGACGGCGCGAACCGTAACTTGCAGCGAGTGCGGAGTGGCAGCAGTGAGCGGATGATCCTCAACCAACTGAAAGTCAGCGTCACCGCCGCCTGACGCTTCCATCGTCCACCCTGGCCATTTGCTGTCGACGTTCCACGGCATCTGCCAGTCGCTAGCTTCGAGCCGCTTCCAGAAGTGCGGAGTCCGCGGTGGCACAACGAAGGAGCCCTTCAGCCGGCAGGCGGGAGGAAGATTGGCATCTTCGAATCCGCGATTCTTCACGAGTTCCGCGTATAAGCCGCCATCTCCAGCATGATTGATTTCTTCGAAGAAGATCCCATAGAGTCCGCGCGGAACGGCGGCCCCTTGTTTACTTACGTCGACGGTAATTTTCGCGGACTCTACAGCGAGTGCGCAGGAGCTCAGAAAGGCGAATACGATCACAAGCCGGCGGAATCGACTTTTTCTCAAGAAGCTGCTCCTGCACACCAACTCTCGGTCCGGAACAATCACACCGTGATCTCTTGCAGCCGAGTCAGCGCGCTTCGCCATCCCGAACCGTCCGTACACCAAAAACGCCTCGGATTTCATTCCCATCCGTCGCTTGGAAGCGCACAGTTACTTTGCTCTTCCCTCCAATCAGCTCCTTAGGGATTGTGTAATTGGCATCCACAAAATGGGCGTCCTGCTCTGGGCTGCGAGGCAGCGCGACATAATCACCAATCTTCTTCCCGTCGATCAGGATGTCGAATGTGCTTTTTCGGTGCCCCTCGCCGCCGTACGTTAACCAGAGCGCAACCGGGTGTGTGTTCTCGACCGGCACATCGAACGAGAACCATCCCTTGCCTGAGCGCCCGTGGCGGCCTCGCCAGAGAAGTGGAGCAGTGTTCTCTCCCTGCTCATTGAAGTCTCGCTCCGACTGCATCTCGCCCGGCTGGGCAAAAGCTATCGTGGCTGCCTGAAGCTTCTGCTGCTTTTCCTGCTCTGCTTTATATTCGGCGGAACGTTTGTTCCACTCTTCTGGGGTGAAAACGTCCCAATAGACTGCATATTTTCGCCGAGGAAGCTCGTAGAATGGAGCAAATTCGATATCCTGAGCGAGTCCAACGCCGGTTGTCTTGAACCAGCCTGGCTTGCCGGACTCCGGCTTAAGCCACTGCTGCAGCGGTTCGTTAGTGACGACAATCGGAGGAGCCGAGGGCACAGGAGGATTCTCTTCATCATTTTCATTCCTCCGCACTTCCGGTCCGAGATCGCCCGCCAGTACCAGCGGTCCCCACATGATCGCCATGCGGCTAGGATTATCTGGCAGCGGTTCCTTGCGCAGCACTTTCGGAAGATTCAAGTCAACGGTGTCGTCTTGCTGCCATACGCGGGTGATTTTGACGTAGGAATCAGTCGGCGGAAGGTCCTTGAGAGATTGGCCGTTTACCTTAACGCTAAAACCGTCGCCGGCCCAATATGGCCTGCGCAGAGCTAGCGTGAACTTTTTCGGAGTTCTGGTTCGGATTTTCACCGAAGCAGACTCACCGAGTGGGAAATCAGTCGTCGTCTCTACCTCGACTCCAGCCGAATCCCATTTCGCAATTGAAGGAGCGTAGAGGCCGATCCAGAATTCGTCGGAACCTTTGTAGTAATAAATTCCCGCCCCGTGTAGTGCATGGCTCTCCATGCTCGTGCCGACGCAGCACGTGAAATCCTCGAACATGCGCTGGTATTCATGTTGAACTCCGCGGCCGACCGGAAGCATGTAGCTGACGGTTCCATCCCTCGGATCCTGCGAGGCGAGAATGTGATTGAACAGTGCCCGTTCTTGGAAATCCGCATAGCGGATGTCGGGGGCGACGGAGAAGAGAGTGCGAGTCATCTTTAGCATGTTGTAGACGTTGCAAGTCTCCGCCGTGCGGCCGTCCACCATGTCATCTAGTTTGTCCGGTTCGCCGAAGTACTCGTTCTTCCCATGCCCACCGGTAGCAAAGCTGTAATGGTTGACCACTCGGTCCCAGAAGAACTTTGCCGTCTCGGCATCCGCCTCATTGCCTGTGTATACGTAGCGCATCAAAGCCCCGTAGACTTTGGGAACCTGTGTGTTGCCGTGAGTATGCGCGAGGACATCGTGATCCTCTGCGAGAGAATCCAACGTGCTTTTCTGATGGAATTTGTCGGCCAGAACGAGCCAGCGCTCGTCCGCCGTGTCAGCATATAGTTCGGCCAGGACTTCATTCATTCCGCCGAACTCAGTTGCCAGCATTCGCTGCAACTGATCATCGTTCAGCTTTGACAAAGTCTTCTCGACCCAGCCCGCAAACTTGATCTCCAACTGCAGAGCAGTGGCATTATCGGTGTACCTGTATGCGTCTCTGAGACCGGCGAATAGTTTGTGCTCGACGTACCACGGGGACCAGAGACCGTTGAGATCGAAGCCTCCCGACCTGATGACGCCGTTGCTCAAATCGACGAAGCGTTGCTTTCCATCGACGCCCTGACCGTCCTGCAGCGCACCGATGTATCCATCGCCCTGAGCATCTTGAATCTCTTTCAATTGCTCGACAATGTAGGTCGCCCGCTCCTTGAATCGGACATCGCCGGTGGCCGCCCACATCAGACTGACCGCCGAGAGGTAGTGCCCTGCGATGTGTCCGGTCAGGTTTCGTCCGGGGCCATCCCATCCACCGTAACCCTCCGCTTTGGGCTTGAGTCCGGCGCGCAGACGCAGGAACGCAAGCATGCGATCTGGCTGGAGTTCCAGCAGATATTTCGCGTCCGCTTCCTGGGCCGCTTTGAGCGGCCCTCCCGTCAGCCTCACGTGGCTCAGCGGCAGAGGGTTCAGCTTGATAGTCTTGCTGCTCTGCAGTCGAGCGGGGTTTTCATCCTGAGCAGATGCGCACACCTGGACTAAGAGGATCAACAAGAAAGCCAAAAGGACGTTTCTCTTCGCGTGAGTCGCGGTGAAGAGATGTTCAGCATTCCGCATTGCAGCACCTCGCAGATGAACGTGCACAACTGAGCGCACTCACTTAACCACGGCAAACGTTTACTTTCTAGCAGCTGTTACGGCATTACACGCTACTTTCAAGCCGAGTTCCGTTCGCTATTTGCACATGCTGCCGTCGATCATTCGCCAAATCCCTCGAGGATTGGCCTCTTTGAGTTCGTCGGGCAGTGCGCTGTCGGGAAATTCCTGATAACAAACCAGGCGTGTGAAACGGAAAATCGCCTGACTTCCTACTGAGGTTGAGCGTCCGTCCGATGTCGAAGGGTACGGTCCTCCGTGGACCATCGCATGCGTAACTTCCACGCCCGTTGGGAAGCCATTGAGAACCAACCGTCCGACCTTCGTCTCAAGAATCGCGATCAGATCCGCAAAGTCTCGTAGGTCCTGCTCCGTGCCGTGGACGGTCGCCGTCAAGTGGCCTTCAAGAGAACGGGCAATCTCCAGAATCTGATCGCGGCTCGAGTGCCGCACGAGCAACGTCGTAGGCCCGAATATCTCGGCATCGAGATTGGAGCCGAGAAACGAGTTCGCGTCCGTCTCAAACAAGGCTGCATGCGCACAGAAGCCTGCTGCGCCGGAGGATTGTTTTTCCGCCAGTACTCGCACTGCCGAGTCGGCCTTCCTATTTGCGACTGCGGAATCGTACGAGGAATGAATGGCCTCGGTCAGAAGATGAAAATGCGCCGAACCAGCCACCAACTCTCCCAGTTTGCTGGCGAATTTGTCGGCGGCGTCCGAGTCTTTCTCGAGAAAGACGATTCCCGGCTTGGTACAAAATTGTCCAGCTCCCAACGTGAAGGATGCATGCAAACCGGACGCAATACTTTCGGCGCGCTCGCGCAATGCTCCGGGCAGAATGAAAACCGGATTCGTGCTGCTCATCTCCGCATAGAACGGTATTGGTTCCGGGCGAGCGGCAGCTATATCCATCAAGATTCGTCCCGCGGCGCGCGATCCGGTGAAACCACCCGCGCGGACGAGAGGGTGCTTCATCAGGGCAGTCCCGATCTGCGTCCCGTGACCGAACAGTAACGAAAAGACGCCCTCAGGCAGTCCACATTCACGAACACTCTCCTGCAGAGCACGACCGACCAGTTCGCTCGTCCCGGGATGCGCGGCATGCGCCTTTACGATCACGGTGTTCCCGCCGGCTAATGCCGATGCCGTATCGCCACCAGCAACGGAGAATGCCAATGGGAAATTACTTGCCCCGAACACGACGACGGGACCAAGGGGCCGCATCAGCGAACGAATATCTGGCTTGGGGAGGGGCTTGCGTTCAGGTTCGGCGTGGTCGATCCTCGCGTTGACCCACGACCCTTCCTCCGCGACCTGCGCAAACAGACGAAGCTGGTTGCAAGTGCGAGCAGTCTCACCCTGAAGCCGCGAAACGGGCAATGCTGTTTCTTGCGCTGCCCTTTCTACGATGTCGTCAGTAGCGGCTTCGACCTTCTCCGCAATCTTTCGCAGGAATGCACCGCGATCACGGCCTGTTGTACGGCTATAGATTCTGAATGCGTCTGCCGCGAGTTTGACCGCGCGGTCGACTTCCTCCGCCGTTGCCGGAATAAAAGCTGGCTGCAATTGCTGACCCGTGGCCGGATCTCGCGCATACAAAGGATCCCCAGAACCTGTGCCCTCGCGAAAACCAATCAGCGAGCGCCCCGAGAGTTTTGTCGTCGCACTTAACATAAATTCACTTCCCGTTCCGTAACACATACGAACTCATCGATTCCGGCCGGCTTCGTAGTGCATCATGAATCGTTTTCCTTGCTTGCTCCAGTTCTCTGCCCACCAACTCAAGGCGTGGAGGCCTTACGCGAGTATCTCCCATATCGACTTCGGCTTGCACCAACTTGATGAGTTGAACGAACTTCGGGACCGTATCCATCCTCAACAACGGCAGGAACCAACGGTACAATTCGAAAGCCTTTTTGGATTCTCCCTGGATTGCGTAGTTGAACAGGTCCACGGACTCTCGCGGCAGCGCATTTGCCAGACCGGCAACCCATCCCGTCGCTCCCACACCGACCGCTTCGAGTACAGCATCATCCACACCCACTGAGATTTCGATGCGCTCATCCACGAGCGCTCGAATTGCAGACACACGCCTTGCGTCCGTGCTCGATTCCTTGACCGCCTTGAAGTTCTCGAACTCGGCTGCGAGTTCCTGTATTTGCTCGGGGAGGAAATCGGTTCCATAAGCGACCGGATTGTTGTAGAGCATGCAGGAGAGTGGAGTGGCCCGAAACACAGCCGCGACATGCGCTTTCATCTCGCGCCAATCACCGAGATACACATAGGGGGGTAGCACCATGAGCCCAGAACAACCCAGGTCGGTCGCAGCTTTCGCGAGCGATACCGACTCAGCGGTGCTGAGAGATGAGATTGACGCGACAAGACTTCCGTATCCGTCAACAGCTTTTCTCAGAGTACGGAGAATTTCTGTCTTCTCATCGAACGAGAGAGTCGCACCTTCACCCAGAGAGCCTAAGGCAACCACACCTGTGCATCCGCTTTCCAGCAGCCATCTGCAGTGTTCCGCCAGGAATCCGTGATCGACCTTCAGATTCTCATTGAAACGGGTTGTGATTGCAGGGGTAACACCTTTCCAGTTCATTGAAGCTCTCCTGTCAGTGCTGGGATCGACTGCTGTGCTGGTGAGACAGCCAGACTTCCCACGCGTGCCGAAAAGATCGGTGGCCGAACCGAATCGGGGGTTCACTTAAAAGGAACCGTGATGCAATGCGCAAACGTCGGTCGGAAAAGGCGTCGGCGCAAGCTGCTCCCACAATCCCGGCGCCTATGATGACAACGTCGTATGCTTGCTTGCTCATGCTTCCCGTCAAGCGCGAATCCCCACGCAGAGAGGATCTTTTGGATTCAGAACGAGCTCCGCCTCCGCATTCACAAATGCCGAACCTCGGATACTGGGATAAACCTTCCCTTCCTTCACTCTCACTGTGCCTTCAAACACGCTGCCGACAATACTTTCCTGCCTCCAGATTTGGCCTTCCTGGATCTTTCCGTCGGCATAGAGACACGCCAGCTTTGCGCTTGTACCGGTCCCGCACGGAGACCGGTCATACGCCTTGCCAGGACAAAGCACGAAATTCTGACTGTCTACTCCGGGAATCTGCGAAGCGGCGAATAATTCCACGTGATCGATTTCTTTCCCTTGGTCGCCGGTGATTCCGTTTTCTCGCAGCGCGATCCGTGTAGCCCAAGTGAATGCTGTCAACTCCTCGACGTTCTTCAATGTCAGCTGCATTTCATGATTACGAACGAGGAAGAACCAGTTTCCTCCCCACGCTACATCACCATACACATCACCATAGCCCGGCACCGTCACTTTCACATTCGCAGCGCTGCGGTAACTGGCAATGTTGTTCACTGTGACTTCGCCATTCTCATGCAACACCGCCGAGACCGCGCCAACAGGTGTTTCGATCCTGTGCTCGCCGGGCGTAATGCGGTTCATATACGCCAATGTTGCCACCAGGCCGATGGTCCCGTGCCCGCACATTCCCAGATAACCGACGTTATTAAAGAAGATGACGCCGGCAGCGCAATTGGCGTCGACCGGTGCACAAAGCAATGCGCCAACCATGACGTCTGACCCTCTTGGCTCATTTACGACGGCAGAGCGGAAATCGTCATGCTGCTGGCGAAATCGCTCCAGTCTGGAGGCAAGCGCGTCCTTCCCAAGATCAGGACCACCACTCACGACGACGCGAGTTGGTTCACCCCCAGTATGAGAGTCGATCACCTTAACGCGTTGCGTTTGGCCGTCTGCCATTTGGCTCATCATATGTCCCCGGCGAGAACCTGCTCGAGGGTTCTAGCTATTTCAGCTTCGAGAATATCTTATGGATACAATATGCAATCGTCAAACTTCCCTCTCCTTCAGATTGCTCGACAAGCCGTACTGCAACCGTAAGAAAATACAAGGCTTCACTCGGCTCCTCTACAGATAACGCCTTCCGAATAAAATGTGCGATATACTTTCAAACGAGAAAACGAACCTGCATTTCCCATCGAAAATGGACTTAGAGAGCGCACCGTATTCAGGCATCCCGCGCCAGTCACTACCCTCCGCCGTGGCGGACAAACTGCGCGAGCAGATCATCCGGGGCGAAATCCCTGAGGGGGCCCAGCTTCGGCAGGACGCTATCGCCACCCAATACCAAGTCAGTCGAATTCCCGTCCGCGAAGCGCTCCGCCAGTTGGACGCGGAAGGTCTGATCGCTATCGTTCCGAACCGCGGCGCCATCGTTCCTGCCCTCTCTCCCAGTGACATTGGAGAACTGTTTTCGATCCGCGCGCTGCTCGAGCCAGAAGTCCTGAAGTTGTCGATACCTCATCTCACCGAAGAAGACTTCTCGCAAGCAGACGCGGTGTTGCGTAAGTACGTTAGCGAACTCCGCCGCCAGGAACACGTCTCCGCTTGGGGCCGCCTGAACTGGCAATTTCATTCCATCCTCTACTCTCGAGCCAACCAGCCGCGCTTCACGGCCATCATCCGAAACGTTAACAACAGCGGAGAGCGCTATACCCGCCTGCAGTTGTATCTGACACACGGCGTGCAGCGCGCGAATGAAGAGCATCACCGTATCCTCGAACTGTGTCGCCAGCGCGACATTGCCGCAGCCTGTGAGCTCCTTCGAGAGCACATCCGGCACGCCGGCGACTCGCTCAAGGATGTCCTCCAACAAAAACGAACTGAGGCTCAGGTTGCATCGGAGAGTCCGGGTCGGCCTTCGAAGTCATAAGCATCTGCAAATCCTTTCGTTCTACCCTCGTCCTTACTGAATCTTGAGCAGAATCACCCCGTGCCGCGGGACATCGCCCGTGTAGCTCCCAGTGAACGATCCCAAGTCCTTGTGCTGCCAAAGATCTCGCAAATGGACACTCGACCGCGCACCGACATCTTTAAGGTTGACCGTAATTGGATTTGTGGACTCGCTGCGATTAAAGAGACCGACGGCAACACTACCATCGGCAAGAGGCTTCGCCCACACTTCCAGCGGGCCCTCTTGGGCGATGCGGCGCCCCTGCACACCCTTGGCGTCCTGATCAACGGCAATCACCTCTTTATTCGTCAGGATGTCCAGTGTCTCCTGGTTCATCTTTGAGAGGTCATTGCCTGCCAACAAGGGTGCGGCCAGCAGTACCCACAAGCTCATGTGCGTTATGTACTCGTCGTGGTTCATGCCGCCGTTGCCCACCTCGAGCATGTCTGGATCATTCCAATGCCCGGCCCCGGCAAATGGCTCCAGACCGTCCTGATCGAAACCAATGACAGACATCCGGTCGTAGTGATCCGTGATGTCTTCCGTTGTGCGCCACAAATTGCCGCCTACTGAAGCTCCCCAGCGCCAAACGCGCTCGTAACCGTACTGACACAGGCTGAATACCATGGGTCGTCCGGTGCGCACCAGGGCGTCGTGCATCTTCTTGTAAGCTGCTGTCATATCGCTGCGGCGGTAGACTTTCTCGGCGCTGCACCAGTCATACTTCAGATAGTCGAATCCCCACTTTGCGTACTCCTGCGCGTCTTGCTCCTCGTGTCCATAGCTGCCTTCATACTTCGCGCACGTCTTAGGACCGGGGGATGAGTAGATACCCGCTTTCAGACCTTTGCTGTGAATGTAATCCACCAGGCTCTTCATGTCTGGGAACTTCGCGTTGGGCCGAATTCTTCCTTGCTCGTCGCGATCTTCCTGCCAGCAATCGTCGATGTTCACGTAAACGTATCCCGCAGCCATCATTCCATTGCTCGCGATGGCATCTGCCGCAGCACGAACATCCTCAGCTGTAACTTTGCAGGCGAAGCGATTCCAACTGTTCCACCCCATCGGAGGAGTCGCAGCCAGCGTGGAATCGGCAGCCATTGCGCAGCCAACGATTGTCGTAATAAAGGCGATCAGGATTTGAGTTCTCATACTCGACGGCCTCGTTCTTTTTAGGGCGGATCGAATGCGCATCAGCCAATCCGTCCAACAATCTCGAATCGTTTGTTATTGGCGGTTGGAATCACCACGGTGTCTCCGTGAATTCCTCCAAGAGACGCAGGCTTGCCGTTCACGGTGACGTGCTGAAGAACCATGCGCGTTGGAAGGCGAAGCTTAAAATGTAGTTCTTTGGGAAAGTTGGCTCCCGTCAGTTCTACTTGCCCGACAACGACCTTGTCCTCGGGCCTCGAGATCAGACCGAAAGTAACTCGGCCCCAACGCGTGGGAGCCTCCTGAATTTGGATCTGCTTCCCAGAGGCTACCCAATCTCGTGGAACACCCTTCGCCAAGTACAGAATCTCTTCGTCTGAATCTTCCAATACCAACATCCAGCGAACCAGCAATGGGATCGTCTGCTGAGCGGGGACACAATAGGTTCCGGCTTCGCCTGTGATGCCCGTAACTTCGCCCGCCGTCCAACTTCCGCGCGTATGAGCGTGATAGCGATGCGCAAAAAGAAACAGCAGAAACTCCTCGATCCGGTCCAACCGCAAAAGCATTTGGGCGTATCCGTAAGAAATGAATCCTAGAATCTCTCGCCCCTGCGGCCCAAAACGCCACACGTTAGACACTACTCCAAGTGTCGTTGCGCCGTGAGCCCGCATGCAGTCGATCACCAGGTTCGCCAAATTCGAAGGCAGGATATCGGCTTGCAGCAGTTCGGAATATGGCCGGTGAGGCCATTGCTGCGGACTGGGCTTCTCTGTCTCCAGCGACTCGCGGAAGGTGAGGGTTGTTCCCGGGAAGAGTCCGATATAAGGCGGTGTCTTATCTTTCTGCACATTCCGTTCGATGCTCTTGACGGTCCTATCCCTCAGCGCATTGCTCCGCTTGAGCCAATCCTCAGCCAGAGGTTGCATGCCAGGCGTCGAAGTGACTCGAGCTAACTGCGTCCACACTTTCGCCAGACCCTTGAACCCGCGCGCAGCAAACGCGCTGTTTGCGTAATATGGCTGCCAATATAAAGACGGGGTTTCGACCAAGCACGAATCCGATTCGCTCCACCCGCGAATCAGACCGTATCCCGGATTATCCTCCGGCAGCCGAAGACTCTCGTCCTCCATATCGGCCAGCACTTTCGCGGTCGCTTCGATCTTTGCCCTGTGCTTCAGCAGCAGCGCACTGTCGGCCGTGTAGTTGAAGTACCTCGCCAGAAGGGAAAGTGTCATGCCGAACTGCGCGGTCTCCGGACCGCGCATATCGATCGCGCCCTTCTCGTCCACGTATTCGGAAAAGTAGTTGTCGATGAAGAGCCGTGCAGTATCCAGCCGCCCCCACTCCATGTTGGCGTAGATGGCGCTGGTGAATATGTCCTGGAAGCCGTCATATTCGGATCCGGCATAATCGCGATCCACGGCTCCGTACTTCGGATAAATCCCGCCCGGCCTCGTCATCAGTTCTTTGACGAACGCATGTTTTGAAAGATCAACCCAGTCGTTCTGCGGCAAAGAAGCAGGAGCAAAATCGCCAAGGAGTCGTTGCCAATATTCGGCAAACGCCAGCAGGGCGCGATAGAACTCCTCCGGCTTGGGATCCTGGCGGGCCGGCGGGTATGCGGGATAACTGTTGCCGTAAACCACTTCGACGATCCGGCCATTCTCAATGCGGGCGGCGCGATGCCAAGTGTGCACGATGTACTTATTCTTGTTCGGGCGGACGTCGCCGAAGAGTATGACCTCCCATGGACCTTCGCCCTCAGTGCTGACTATTTTACGAACGGCGGGCATCCAGCCCCCGACGAGGCCATCGTGGATTTGTCCTTGCCGCATTGCCTTCTGGAGTCGAGCGGAGTACTGGCCGGGATGATAAGTTCGTGTGCCTCCGCCGCGGTAGACAGGAGTGACGTCGTAGGCCTCTTTGGTTCCTACAAATGTCGTCCACATTCGGGGATTCTTCTCGGCCGATGCCATCGGAGGCGCCGCCGTTCTCACCGCTTCCGGATCAGGATCGCCTTCTCTCAACAGCCGGTCCGCCAGCAGATCCGAGGATGACAATCCGATGTCTTTCAGCTCCAAACCCAGATAAGGCGTCCCCTCGGGCATAGAAGATTCAGCGCTCTTTCGAAGAGCGAGAGTTGCTCCGGAAGACGACACGAAGACCAGCGAGCCATCTCGCGTGCGAAGGTCCTCGTAGACCTTCCAAATGGATCCATCAGCATTGAATTCTGAAACGAGGGTGTACCCTTCCACCGACACAGGCGCAGCGGCAACCGGTTTCCGTGGCGGATCGTTATGGATCTGGGGCTCCGAAATCGCGCGACCGTCCAGGAGTTCGAGACCAGCTGCGCTCACCGCCATACCTTGCAGGAATTTTCTTCTGTCCATCGCAGTCTTCTTTTCGTTGTCGAACCGCCGCAAGAGAGCGCTAGCGACGTCGTCGTCTTCTCGAGGAAATCCCCTCTCGATCTTCCTTAATTTCGAAGTTGGCCGGCGGCGTAACGCCGAGAAGATATTGCACGAAATAGTCCCAGCGCCGCCGAACCAGATAGAGCGCGTGTTCGCCGCTCTCACCGTGGAACATGTTGGGGACCAGCAGCATGTCGAAATCTTTGTTGGCCTTCATCAGAGCATCGGCGAGTCTCATAGTTTCGACCGGATGCACGTTGTCATCGACGTCGCCGTGTTCCAGTAGGAGATGCCCTTTCAACCGGCTTGCCATCGTGACGTTGGACTGTTGCGCGTAGTCGTCTTGCACGGGATATCCCTGGTACAGCTCGTTCCACCAGGCCTTATCCAACCGTGCATCGTGGTCGCCTGAAGTGGAAACGCCGACCTTGTAAAACTCCGGGAACGCGAGCATGGCGTGAGCCGCGCCGTAACCCCCCGCTGATGTTCCGAAGATTCCAACGCGCTCTGTATCCATGTAGGGATAACGAGACGCCATCTGCTTGATCATTGCGACGTGATCTTCGAAAGCTCCGCCGAGATTTCTGTAGGAGAATTGACGAAACGCGCGCGATCGCCCTGCGGTGCCGCGACCGTCGATCATGACGACAACAAATCCCAATTCCGCCATCGACTGCAGCCAGAACGTGTTAAATGTCTTCGGGACAAAGAAGGATTGCGGCCCGGTGTAAGCCAATTCGACGACAGGGTACTTTCTTGTCGTGTCGAAATTTGATGGACGCCAGATCAGTCCATACAAGTCAGTCGTACCATCGCTCGCCTTGCCGTGAAATGGCTCCGGCGCCTTCCAGCCCATCTTCGTCAACGGACTGGAATCAGTTTGTTCAAGTACCCGCACTTCTGATCCATCTTTTGCCCGTCGCAGGATGATCTTGTCAGGCAGATCCGGACGCGAATAGTTATCGACGAAGTAGGCTCCATCGGGCGAGAGATTGATGGAATGGGTCGCGCTCTCCGGCGTGAGCAGTTGAAGTCCCTTGCCGTCAAAGGCCACGCTATACAGGTGTGTCTGATACGGATCTTCATCCTTCTCGGGGCCGCTGGCCGAAAAATACACACGTCGGTTTGGCTCATCAACATATTCGATCTGTTGAACCACCCAATGGCCCTGTGTGATCTGGTTCTCGAGTTGCCCAGTCTTGCTGTAAAGATAAAGATGATCCCACCCGTCGCGTTCCGAGCCCCACAGGATCTCGCCCGTGCCTTTGACAAACCGATAAAAGGTCTCGCCGGGATCTACGTACGTGTCCGACTGCTCGCGTATCAGGACTTTTTGCTCGCCGGTTGAAGCATCGACGACACGTAATTCCTTCGATTTGTATCCGCGGTCGTCGTAGTCGTAGTAAAGACACTTGCTATCAGGAAACCACTCAAAGCCAGGGCCGTCCTGAAACGGCAACTCGATTGGAGCAGACTTCACATCGATCCGACGGCCGGATTGAATATCAAAGATGATTGGCTCTGCTTTAGCCAACACCTCGCCCGGAAGTGGATATACGTAGGTGAAGGCCTTGGGCCTTAGCTGGTTCGGCGGAACAAACTGCAAGCTGGTGAAGCGGCCGGAACTTCTGGAATCAATGCGATAGGTCACCAGCTTGGACGAATCCGGCGCCCAGAAAACCGCGGCAGACTGCTTTACATCTTCTGTGCCTTGATCGACCATCAGCCGCAGTGACGGAAGTGGCGTGGCATAGTCACATCCCGCAATTCCGTCGTGCGTGAGTTGCATCTCGGTGCCGGTCGAGACGTCGCGTAAGAACAGATTGTGATCTTTTACGAACGCAGCCCAGCGCTTGTTAGGGGAGAGCTGTGCGTTTGGATGTCCAGTTTCGCCTGGCTTGTTCTTGCAGTCGTAGCTGATCAGCGAGCACGTCCACTCCGCAGTATCCACGGAGAAGCGGATTGCCTTGCCGTCGTCCACAAACTCGAACTCGCGAAAAGGCAGGTCCGATGGCAAATACTCCTGTTTATCAGCACGGGAGAGGGCTGCGGCCAGACGCGCATGATCAAACGCCGGAACGCTGGTATTCCGTTCCGCATCCACCAGAATGAACTGGGTATCTTTCAACCCGACTCTCCGGTACCAGAAACGGTTGGTCTTCTCGATCCAGTGCGGCGAGACATCCGCAAGATAAACCAGATGCCGCACGTGCCCCGGAAGAAACTGTTCGGCCCGCCGGTAGTCTTGCAAGCTGCCCTGCGCGAGCGCCGCGGGAGACGCGAGAATCAGCAGCGCTATTGCAATCGAACAGCAACGGCGGATCGATCTCATCATGTAGGGTTCCCGCAAAGATCGAATAACTAAAAATGCATCCGCCGGAAGCGACAGTTTCCGTCGCAATCAGCGAATGCATTAACTGGGTAAGGCCGAAACCTCAAAACTCGAAGTTCGCTCGCAGTTCAATTACGCGCGCTCCATTGAGGGTATTGCCGCTGAGTCCAAACCCTGAGTTTTGCAGGGCGTTATAGCCATAATTCGCACCTCCATTGGTTGCCGCTGGCCCGAAAGTTGGATGATTGAAGGCGTTCAGCATCTCCGCTTGAAAGGTGAAACGAAACCTCTCTGTGATCAGGAAGTGCTTGGCAATGGAGACGTCGTCGTACGTATTATGGGGCCCATAAAGCCAAACTCGTTGGCCGAAAGTACCCGGAGTGCTATTGGGAGAGATATACGTTAGGTTAGGACCACCTGTCGAGGATAGGTATTTGGGATTAATAAACGCAACGTTGGTGGTTCCCTGAATAGGGTATTTGCCGATCGAGCTCTGTAGTTGGGATATCGAGACCCCGGTCAAGTTTACTCCACCGTCGCCGTAGTCGTTAAAAGTGCTTGTCCCCCCCAACAGCAGGAACGGCGCTCCGCTCTGGAAAGTGAATATGGTTCCCACTGTCCAACCGCCAACGAAGAGATTAAGCACATTGCTGCCATTCGCAAATTGTCTGCCTTTGCCGAATGGCAAGTCGTAGGTGCCGTTGATATGTATAACGTGACGAAGGTCGTAGAGAGTTGGCCCGTAGCTTAGGCGCATGTCGCGCAGGGAAAACACGGCACCTTGGCCCTGCCAGTTGTTTTGGGTAGCGATCCCGAGAGTATGACTCCACGTGTAATTGGCATCAAACTGCAGGCCGTGCCATGGCCGCTCGCGGAAGTCAACCTGCAAGGCATTGTAATTCGAGTATCCTTCAGCCTCCGTGTAGCTTGTGCCAATGCCCTGCGCATAGGGATTGGCTTGGAAGAAGTTGATCGGATATCCCGCACCGGCCGCATTGAAAGTGCCAGCCCCCACATTGTTTGCACATGGCAGGAAGGACTTGCCAACGAGATTGCAGAAATAAGGCACCGTTCCGCCGACGCCGGCCAAGGTGCTTGCCATAGCTCCTGCCTGACCAGTCTGCAACCAACTAATAAAATTGCCGGCGCCGTAATCGGACAAGGGGATCCCAGCACCTCCGGACCCTTCTCCAGCAAACGCGGCATCGAAGATCGGCACCGGCGTTTGCCCCGCATAGCCGTTATCCGCGAATGAGGTTATTCCATTCGTTTGATTGATTGCCAGGTTGGCCTGCGCATTCTTGAATTGAGTGAGGAAACTTGTGGGCAATTGGGCCGTCGTGCCAAAGATGTTGATTTCACCAGGGTTTATGTTAAGCCACTGGCGCTCGGAGCGGCTGCCCACGTAGCGTATTTCAAGCGCACGGCTTTCCCCGAGTTGCTGCTGAACACCAAAGTTCCAGGACTCGGTGTAGGGCTGCTGAATCTTGGGGTTCATGCCGTTCAGCCCGGGGCCACCCAGGAACGTGAAATCAGAAGCCGCTTCGCTCTTCAGGAAAGTCTGTGGGGAAAGCCCATACACATAGGGTGGAAATGCCTGCGTAGGAGGGGCGCTTGGATTGAAGTCGCTGATCGACAAGCTTCCGGGCGTGAAGGTGCCCGTCACACCAGTCGTGTTCGCGTTGAGAAAGAACGACTGGTAGTAGAACGAGCCGTAATCAGAGGCCTGATTCCAAACATATTGCTGAGGCTCAGTAAACTTCCGGAGCGAGAAGCCACCGCGTATCACTAAAGTGCTTCGACTTTTGGGGTTCCAAGCAAAGCCAAATGCCGGCTGCGGAGCGACGTTCCAGGAATTGTAAGGGTTGGCGTTCTGCGTGAGCATCGGATTCAGACCATTCGGATCTGACGTTAGAGCGCCGGGATTGAAGAGATTATTGACTCCAGAGGGACCGAAAATAGCGGCTGGACTTGCCGAGTGGTACAGCTTGGAGAGGTCTTTGTCGGCGGCGGTGAAATCCCAACGCAACCCGAAGTTGAGCGTCAAATTTGGTCTGATGCGATAAGAGTCCTGGAAGAACAGACCCTCGCCCGATATCAACTCATCGAGGTTATACCGTCCAACCGTTTGCACATAGTTATTCGCTTGCGTTACAAATGGATACCCTCCTCCACCTCCCGCTATGCCAGCTATCCGCCCCACCAGGATCGCATACAATTGTTCGGCTTGAGCTTGCTGGCCGGGACTTGCGCCCGGCAGCGTACCCCCGGCGCCAATGGTGAAAGCACCCTGGGCCGGGTCTCCGTTTGCGAGACCGAAGTTGGCGACGGGATACCCCGCCGCGGGATTGTAATAATGGTTCTGCTCGCGCCACCATGAGAAACCATAATTCATGGTATGTGCGCCGTGCTGCCACGTCATCGTGTCGGAGGCGCTAAACACGGGATATTCGGTGTTGATGCCTGAGTAAAAAATTGTTCCTGACATTTGTGCGCCTTGCGGGTAAGGGGCGCTGGGATAGTTCCAGCCCAACTGCGGGTTAGCAAGGCTGAGAGGTGGGGCGTTATAAGCGCCAAGACTGACGTTATACAGGAAGCCGCCGCGGAGCTCGTTGACCAGGGTCGGCGATAACGTCCAGGTAAATCCAAGCCCCAAGGTGTAACTCTTGTCGCTGTTGCCCGCTCCGGTCTTGGCCCAGGCCGGCCCCGGAAAGTCAGGAGGATTCGCGCCTGGGTAGCTATCTTTGGTCATATTCCATGCCAGGTTCAAGCGCATTTTTTCCGAGGCGTTGTAGTCCACACGGACGGCCGGAAAATAACTAGTCTGGGCGTTGTTCACTTGCCAATTGATCTGGGTGAGATTGGGATCGCCTGTGCCGCTCGGAGTCAACTGCCCCGCAGACGTCGATGCATTGGCTGCCGCCAATACGCCACCTGTGCCACCCGGGCAATTGGCCGGCGCAGCGGCACCTGTGCAATCGAGCACCGCCGTGGGAAGGTTCGCACCGGGATTCGCGGCGTTGTAGGCCTGTGCGAGTGTGAAAAGATTCACGGTTTGGTTGTTGTACGTGAAGTTCCCCGCTTGTGCTGCCTGAGTGAATAGATTGTTCGACGTACTGTAAGCGCCGGGAATTTTCAATTCCGCGTAGCTGCCAAAGAAGAACAATTTGTCCTTGAGAATTGGTCCGCCAACGCTCACACCAAAGTCATTGCGGTGCAAAAGATTCTTGCGCGCCGGATTCGCCGGGTCCAACGAGGTGATGGTGTCATTTAACCAACTGTTCGCGTTCAAGCCACTATTCTGGAAATCGTCATAAACGCGCCCATGAAATGAGTTGCTGCCGCGCCGTGTAACAAAATTGAGCTGCATGTTGGCTTGGCCAAAGCCCTGATCCAAATTAAGCTGTTCGGTTTGCACCGTCATCTCTTCAATCGCTTCGATCCGCGGCGAGACGATGGCCTGAGAATTTCCTCCGAACTTCATCCTGCTCGGGCTGCCGATTACCCCGTCAATGTTATTTCCCTGGGCAATGGAGGGAAGACCATCCCAGGTTCCGTTGTATCCCGGGACCAACTGGGAGAGTGCCGTCAGATCGCGGTTCTGAAGGGGGAGGTCCTCAATTTGCTTTAAGTCGATGGTTGTTCCGATCGCGTTGGTGGTCGTTTCTACTAATGGCGCGGTCCCGCCTCTCACCTCTACGGTTTCATTAGTCGCACCGACTCTGAGCGTGGCGGAAATGTCTGTCGTCTGGGCCGCCTGCACGATTACATCCGTGAACACTTGTGTCTGGAAGCCTGCCTTCGACACCGTAAGCTTGTACTTTCCAAGGGAAAGGTTCACGAAAGTGTGCGTGCCCTGTTCCTGGGTCTCAGCCTTGCGCACGTCGTTCGTGGTTAGATCCCGAAGTTCCAGTTGTGCACCTTGCACTACGCCGCCGCTGGGATCGAGGACAGTCAACGTCACGGTTCCCTCGGAACCATGCTGCGCCTGAGCGGCAGGTGCACTCATCAGAAGGAAAGCCGCAAGAACGATCACGACACAAGCTGCAAGTCTCTTTGCGAACTTCATAACTCCTCCTCACGACGGCTGATAACGAACGGCGACTCTGCTCATCTCGAGTCTTGCGCAGGCTCCAGCAAACGTTTTCTCAATGCGGGATTTTGTATACTTTATTCGCTTCTGTTGTCAACCTAAAATTCTTGCCGGGGGTCTCGTACCATACAATTCCTTACGGCACATCAGCTTGGACGGAATCTGTGAAACCATCTGGAATCTCCAGACGCGAGTTGCTAAGGCTGATGGGCTCCCTCTCGCTTGCATGGACTGCTCCCCGCCCCCGGCTAAGCTCGAACACCGCAAGTGCGGTCACCTTCGTCGACGTCGCACATTCGGCGGGGATCACATTCCGCCACGACAATGCAGCGTCGCCGGATAAATACCTGATCGAGACCATGGGATCCGGCTGCGGTTGGATCGACTACGACCAGAATAGCCTGCTCGACTTCTACATGGTGAATGGCGCGTCCACTCGCGTTTACACTCCTCAACAATCACTGCGCAGCGCTCTCTACCGAAATAATGGCGACGGCACATTTACTGACGTGACCGCCAAGACCGGAGTCGGAGCCGAAGGACTTTTCGGAATGGGGGTTGCCGTCGGCGACTACGACAATGACGGCTTCCCTGACATGCTTGTCCTCGGTTACGGCCGATGCATCCTCTATCACAACAACGGAGACGGCACCTTCACCGACGTGACGGCGCACGCAGGCGTGCAGAACACTGGATTGTGGGCGTCCAGTGCGGCCTGGTTCGATTACGACAATGACGGGAAACTCGACCTCGTTATTGCCAATTATGTCGACTGGTCCCCCGAACGTAATTTCTATTGTGGCGACCGCGCTCCGGGCATGCGCAGCTACTGCCATCCTGACGACTTTCACGGCCAGCCGCCGACTCTATTTCACAACAACGGCGATGGCACTTTCACCGACGTCAGCAAATCCTCTGGAATCGGGCAGAAGGGCGGCAACGGTCTGGGCGTCGTAACTTTTGATTACGACAATGACGGATGGCAAGACATCTTCATCGCTAACGACCACATGCCCAATTTCCTGTTTCACAACAATCGCGACGGCACGTTTCGTGAGGTGGGATACATTGCAGGCGTGGCCGTCAGCGCTGATGGCCAGTTCGAGGCTGGAATGGGCACCGACGCCGCCGATACCACAGGAAACGGGCGACTCGATCTGATTGTCGGGCATCTGGATATGCAACTCGCACGGGTCTATCAGAACATGGGCGATCAGACCTTCGACGATGCGACTCTGCGCTCGAAGCTCTCGTACTCGACCTATCACATGAGTACTTTCGGCACGCGCTTCATGGATTATGACAACGATGGCTGGCGTGATCTTTTCATGGCAAATGGTCATGTGCTCGATAACATCGAGCGGTATCACGCCGATACCAAGTACGCCGAACCCAAGATGATGTTCCGCAACACAGGACACGGCATCTTCGAAAATGTCAGCGACGTGCTGGGACCAGACTTTCAATTGCCTCGGGTGAGCCGCGGCGCGGCCGTCGGTGACTTCGACAACGACGGCGATCTCGACATTCTCGTCAACAATTGTGGACAGGCTCCCCAACTGCTCCGCAACGATGGCGGCAACGCGAACCACTGGCTTGAAATCCTATTGATCGGAACAAAATCGAACCGTGACGGCGTGGGCGCGCGTGTGAAGGTCGTGGCCGGAGAACTCATACTGTACGATCAGCGCAAGGGCGGGATGAGCTATCAGTCGGCTCAGGACCCGCGACTACACTTCGGCCTGGGACGACACTCATCGGTAGATCTCATTGAGATATTTTGGTCCAGCGGCATGAGTACCAAGCTCGGGGACCTCAAAGCTGATCGGATTCTCGCGATTAAAGAGGGAGTGGGAATTATCGAACGTCCTTTCCCGCGCGTTCCCGCCGCACCAGCACGCTGACCCGAGCCTGGCATGAGCAAGTTCCATAACCTCGTTCTGCCCTTGCCGAATCGAATCAGTCCGGCGAAGGAGAGCCTTCTCCATAGCTCATCTTCCGTTCTCCCGGCGCTGATCGGATCCGCTCCGCTTGGGCCTGATTTAGGCTCTGCAGCTTCGCGATCGCTTCCTCCGCTCTTTGTGAATCCCCCTTCCGCCGATACGCTTTCGCAAGACTCGCGTAGATGGAAGGCTGCTCGGGTCTTATCTTGCGAGCTGCCTCTAGACGTGCAATCGCGTCGTCGAGACGCCCCGCCAGCAAGTAGATTTGGCCCAAGGCAATTTGCGAGCCTGCGTCATTCGGGCGCTCCGCAACCGATTTCTCCAGCGCGTTCTGCGCCTCGTTGAATTCTGGCTGGCCCGGCATGATCCCAGAACGCAGCAACGCCTTACCCAGAATTACGAGGAGAGCGGGATTCTGAACCCCTTTGCTGATTCCTTCTCGTGCAATTCGAATTCCTTCAGCTATATTTCCCTTAAGCAGTTCCTCTTGCCCTGCTGCCAGATAACCAATCTCACTTCCCTGCCCGATTTTTCTCGCTAGTTCAAAATCACCTTTCGCGACATCGAACTGATCGAGTTGCGACAATAACACTGCCTTCTCATAATGCAGCCGGACGGATTGCGGAAAGCTGCGCAGCCCGAGCTCAACAACTTTGAGGCCGAGCTCGAACTCCTGATTGTCCGCACAGGCATCTGCTACAAAAGCGAACAACTTTTCGTCCTGTGGGGAAATCGCAGCAGCACGTTGAAGGGCAGTCAGGGCTTCACTCCGCTTTCCTTTGCCGACATACGCCTGTGCCAGCAGATTGTCGACGTTGGCCGTCTCGTTTCCTCGTCGGCGCAGTTCCTCTAGGATCGGAATTGCCTTGTCGTACTCACCCATACCGACATAACACAGGCCGAGATTGAACTCGCGAGCATATGTGTCGACTGCACCTTCCCGAGCCGCGAGAAGATGAGGAACCGCCTCTTTAAATCGACCCTGCCGCGTTAGGGCAGTTCCCCGCTGCAGTTCATCTCCCGCTTGCGCAGCTTCGTTAGAACGAGAAGGTATGTTCTCACTCGTTGGCTGATTCTGCCGATCAGTTTCAGAAAGTGAATGTGTTTGGGGTGGAGACTGACCGAGGCACAGAATAGAAGAGAGAATAATCGCAGCCAACACGGATCTCCGCAGGCCCGTACCTACGGCATTCATCGCGATGTTCGCAGTCTTATTCACCGGACTACTTCCACTTGCCCTGTCCTTCCACAATGGTGATGTAGCGGCCAATCGGTAAGTCGGTGAATCGCTCTTTTCTGCCGCTCGGCTGGGGCCACTCCACTTCCAGCCAATCGATCTTCGTCCGCGGGCCCAGTCCTAGAACCATGCGCGGGTCATGGGAGGAAAGATAGCTGCCACCTCCCACTTTGAACTTGTGCCGATGCAGGTCTCCCGACTGGTAAGTTACCTTCGCGCCGACCGCATCAACGTTGGCTTTCGTTCCAACCAAACGAATGCCCAGCCAATGATTCTCCCGTCCGGCCAGATTTCGTAAAAGGACAGGCGAACTGTTGTTCTGGGATACCAGCAGATCTACCGCGCCGTCATTATCGAAATCTCCCAAGGCTAGTCCGCGAGCCGCGAGTGGCTTTGAGAAGATCGGACCGCTTTGCTGGCTGACGTTCTCAAATCCTTTTCCGGTATTGCGAAATAGCAGCATCGGCTCCCGGAACTTCACGCCTTCAAATCTTTTTTCGACTGTATCGTCCGGATGGCCGTTACAGAGCAGCAGGTCAATATCGCCGTCATTGTCGTAATCGAGAAACTTCAGACCCCAACCGCTCATGAGCCGAGTAGCGGCCCCAATTCCATTGGGGTTCGCGACATCGGTGAATCCCTCATCCTTCTCGTTGTGATAGAGCGAGTACATCTCCTGATCGACATTGGCCTCGAACAGGTCGATCCAGCCATCCTGATCGTAATCCGCTGCATCGACTCCCATGCCGGACCTTGGTTTTCCGAAGCCGCTCACGCCCACTCCGGAGAGCACTCCGATCTCTTCGAATCGCCCCTTGCCGCGGTTAGCGAAAAGAAAATTCGGCACGGTATCGTTGGTGACATAGAGGTCCATCCGGCCGTCGTTGTTCAGATCTGCCGCCACCACTCCCCACGCCTTTGCGCGTGATTGCGCGATCCCTGATTCTCTACTCACGTCACTAAACGTGCCATCGCCGTTGTTGTGAAATAGCCAGCACGGCATGGGATCGTAGATGCTGGGAATACAGTAATGCCGTTCGCCGGTAATCAGGTCACCGCAGAACTTCAGCTTCGCTTTGCTGTAGTCGACAAAACGGCACACGAATAGATCAAGACGGCCGTCATTGTCGTAATCGAACCACACAGCACTGGTCGCCCAACCTGGCGCCGCAACTTTCGCCTTAGCGGTGACATCCGTAAAGGTTCCGTCTCCGTTGTTGTGATACAGGATGCTGTTCGGGTATTGCGTGACGTATAAATCAGGAAAGCCATCGCCGTTGTAATCACCCACCGCCACGCCCATGCCATAGGCGTTTCCCGGTACTCCTGCGCGTTGGGTCACATCGGTGAATGAACCGTCCCGATTGTTGCGATAAAGAGCGTTGCGCAGCGGTGAAGGCGGCTCGTAGAAGTCGCAGGGACCGCTGTTCACCAGGTAGATATCCATCCACCCATCGTTGTCGTAATCAAGAAAGGCGCAGCCCGCACCGACGGTTTCCGGCAAATGCGCCATCGGCGACCGTCCGCTGACATGTGTCCATTGGATACCGCTGATGCTTGCGGCAATCTCCTCAAACGCAGTTGTGGAAAGGAGTGACCGCTCGTTGGCGAACAGAGCCGGAACGCAAATTCCGCCGCCGATCCCAGCCAACCCAAGCGCCTGCAGGAATCTGCGGCGAGACAATAGACCGCTATGATGACTTCGACCGCTTGTCATTCTCTTTCGCTCTGCCTCAGGGCTGCGCAGGCGTGCGGGGCGCCTTAGCGGCAGTCTCCTGCTGCAACACCATTTGCCGCTGCGCGTCTTGCTTTCGGCCCGTTCGCGCATACGCCGTCGCCAACTGATAGTGACCAGCGGGATCGTCTGGCTGCATTTTCACATAGCTTTCAAGAGGGGCAACCGCATCAGTGAATTTCCCCGCGGAATTCATTGACATCCCCAGAGCAAGATACGCCTCAATGAATCCCTCATCCAGTCTGGCAGCTTTATCAAAATGGCCGATGGCATCATCCCACTGCCCACTCTGCCGTGCGATTTCTCCCAGCAAAAACTCTGATGCCGCGCTGGTGGGATCGATCTTCAACTCCTCCCCGAGTTCCTTCTTCGCGTTCTCCAAGTCGGGAGGAGTTTTGGTCAGGAACAGCCGTCCCAGCCGGTAATGAATGCCGCGCCGCTTCGGATTCTGTTCCAGGATCATCCGGTACTGCGTGATCGCCTTGTCCCACTCTCCCTGAGATTCGAATGCCTCTGCCTCGAGTTGCTGCGCTTGCGGAGACGAAGGGGCCGTGGCTGCCAACTCGTGTGACGCTCTTAGCGCCAGATCGGAATAGTAATGAGTCGTGAGATACAGAACTTCGGGATCTTGAGGAAAGCTGCGGTTGAGGTCCAGGAGAGTCCTCACTGCAGTGTCGGTCTGTTCCAACCCCATTGCGCAGCGAGCCATCGACATCAACACGTCGTATTTCAACTTCTTGTCCGCGATTTGCACCCCAGCCTTCTTCAAGATCGGCAACGCTTCCGAGCACCGCCCCTTCGATGCCAGGCTAATTCCGTGTTCGGCGCCGCTCGAAGTGGCGCTGGCGGGAGCTTTCGAAGTTACCTGCGCAATCCCAGCGCTGCAGAAACAAAGTGCGGCCACAGCGATGAGAATCCATTTGCGGAATGGTTCAGGAACGGAGTCCATGTTCGTTGCGCGGAGTATAACGCCAGCTATCATCGATCGCCAACCGCGCATTTCGCAGTGCCGCTGTTGTTAGGATCGCTTCCGATTGCAATCTAGGAGTTACCCTCGAGTGCCAGGCAGGCCGCTAAGAGAGACACCGATCGGTGCGGATACAGCTCAGATCAGTTGATGGATTGGCGCTCATTCCAAGGGGCGGCAACGACAAATGTCACAGGTATTGAGCACCACTGAACCGGCTCATCGCGGAAGCACCAGACAAGAGTCTTATCCGTTCAAGGTGTTGGACGTTGCCCAGATGCTCTTAATTCAGGCGCATCGCACGAAGAAACGGGCTGAAGAAGGTTTCGCCCGCGAGACGGAATTGGCGTGCGTCTGAGCGGAATTACAATGGTGATAACGACAAACCAGAGGTGGCCGTAGCCCTAACCGAATTCTGGACGGTGTGGCTTTCGTTCACTAAAACAAATCGCCGAAATCGGGGGCGCGCGATGCGCCCCCGCAAGCCAGAAAAAGCGACGACTTCGGTTTAGCGGATTCAAGCAACAGTACGAAGTGGACAGTGTTCTTCTTCGCGGAGCTCAGGCAAGGTCGTAGCGATCAAGATTCATCAGCTTGTTCCACGCAGCCGCGAACTCTTTCACAAATGCCTCCTTCGAGTCGTTACTCCCATAGACTTCTGCGATTGCCCGGAGCTGGGAGTTCGAACCGAACAGCAGATCGACGCGCGTGGCGGTCCACTTGGTTTTACCCGTGGCCCGATCGCGCCCCTCATACACCCCTTCGGATTTAGAGGGCTCCCACTTCGTATTCATGTCGAGCAGGTTGACGAAGAAATCATTCGTCAGCGTCTCCGGCCGGTTGGTGAAGACGCCGTGTTTGGTCTGCCCGAAGTTCGCATTCAGGGCGCGCATGCCCCCCACGAGAACCGTCATCTCGGGGGCAGTCAGTGTCAGCAACTGCGCCCGATCCACCAGAAACTCTTCAGCCGACAGGATCTGTCCGCTTCGGAGATAGTTGCGGAACCCGTCCGCGACCGGCTCCATGACGGTGAATGAGTGCACGTCGGTCCGCTTCTGCGAAGCATCCGTGCGCCCCGGCGAGAAGGGAACCTTCACTTTGTGCCCAGCCTTTTTCGCAGCTTCCTCGACGGCCGCGCAGCCGCCCAGCACGATCAGGTCTGCGAGCGAGACTTTCTTCCCTTTGTTCCCGTTGGACTGCGAGCCGTTGAACTCCTTTTGGATCGTCTCCAGCTTCTTGAGAACCTTCGCGAGTGCGGCCGGCTGGTTCACTTCCCAGTCCTTTTGCGGAGTGAGACGAATGCGCGCCCCGTTCGCTCCACCGCGCTTGTCAGAGCCGCGGAACGAGGCCGCCGACGCCCAGGCCGTCGTAACCAGTTGCGAGATCGACAGTCCGGATGCAAGGATCTTCACCTTCAGAGCGGCAATTTCCTTCTCCCCGATCAATTTATGATCCACGGCGGGAACAGGGTCTTGCCACACAAGCGTCTCTTTCGGAACGAGAGGGCCAAGGTACCGCGCGATCGGCCCCATGTCACGGTGCGTCAGCTTGAACCACGCCCGCGCAAACGCGTCTGCGAAATGATCCGGATGCTCGTAGAAGCGCCGTGAAATCTTTTCGTAAGCAGGGTCGAACCGCAACGAGAGGTCCGTGGTCAGCATGGATGGCGCATGATGCTTTGACGGATCATGCGCATCCGGCACCGTACCGGCGCCTGCACCATTTTTCGGCGTCCACTGATGCGCTCCGGCCGGGCTCTTGGTCAGTTCCCATTCGTAGCTGAACAGGTTCGTGAAGAAGTTGTTGCTCCACTTCGTAGGCGTCGTGGTCCAAGTAACTTCCAGTCCGCTGCCGATGGTGTCGGCACCGCAACCCTTGCCAAATTTATTCTTCCATCCGAAGCCTTGCTCCTCAATGCCGGCGCCTTCTGGTTCGGCACCTACATATTGAGCGGGAACGGCAGCGCCGTGCGTTTTGCCTAAGGTGTGTCCCCCGGCAATGAGCGCGACGGTTTCTTCGTCGTTCATCGCCATGCGGGCGAACGTGTCCCGAATATCCCGTGCCGCAGCGATGGGATCGGGCTTTCCATTGGGCCCTTCCGGATTGACGTAAATCAGGCCCATTTGCACCGCGCCGAGAGGATTCTCCAGGTCACGATCGCCGGAGTAGCGCTCGTCCGCGAGCCACGTGCCCTCAGGTCCCCAATAAATTTCCTCTTCGGGCTCCCAGACATCCGGGCGGCCGCCGCCAAAACCGAACGTCTTAAAGCCCATCGACTCGAGTGCGACGTTGCCGGCGAGAATCATGAGGTCGGCCCAGGAGATTTTCCGGCCATACTTCTGCTTGATCGGCCAGAGCAGGCGACGCGCCTTGTCCAGGTTCACGTTGTCCGGCCAGCTATTGAGTGGCGCGAAGCGTTGCTGACCGGATCCGGCCCCGCCGCGGCCGTCGCCGATGCGGTACGTACCCGCGCTGTGCCACGCCATACGTATGAAAAGTGGCCCATAGTGGCCAAAGTCGGCCGGCCACCACTCCTGCGAGTCCGTCATCAAGGCTTGCAGGTCCTTGATCACGGCATTGAGGTCGAGCGTCTTGAACTCTTCTGCATAATTGAACTCCTTACCCATTGGATCGGACAGCGGGGAATGCTGGTGCAAGACCTTCAGGTTCACCTGATTCGGCCACCAATCGACATTCGCGTGGGATTTGCGAACGCCATGCGCTACTGGACACTTCGATTCGGTTAACGTGCTCTTGTCCTTAGTTTCGGGAGAAACACTCCCCGATGAAGTCGCGAGTGTATTTTCCATATGTTTTCATCCTTCGATTCTTGATTGCGTACTGCATGAAAAAACTATTTTGGGGCACTGCAACGGCGACAGAGGCCAAAGACCTCGATCAAGGGCTGCGTCAGATCAAAGCCGTCCGGCAGTTGCCGGGATAGCCGCTTCAAATCGATGAAGTCTCCTTCAATGTCCTGCACCGATTTGCAGCGGGAACAGACCAAGTGGTGATGAGGTTCGAGATTGCCGTCCACGCGCAACGTGGCCGCATGCGGAGTGACCTCTCGGAGCAACCCACACTCAATGAAAAGCCGCAGATTATTGTAGACCGTGGCGAGAGAAATAGATGGAATGCGACGCCGAACTGCGGCGTAAATGTTTTCTGGGGAATGATGTCCGTGAGAAGCGATGACGGCCTCAAAGACCACCTGACGCTGGTGCGTGACCGCCAAACCGTGCTTCCCGGCCAGCTCACGGAACTGTCCATGGGTGAAGCGCATGATTATCGAGTAAGAATCATTATAAAACGACCGAGAGCAGTGTCAACCGAAATCTTTCCTTGGACCTCGAAGAGGGCGGGCCGCAAGACCAGGCTCGGCATCGGGACCCGCTTCGGATGGATTGTCGGCCAACAGGAGTTGATCTGATGCCAGCGTACCGCAATTTGTAATGATAAGTCGGCTCGCCGGAAGTTTTGCTAGCGATTGTGGCCGGATCACGGGCAAGTCGGTAATGCGCAGCTTCCCGCGCCGCGAGAGAGGGCTGGCGAGTATCCCAGTGGGAGGACCGCATCCTTAATTATCTGGAGGCCCGGCGCGCAACTGCCTTCAGCATCGACTGCTACTCGCCCGACCATCTACTGGTCCAATGTCGAACATTGGGTATTACCTTTACAGCCAGAGGTATCCCGGCGTGGGAATTGCGATCAGCATCTCGATGTAGGGCATACGCGGTGCGCCGTCGGGAGAGGCTGAGGCGACCGGGGCGTGCCAAGAAGACCGTGCCACTCATGAATTCAACCCAGGAACAACTGGCGGATCCTCAAGCTACCTTCGGTCGGCGTGCCTGTGAGCAAGGATGCCAGAGCAACAGAACCTGAGAGTCATCGAGCTGCCGGCGGTTCCTGACCGGTGGGAATTCCGACCAGGTAACGATAGAACGCAACAGCCCGGTTGACCGCGGAAGACTCATTTCCCGTGATCAGCCGGTTTGCGTTTTTTCCCGTGCGCACGATGCTGTAGTATCGCCAGACATTTTCTGATTCGCGATCCAGAAAGTAGATCGACTGCACCTCGCCCGGGTGGAACAGAGTGATGAAAAGATCGTGCATCGTGCTGGCGTTCTCGACGGCGAAAACGACTCGGCCTGCCGAAGCCTCCATAATGTGCATTCGGTAGGTGACCCTGCCAGCAAGGTTATCGACCTGCACATAATAGAGGACTTGGCCTTGCTTCATCTCTTCGGGCGTGAAATCTTGGCGGCGTTGACTAGAGTGCAAGCCGGTTACAGCGTAGGCGTCCACAATTAATGTTTGCCACTTCTGGTGGGTGGTCGACCAGTAGCGCACGCCCGCGAGTTCGGAAATGGCTCCGATATGGCGTAGCAAACCCTTAGCTTCCGAAGTTTGACGGAATCGTGCTCCGGTCGTTACCAACGTTGTAAAGCCCACCGCATCCCAACCGGTGCACGCGGGCGGTTTCCAGTCGCGCCCAAATTCAGACCTGCTCCATGACTTCGCGATGACCGAATCGTCCAGCCCCGGATAGGGCGGCATGGGGTCTTTTCCGCATGGCGGCTGTGGCCCTGATTGCGAATAGCCGCTCGCCGGGCAAACCAGCATTGCCAACAACAAAAACAAAACACGGCGCCATGCCCCAGTTCGGATCGGCATCTCATCATACCGATTTGCGCTCATCTGACCTGCATAGTTGTTGGCCGGGACTCGAGTTCGCTCAGAAAATGCATTCGAGTAAGACTCGATTCGGCAACCGATCACGTCGTGTCCCCAAGAACAAGCGATCTCGTCTCCCTGGATACCTCAAGAGGGCAGGTAGGCTGTCTGGTTTGGCGGGCCAACTGTCCTCTTGAGACGAGAATAGGTTCGCTCATTTGCTCTGACAGTACTGTGCAGAATCGCTCAGGTCGTGAGCCCTGGCACTCGTGACTGGATTGAGGCGTTTCCCAGCAGAGGTAGTTGTCCATGAGGCAGTGCTGCGGTGTCCCCACCTACGGACTGGCTCAACTCTGCCCAGATTCAGTCTGGACGGGTTTAACCAGTTTTCTTTAATCCCGCCAGGTGTTCTTTCAAGTTTGCGACGTCCTCTTTAGCATCGCCTATCCGCTGTTGGACTTTGCCTTCTTTCTTCTCGACTTTCCCTTCTTCTTTCAAATTGCGGTTATTCGTTATCTTTCCGACCTCCTCTTTGAATGTTCCCTTCACTTCGTGGAAGTTGCCCTCGATCTTATCTTTCGTACTTGTTTTCATAATTCACCTTGGCCCTCCTGAAGCGCGGATCGTGGATTTTTCTGAGTCCGCTTGAGGGCTACCCCGTTTGTAATCTCATGGCGTTCTGTGGTCTGAGCAGAATTGAACATCTCTGGAGTGCCGTCGGCTTTCATTAGAATCGGGCAACGGTACATGCAGCTTGTGGCAGTGTGAACTGTGAGACTACTCACTCGAGTCGACACCAACAGGATGAATTTCTTGGCGAATTCTGAGGGTGATTCCCTGCGGTGGTGGGCCCAAGCTAAAGGCCTGATCGTGGCTGAACGCCCCACTTCATTTAAACTAGGTTTTGAGTCCAGTTCTGCCAAGAGTTCTCGGGGCCGAGGAGAAAGCGGTTGAACGCAAATAAAGATGCGCTTTGGTACAAGGACGCGATCATATATCAAGTTCATGTCCGCACATTCCACGACAGTAACGGCGATGGAATTGGTGATTTCCCCGGGCTTGAACAGAAGCTCGATTACCTCCAGGAACTGGGGATCAGCGCGATATGGCTCATGCCATTTTTTCCATCGCCCCTTCGCGATGATGGCTACGACATCGCGGATTATGACTCGGTCCATCCCAGCTACGGGACACTGGAGGATTTCCGCAAGGTTCTCGACTCGGCTCATCGGCGCGGTATCCGGGTCATCATCGAAATGGTGTTGAACCACACCTCCGATCAACACCCATGGTTTCAGGAGGCGCGAAGTTCACAGGATAATCCCCGCCGCGACTGGTACGTGTGGGGTGACACTGACACCCGGTATAAGGACGCCCGAATCATCTTTCTCGATACCGAGAAGTCCAACTGGGCATGGGATCCAACTTCGAAATCCTTTTATTGGCATCGCTTTTTCAGTCACCAGCCTGATCTCAACTATGACAATCCTGCAGTGCGGGAGCAGATGTGGAGTGTGATGAAGTTCTGGCTGGAGATGGGCGTGGACGGCTTCCGGCTTGATGCCGTGCCGTATCTGGTCGAACGCGAGGGCACAAATTGTGAGAACCTGCCGGAGACCCACGACATTCTCAAAGAATTGCGGCGAAGACTGGATGAACACTTCCCCGGAAGAATGCTTCTAGCGGAAGCCAACCAGTGGCCTGCGGACCTGCGTCCATATTTCGGGAACTCCGACGAATTTCATATGGCGTTTCATTTCCCGCTGATGCCGCGGATGTTCATGGGGCTTAAGCTCGAAGATCGCAAGCCGATCACAGAAATCCTGCAGCAAACTCCAGAGATACCACCCTCCTGCCAGTGGTCTCTCTTTCTGCGCAATCACGACGAGTTGACCCTGGAAATGGTCACCGACATTGAACGCGACTACATGTACGACATGTACGCCCATGACAAAACGATGCGGCTGAACCTGGGAATTCGGAGGAGACTCGCTCCATTATTGAATAATGACCGCAGGCGGATCGAGTTGATGAACGCCATGCTGATGTCGCTGCCAGGCACTCCGATCATCTATTACGGAGATGAAATTGGAATGGGCGACAACATGAGCCTGGGCGACCGCAACGGAGTTAGGACTCCCATGCAGTGGAGTGGAGGATGGAACGCTGGTTTTTCAACCGCGGAACCGGAAAGGCTGTATGCTCCGATTATTCATGATCCGGTATATGGGTATCCCGCCGTAAATGTTGCATCTCAAAAAGAGAGTGAACATTCCCTCTTTCACTGGATGCGGCGCATCATCGCGGTCCGGAAATCCAGTGCCGTGTTCGGAAGGGGGTCGATTGAGTTTCTCTATCCCGCCAATCACAGAATACTGGCATACTTGCGCCGACTCGGCAATGAAACCGTCCTGATCGTCAACAATCTTTCGAGTGCCGCACAAGCTGTCGAACTGGATTTGCGGCGTTACAAGGGAAATGTTCTGATCGAAATGTTCGGCAATAATCTTTTCCCCCGCATCGGCGACCTGCCTTATCTGCTGACGCTGGGGCCTTACCAGTCGTACTGGTTTCGGCTGCGACGAGTCTAGGCGAACGCGAACGATGAACCACCGTCGAATGCCCAAGACTCACCAAAGCCACACGGAATCTTGAAGTGGAAGACGGAAACTTTCTTACCGATGATTTTCTCCGCCAGCTCATCAATGTTGGCGAGGTCGATATCCTTGTGGGCCTGCCCACTCATAACAATGCCAAGTCTATCGACGCAATCGTCCACACGATTCGAAACGGCATCCTCCGCGGTTTTCCCCGTGAGCGGGCGGTTATCATCAATGCCGACGGCGGATCACGCGATGGCACGCCCGAACTGATCACCGGCGTTTCCATCGATGATGTGCGTCCGGCTTCCAGTGTGTACGCGCTCCGCACGCTGCACGCGATAAGTACAAAATATGCCAGCACCCCGCACAGCGGAGTTGCGTTGCGGACGATTCTGGCGGCCGCCGAGCTGCTTCGAGCCAAGGCGTGCATCGTGATCTCCCCCGAATCCGAAAGTATCACTCCTGAATGGATCTCCAATCTTCTCCGACCCGTTTATTACGACGGCTTCGATCTCGTCTCCCCAACCTATCGCAGACACAAGTTTGATGGACTCTTGATGACGAACCTGTTGTACCCGATGGTTCGCGCGCTCTATGGCGTCAGGATCCGCGAATCCTACATGTCCGTGTTCGGATTCTCTGGCCGTCTCGGAAGCCAATTCCTTGGCCAGAATCGATGGAACGATGGAATCGGCGAAAACGGGATAGAACTCCGCTTGACCCTGACTGCCGTCACAAGCGGATTCCGCATCTGCCAGTCCTTTCTCGGAAAGAAGGATCTGGTCGAACGGCGCGCCGCTGATCTGGTCCCGACATTGCGGCAATCCGTTGGTGTGTTGTTCTCCGCGTTGGAGTCCGACTTCCAGGTGTGGAGCGGAGTTTCTGGTTCTCAGGAGGTGCCTACAAACGGGGGTGACCAGGAGTTAGTCCTGGACCCCTTGCGGGTCAATCGGAAACGCCTGCGGGAGATGTTCGTTACCGGAGTATCAGAATTGGAATCTGTCTTTCAGTCGATTCTCTCTCCTTCCACTCTGGCGGAGCTCAAGCGGATCGCCGGCTTGGGCGAAGAGGAGTTTCATTACCCTGCGGAACTATGGGTCAAGACGGTATATGAGTTTGCTGCGGCTTATCAGAAGTCTGTGATCAATCGGGATCACATTATTCAGGCACTCGCGCCGCTCTTTCGCGGGAGAGTGTTCACGTTCGTGGTTGAGAACCGCAACAGTTCAGCGAATGACGTCGCGCACAACATCGAAGGCTTATGCCTTGAGTTCGAGCGATTGAAACCATATCTGATCGAGATGTGGAAATCGAAAGAGTGAGGCAAATATGCGGGAAATGATTATCAGCGAACTGACTCAGGCTCTGCACGACCTCGCCAGAGGTTTCGCCCACTACCTTCCTCGTCTCATCGTAATGCTCATCCTCGCATTCGTGGGATGGCTGATTGCATACGTGGTTAAGGTAATTCTGCGCAGCATTCTCCGGCTCATCAAGTTCGACCGGCTGTCAGAGAATGCCGGCGCTTCTCAACTGCTTGCCAAAGCGGCTCTCCCTTCGGCGACGGAGATGTTGAGCCGGTTTGTTTTCTGGGTCACCTGGTTTGGCTTCATTCTGCTTGGGGTGAGCGTGCTGGGAATCCTGGGCCTGCAGGAGCAAATCGCGAGATTTTTCCTGTTCCTGCCGCGTTTGTTCGTGGCGGTGCTGATCCTATTTTTCGGCATGCTTGCCGCGAGCTTTTCCGCTCGCGCTGCTCTGCTGGCTGCAGTGAATGCGAATGTTCCGTCTCCTCGCCTTCTGAGCCTTGCCGTCCGCAGCATTATTATGGTTTTTGTATTGTCTGTGGTCTTTGAAGAACTGGGTTTAGCGGAACAGACCATGCTGGTTGCCTTCGGAATTGCTTTCGGAGCCCTCATGCTTGGTTTAGCCATCGCATTTGGAATTGGCGGCAGGGATCTGGCCCGCCGTTTCCTGGAAGAGAAGTTCGTTCGTGTCAAGAAAGAGCAGGACGAAGATGAACTTTCGCCGCTTTAGCACATTGTGCTGCTCCTACCGCGGGCCAAGCGTTCCTAGCGAAGGTCAGGCTTCTTCTTGAGGAGACTCGACAGGGAGGTCCGGGTCGACCACACCACTTGTGTTCTTCCTTGTTGAAAACCAGATTCACAGACTTCAACGGTCGTACAGAACGGTTAGAGCTAGTAATCTTTCACAAACTTCCTTTGTAAGACTATCCGCCTTGTAGCGCCACCTCCAGTTTCCGCTCACAGTACCAGGCAGATTCATTCGAGCTTCGCTGCCCAAGCCTAATACGTCCTGCAAGGGAACCATGGCGGTATTCGCTACGGAGGCCAGGACGGCGCGAATGAATACCCAATTGACCTCCTCATTTTGAAATCCCAGATATTTACGAGTGAAGTCGTGTTCCTCGCGGATATCCTCTTCCGTTCGCGTGCTTTCGCCCACTCCTGCACTCGTCCACCACCCTACAGTAGTGTCGTTGTCGTGTCCGCCCGTATACGCGACCAGTTCACGAGAATAATTGTGCGGGCGGAAGCTGGGACCTTGTGGATCTTTTCCGAAAGCAAACAGCAGAAGGCTCATCCCCGGGAAACCAAAACTGTGGCGGAGAGCTTCTACCCCGGGAGTAATCACACCGAGATTTTCGGCAACAAATGGCAGTTCTTTCAATTCAGCTTGCAGAACTCTGAAAAACTCTGCACCTGGGCCCTCTACCCACTTCCCTTCAGCGGCCGTTGAAGCCGTAGCCGGAACCTCCCAATAAGCTTCGAAACCGCGAAAGTGATCCAGTCTCACAAAATCAAACATCCCAAGGGATGCCCGGCAGCGATCAATCCACCAACGGTGACCGGACGACGCACAGACATCCCAGCGATAAAGAGGGTTACCCCAAAGTTGACCTGTGGCGCTGAAATAATCGGGTGGAACGCCCGCAACGGCAGTGGGCTGCCCTCGTTCATCCAGGCGAAACAACTCCGGATGAGCCCACACATCAGCGCTATCGTGAGCGACGTAGATTGGAATGTCGCCCATGATGCTAATGCCGTGGCGCCTGCAGAGACTTCTCACCTTTTCCCATTGCCGAAAGAATTCGAACTGGGCAAACCGGTGAAACTCCAACTCGGACGACAATTCGTTCTGCCATTCCCTCAGAACGGCGGGATTGCGTTGACATAATCCAGCGTCCCAATGGACCCAGGCCGCATCATTGTGGACTTTTTTGCATGCCATGAAGAGCGCATAGTCCTCCAGCCATTCCCTGCCCTTCTGGCAAAAAGTATCGAAGGCCCGACGATCGGCCTCAGTTCTGTCTGCAAAGAAAGTGCGGGCAGCTTTGCGAAGGAGTTCCTGTTTGAAGGCGATTACTCGATCGTACGCCACATGCTCGTCCGGAAAAGTCGGTGCACTGGCCAGGTCCACGGCCGACAAAAGTCCTTCCTCACGAAGAGCTCCCAGATTTATGAACAGGGGATTCCCGGCAAATGCAGAGAAGCATTGATAGGGAGAATCGCCGTATCCGGTAGGGTTCAGCGGCAAGACCTGCCAGATTTTCTGTCCTGACCCGGCTAGGAATTCGATGAACTCATAAGCGGATTCTCCGAAATCACCTATACCGTGGCCGCCGGGCAAAGACGTGACATGGAGAAGGATTCCACTGCGCCGAGGGAAGATCACCCGATTAAAGTAATGCTTCCGATGTAGCCACGCAATAGGGAGCAATGCGCGCGTATCGCTTCCAGCGGCCGGCTCGCGGCGAGACTTTCTCGGGGATAACCTGCGGGCGGCTGGCCCAACGACGACTCAGGGTAGAATGCAGCCTGGCCTTGCAGCAAATCTGCGGATCTCGGTGCGACAAGCCTATTATTTTATGGAGCCGGTCGCACTTCAAACCCTCGGCCCGAGGGGCACCGCGCGCACAATGTAGCGCAACGGCGAACCCGCGCTATGCCCAAAGGGGTAACAGGTGATGAGCGTAAGAGCTTCTTCAGACGTGGGCGCCAGCAAGGTCACATCCTGCGGATCGACCACGCGAATCTCACCCACCTCGAAGCTCCGGCGATGCAATTCGCCACCGTGCGGATCAAACCACTCGAGTTCAATCCTGTCGCCTTGGGCGATCGCTTGAAGGGGCCGGAACCAACTGGTGCGATGACCTGCGACCAGAAGGTTCCCCGGCTCTCCCAGACGGGCTCCGCTGAACATGCGCGCCGGTCCGAAGGCCAGAGTACGTGGGGTCGCGCCCTCGAGAACGATCTCGTCGTAGCCCAGACGTGGAATGCGTAGCCGGGCGATTGGGTGAGTATCGGCCCAGGCCCACGGCGTGCGGAACTCTCCGGTGCGCACGCTTTGGTCCCATGCCCGGTGAATGAGCACTCCCGCGAGTTCCGCCTTGGCGCGCATGTAGAGCGCTCGAGCTGTGAGGCAGCTTCCCGCCAACAGGAGCAGCGCGCACAGGACCCGCAACGTCTTCCTCATAAGAGTGCTCCCGCTCTGACTCTCTTTAACAGGAACAGCAGCAGGATTCCTCCGCACAAAGACGCGAGGCCTAACGCTTCAAGAAAGTCATCGGCGGTACCCGTGGCAGGAGCGCCGAAAACTTTGTCCATTTGCCACCCTGCCGGCAGTTCGGTCGGGACGGCTGCCGCGTTGGATTGTCCACCGGGGTTCACGATCACTTCTTCAACCGCCACCAGTGAAGTGAAGCGCGTGACCAGGCGATAGCGAATCGCGTGTGAAATCACGCTACCGCGAATCTCCGCTTGCCCCTTTTCGTCGGAGTTCCGCCAATGATCCATCAGATCTTCAACACGCCGGCGCGCCCAGAGCGTGGTGATACCGGGATGAAATGCCGCCTTCGACGCATCGAACGCGATCACTGCCTCATACGGCTCGTTTCCGGCGCGAGCGGTCAGGTGCACCGTCCCCACGCGGCCGTTGGAGATCCGCCCAAAGATCAGCAGCGGCTGACGCAGGAAAAGATCGGGAATATGCTCCGGATATACCTCCGCCATTTCTACACCGGAGAACGTCACGTTCACATCAGTCAGCACTGGACTTTCGATGCTTTCAATGAGCCTTCCCATCTGCTCTTGAATCTCGCCGATGTCAGCGATGTGAGTGAAGGTTCCGCGTCCGAACTGCGCCATCTTGGTAGCAAGAAAAAGATTTGGTGCACTTCCAATCGCGACCGTGTAGAGGCGAGCTTTGCCCAGATCAGAGCGCAGCGCCGCAAAAATCTGTTCTTCGTTGCCGAGGTCTCCGTCGGTCAAAAGGATGATGTGTCGCAGATAGTCGGGAGTGGTGGGTTTTCTCATCAGGTGCAGCAGGGCCGGGAGCATCTCGGTTCCGCCGCCCGCCTGGAGACCCTGGACATACCGGCGCGCTGCCGCCAGATTCTCCGCCGACGCAGGCAACGGTTCCGGCGAGAACTCACGATAGTCGCTGCTGAACGCGAGGATTCCAAAACGATCATTCGGCTGGAGTCTGTCGAGGGCCTCGAGTAAAGCTCCGCGAGCCTGCTGAATCGAAGTGCCCTCCATCGAGCCGGACACGTCAATCATGTAGAGCATCTCCACTGGCATGCGGGCCTTGGATTGTACTGCGGGCGGGAAGGCGGCCAACAAGAAATGGGTTTCCCCGGAGTCGCTCGCGGGGGAGAGAAACAGGGCTGTCTTTGGCTGTGAGCTGTCGGCGTGCTTT
>CZKD01000002.1_pt1 | contig 62369 bp, 42 predicted proteins | sample 1122401 | NCBI WGS metagenome assembly CZKD01 (sample SAMEA3539301, study PRJEB10725) | soil metagenome | biome: tundra; feature: field; material: soil | place: USA | collected 2010-05 | depth 0.15 m
CCACCTGTTGCTATCGAAACGACCGGCGCTCCGCCAACAACTTCGGCAGGGCAGCGCATCGAGCAGATGCGCCAATTGGCGGACATCTTCGCGTCCATCTTTGAGGCCTTACCAGACGAGCACGAACATGCCATTGCTACCACGCGGCAGGCGGCCTAGTATCTCACCCATGAATATTGCCAACAATAACGGCCATCATGGATTGGAAGCGGTGATGTATCTGCGTGTTAGCACCCCGGAACAGGCTGACCCTTTGAACCTGAAAAATCAGGAGGACGGCTGTCGCAGACTGGCGACCCAGCGCGGCATTGCTGTGGCTGAAGTTATTCTCGGGCCGGGCGAGTCTGGCCGCACCGCGGACAGGCCTTCCTTTGTGCGCTTGCTTTCCTACTGCAAGGCACACCGCAAGAGAATCGGCTATGTGATCGTCGAGTCGTTGAGCCGTTTTGCCCGCAACGTCGCTGATCAGGGCGCTGCAATCGCTGAACTAAGAGAGAACGGTATAGCCCTGCTCTCGGTTGCCGAACCCAACGTTGACAACACAGCGGCGGGACGAATGGCGGCGGGTGTTCATGGCGTCTTCAATCAATACTTCTCCGACGCGTTGTCGGAGAAAATGAAAGATCGGTCGGCGGCCAGTGTCCGTGCGGGCCGTTGGCCCTGGGCGGCACCTCTAGGCTATGTCAATGACCTGGCGCTCGACAACGGTGCAAACATTAAGCCCGACCCTTCTGCCGCGCCCCTCCTGTGTGAGGCCTTCGAGTTGTACGCGACCGGCCAGTACACCAAGATTCAAGTCTTGAAAATAGTCACCGACAAGGGCTTGAAGACGAAACGTGGACAGAAGCTGACGGCGCAAACGTTTGACGCTCTGTTGCGTAAGCCCATCTACGCAGGCTGGGTTTATTCGTCGAGTGTGCCTGAGCCGGTGAAGGGCTTGCACGCCCCCATTGTGAGTCAGGAGCTATTCGACGACGTGCAACGAATACTGTCTGGTCGCAAGCTATCGAGTGCGCCAAAGCGGAAGCAAAACCCTGCGTTCCCGTTGAAGCACTTTGTGAAATGTGGCGTCTGCGGAACCCCGCTCACTGGTGGAATGAACAAGGGTAAGCTGAAACACTACCCGAACTATTGGTGCCGCAACTCCAACTGCAGAGCCGTGAGAGTGTCAAAGTCGGTACTGGAATCGCAGTTCGTTGAGCATCTCGGAACCTTGCGACCGGACGCAGCAACCGTTGCCCAGTTCCCTGCCATTGCAGCCGAGGTCTGGGCACGGAGGCGGGGCGATTCAGGCGTGACCACCAAAGAACTCGACGTTCGCCTAAACGAACAGAAGAAGCTCAAGGCCGAACTTCTGCGGGCTAAGCTCCGGGGCGAGGTCAGCCAAGCCGACTACCTCCAAGCCAACGCGGACTTCGACGGAGAGATTGAGGGTATCTCCGAACAAATATCCACTCTGCGCTCGCAGCGTGGAACGCTGGATGCTTTCCTGGCCTTCTCGAAGCTGATGCTGGTGGATATATCAACCGCGTGGCAACGAGCCGACGCTGAACAAAGATTACGTGTTCAAACTTTTCTCTTCCGAGACGGTGTCGCCTACCATCAAAACCAGAAGTTTTTGAACACCAATAACCCTACGCTGTTTCAACAACTAAGAGCGCTCACGCATCCTGAAAGAGCGGTTGGCGTCCCCGACGGGATTTGAACCCGTGTTACCGCTGTGAAAGGGCGCTGACAGGCTGGATCACATTGTATTCACAGGGCAGCGGTCGCTCTGCAATGCCCTGTAAGGAACAGCTAGAAACGCTAAGCCGCATCTTTGTGGTTGTACCGTTCTTGTACCGTGAGTTTTGGCGCAGGGAGCCTGAATTGGAGGTCTGTCGCCCTTGAGAACGAACCGCAGGGATTTGGAGCCATACTGGCAAGATGAGAGGGACTGGCTCTGCACGGTCGAATTCTTGCCGACTGATGACCCAGAGGCTCGGCTTTTTGCCGCGGACATCATTGGCTACCTGTGCGGCTACGCACATCTGACCAACACACGATCGCTAGCGCCCCTCGGCGATCCTGATGCTAGCGCGTACGAACTCCTTTTCTCCTTTGCATCCACTAGCGAAAAAGATCAGTTCCTGAATTTGGTCCGTTCGAATGAGGATCTGGGGAACGACTACATCGAGAATGATTTCATGTACCCCTCAACTGAAGAGATCCGTAATGCTCGTCCGCTCGCTGCGGTGCTACCCCAAGATGTCATGACTCATGCCACCCTAGTCGCAACAACAGTCCTCGCGGGGGCTGAGGATGATCGCGCTGCATCGTGATGTCCTCCGACAAGAGCTGCCAAGAAAATATTCAGGTGCGAATGATCTCAGTCAGAGCGCAGCCTTTTCAGGGCCAAAATTAACAAATTAACAGTGATTACAACGACTTCGTGGCACGGGTGGCGCTAGAAGTTGTTGATAGTTCGTGGGGACACAGCAACTGCGGGTGAAAAGTGCGGGCGCGGAACAACTGCCCTCTCATTGAATGAGGGGGTATCGCGGCAGCCGTTATTCGCCTTCGCGAGTTTCTGTGTCAACCTGCCCTAGCTGTAAGCGCAGATCTACAGTTTGCCGCTCCTATCCTGCCGTTTCGGGAGAACCTTACCCCTCTGTTTTTCCGACCGGAGTTATCCCGCAGAAAGCGTGGTCGAACCCAGCCAAAGCTCTGCTGCAATACGTTCCCCAGCCGAATCGGGGAGACGCCAACTTCTCCACCTCGAGATACAACCAGCTTCTTCGCGACAACGAAGGAGCGCTGAGAGTTGACGCCAACACCAGGTGGGGATCTCTCGCCGCTTATTATTCTCTCGACGACTTCTTTCAGGACAATCCCTACCCCACAGGACAGGGTGGCGCTAACGTCCCCGGCTTTAACGCCACGTCCCTGGGGCGGGCTCAGTTGTTTAGCCTCGGCGTCACTAAGGCGCTGAGCCCGAATACGCTCAATGAATTTCACCTCAGCTATATGAGATTCGCGAACCGCGTCGGTCAGCCGGTGGGCGGCGTCGGGCCGAAGCTGAGCGACCAGGGATTCGTTGAGGGTCCCGGCACGCTGGGCATCGTCCCCTTGGCTCCGAAAATCGAAGGCATCGAGAACGTTTCTTTTAATGACTTCACGTTTGGCGTGGATACGACTGGCGAGACCCAGGTCAACAACACCTATCAGGGGACGGACAACTTCTCCAAAGTGATTGGGAAGCACAGCCTCAAGGTGGGGGGCGGATTGCATCTTGATCAGGTCAACGTCAACCCAGATGCCGTTTTCAACGGTTCCTTCCAGTTCGTCGGGACCGAGACCGGATCGGATTTTGCCGACTTTCTACTGGGCGTGGCCAGCTACTATCGGCAGGGCGATTCCAAGAGCTTCTATCTTCGCAATAAGTACGTTGGCCTGTTTGCCCAGGATAATTGGCAGGTAAGACCGAATGTCACGCTGACCTATGGTCTGCGTTGGGAGTACTTGCAATCACTGTTAATTTCGGCCCTGAAAAGGCTGGCGGCGGTTCGACTCCCGCCGCTTCCACCGCTATCTATTTTGTTATCAATCAGTTACGGGCTACTTTTAGTTTCATACAATGGCATTTTACAGGGCGGTTTCTCCGCCGGACTCTCACGGTGTTCCCACTATGCATTGATACGAACATCTTTTACTCGACAAGGTCTGCATCGTACGGCCTCAGCCGAATGACGCCTTCATATGAGGTACCGCTGATAATCCCGCGCTTGCTCCCGCGAATGTTTACAGCTTTCTCCTCGCCGGTTGTATTCACATACAGGGTCCGCCCCGCCACTACGCGCGCGTAGACGCCTGACGGAGTTTCTGGCCCCTTCTCAATGGCGAGCGCCGGATACAGACTGCGCACGAGCGGAGCAAGCGCCGCCATCTGCGCAGGAACGGCCACATAGATGGCACGCCCTTTCCCGTAGTTATTGACCGTGATGGCTGGCGATTTCTCGGGAGTATTGGTAAACAGAGCCATAGGCTTGGCTGTCTTTGGCTCAAGCACTTCGTAGAAACCGATGCTGGCCTTTTCTGTTTTGCCATTCAGGCTGAATTCCGGAGGCGTGCCGGGCCGGTAGAACTCTTCAGTGCGAATCCCGAAAACATCGCTCAGCCGTCCCGGCTGTGGTGTGTCGAACCACTGATTGTTCTCATCGACCTTCGCCGACATAGCGGTCATGATCACCGTGCCGCCGTTGCGGACGTAATTTCGGATGGCGTCGGCGCTTGCGGAATCCATCACATAGTCCGCGGGCACAACCAGCAGTTTGTAGCCGAGGGCGCTGTGTCCGATGTTGATGATCGCGACATCGATGTTGTCCTCGAAGAAAGGCTTCAGGGCACTCTGGACCTGATCGGCATAGTTGACAGTATAGTATTGGCGGACCGTATTGCTTGGACCCGGCGGATGAGATGCTATGTTGCTTTCAAATGAATAAGCAATTGCGACATCCGGTTTGTGATAGCGCGGGAAGCCCAAGCGCTGCAGCTTTGAAAACTCGCTCGCAATTTGTTTGTACTCCGCATATTTCCACGAGGGAGTGCCGTCGTGATCAAGCAATCCGAAAAGGGCCTGTTCTTCTCCGCCACGATGTGTGTTGAAGGTCCACGCGAGAAATGTTTGTCCATAGTCGATCAGGCCAAGATACGCCCACATGCGAATGATGCCTTTGGGGCCGCCGTAAGTGCCTCCACCCCCGCTTGTGAATTCGTTGAACCACAGTGGAGTAGACAGGTCTCCTTTTTCGAGAAGCGCGCCAAATGACACGTCAAGCGGATTTGCCGGGTAAAATCCCTCGGCTCCGTAGCTCACAAATTTCTTGTAAGAACTTAGATAATCAAAGCCTCTGCGCCAGGCCCAGTCCCACAGGTTGGAAACCGCGGGCAGATTCGGGACATTGCGTTCACGAATTTTTTCAAGATCTTCGAGGACCGAAATCGTTTCGTCAGACCAGAATCGCCGCAGGTCAAGATATCGCTCCGGCGCAGAAGGGCCATCGGCATAGGGCAGTTGCACTTCGTCGAACGAATTCAAGTGCCGCGACCATCGCTGCGTGGCCCATGCTTTATTGAGATTTGCGATTGTCCCGTAGCGCGCCTTTAACCACTCGATGAATCTCTGACGATCGGAGTCGGAGTACGACATGACGCCGTTGCCGATCTCGTTGTTGTAGCCAATTGCCGCCAGCGCAGGATTGTGAGCATAGTGCCGGGTCAACTCGTCGGCAAACCGATTCAGGTGCTCGCGATAGGCCGGGTCACTGATGTCGTCCATGTAGCGTTCCGCCGGCTGCACGGTTTCGCCTTGTTCGTTGACCATGTTTACCGATGGGTACTTGTGATGAAGCCAGATTGGCGCCGGCGATCCGCCGATGTCGAGAATCACCTTTATTCCCGCCGAGTTCATCTGCTCCAAAATCTGGTCGAACCATGCGAATTCAAAATGTTCCTCGGATGGTTCAAAGGCGTCCCAGGAAAGATCGCCCATGCGGACCAGGGTGAATCCCGCCTGCTTCATGAGCGCGATATCCTGCCGGATCTGTTCGAGAGACCGATCGACCGGCTGGTAGCAGGTACCGACAAACAACTGTCCTTTCCCGGGCCAATCCGGGTGTTGCTCCGCACTCTGGCCAAAAAGCAGAGTGCTGGCCAAAAACAGCGCCGAAGTGATCACGATTGTTCGCAAGACCATCTCCTTTGCTGAAGCACTTCATGCTCCCTTGTCCAGCATGGACAAAAGAACTTCTACTTAAACGCGGCCTTACTTCTTTGCTTTCTCCAACGTGAACAGCACGACATCATTGCTGCGCATCGGCAGTGAAAACGTATAGCTGCCTTTCTTTCCGACCTTGACGACGCGATTGATTTCTTTAAGGTCGCGCGTCAGCAAGTTGAGCTGATCGAGCTGTGTTGCCGTCAACGCTCGAGGCGCGCCCATGTCGATGTAGGCGGAATACGCGTCATTGGCGCGAAAGCCCGTACGGTGAACTTCCAGTCGATAGATGCCGGAACTCAAATTTTTGAAAGTCACATGCAGCGATGGCGCCGGCACGGCCGGAACAATACGGCTATAAAATGGCCGGTTGCTGACCTTCTGCTCTGGTTGTTGAAAGTCCCAGATAACGGTCGCAACTCGATCATGGTCTATCGCAGCAAAGGCCTGCGAGTCCTGGAGCGGAATCTCGTTGCCCCTGACCGCGTGGAGATATTTGTAAGCAAAGTAGGCTGGTTTTGGGATCCCTTCACGGTTCAACAGCCCGAACCCGCCGTGGAACGGAGTCGGCGGAGGACCAGGCTCTTCGAAAAGATCGGTGTACGTCCAGTAGCTCATGCCCTGGACGAGGCCTGCGCTGGCTTTGAGCTTGCTGAGAATATACGGCGCGCTGATGTAGGAATCATGCACGAGGTCGCGCGGGTTGTAGCTCGTGCTCCATTCGGTGAAGTAGAGCGGCAGGTCGGGGAACTTCGATGCTTTGATCTGACCGCGAACGTTGCGTACGTCACCGACAATGGCGTCCGGCGATGGTGAAAGTTTGATGTCCTCTTTACCATTCTCGTCAAGAAATCCGCCCTCGACACCGTACGTGTGAGTGGTAACAAAATCGACAGCCGCGGCGCTTTCCGCCACGTGATCAAGGAATTCTGGCACCCAGGCCGCTCCTGCCGTTGACGGACCGCCGACTCGCAAATTGGGATCGATCGTCTTGATCGTATTTGATGTCAGATCGTACAACTCGAAATAAGCCTTCTGGTCGCCTCCTTCCCAGAATCCGGACAGATTCGGTTCGTTCCAGACTTCGAAGAACCAGCTGCGGACTTCATCCTGCCCATAACGTTGCTCGACATGGCGGATGAAGGCATCGACTAGGTCTTTCCAAGCAGGCAGGAGCGGATGAGAGGTATTGCCTTGCCAATAGAAGAGCTTGTTGTCGGACGTCTTCATCGCGTTCGGCGTGAAGCCCAGTTCTACAAATGGCTTGATGCGCCGCGCGAGCAGGTCATCATAGAGCATGTCGATCCTGGTCCAGTCATAGTCGATTTTGTCGTTTTCCAGCCTGACGGTTCCTAGAACATCGTGAAAGATGGCATGGAAGCGGATGTAGCGGAAGCCCAGTTCATCGACGGCTTTTTTGAGTTGCAGCTGGCTATCATCGCGGATGAGTGTGCCCGGAAAGTCGGACCCCACCGACAAGTCGAAGAACCGGTCGAGCGGCTTGGTTGCCTGGGCGACATCGATCTCTATGTCGCGCTGAGCTGGCTTGGGCGTCTTCGCTGAAGCCGCCGGGAAGAGTGCGAGGCAGAACAAAGTGAGACCGGTCAGATAACAGACCATTCGATTTTTCGTGCGCTTCATAGGACGGAGTATGCTCCTCATCAACGGCAGGTTAACGGCATTCGAAGTTGTTCGCGTCCTGTGTATCGCCCTGGCCCTTGTAGTGGGCGTGCTTCGGATACGGGCAGAGCGGCCGACTGCGTCCTGGAAATGCATTGCCGGTCGCGATGACTGATATCGGTGCGGTTCCCTTTTCCACCCAGTTGACCAGCGCACTCAAAAGATCAAACTGATCCAGGCCGGGGCCTCCACCGCAGTGCGCCATGCCGGGAACAAAATAGAATTGGCTCCATTTAGAAACGGCTTCGGAACCGCCGTTCGCAACGGACATATCCTTGTAGTAACCGAACGTGTCGAGCGGGGAAAACCAGGGATCGCTGTCGCCGTGATAGAAGATCAGCTTCCCGCCGTGCCCAGAGAACGTCGTCAGGTTCGTGGACATCGAGTCCACGAGAGGTTGAATATCCGCGAGTGCATCCTTCTCGACATCGACTTCCATCGCTGTAGTTGGTGGTCCGAAAATGCCTGGTCCTGGGGAAAGAATCCCGCGGAGGAGACCGCTCGCGGTGATGCCAGTGTCGTATAGAAAACCGGGGTATACCTGAACTCCGCCAGAAGTCTTTGGGCCCCCAACGGCTTTCTTGATTGCGGCAACTTTCTCCAGAGTCAGGCACGACTCGCTCTTCCCCTCCTTGCACGTCAGCGCTGCAGGATCAAAATCGCAGCCTAGCGGATCCGAAATGATGCCGTCCGCCACACCGTCCTTCGTATCGCACTTTTGCAGCAGCGCATCCGTAATCAGCTTACGGTCAAGGTCGCTGATGGCCTGCGCGATGATTGGTTTGCCATCTGCATCTTTCGGAGCGATCTGGTTGAACGCGACAGGAATCCATTTCCCGATCGCCAGGTTCGAAAGTCCGGTGCGCATGGCGGGATCGCCCGAGATGATTCCATCAAAGGCCGCGGGATAGCGCTGTGAAAGAATCATGCCTTCACGGCCCCCGGTGGAGCATCCGGAGAAATAAGAAAAGGCCGCCGGTTTTCCGTAATACTGCGCGATGAGTTGCTTGGCGAGCGCGGCCACCTGCACGTTGGCGAGATAAGCGAAGTCCAGATACGCCTGCTCATCCTTCATGAAATCGAAGTCGAATGGTCCACGGTGGCTCTTGTGACCTGTATCCGTACTAACCACCGCGAACCCGCGCATAAGGGCGGGCGTTTCTCCTGCAGCATTGAGACCAAGCGGGGCCATCACCACTCCATTTCCGCCACCTCCGCCTTGCATCAGGAAATCGCCATTCCATTTCTCAGGCATGGCTAGTGCAAAGTTGATCCCAAATTCTTCGCCGCCGGCGCCGGTGCGGCGAGTGATCACGCCCTCGACGCGGCAATATGCAGGAATCGGCGCGCTGTGACCCGGCCCCCACGGATTCAGCTCCGTGGTTCCAGCAGCAATCGGTGCAGCCTTTGAAATCTCGACGCTAGCTGCTTTGAAGTGCATCAGGCTGGCGCATGAGTCCGATTGCTGAGCAATTCCAGAAGTACTCAGCAGAAGCAAAGGCCACACGACGTTCCGTCCAAAGCGCGAATGCATTTTGTCCTCACTTTCTTAGCAACGGAGGTATCGATCGGAACGGCAGCTACCGGCAACCTGCCTGAAAACACAGATTCTGACTGAAAAACGGGATCACGTGATTCTGAATGCGATCGGCGACTTTGCTCGTATGAGTGCCCTCGTACACCTCGAAGCTGTTCGTGATGCCGTACTTGTCAAGAACATCGTGAAGTTTGGCGGTATCGCCCCGCAATCCGTCCTGGTCGCCGACATCCATCGAAATGCCGCGATACTCGCGCAGGGTGTCGACGTACTGGTCTACAAAGGCAAGGGGCGCATTGGCCGTCCATTTCGCGAGGACTTCCAGTTGCGGCTGGCCGTCTTTGGTCGGCAGATCAAGATACAACGGTGGACTTTTTGGATCAGGGGACCATGCCGCTGCCGTGGCGAGCGTGGCCCGCGCGAAGAAAGACAGGTTGGCGGAGTCTTCCGGCTTCTTCACGGCCTCCAGAGCCTTGTCCACTTCTGGATTCGGGGCGGACCGAGGCGATAGGCAGCAGGGGCTCATGATGTACAGACTGCCAAACACATCGGAATGCTTCATGCCGATGCGTGTCGCGCCGTAGCCTCCCATGGAGTGGCCAACCAGGCCGCGGCTAGCTCGCTCTGGAATCGTGCGGTAATGAGCGTCGATATACGCGACAACATCGTGCGCGATGAATCGCTCAAAGTCTCCGGTGGTTACCGAATTCGAATACATGGAGCCGTTGTGCAACGTTTTCGAATCGGGCAGAACGACGATCATCTCTTTCGCTCCCTGGGCGAAAGCGCCTTCAATGGTCTGGGGCACATGGATCTCGTGGGACCACTGTTCTGCGCCGATGGAATATCCGTGGAGTGCATACACGACGGGATAGCGGCGCGACTTCTCCCTGGCATAGCTCGGCGGTAGGAACACCAGCACGTCGCGGTCAACAACGTCGCCCTCTAAATTCCCTTCGAGAGCTTTGCCGTGGATCTTTATGCGCTCGACCGTGACAGCCTTAGCACCTGCCACGACAGGTGGCACGTCGGTCGGAACTTGCGCCGTAAGACCAGGCCCAAGGCTGACGACCACCCCCAGCGTTATCAGACTAAGAAACTTGTTCGCTCTCATCAATACCCTCCTCGCGAATCTCTTACGATTTCACGGTTCCACTACCGAAATTGCCTTCCCGGTGTACTCCACAGTCTTGTCGGGATTGGCCACTAGTGCGACCGAGGCACCGTGCCCGGCGGACACCCAGACGATATTGATTTGAATGCTCGCGGGCATTTCGGGATACTCGCCCTTCCGATCACCAATCGTCAGAGTTCTGTTGGACTCAGACCAGCGCAATGGGATGACAGCTCGCGCACCTTTCTCGTAGTCATAGCTGTCTCCCGCGTCCTGGTACAGATCGAACGTGCCCTCGGCTCCCTTGTAAATCCGAAGTTCGATCGGTCCTGCGGGCTTCTCACTCGTGTACTCAATTTCCGGCCCAAGGGGAATGATCGAACCGGCACGTACATAGAGGGGGATGCGGTCGAGAGGAGCATCCGCGTCAATTTCGCGGCTCCCCTTCTGCGACGCTCCTGTCCAGAAGTCGTACCAGGCTGGAGAATCGGGCAAATACAAAGTTCTGCGAGTAGCATCCGCCTGCAGCACCGGGCTGACCAGAATTGCAGGTCCAAACATGAACTCGTCCCCGAGGTCGCGCGTGTTTGGATCAGTCCGCCAGTCCATCACCAGTGGCCGTTGGACCGTGTAGTCCTCATTCGTAACGCGCCAGGCGAGGGAGTAGATGTACGGCATCAGACGATATCGAAGCTTGTCATAGCCGACCAAGATGGGCCGAACTTTGTCGAATGCCCAAATCTCATTTTGCGGCCGGTGCCCGTGAGTGCGGAAAATCGGACAAAATACTCCATACTCGAACCATCGCGCGTAGAGTTCCTGGAATTTTGGATCTTCAACAGGATTGTCGTGAGGCGGCCAATAGCCTCCGATGTCCGTTGTCCAATACGGATAGCCAGAGAGCGCGAAGTTCAGCCCGGCGGCCACCTGATGGCGCAAACCCCAATACGAGCCATAGACGTCGCCCGACCACACCGTCGCTCCCACTCGTTGCTGGCCGAAGAAAGCGGATCGCGTCAGGAGAAAGACGCGCTTCTGGTTCGTCGTCGCTCTCCAGTGCTGCTGGATTCCGAGCGTATGAGTGAACGGAAATATATTCGTGTACTCGGCTCCATTGCCAATCGCAATCTGCTTGTTACTGAGAATCGCGTCACCCCAGTGTGGCCAGTATTCCTCGGGCTCTGCGCTGTCGAGCCAGAACGCATCCCATCCCTGCGAAAACAGTTTGCCGACCAGGTTGTTCCAGTAGAAATCGCGCGCCTGCGGATTCGTAGAGTCGTACACGCGCGCGTTCGGCACATCGAAGTGTTTGGCAATGAGTTCCTGGAAATTCTGCGCTTTCGCATCAAACATTCCCCACACCGACAACATGGTGTGAACATGTTCATCGTGCAACTGCTTCAGTTCACCAGGAACATCCGGGAAATTTGAATTGAAGACAGGATCGCCTTCCGCTTTCCACCAGAACCAGTCCTGCACGATGGCATCCAATGGAATGTGCTCTTGCCGGTACCGATGCGCGATGCCCAAAACCTCGTCTTGTGAAACGTAGCGGTCCTTCGACTGGAAAAAACCGTAAGCCCATTGGGGAAGCATCGGCGTGTGCCCGGTGAGATTTCGATATTCATGGATCATCTGGTCCATTTCCGGACCGTAAATGAAGTAGTAATCCACGGCATGTCCTGCCAGCGAATTCAGACTCAAGTCCAGTGGAAAGCGGTTGTCCACGTAGGTAAGGGAGGCGGTGTTCCACATCACGGCGTAGCCCTTGCTCGACAACAGCAATGGAATCGCGATGTCAGTGTTGTTCTGGCCGAGTTCCACAGTGGCTCCGCGGTAGTTGAACAAGCCACTCTGATGCTGTCCCAGACCGTAGAGTCCCTCCGAGAAGTCCGCCGAAAATCGATCTTCGACGTGGAATGTTTTCTCTCCGTTCAACTCGACGGGTTCGTAAGTTCGCGGGATCGAGTTTCGCTCCTGCAAAAGGGTTTCGCCTGCCAAGGTGCTGTATTGAACGTTTCCCCACTTCAACGAAAACTCGATCTTCAGAGTATCGGTTGTGAGGATTACCTCATCCGCGGTCTGTGATATCTGGAACTTTGCCCCTGGACACGACTCCTTCGAATCAAGCATCCATGGCTGGTTCTGTCGGATCGCGTTGGATGGCTCAGGATTGGCGACAAAATGCATAACGGCGGAACGGCAAACGGAAACATGAACCTGCTCGGCTCCGACCGAGACTGTCATACCGTCAGGGGCCGGCGAATACTTTACTGGAGGCAGTGGGGGCGTGTCCCACAGCTGAGCCACCGCATCCGCTGGACTCCAGAGGAAACAGCACATCGCGAGAAGAAGAGAACTTCTGACCCTGCATAGACCTGGACCAATGACTCTCACAACGTTTATTGCCCGAAATACGTGTGTCGTTATCATCGATACGCCTTTCGAGTAATCTAGCAAACGTATGTTCTGGAACCGGATCTCGGACGCTCGCTTCGAGCCCTCGCGCTTTATACCGGGCTCTTGCGAGTCCGCTCATGCACGTAAGAGGTCACGCCCGTTCGCTTTCAGAACGTTAAACGGAGCACGTACGCATACTTGGCCGGTGGCTGCGCGGACAGTTGCACGTGCAATCCATCAGGACGCTGCTGGAACGTCGGCTTTGCATAGGTGCCCAACAGTGACACGCTTTGCACGGATTGGCTTCCCACCGTCGCTGCAAGCGAGCGAATCACTGCCTCCCCGTTCGCCGGCCAAGCGAGTCCGATCACATAGAGTGCGCCGGCTTTGGTGGTGAAGCGAAAATCTTCAGGAGTGTAGTGAGTGGTGTCCGTGTCGTGAAACGAACCAGCCGCCACTTTTGTCGGTCCCTCGCCATAGGTTCTCCAGGGCCGAGTGCCGTAGATGGCGTCTCCGTTTACGTTCAACCATGTGCCCACATCCAGCAGGACTTGTTGTACCTCTTCCGGGATGGTCCCGTCAGAGCGCGGGCCGATGTTCAGCAACAGGTTTCCATTCTTGCTGACGATATCAATGAGCTGATGAACGACGAATTCGGGCGACTTGAAGGTGTCGTCCTTGATATATCCCCAAGACTTGTTGCTCACCGACGTGTCGGTCTGCCAATAGAGCGGGCGAATGTCGCCGAGTTGGCCACGCTCCAAGTCAAGCACAGCCGAGTGCTCCTGCATGGCGTAGTCCTTATAGTTGATCACTCCAACGTGATCACCATACTTCAGGGAACGGTTGTAATAAAACGCGGCAAAGCGCGTGAGGTTCGGCCGGATCGATGCTTGGCCGATCCACCAGTCGAAGTAGACGAGATCGGGATGATATTTCTCGACGAGTTCGGCGCCCCGAGCAAGCCAGTCGTCGGTCCACGCCGACGAAACATAGGTAAAATCAGCGCCGACGGGAGTGCCCCACTGATACACGCCTGGTTGTGCGGGACCATAGAAGGCGGCGTATTGCGGGTCGTTAACGTCCGATGGGATCTTGCGACCCACACCCAGGAAGAAATCGTGTTCCACACGATGCGACGACACGCCAAAGTGCAGTCCCTCGGCTCGCACTGCCTTGGATAGATCACCAATCACATCGCGATGCGGTCCCATCTTGGCCGCCGTCCAATCGCTCAGTCCGCTGTCGTACATGGCAAAACCATCGTGATGTTCTGCCACCGGTACTATGTACTTTGCGCCCGCTTTTTTGAACAGGTCGGCCCATGCAGAAGGATCGAAGTGCTCGGCCTTGAACATGGGGATGAAATCTTTGTACCCGAACTTGTCCAGTGGTCCGTACGTAGCGATGTGGTGCTTGTACGCGTCGAATCCAGGCTCATACATATTTCGTGGATACCATTCGCTGCTAAAAGCCGGAACCGAATAGGCTCCCCAATGAATGAAAATGCCGAACTTCGCGTCCTGGTACCACTCAGGAGCTTCATATTTCTGTAGTGACTCCCAGTCGGGCCGGAACGGGCCTTGGTTAACAATGGCATCGACTTCCTTCAGCAGAGCTGCTCGCTCGGCGTCGTACTTGCTGCTAGCCTTTTGCCAAATCTGATCAATCTTCGCGGGATCTTCGGACGCAGTGGGAGCCGTGGCGCTCTGAGCATGCGTGATGGAACACGCGAAAGAAAACAACACAATACCGCCCAACCAACGAGTCAATAATGATAAGAACAGTTGATGCAACCTCATGATCTCCTCCCGGTCAATCTAAGCTTGTTGCCCTACACCGAACTGCAATGAAGTACCTTGCCGGACTCGCAAAAGCGCTCGCGGATCCAGAGCTCCCTAACCATGCAGTTCTCTGCATTGCTTACTCCGCGAGCGTCTCGGTTCCTTTCACTTGAAACGTTCCCGAGACCGACGGCGCCTCGGTATTCGGCTGGCCACCCCCAACGGAAACGGAATACTTGCCTTTCGCAACGATCGGTGCACCGGCTTCGGTAACCATGCTCAAGTCGCGATCTCTCAGCTCGAAGTGCACTGTCTGCGATTCGCCAGCCTTCAGATGAACGCGCTTGAACCCACGTAACGCACGCAGTGGCGCACCCACCGTGTGCGGGAATTCGAGATACAGCTGCGCCACTTCATCTCCGTCTCGCTTTCCCGTGTTGGTAACCGTCACTTCCGCGGTCAGGGGATCACCCGCCTTGATTGCGCTGTTCGGTAGCGTCAGCCCACTGTAAGAGAACGTCGTGTAGCTCAGGCCATATCCAAATGGATAAAGCGGCTTGCCCTCGAAATAGCGATACGTGCGTCCTTTCATTGCGTAGTCTTCAAACGGTGGCAGTTGATCGACGCCGGTGTAGAACGTGACTGGAAGGCGTCCGGCTGGATTGTTTTTGCCGGAAAGACTCTCCGCGATCGCCGCCCCACCTTCCTCGCCCGCATACCAAGACTCGAGAATCGCATTGGCGTGTTCCCTGGCCCAGTTCACGGCGAGCGCGCTGCCGTTGGCGAGGACTAGAACTACAGGCTTTCCAGTCGCGGTCACCGCTTCGAGCAACTCCTCTTCGGGTTTCGGCAGATCGATACTCGTGCGGTCGCCTCCCTTGAACCCTTCCTCGCTCACCGGCATTTCTTCGCCTTCCAGTTCACTTGTAATTCCGAGCACTGCGACGACAACGTCCGCGTCTTTTGCCGCCGCAATCGCTTCAGAACTGGGCTTGGGATCGTACTTCGACCAGATCAGCTGCGCTCGGATCGGACCGGCTTCGGGTTTCGAGTAGTCCACTTTGAGCGAGACCTTTTTCCCCTGCTCCAGATGAACACGGCCGACTTTTGCGTCCCCAACGTCGTCGGCACCGGTCCAACCTTGAGCGACGGGCTTCTCATCGACCAAGACCCTTACGAAACCGCCTTGAAAACGCAGGCCGATGCTGTAATCGCCGGTCTCGGTAGGTATGAGAAAACCGTTCCATTGGACGCCGAGCGGGTACTTGCCCGTGGCCTCCTGGGGAATGTCTTCCGCCTTCAAATCGACGGTGGTTACGTCGCGGGTGGCGAGAATAGTCGGCTTTCCACCGAATATCTCCCCAGTGGCGAACTCCAGCTTAAGGCCCGGCTTCCCGTCGTTCGTAGTGAACGCCGACGCGGGAACTGCGTCGCCATCGTTGCGCAGGAACTGCGTCCCCGGGACAAAGCTGATCTGCGCTTCAGGAAATTCTGCCTTAAGGCCCTCCAGCACCGAAACCGTGTGCGTCGGAACTCCGTTGAAATTGCCGAGCAGGTATCTGGTCTGATCTGCGAGCGGCCCGACTAATGCGATTTTGAGTGCTCCTTGTTTCAGAGGAAGGATGCCGTCGTTCTTGAGCAGCACCATGGATTCATTGGCGAGCACGCGAGCCATCGCACGATGTTCGGGAGTTTCGAGTTCTTTTTCGTCAATCTGTGAATAGGGCACCGCCTCCGGCGGATCAAACATCCCCAGCTTCATTCTTGCCGTGAATAGACGAACAAGTGCCGTATCAATTTCGCTTTCTTTCAAGAACCCTTGCTTGTATGCATCGAGGTAGGGTTTGTAGTCGTGATCGTCTTTTACCTTGGCGAAGTCAACGCACTCGTTATCCATGCCGCGTTGTACGGCCAGCGCAGAAGCTTCCGGCTGGGTCTTGGTGAAATGATGATCCCGAAAAATGTTGACGATTGCCTCGCAATCCGAAACTACATAGCCTTGAAAGCCCCACTTGCCGCGCAGCTGATCCTGCAGCAGGAAGTCGTTTACACAGGCCGGCTGCCCGTTGATGCTGTTATAGGCGCACATCACCGAACCGGCTTTCCCCTCCGTCACCGTCGCCCGGAACGCCGGCAGGTAAGTATCCAGTTCGTCATGCTTGCTGACTTTCACGTCAGCCACGTGGCGGGTCGACTCGGGGCCGCTGTGTACCGCGTAGTGCTTGGGAGTCGAAATGACACGATAATATTTTGGATCGTCGCCCTGCATGCCCGTGACAAACGCCACGCCCATGCGCGCCGTCAGAAATGGATCTTCGCCATAGGTTTCCTGACCGCGTCCCCACCGGGGATCGCGAAAGATATTGATGTTCGGCGCCCAAAAGTCCAGCCCTTCAAAGATGTCGCTATGCCCATCGCGCATGCCTCGGACGTAACTGGCGCGGCCTTCGGTGCCGACGACGATCGCCATGCGGTGGATCGCATCGGTGTCAAAAGTTGCGGCCAGACCGACCGGCTCGGGAAACTCGGTGGTTCCGTCCCGAGCCACACCATGCAGCGCTTCGCTCCACCAGTCGTAGTCCGGCACATTCAAACGCGGCACCGCCCGCGACTGGTTCACGAGTTGTGTGACTTTTTCTTCGACGGTCATACGGCGAACCAAGTCCTCGGCGCGCTGTTGTGGCGACAAGCTCTGGTTCAGATATGCAGGTTGCAGAGTATTTTGGGCGTGTAAGCCGCTGACGGCCAGGAATATGACAATCGAAATCAGAACTCGCGAGTTGGGTGCGTTCATATCGTCTCCAATAATGCGGCCCAAAGAATCAATTCATAGGGAAAGGCCGCTCCATCAGGAATTACTGTCATGAATCTCGTGGTACACGGAATAACGCTCATGCACGATGCTGGATAAAGGCACAAAAGCCACAGCTTGATTTTGTGACGCCGCGCGGAACGTGAGTTCTCCACCCGCGGGTTCGAGCCAACTCGTGGGATTGTCGTGCTTGCCCTTGAACTGCAGCGTGGGCGAGGGTTCCTGTTTTTCTTCCGAGGCGAAGTGCCGGTACCACTTCTCCCGAGGTTCTTCTTCGAAGCGTGCGGCCAATACCAGGGGCCCGTACATCGCGGCTTGAAGACTTTCCTTGTCGGGTATGGTAGCCGCATGCAAGTGCATGGGAAGGCTGAGTTCGATGCGGTCGCCATCTTTCCAAGGCCCGCGCAGAACAAGGTAGCTGCCAGGATTTGCGAACGCCGGTATCGGACGCCCATTCACCCTGACGCTGCCGCTTTTCGCCCAGTACGGAACGCGCAGCTTCAGATCAATCTCAACGGACTTTTCCGCCGACACAAGCAGAGTAGTTCCTTGCTCTTCCGGGAAAGATGTTTGTTGGAGTACGCGAATGCCTTTCTCTGTCCATTTCACCTCGGAAGCGATGTAGAGGTTCACGAAGATCGAACTGTCGTCATGGAAATAAATCGTGTCTGTCAACTTAACGAACTCCTCCGCGCCCGTGCCGTTGCAGCACCAGAAGGAGTCGAACGGCTTAGCGTAGATTTTGGAGTAACCGTTTCCGAGGGGCAGGTAGTAGACGGTTGTTCCGCTTTCAGGATCGATCGTGCCCATGCGGTGATTGAAGAGCACACGCTCGTAGTAGTCCATGTACTGCGCTTGCGGCGACCAGGCAAACAGGTGCCGCGTCAGCTTCATCATGTTGTAGACGCAGCAATCTTCTGCCGTCTCCGAGCTGAGCTGTGTCGAGAGCACTCCGGGATCCGATCTCCAAAGCTCGAAACTGCTGGTGCCACCTGTGCAGAATGAACGCTCGCTAGTAACTTCGTTCCAGAAGTAGTTGGCAATGTTCCAATAGCGCTTGTTCCCGGTGAGTTCGTACAACCGGGCGGCAGCGATCACCTGAGGAACGTGCGTGTTCACGTGTAGACCCTTGAGTTCGTCGCGGTGCGCCGCAAGAGGATCGAAGAACCCCTTCTTGTCGAAACGTTGTGCCAGATCCAGATACTCGCGCTTTCCCGTCAGCCCGTAGAGATTGGCCAGCACTTCGCCCATTCCGCCATACTCCACCAGAAGCACGCGCTGCATTTGTTGTTCGCTCAAAGGGTCGGACCAACCCCGCACCCATCCCGCCATCTTCTCTACTGTGTCCAGAGCTTGCTCGTTGCCCGCCAGCGTGTACATGTCCAGATGACCGGCCATGACTTTGTGAATGGTGTAGTAGGGAGCCCACACGTTCACTCCATCACGAAGGCGGTCGAACAGCTCCTGAGGGAACGCGCTGAGATAGCCGTTTTTGTGTTGCGCCTGACACTTGGCAAGTTCGGCAACCATGAGATCGCCGTTTCGCTTGAGTTCTTCGTCTCCCGAACTGGCGAACGCCAGCGCGCAAGCCGAAAGGTAATGCCCTCCGGCAAAATGTCCGCGCAGTTCGCAATCGGGCTTTTCCCAATCACCCAACGGCTCCGCAGATGACGGCAGGTTGGCCGTGAGGCGAAACGTATGAAGCAGGCGGTCGGGAGGGAGCGTCTTCAAGTACTTCCGATTGGCCTCCGCAGCCGCGCTGAATGCGCCCGGTCGAAGTCTGACATTCTTCATGGGGAATGGACTCGCCTGCGGTACCACGACCTCGTGGCCCGCGGCTTTGGATGCAGCAGGGGAACCGGCGCCCGTGCTTTGGTTTCGCAATGCAAACGCGGGCACACGAAGCATTGCGCCCGCGCCGACGGCAGCGGTGGTCGCGACGAATTCACGCCGGCTCACGGTTTTCATGACGATCTCCTTTAAGTGAAAAAACTCTGTCCTCGCACTCGATAACTACTGCACCGCAAACGAATCAGGATTCTTATGGTTCCGATGCACAGTAGGGAACCTCCAGTCACAAGTGACGAGCAAACGCTTACTCGTCAAGGTCGGCCGATCGAAATGGAAACGGTCCGACGCGTTGCCTTCTGGATTTGTTAGAAGAGCCTCGGTGCGAAGTCCTTCAGATCACGGCGCCAGGTCTGCCACTCGTGATCTGTCCCGGGTGATTCGTAGAACACGTGCTGAATCTTCGCGTCGTCGAGTGAGTCATGCAGTCTCTTAATTCCGGCGCGCATCCTCTCGGGTTCCACAGTTCCGACGCCGAGCCAGAGCAGGTGCACTTTCTTGGCAAACGCGGCTGGATCGGCAAATACGCCGTTGTAGTCGGTCTTGGGATCCAGTTTCCTGTCGCCGAGCACAAGCATCCCGCCCGCTCCACTGAAGCCGCCAATGTAGGAAAACAGATCGAGATGATTCAGCGTGACCTGGAATGTCTGCATGCCGCCCATGGAAAGGCCAGCCATCGCGCGATGATCTCGATCCGAAAGTGTTCGGAAGGTCGAATCAATGTAAGGAATCAGAATCTTCGTCACGTCGTCTTCAAAAGCCGAAGCCATATCCTGCATCGCTTTCAACATTTCGGGAGAACCGAATGGCTTTCCAGTCAGATCCGGCGGAGTTTGGCCAGCACGCCGGGCATACCCATAGGCCATGACGATAATCATAGGCTTGCAGCTTCCTGCCGCGATCAGATTGTCGAGAATGAAGTTCGCGCGACCCTGGCGTATCCAACCCGTCTCATCCTCGCCGCCACCATGCTGGAGATAGAGCACCGGATAGCGCACGTTGGTTTGCGTATCGTAAGTCGGCGGAAGATAGACCAGCGCATGCCGCCACGTTCCCGTCACCTTCGAGTTGTACCAAATCTCACGCACCTGCCCGTGGGGCACGTCTTGAATCGAATAATAAGTCGAACCCGGCTCCGCAACCTCCACGGCACTCGCGTACTTGCCTCCGCCAAAGTAAGCATGGCTGTTGGTATCGGCGACTTCGGCGCCATCAATGATTAACGTGTAATAGTGCAGGCCGGAAACAAGGGGAGTCGTCGTGACAGTCCAGAATCCATCCGGCTGCTTCTCCATATCCACTTTCGGCCCACTCCAGAAGTTCAATTTGGCCTTGGTGGCATCGGGCGCTTTCACACGAATCTGCACTCTTCCGGCGCTATCGACCCGGGGATATTCCGCTCCCCACACATTGGTCTCGGCGGGATGAAAATCATTAGACTCTTGCCCCCAAGCAATACTCGAAAGCAAGGACAGTAAAACGATACTCATTGCAAACTGCCTCATGGGACACTCCTCGTAAACGTTTACTGTCCCGGCCACGCGGCCTCATGGATTCGCTGACCGCGCTACCGAGAGTTTGTTATTGCTCGACCGAGACCACGGTCACGGACTTAGGCTCGAGCTGCAGAATCAACTTGCCGCCTTGTGCCCTCGCCGAAATCGGCTTGGGCACGACGGTGTTCGGGGCTTCGAAGGTGTTCACGCTGTCCACCTTAGGCGCAGTGAGTGTCTCTCCCGAGGCAGACTTGGCGTTGATCCCACTCACGTTCAACTCGACCTCGGCCGGTTGATGGGGATCGACATTCGTAATCTCCACCCACACCTTGCCGTCTTTGCTTTTTGCAGCCATGGCATCGATGCGTGGCAGGGTGAAGTCGCCGTGCTTGTAGCTGCCCGCGTCGAACGTAACGGGGACGAATGTGGAATCCTGGAATGGCACGTACATCTTGTAAACGTAGTAGGTCGGCGTTAGCACCATCTTCTCGTGGTCGGTCAGTATCATTGCCTGCAGCACATTGATCATCTGTGCGATGTTGGCCCCGCGTACGCGGTCGGCGTGACGGGCAAAGATGTTCAGATTCAGGGCCGCGAGTACTGCGTCGCGCATGCTGTTCTGCTGCACGAGAAAGCCCAGATTGCTGCCGGGCAATGGCGCATACCAGCTGCCCCATTCATCCACCACGAGCGCGACCTTCTTCTGCGGATCGTACTTGTCCATGATGGCCGAATGCTTTTTGATCAGGTCATCCATGTCTAGCGTCGTCTTGATAATCTGGGCGTACTCGTCTTCTCCGAATCCAACCGACTTGAACGCTGGCGGCCACTTCACGACCGTGTAGCTGTGCATGGAAAGGCCGTTAATGTCCCAGCTCCACGTGTGCTGCTGGTAGGCCTTCATGACGGTTTCAGTCCAGTCGGTCCAGCGCTGTTCGCCGCCGCCCGGACCGACGGCGATCTTCAGCATTTGGTTCTTCTCCGTCTGCGCCGGATTGTAGTTGCGAACGAAGTGGCTGAAACTCTTCATCCGGTCCAGATAGTACTCGGGCGTCATGTTGCCGCCGCAGTCCCAGCTTTCATTGCCAAGCCCGAGCCATGCGACTTTGTACGGCGCCGGATGCCAGTTTGCGGCGCGCTCCTTCTCGAGCGTCGTCGCCTGCGCGGCGGTCATGTACTCCAGCCAATCGGCCGCTTCCTGGGGAGAGCCCGAGCCCAGGTTGACCGAGACGTAAGCCTCGCTCCCGATCTGGTCGATGAAGTCCATGAATTCGTGCGTCCCAAAAGTGTTCGACTCGATCACGCCGCCCCAGTCGGGATTCAGCCTCACAACTCGCTGCGGCCCGATCCCGTCGCGCCAGTGATATCCGTCGGCGAAGCAGCCTCCGGGCCAGCGTACGTTCGGCACATGAATCGCTTTCAATGCGGTAACCACATCGTTGCGAATGCCGCGTGTATTCGGAATTGTGGAATCGGAACCGACCCAGATTCCGTCGTAAATGCCGTGTCCGAGATGCTCGGCGAACTGCCCGAAAAGATTGCGGTCAATCTTCGCGCCGGGCTTGGATGCGTCAATCGACAACTCGACTTTCTGTGCCGCCACTCTCGGCGCGGCGATAGCCATAACGATCAGAGTGACAACGACAAGAAATGCACGCATAAGAAGCGATACCCTTGGAGGCGGAAGTGTCAGGGACAAACGACGAACGAATGAGGAGGATTGAATTGAGGATTCTCTCCTCGCTGGGAGAGGATCGACATGAACTATCGGGGATCGGACTTTGGATTGAGATCCATGAGCGAGCGTAAAGGCCATCTGTTCTTCTCTCTTCTCCGCAGACTCGGCGCCGACTGGCATCTCTTTTGCAGGGTCATGATAGCTCAAGACTCATCGGAAACAGGGTGTATCTCGAGAAAAATCGCCGCCTGATCGGGTTGTGTCTGGAGACACCGGAGTCTCTTTCTGCCAGTCAGATCGAGCAGTTACAGAATGCTGGTCAACTCCAATTCCGGGCTTCGGCAGTGTGGGTTGATCTCGACAGAGTCGGGCTCAGGACCCACATTTTACGTGGGCGCGCCAGGGTCTTTCCTTGATACGCTTGAGTTGGTGAATTCGATTGCAAACTAAGGTTTGAAACAATAGATTCCAAACCTCAGTCGAACTGCTGCGGGTTGATATTCGGGCGGGGCAATTCTCTTTCTAAGAGACCCAAACTGGTGGATACTTCGCTTGTGGCGGCGTTTGACTCGACCTCGGCGGGAAAAGGATTGTCTTAAAATAAACGTACAATGGATCGGGCAATGGGGCCTTTTTAGCTCTTCCAGCCATACGAAGAATCGAAGAATCAACGTGTGCAATTCACGCGTTGAATAGTTCGCACTCCCGTCGCCTCTACCAATATCCCTCTTTTTGCGGATGTCTCGTAAAATGTCGTTCCGCACTGGCGGGTTCTCAACATCCGCGTCTCTGGCGACGCTGGTTTGTTGTTGTCGCCGACCGATTGGGCCAGATTCATGGATGTTCATCGGCTTGAGCGTTTAGCGTCAGCTGAGGGTATTAGTGAAATCTGATTTACTGGTTGGCGGCTTTGATGGCAATTTGCTCAACCAATCGCATAACACGCGCGTCCTCGCCGATTGGCGGTAAGACCTCGACTGTAATCTGGGGGAACTGGCGTCGCACAAGTGCTACCTGTTCGGGAATGTCCGTGGCGAGATGGGCACCTACGGCCATGAACAGGGGCAACAGCCCTAAATTTAGCGTCAGTTGTTGCACGCATTCGTGAGCCACGTCCATCAACGTCGGCGCCATGAACTCCATGTAAGCCAGTCGCACTCTTTGTACTCCCAATTCCTTTTGCAGCTCTTGAGCAATCCGCTAGGAGGGCGCACACCATCGTGGGTCCTTACTACCATGCGCCAGCAATACCAGGCACATGCCGTCGGCGGATAGGCTCTTGTCGTCGACCACACAGCGGGAAGCACTGCTTTTCGCTGGATCTCCGCTCTCTGAGAAGTGGTTCCTGAATAGTGACTCTGATACCAGAAAGGTGATTGGCTCAAGTTCACGCACGCTGCTCTCCATGCTCGCTGTTCCCCACCAGGAAAGGCTTGTTCCAGCCCCTCGCGTCATTTCCCGTCTCGAGGAAGTTCGATGTTGACAGGTGGATCCCCTAGCAACGCTCGAATCACTTTCTCCCCAATGAAGTAGATGCGAAAGCACAAGACGGGCGGTGCACTTGCAATCCCTACCTGTGTTCGGCCAAAGAAGAACCCGACCGTTTTCCAACACGAACAATCTTGAAAATTCCCCGCCATTTTCGGCGTCATCTGTCGCATCAGCATTTTCATCCAGCGTTCAATTCGCTTGCGCACTGCCTCGGAATAGCTATCCGCGCAGCTTCTGCCTGAACCGCTGAGTGTCGCTTCGCCAGCCATTCCAGTCTGTTCCAATTTGACCTTGCCAACGAGCGACTTTGTACGCGCGCTGATCAAATCGTGCGCGTCACGCCACCCAGCCAAACGAAAATCAAAGGGCCCGAAGAAAACCTCTCTAAATTGCAAAACCCAACGGTTATCCGGCCTCGGAAGTTGCAGCAGCACGTTGGGCACAGTTGCAATCCTGAGATGGAGCCACTCAGGAATGTCACTGCTCTCAATCCAGCCGGCGGCTCCCTTTATTAGATCGTCTGCCCAGTCGCGTGGGATAAAAGGCGAGTCCGGCCTCCGCTCTCTAAACCATTCGCGCGAAAGTCTCCTATATTGCTCGGCTGTGTCGAATGTTGGTTGTGCACCCATTTCTCGATGTACCTGTTACACGCTCTGAGCTCGCTGCCTATCACGCTGGCAATGCTCGCGGAGTGTACCTTTCCTGAATTTTATGCACTTGGCCTCATCACGCTCCAAAACTTTCGTCACCGAGGTGACGAGGCCGTGAACTTATGCCTTCATACATAGCCGGACGCAAAAAGGCCGATTTGTAACATCCGTCCCTCAGCTCTGGAAAATTCCTCCCCAAATGATCCGGAATTGCTTCTCAATCGTTCGCAACTAGCCGCCACTGCCTATGCATGCGGTCCGCAAAGCCGGGAGGAGAGCGAAACAGCCCCCCAAGTCCAGAAGAGGCTAAGACCACGGGAAGATTCAATGTGTCATATCAGTTGCAATAGTCCGAAAATTTGGGTAAGATAAGACCCATTATGGCTAGAACCAAACCATCACTGCTACCTCGAGTTTCCCGCCTCTTGCGAGGCTACGGGGAGAACTTGAAGCTGGCCCGCCTCCGTCGCAGATACTCGGCGGAAATGGTGGCCCAGCGCGCCGGCATTTCCCGAAAGACTTTGTCGAGAGTGGAAAAAGGAGATTCGGCAGTCGCACTTGGAATTTACGCACGGGTGATGCAGGTGCTGCGCCTCGAAGAGGATCTCGCGAAACTGGCCGTGGACGACCCGCTGGGTCGAAAATTACAAGACACCGCCTTATCGCCGAAACGGCGCGCTCCGAAACGTCCGTCATCCCCGAGTCCATCAGTTGACAGCGTGAACAAGCCAAAGGAAACCTCTTAATGGCAGGTCTCGATACAGTCGATGTGTGCATTGATCTAGAGCGGTTTGGCCATCCAGTTCTCATGGGCCAGCTTCATCGCCAGCAAAGCGCCTCGGGGGAAGTCTTCTCCTTCGAATATGACCGCGCCTGGTTAGAACAACCGGAAGTCTTCTCCTTCGATCCAGACCTTGCTCTAGCAGCCGGTCATCAGTACCCCGCGCCGCAGCGCAAGAATTTTGGCATATTCCTCGACTCCGCCCCGGACCGCTGGGGAAGAGTGCTCATGCAGCGCCGCGAAAACGCGCGCGCGCGCCACGAAAAACGCAAACCGAGAGCCCTGACCGAGTGGGATTTTCTGCTCGGTGTTCACGACGAAACTCGCTTGGGCGCATTGCGCTTTCGAGAGTCCAGCAATACAACCTTCATCGACAGCGACACGCAATTTGCGGCCCCACCTCTGACGTCCCTGCGTGAGTTACAGGCAGCCAGTCTGCAATTTGAGAAGCACATCGACGACGAAGACAATCCCCTCTATGAAAAATGGCTGACACAACTGTTCGCACCCGGATCTTCCCTGGGAGGAGCCCGACCGAAAGCATCGGTGCGGGATGAAGCCGGGATGTTATGCATGGCAAAATTCCCCAGTAGAAACGACACTCGCGATATGGGCCGATGGGAACTCGTCGCTCACAGCCTCGCGAGAAAGGCGGGGATCATTGTCCCCGATGCCAGACCCCTCCGCTTCCCGGAGAGTCCCTACACCACGTTTCTGGTGAAGCGTTTCGACCGCACGACAAGGGGAGGCCGGCTGGCGTTCATTTCCGCCATGACTTTGACTCAGCATACTGATGGCGAACCAGGAGCAAGCTATCTCGAACTGGTTGATCTATTGCAATCGCGCGGTGCCGACACACGCGCGGACTGCATTCAATTGTTTCGACGGGTGCTGTTCAACATCCTTATTCACAACACGGACGATCACCTTCGCAACCACGGGTTCTTTATCGACGTAGGTGGGGTCCGACTCTCGCCTGCTTACGACATCAATCCCTCGGTCGATCGGCGGGAATTGACGCTGGCGATCAACGAGGTGGAGACTGCCTGCGATGTTTCGATCGCCATGGAGGCGTCCCAGGATTATGGATTGAACCCGCACGAAGCGGCAGATTTGTTGAAGCAAGTGCAGGACGCAGTTGCCGGGTGGCGTGAGGAAGCAATCCGGCTGAACATTCCAAAGGGAGAACAGGATCTCATGGCGAACGCATTCCAAGGATCATAACTGCCAGTCTCCCGCTGCGGTGCTGCAAGGGTAGACGACAGCGCAAAAGAGCGATACCACCACCACAAGTACGACCTTGACTGCCCGTTCTCGCTTCGTCGTCGCCTCCTATGTTTCCGCTGCCATTCTGCTAGTGCGCTTTCCGTAGCAGCTAAAGGTCCGTCGCTCTCGGATTGCTCGGAAGCCAGCCAGAATCAGACAGGCTTGCGTCGGCGGCGCGATGGAGAACGGCGTGCCACGTCGGCGGTCACGAACTTGTGAGCCATGCCGAACAAGTCGCGCAGGACATCGGGCGTGACGCGGGACATGCGAACCAGCACGGCGGTGTAACCGAGATAGTGATCGGTCACGTAGTAAACATCGGGAGCGGCTGCGAGCAGTTCGGCGCGGTCGTCGAAGCCAACGCGAACCACAAGCGACCCCGGCTCAGCCGAACGGTGAGTAGGCACACATGCCAGAAGTTTTTCACCGACCTTGAGCGCGGGTGACCCGTAGGCGGTGCTCGCCTCCACTCCGGGCAGCGCCAAGCCGATCTCGCGCACCGTGTCGAAGCTAATTGTGCTCTTTGGCATGGGCGAGTTCCCATTGTCCGCGCAAACGATTATCCCGGTTTTAGTTCCGAGATCCGAAGTTTACTGCTCCAGGCGGTGCTCGCCCAAGAAGCTCCAAATCAGTTGATTGGCGTCGATATCATGGCTGGTTTTTCCGACTTCCCGCTCCAACGCATACTGCTCGCCACTCGGCCAAGTGTTCCCGGTGCCTTTCAGACCGTAGAGCAAAACCTTTGCACTCTTCTGACAATCTCCGTATGTATCCACATTCATTTCGGTACCGCCTTTATCCCGTGGAGCAACTTTGGATCGATTCGGTTTCTCCGAGCAGCGATTGATCTTGGCCCACATCTTTGCGCTGTCTTCCACAGAAATGGTTGATAGATCCAAGTTGTGCTCCCTGCCACCCCCAAAAGGCACAATCGGATCCGACTTTCCGTTGATCATCACCACTGGCATCGGGCGCGAGGGCAAGCATGTCATTGTTTTCGGCATTGCCGCCCCTACCGGCGCGATCGCTGCCAAGCGGTCCGCCAGAGCACATCCGATTCGAAAGGCCATGAGCCCTCCTTCGGAAAGTCCAGTGGCATAGATTCGCGACGTGTCCACCGAAAACTTGGAGGAAACATCGTCAAGCATGAGGTTAAAGAAAGCAAGATCGTCTGCTCCGGGCAGCTTCTTGTCAAGATCCGGTGGCGGCGGTCCGGGAGGGGTATTCTGTCCTCCTTGTTGTCCTCCCGGGCGTCCGCCTCCTGGATATCCACCACCTCCGCTCGGATATCCTCCTCCTGGCCAGTTGCCACCTCCGGGATACCCGCTCCCAGGCCATCCTCCTCCGGTACTTCCCGGCCCGCCGCCGCGCCGCGCCATTGGATCGTTCAGCTCTGGACGTACACCAATATTCCAGCGCCCGTGAAGGGCACTTGGATAGATTGCGATAACGCCGTTCTTATCTGCAAGATCATCAAACTGCGTCAGCCGTTCCATATCATCGGCATTCTGATTCATGGCGTGAAGCAGGAGCACAACGGGATAACGCTGCTGAGAGTTGTAGCCCTTTGGAAGCCGTACTACGTACGTGCGCTCTACATCATCGACATGCACCTTCTCGCGGCTTTCTTGCGCGAACACTACTTGCGCGAGCAAAAGCACTCCGAGAAAGTTCGCAGTGAGTTTGGTCATAGCCCTAACCCCTAAACGATCTCTTGGGCGTTCAATCCGATCTGGTACGTCGAACAGTTCTGTCCGCAACTCCATCCCACTTCGGCCGCGATCGCTCAGTCGATGGTGAGCGTCATCGTCGTCGATGCTGTTATGGATGACGATGATGTATCGGTGCCAACGACAGTCAGCGTGTAGGTCCCCTTGGTTGCGTCGGAAGAACTCGATGAAGATCCGGAACCGCAGCCCATGGATCCGAGACTGAGCACCATAACCAGAATTCCAGCGTAGGTACACAATCTGCGCGGGCGTCGTCTGAGTATTTCCGCCAACAAGACGATCACGAGGCCGAAACTAACGAGCTGTCGCTGTGACATCGGCAACGTCGGCTCATTGCCAGAGCCTATCGAGCTCGCGCCCACAAATTTGCGCTTCCCGCTTGTCCCTCGCATGGATGCGCTCGAGCACGCTGAGGCAGTCGTATAAATCGTCATGGCCGTCGTGGTGGCGCTCGAGCTAGACACTGGTAGATTTGAAATGGAATAGCACGCATTTGAGAGCGAGGCGTTCGTGGACACCGACCACCCGATTGTTCCGGTGTAGCCGTTGCTGGGAGTGACGGTTATCGTCGAAGTGCCCGAGCTGCCGTCGGAGACTGTCACGTTCGTCGCCGAAAGGGTGAAGCTCCCACTGGCGGACGTGCCGCCTACCGTCACTACCAGCGTACCGGTTGAGTTGGCATACGTTGCATCGCCGGAATAGGTCGCAGTGATCACGTGAGAACCCGCAGTCGTCGAAAAAAATGTGTACGTCGCGGACCCGTTCGAGAGTGCGAGAGAAGGGTTCTCGCTCGTACCGTCGACCGCAAGGCTCAGCGTGCCAGTCGGAGTTGTTAGCAGCGAGCTTGACGCGGAGGCCACTGTGATTGTGACGGTGTCGTTTGCTCCCGATGCCGGCGAAGTAGTCGCAGCCGAGAGGGTCGTCAGCGACGCATCCAACGACGACGACGTCGTTGTCGGCCACGCTGTCAGGAGGTTATAGAAATCGACAGACCCTAAGCCTGAGGCTTCGTCGTATCCAGTTCCGGCAAAGTACTCGGATTCGCCTGCGCTTGAACAGTAGCTAGAGCCTGCCGCACATTCGTTCCCACCACTGGTGATGTCATGAAAAGCTGAAGCGTAGGTACTCGAGTCGGCGGCAAGACTGTAAAGCGTCGAATTAATGACTCCCTGTCCTGTTGAGTTCAGCTTCTGATTGATGATGGCGACCATTCCGGAAAAGATCGGGGCGTCGAAGCTGGTGCCTCCAGCCACAGTGAGATATTCGTCATTGCTGTCGCGAAAGCCATTCGAACAACTTCCAGTGATTCCGGTGGCGCTGGAATCACTGGAACAGAAAAGATAACCTGCATTGTTCGGCGAGGCGTCGAGGGAAATGTCCGGCACCAGGCGGTAACTGCCGGAGGGAATTCCGGTCACGCCGGTTTGCCAACTCGGCCTGGCCGTTAGCGTACTGATTCCGCCGCCACCCGAGGAAAGCTGAGTCACCGAGGACTGGCTGCTCAGGGAGGAATCATCATTCCACACCTGCTCGGGAATGTAGGAAAGCGCCGAACTGATTACGTCGCTGCCATTGGCGGAGGCCCAATAGGTGGTGTTTGAGGCGGTCACGTCCGCAGAGGGAAATTCCGTTCCCCCCATCCCGGTTACATACTGGCTACTTGCCGGAAAATCGACAGCTAATGCCTCTTGTTCAGAGTTGGTCAGATTGGAGTAACCGAAGCAGTCCGTCGAGCCATTATCGCCCGCGGCGGCGATCATGGTCTGCCCCTGGGCTGCAGCTTGCTCAAGAATAGCATTGAGCGTCGCGTAATTGCTTGACCCAAGGTCGGTTTCACAATCCCCATAACTGGCACTAATGATTGGAGCAATTCTCGTATCTACAGCATAGTTGATCGAGTCCCAGACGCTGTAGCTCGTATTGTTCCCTACATAAACGAAATAGATGGTTGCGCCGGTGCCGATACCGCCCGAGTACTCCAGGTCAAGATCGGACTCGGCTTCGTCCCCCGAGCTGACTGCAGCACTCCCAGAATCGGGCACGAGTACTAGCGTCGGGTCTTTGACTGTTAGCCCAGCCGCATTTTGAAAATTCTCAATGTCCGATACGTAGACCTCGGATTGACCGACGATGGCAATCGACTGACCGCTTCCCGTATAGCCAGCGTTATAGGCTTTCGTGATGTCGTAAATGGTATCGATGTCCTTCGGAGTAAGGAAGTGGTCGCCCGACTGGCTGGAAGTAAACTTCTTTCGAAACCGCACGTGCGGCTTCGGACGAAAGCTTGAGAGATTCGCGATCATTTCCGTTACTGAAGCAAGCGCCGCCGGCACAGTGATGTTCTTGGATGGAGCATATTGCTTTACTCCATTGACATTGTAGTAATGCAACTCTGTGTCGAAGACCTGGTTCACCTGGCCGACGGTTCCCGAGAAATAGATCCGATTCTTGCTGTGAGAAACGCCATCTACCGACAATCCTTGCTGGCTGAGCCACGCCGACACCTTAGCAATGTCGCTTTGAGCCATTCCAAAGGCGCCGGCGAATTGCTCCGGAGTGAGCCAGTTGTGATACATCGCTGAGGCCGGATCCTGCTGTGCCGAGATGAGGACTTGCAGTTGGGTTTCCTGCCCAGAGGAACGGCGGAAAACCAGGCTGATACCGGATAGAGACATGGAGCCAGGCACAACCCCAACATCGTTTGCGGGCCTTGCCATCGGCGGCGTCACGGAGATCGTTACTCGTACCGAATTGTCGATCGTTGTAATCCTTGTGGGTGGCTCCTGCTGAGCGCCGGACACCTGTGAGCAAAGAAAGAGAGCTGCCGCCAACCAGATTGCTCCCCGACCGCGTTGATTTGTATGACGCATAAACGTCTTTCTTCTGATGCGAACTGATCCGCAGGCACGCTACCGCGCTGGAAAAAGCCAAGAGAGGCACTTCGTGTGGCGGCGCCATAGCCTTGTCCAAACGAAGCTCAATCCTGACTTTTGACTGCTCCGAGTAGATGTCAGATCTGAAACTCCGCTCAAAGACCAAGATGCGGGTTCTATACATACCTTGCGTAAAGGGTTAGTGATGATTACGTAAAGAATATGTAACGCCAGTTCTCTCGTCAGACGGCTCCCCTTTGGGGGCCAGTGTGCAGAGGCTTACGAAACTTAGGAAACACTTAACAAACTCGGGTGCAAGTAGAGCGGAAGACTGCGTACATCATGAAAGGCAAATACTTGTCCCGAGGTCCTTATGGAAGCTGCAAACAGAAACCCAATGCATCGGCAGCCACCGGTGGTGCTTTATGTGGACGACAATCTGAGATCGAGCCGATTCTTAACCGCGGTCCTCGAGGAATGTGGATTCGGCGTGACCACGGCCAATGACCCAGTGGAAGCGCGCGGAGTGTGCAAGAACTTCGCGATCGACCTGGCGCTTCTGGATTACGATATGCCGGTAATGACGGGTTCTCAGCTCGCCGAGGAACTGAAATTCTTGGTGCCCGACGTTCCTGTCGTGCTCCTTGCTGGCCATGCTTCGGTTTCGCAATCTGAATTGGTGTTTGTGGACGGGTATTTTGGCCCAAACACCACGTTGGATGACCTCATAGAAAATCTAAGGACGTTGGTCGCCGCCGATACCATGGGAACGGTCACCCGCTTAAGAACATCGTGGTCCGACGCGACCTGAGCGGTATCGCTCCCGATGGCGGCCTCCTGGAAAGAACACACGTACCGATTTGACGTTTTACAGCGCCCAACCTTCGAGGCCTCGACGTGAGGCTTCCGGATTGCCAACTTTCATTCTGGCCTTTACTGCACAGATACGCTGATTTCAGAGCCCGAAACAGCGGTTACGTGCTGATCAGGTTGAACAACGGCTCCTTTCGTAACCTTCACCGGGAAACGGCCGACCGCCTTTGCCTGAAATGTCAGTGTTGTAACAACCCCATGGCCCGATACTCCCCCTGAATTCGTCGGCCGCGACGCGGTGATATCCACAACGCCAGTGACTTCATTTTCTCGATGAACCAAGGCAACGATCTGGTTTCCCTGGGAGAGGAATTCTCCGTTTGAAATGTTCAATAGTTCCAAGCCTTGCTTGTCGAACGCGACTTGCAGCGGAACAGCCTGCACATTTTCGCCTCCACTTAAGTCGACGTTCACCATGAAGGTAGACCCCTTAGACACGGAGATTCCGCTGGGATCCAGGTCCAAGGCTGCAGTTGCCTCTCCCCCGGCTTTCGCGGTGGGGGTAGTCACCGAAGTCTTGTCCGGCTCGCTCTGCAAGAGCTGTTTTGGAGCATGGCGGAGATGAACGGAGTTCGCGGTACCGACATCAATCGCTCTGCGATTGAATTCGTCGAAGTCCCTGCGCCGAACTACATGAGGGATTACGGCGAAGACGACCTCCGTATTTGAAATCTCCTTGTTCTTCTGAGAAAAGAAGTATTTCAAAATTGGGATCTGCGACAATCCCGGATACCCTGTCAACGACTGCGTGTCGTCCTGCTCCAACATTCCACCCAGCAGGCTGACCTCTCCATCTTTGAGGCGGATTTCATGTTCCACTTTCCGCTGACCGATCACGGGCTCATTGATACCCCCGATACTTTGATAAGAGGCCACGGAGGAGACGTCCAGCGAAATCTTCAGCGTGATCTCTCCATCTGGATGGATGTGGGGCGTAATGTCTACGTTGACTCCTACGTCGATGTACTGGAATTGCGTGGTGTTAAGACCTGTCAGGGAGACTCCGCTGACCGCAGATGAGCTTGTGCCGGTTGCAATAGGTACTCGGTCCCCAATTTTGATCGACGCTTTCTGCCCATCGACGGACCGAATCTGCGGATTTTGGATGATTTTCGTGTTGCTGTCCGTGAACAAGGCAGTTGCGTTAGCGCTTGAAATCGTGGCGGTGAAGTCGGTCGCGTTCAGATTGGCCAGCGTGTTCAAGTTGATGCCGGTGCTGCTGCTTGAGCTTGACGAACTGCTACTGCTGCTCGACGAACTGCTGGAGCTGCTGGTGTTGGCTTGCAACTGCACGGTCGCGCTCGTGGGCGGACTGATCCCGAGAGTATGCACTGTATCCCGGCTCACTTGCATTAAGGCGAAATCGATGACGACTTCTGGCGATGCTCGGTCAAAATCGTTGACCATCTTCTCGGCCAACAAGACTTGGTCCGGAGTTCCACGAATCACGATCGCTTCCTGGGAAAGCAGTTGTTGAACTCGATTCACGTCTAGCACGGCGCGCAAGGTATTCACAATATCCTGCAATTCTGTGGGAGCCGTGAGGTTGGAAAGATAGAACGTCTTCACCACATTCTCTTCCAGTTCCTTGCGTTTCGCCGGATTATCGGCGGCGACGAAAATGGTATTCGCCGTCATTGGCTTCCAAAAGGTCTTCGACTCGGCAGCAACCAGATCGAGCGCTTCGGTCAGTGTGACTCCGGTGAGTTCAATACTGAGTCGCCGCGAAGTAAAGTCCGGATCAAAAAGCACGTTGACACCGGCAAGTTTGCCGACCGTGTCGTAAACCATCTTGGTGTCTTCTGTCAATTTCAAGGTAATGGGAGCGTTTGAAACATTGATGAGCTTAACTGGCCCTTGCGCATCTAGAATGTCCGGGTTCATATCAGAATCCCCTGAAGGCAAAGAATCACGCGGTCCGGAATGCCCCAAGACCTTCTGAATCATGATGCGTGTATTGTTGATTTGCTGAGTGGCGATCGCACTCGAGGGGTCAATCCTTGAAGCCTCTTCAAACACCTTCAGGGCCTCCTCGAGATCTCCCGCTTGCTGCAGCAGCGTGCCGCGGTGGACCTTCGCCGCTGCCGCCAGGAATCGCATCCGAGTGATCGCGGTCCGATATTCCGTATTCTTGGGGTTGGCATCGTACGCCTTTTGATAGGCGTCATAGGCGGCCTCGTATTTCTGCTGAGCCTCGAGAGAACGACCCTCTTTGAAGGCTGATTGACCGCTTTCAGCGGCCGCAGTCGCAGCCAGGGACAAGAAGCCGAGTGCAACGAGAGCTATGAGTGGCGTCAGTACGAGCTTTCGAAGAACACAGGTTTTCCCCACATCAGACTGAACATTTAACATTTTTTTTATTCCTCAGGAAAAAGTTTGCCAAGTCGACCCGCCAGTGCCCCCGCTTGAACTCGGCAATGACTGTACGGCAAGGCGTTGCAACTCCTGAGAACGTTGAAAGAGACGCTACCCGCAGGTGTGTCACAAATATTTACATAGTCTTATCGCAATCTTAACGTTGGTCCCACACCTCTCTACGTTCTAATCGAAGGATGGGCGAGCGTATATCGGCGGAGTCGTCGGTCGACTCAACATCTGGAGAGCGGCAAGTGCCTCACTTCGACCGGAGAAGGATGCGTGCAGTCGTAGCTGACGACTCCTCCGATTGGCGCTCTGTAGTTGCTGTCCTGCTCAAGATGGAAGACGATGTCGAGGTTGTGGCCCACGTGGAAAATGGACAAGAAGCCATTGAGGCGGTGACGGTCCTCCACCCTGAGTTAGCCATCCTAGATCTCAGAATCGGCAGCCTGGACGCCTTAACGACGACCAGCCTCTTGCGTCACCAATTTCCTTTGCTGGATGTGGTCTTGATGGCCGACCACGATTCGCCGCGGCTCCGCGCCACGTGCCAGGCTTCCGGAACCAAATACGTTGTTCAAAAAGCGAAGTTCCACGAACAGTTTCCCCCTGTACTAGCTCAGATCAGGGACGGGGTTTCAGCGGCCGTTGGCAACGATGCTAAATGATGCGCATGAATCGTGGCTCAGAGGGGGTGATTCGCAAGAGCCACGGGACAAGGCCGGGACAGCTTTTCCCCCATCCCCGCTTTCCTGGCCTTTTCTTGCAAACTGGTTCGCTGAAAACAAGTGAGGCTCTCCGTGCAACGATCTAGGGTTCTCCTTATTGACGACACTGCGGAAATTTTGGAGTACTGCTCTGAGCTCTTGAACGAAGACTATGAGGTGGTTGGTACAGCGTCCGATGGCTGGGCCGCAATAGACCTGTGTGCGGCTCTAGATCCTGACGTCATTGTGCTCGACATTTGCCTGCCTCGTCTTGACGGTTTCGCGGTCCTTACAATTCTTCGCAGCTTCGGTTGCCGAGCAAGTATCGTTTTTTTGAGTTCTGACGACTCGTGGGCAGACGATGCCATAGACGCCGGAGGTGCCGCCTTTGTATGGAAGATTTCACTCTGGCGGGACCTCAGAATCGCCATCCGGGAAGCCCTTGCAGGGCGCATTTTCGTGTCGAGCGCGGCATGATTCATGATTAAAGAGGCTGAGGAAAACCGAGGTGAACGCGAATAATACCAATTTCAGTAGGAGTGCTTGTGTCATCATGGTGACACCTGCACAGAGGAGAGGCGTCGGATTGGATCGTATTTTGCTCATTGATGATGATGTCGAGATGTGTACGATGCTCGCCGAATATCTTGAGTCCGAAGGGTTACAAACCGAGGTCGTGCACGACGGAACCACGGGACTAAAGAGGGCCCTCTCCGACGAGCATGCGCTGATTGTTCTGGATGTCATGCTGCCTGGAATTAGCGGTTTGGAGCTGTTGCGACGGCTGCGTTCAGAATCAGCCGCACGAGTGGTACTCCTGACCGCCCGTGGAGAGGAGGTGGATCGCATCGTGGGTTTGGAAGTGGGGGCCGACGATTATGTATCCAAGCCGTTTAGTCCCAGAGAGCTGTTGGCTCGGATTCGCGCCATCCTCCGACGTCCGGTGGTGGATCCCCAGGCCAAGCGCGCGGTCCCAAGGACAGCACCGATTCTGCTGAATGATATCGAGATGGACTTTGGAACACGAACCGTTCGTCTCAGCGGGAAGCCTATAACCTTGACCGCCGTCGAATTCGATTTATTGGAGTTATTGCTGCGCTCAGCCGGCCGCGTCGTCACCCGCGAGCAGGTAGCTGAGTTGGTGTTGGGGCGGAATCTGAATTCTTTTGATCGCAGCATTGACGTGCATATCAGTAAGCTACGACGGAAGTTGGGAAACTTGCCTTCAGGAGACGAGCGAATTCGATCCATTCGAAGCGTTGGCTACGTGTACCTGTGCACTCCGAATAATAATGGGACGGACTGATGCACATGAGAACCCTTTTCTCGAAAATCTTCCTATCGTTTTGGCTCGTTCAGGCCGCATTTTTCGCAGTCACCGCGCTGATGTTTCGAAGGGCCTTGCCTGAAACTCATCCTCCCGGATCGTCCACCACGAGGAGCTTGCTAGTTTCTTGCGAGTACGAGGCAGTTAACATTTACGAGAAGTCCGGCAGTGACGCCTTGGAACAGTACCTGAAAGACCTACAGCAGACTTCGGGAGTTCACTTATCCATTGTGAACGACAGAGGCGAATCGATTTCACAGACCCCTGTCTCACGTGAAGAACAGCTGCTTGCCGAACGTGTCGTTCAAAGCCAACGAGCAGAGCAGAGTAGCGGAGCAGAGAACACTCTACTCGCGGATCCGGTGGTTTGGGATGGAGGATATCTCCTCGTCGCCATCGCTCAACTGCCAACGCCCGCCCCTCCTCCTCGTCCCCCCGGGGCACAGCCGCTCCGCGACTTGGGGGTAGGAGTGGTGATTTCTGGAATCGTCTGCTTCGGATTGGCGCGTTACCTGACGTCACCCATTGCACGCCTCCGGGTTGCGGCCCAACAGTTATCGAAAGGGGATCTTTCGGTCCGTGCGGGAATGCGGAACGAAAGACGCCGGGACGAGATCGCTGACCTCGTCGGAGACTTCGACAAAATGGCGGCGCAGATCCAGTCACTCGTGAATGCTCAAAAAAGGCTCATCGGAGACGTGTCGCATGAGCTTCGGTCGCCGCTGACTCGCATCAACCTAGCGCTGGAGCCTATACGCAAAGTCGAAAATTCCAGCGTCGTGACAGCGATTGAGCGGATCGAGCTAGAAACGGGTCGACTCGATGAAATGGTACGAAAGCTGCTGACCCTGTCACGGCTGGAAGCCGAGGGACAACTGATTCAACAATCAGAGCTGCAACTGGGTGAGATTTTGAATGAGGTGGTGGCTGATACAGACTTCGAAGCCCAAGCCGAACAGCGCCGAGTCGTGCTATGCAGACTTGAACTCTGTCGTGTTCTAGGTAATAAAGACCTGCTTCGAAGTGCGTTGGAGAACGTCATTACGAATGCAATTCGTTACACGAGAGTAGGCACAGAGGTGGAAGTTTCGCTTCATTCTGTCGGCACGGCTGAAATGCGAACGGCCACCGTGAAAGTTCGAGATCATGGTCCGGGAGTGCCAGAAGCGTCGCTTGAGGCACTATTCCGTCCTTTCTATCGCCTCGACGATTCACGGGAACGGAAGACAGGAGGCGTCGGCCTCGGATTGGCGATTACCAAACAGGCTGTGACTCTGCACGGCGGTAGTGTCGAAGCCGCGAATGCGCCAGACGGCGGCCTCGAGATAACCATTAGCTTGCCTGCGCTACGCGTCGGAGCTCAGGTCGAGCCGCTCCTCAAAGAGCCTGTGAACTCATAGCAGCCCATTAGAATCGGCGATAGGCAAGACGATTCTCCGTACTCGCAAACGAGTCTTGGCTAGTTCAAGTCATCCAGAACTGTTGTCGTAAATCCACCGTTCGATCCGTTGAGACCCACGACCGTCCGAACCTCCCCGGAGCTGAATGAGATCGCTCCGCTATCGATGGAGGCCGTTTTCTGCCCAGTTGGGGTGAAGTAGATCTCGTAGGTGCCCGCCGCCAATGGCAAGTATGTTGATGCGGATTCGAAATTAAGATCAGTGACGCTGGCGGCGGTCGAAGAGAGACTGGTGCCCGGAGAAACGACATAAACGTCGGCCGCTCCCAAGCCCGGAGAAGCTTGGACTAGGCGAAGGTTAAATTGACCTGAAGACGGGGAGGAGTTGTTATCCGTTAGCGTCACCGCGGTCACACTGGTCGAGTAATTCGCAAGCAGGATTGTGTAAGTACTCTTCGAAGTGAGACTGACGGTCTCATCCAAAACTGAATTGGAGGTGCTCGATTGCTCGACGTTCAGACTAACTGACCCGGCACTGACGGTGGCATAACTTGACCCCGTACCGTAATCGAGGCTGCTCGCCACGCTGGTACCGCCGATCGTTGCTGTGATGGCGCCTTCGCCCGGTGATGCATTCACGATTCTCGCTTTGGCGGATGAAGATCCACATCCGGCCAATCCGGCCGCTATAAGGCACAACAAACCGACACAGACGACTGCGAGCTGCTGGCGTTGCTTCATTCAGGTGTCCTTTCGAGACAAGAGAGTTGTTGGTGGATGACCTATTAGGTGACTTAGGGATATCCATGCGTTGTCCGCCTCGAGTTAAGAAACTGTGAAGAGTCTGCAAAGATTCTGTAACGCGTCGACGTTCGCCATCAAAGGTATCGTCCGCCCTGCTGAGTGTGAAGGCAGTTAGCAGTTACGGACGAGGGCGAATGTCTCAGTTTACAAATGTTTGCACAGGCTTTACCGACTCTTAACCCGGTCAGGTTTACATCGGGCAACTCGGGAACGAAGCCAATCACCCAAATGAACGTCGACCGCACAACCTTATGTCAACAAGGAACCCCCAATCTGGCACCTCACATCGACGGCTGGCCGTATTCTGCGCGTCGTGACGGTCGCCAGTACCCTGGCTTTGTAGGCGCCTGATTTCTGTTAGAGGTAGGGAATTTGGTTGCTACTGTTCGTGATTCAGACTTTCTGTCTTTTCTAAGGAGACGTATGCACCCTCTCGACTTCGTTGCCAGGTCCTTCCGCAGAAGTATCAAGATTGTGATCCTGCTGGTTCTGCTTGGAGCATTCTCTCTTCCGACACTTGCGCAGGGCAACAAGCCAACTAACTCTCAGACTGTCATTGCCGATTACAGCAACAACGGATTGAATACCCCTAACGCACTGGCGGTGGCTGCAGACGGGAGTGTCTTTATCGTTGATAGTGGAAACAATCGTGTGGTGGAGGAACCGTGGAATAGCCGCACCAAAACCTATGGCACGCAAACAACCGTTAGCAGCGATCTATTCAACCCGAGTGGAGTCGCGGTCAGCACCACTGGGAGTTTATTTATAGTGGATACGGGCAACAATCGCCTGGTTGTGCTGCCGTGGAATCAGAGTTCTGGAGCTTACGGCCAGGAGGCGACGTTGGGCTCTGGATTGAATAGCCCTATGGGGGTGGCCGTGGCCCCCGGCGGAAGCGTCTACATCGCCGATACTGGAAATAATCGTGTTGTCGAGATTCCCTTCGATCGCCACACTGGCGCTTACGGCCCACAAACAACGGTGGGCGTTGAATTGTTCAATCCATTAGGGGTTGCCTTCGGCGAAGGCGGGAAAGTGTACATCGCAAACAGCGGCAATAGTAGCGTGCTCGAAGTTCCGGCTGGCTGCGACGCATCGCACCGTTGTACCTCCCAGACGATCGTAGCCGATCAAGCAAAGAATGGATTGTCCTACCCAAGGGATCTCGTGGTCAGTTCGAGCGGAAATCTGTATGTGACTCAACCCAACAACAATCAAGTGATTCTGCTTCCTCGGGACAGCGCCACTAGCTCCTATCGGGCGCCGGTGGAAGTAGGCAAAGATCTGGATGGCCCCAACGGTGTGGCACTGGATGCCGCCGGAAATGTCTATATCGCCGACACCCGCAACAATCGAGTGCTGAAGATCGCACCGCAGCAAACGGGAAACCGGCAGAGCGGACGCCCTGCCGGTAATATGCCCCGCCGTCGGCCGTATTAGGTATCATCCCACGGATCGTCGCCCACCGAGTTGATGGCTGCGAGCAGGTGCGACTGAGACGCGATCCTGAGTATCTGTCAGTCTGAGATTCCTAACCGCCACAAAAGTTTACCCTTCGCTAACTGATACTTAACACCCGCAAACTGGCGTGCATGGTCAAATAATGGATGAGGGTCATTGCGACCTGCTGATGAATAATTCCGACATCGTAAAGCAAAGGCTGAGAGCGTGGGCCAGCAAGTTAGCTCGGTACGCGGCGGTAGCGGCAGTGGTTTCGGTCGTTTTGTTGCTCAACGGATGCATAGCCCCGACCCGGGCCACAAAGCCAGCGATAACGGTGCCTCCGTCATGGAATAGCATGAACGCCGATACCGTGCAAAGTCCAGCCGGAGATTTGTCGCAGTGGTGGAAGCGATTTGGCGACGACATTTTGTCTGACCTGATTGGGCGGGCGCTTAAGAACAACACCAGCCTTCGGACCGCGCGGGCAAATCTACGGGAGGCCCGTGCGGAGCGAAATCTTGCAGCAGCAAATCGCTTTCCGACCGTCACTGCGTCGTTATCGGGTACTGGTAACGCAAGCAATTCTCCCGGAGGATCCACTGGAAACGTCTTGTCGGAGGGGCTCGATGCGAGTTGGGAGCCCGACGTGTTCGGTTCCTACGGCAACGCCCTGAGAGCGGCAAGGGCCGATGTTGGAAACAGCGAGGCCACCCTTCAGAATACTCTGGTATCGTTGGTGGCCGAAGTCGCGTTGGACTACGTGGATTTGCGCTCCTACCAGATGCGGCTGGAGATTTCTCGGCAAAATGCAGCGAGCGAAGCCGAAACACTTCAGATCACCGAATGGAGAGCGCAGGCGGGCCTGGTAAGCAGTATCGATGTGGAGCAGGCGCGCTATACCCTGGAGCAAACTCGCGCCGGGATACCTTCCCTGGAAATCGATGTGGCGCTAAGCGAACATGCCCTTAGTACGCTGCTCGGCGTCAGTCCGGGTACTTTGAGTCATCAGTTAGCCGCGCCAGCACCGATTCCGTCGGTGCCGGATACCGTAGCGATCGGAATTCCTGCCGATACCCTGCGACAGCGTCCCGATGTGCGGGCTGCGGAGCAGAAGATCGTTGCCGAGACGGCGCGCCTCGGGCAGAAGAATGCCGCACGCTACCCGAGCTTCTCATTGAGTGGTTCATTCTTGGTCGAGCAACTGCTGGGCACAGCTTCGGGAGGAGCGGTATCGGGAGGCACCACGATCGCCTTGATGAGCGGCACCACGTTGCTGGGCTCAGGCTCCGGCACTATAACCCAGACTCTTTTTGACCGTGGCCGTATTCGCCAGCAGATTGAAATTCAAAGCGCCGTGCAGGAACAAGCCGTCATCTCGTACGAATCAACCGTGCTCACCGCGTTGCAGGACGTTGAGGACTCGCTCGTTTCGTTTGAGAAAAGCCGAGAACGTTTGGCGGCTCTGAACACGGCTGCCGACGCGGCACGCAATGCTGCCGTGCTCGCTCGCACTCGGTACACCGCGGGCTTGGTCGATTTCCAGACGGTACTCGATACCGAACGCACCGTGCTTTCGATTGAGGATAGTGCGGCGCAAACTCAAGCAGATCGCACTACGGCCCTCATCAAGCTCTACAAAGCTCTGGGAGGTGGCTGGTCCTCTGCGGCGGGAACGAACCCCATATCGGCAAAGCAAGGACAACAATCGTGAGCAAAACTATCGCTAAGCCGAATGAGGAACTTGCGCAAATTCTCAGCGGTGAACGGGCGAGCGCTCGACGGACCAATTACGTCCGGTGGATCCTTGGTGCATTAGCGCTACTGGTGCTCGTGGCCGGATACCGTGTCTTGGCCGTGCGAACACAAAATGTGGTCCCTCGTTATCAGACCGTGCAAGTAATCCGTGGCAAGTTACGGGTTAGGGTGTCGGCGACGGGAAACCTGGCACCCACTAACAAAGTTGATGTTGGCAGCGAACTCTCTGGTTTGGTCGAAACTGTCCTGGCCCAGGAAAACGACCGCGTGAAGAAGGGGCAGATACTGGCCCAACTGGATGTTTCCAAATTGCAAGATGAGATCACGAAGTCCGAAGCCGCCCTGGCCTCGTCCCAGGCAAAACTTGCGCAGGCTGAGGCTACGCTGAACCAGGATAGGGTCAGCCTTGATCGGGATCGAGAAGTCTCGCGCTTGTCGGGCGGGAAGGTTCCGTCAAAAACGGAAATGGAGAGCGCCGAGGCCGCACTGGCTCGTGCGGAAGCGGATGTGCGCAGCGCGCAAGCGGACGTCAATCAGGCACGCGCCACGCTCAGTTCTGACCAGACGAACCTCTCCAAAGCTTCTATTCGCTCACCCGTGGATGGGGTGGTGCTTTCGCGTGCGGTTGAGCCAGGCCAAACCGTGGCAGCTTCTCTGCAAGTGACCACTCTGTTTACCGTTGCTGAGGATCTACGCCAGATGGAGCTGAAGGTCGATGTCGATGAGGCGGATGTGGGCGGTGTGAAAGATGGCCAGAACGCGACATTTACCGTGGATGCGTACCCGGGCCGCGAATATTCGGCCCGAGTGACCCGCGTCGCCTACGGCTCAACAACAAAAAACAACGTGGTTTCGTATTCGACTGTGTTGAAGGTCAAGAATGATGACCTCAGTTTGCGTCCCGGGATGACAGGCACCGCCGAGATAGCGACCGTAACCCGCGAGAATGCATTGCTGGTTCCCAATGCGGCATTACGTTTCACGCCGTCGACCACCGCAAGCGCGCCACCAAGTCACGGGCTGATTGGCAGCATTATGCCCGGACCGCCGCCCGACAATTCATCCCAAAGGATGGTGACCACGTCAAAAGGAAATTCACAGCAGGTCTGGACCTTGGCAAATGGGATTCCTCTGGCGATTCCGGTGACTACCGGTGTAAGCGATGGAACCCTCACCGAGATCGTGGCCGGAAACCTTAAACAAGGCATGCTCGTCATCAACGACAACGTGTCTCCAGCAAAATGAACTGCACATTCGATCATGTTCGGCCCGAGGAGATCAGATCCGGGGAACCGGATGACGCGCTGATCGAATTGCTCGGAGTTACCAAAACATATGGGCAGGGGGCTTCAGCCTTCGAGGCGCTCTCGGGGATCGATCTGCGCGTCGAAGAAGGGGAGTTTGTCGCGGTCATGGGCCCGAGCGGCTCCGGCAAATCCACGGTAATGAATTTGCTTGGCTGTTTGGACACGCCTAGCTCGGGCATCTATAAATTCCAGGGAGTGCAGGTAGAGAGATTGTCGCGCGACCAGCGCGCTTTGTTGCGAAGGCACTTTCTTGGATTTGTCTTCCAGGGTTTCAATTTGCTGGCGCGCACGACAGCGCTGGAAAACGTCGAACTTCCGCTGCTCTACCGCAACCGGCCCGCTTCAGAGCGGCGGGAAGCCGCGGGGCAAGCCCTCGATTCGGTAGGACTGGCCGGCTGGGAAACGCATACGCCCGCTGAACTTTCCGGGGGACAGCAGCAGAGAGTGGCAATAGCCCGCGCGCTGGTTACGCAACCATTGGTGCTGTTGGCCGATGAGCCCACCGGGAATCTGGACTCGCAACGCGGGCGCGAGATCATGGAACTGTTGCGATCCCTGAACCGCGATCGTGGGATCACCGTCCTGATAGTCACGCACGATCCCGATATCGCAGCTTACGCGAATCGCATCGTTCGATTTGTTGACGGGCAGATCGAATCCGATACCTCTACCCAGAGGGCGCGCCGATGATCTGGAACAGTCTGGTGATCGCGCTGAAGCAGATGGAACGCAATGTGATGCGTTCATTTCTCACCGTCCTGGGTGTTGTGATTGGCGTTTCTGCGGTGATCACGATGGTCTCGCTCGGGAACGGAGCCACCAAGGCGGTAACGGATCAAATCGCCAGCTTGGGCAGTAATCTGCTGATTGTGATGCCCGGCCAGCGTTTCGGTGCGAGCCGCGCCGGCGCCAGTGCGCCATCATTCAAGATCAGCGATGCCGATGCCATCCGCTCGCAGATCACTGGCCTTAAGGCGGTCGCGCCGGCCGCGAGTGAAAGTGTCACAGTTGTGTCGGAGGGCAAAAACTGGACGACGACGATCACTGGCACCACGGATGACTACTTCACGGCCGGCAGTTGGCATCTGAGTTCTGGGAGGACGTTCACAGAAACGGAAGAGCGCGCCGGGAAAGCTGTATGCATCGTGGGCGAGACGGTGAGAAGGACGCTTTTCGGGACTCAAAACCCTGTCGGCGGCGAAATCCGCGTCAAGAATTTCTCCTGCGAGATCGTGGGTCTCCTCACTTCCAAGGGGCAAGCATCGATGGGAAGAGACCAGGACGACACGGTTGTCATGCCCTTCGAGACATTTCAGCGGCGGCTTGCGGGCACGCAGGATGTGGGCACTGTGATGGTATCCGTCAGTGAGGGCCGGTCCACCGAAAGTGCGCAGAAACAGATCGAATCTCTTTTGCGCGAGCGTCGCCATATCCCGGGCGACGAAGACGACGATTTCAATGTTCTAGACACAAAAGAAATCGCCGAAACGATGTCGGGCGCGACCCGCGTGCTTACAGCACTGCTGGGCGCGGTAGCCGCAGTCAGTCTACTGGTGGGCGGCATTGGTATCATGAATGTCATGTTGGTTTCGGTCACCGAACGCACTCGGGAAATCGGCACGAGGCTTGCGGTTGGTGCGCGCGAGCACGAAGTTCTGTTGCAGTTTCTGGTGGAGGCCGTAACGCTCTCCTCGGTCGGCGGATTGGTTGGAATCCTTCTAGCCACTGCGGCGTCTGCGCTCCTTGCGCGGCTCATGCAGGTGCCCTTTCTCTTCAATCTTCAGATCAACACAGTGGCTTTCGTGTTTTCGGGAGCAATCGGCGTGATGTTTGGATACTTGCCGGCCAGACGCGCAGCACGACTCGATCCGATCGAGGCTTTAAGACATGAGTGAGCATCGACGGTCTATTGAGCGTCCCAAAGAGAGAGCACTGACCATTCACAAAGTGGGAAGCCTCAACACCGGCGTTTGCATTTCACAGACAAAACCGGCAGCCCGCCCGGTCGCTGACTCCTAACTAATTCCACCGCTAGTTCGACGAATCATCCCGACGCTTCAAGGTCGGACGATCATCATCGCTCTGGCCATTCCCGGTATTGCCGTCGCTGCCGGCGGAAGTCCGCCGCAAGCTGGGCTTGTTGGCGTCTTTCGGATCCAGCACCTTGTGGCGATTCTCGATCGACGCCAGTCGTGCTTTGACCTCGTCAAATTCCGAGGTGGTCACAACGTACTGCGGCCTTGACGGCAGGATCCTTTTAATTTCCTCCTGCGTCTTCTCAACGCGATCCGGAGTCTGCGGGTGCGAGGCGAATGCCTTAGACAGTATCCCAGGCTTCTTCTTCTCCATCGCCTGAATCTTTTCGAAGAACGAGACAAACGCCGACGGGTCATATCCGGCGTGGTACATATACTCCACGCCCAGATAGTCGGCCTCGGACTCGAAGTCGCGGGAGAACTTCAGGAAGGTCATGGGGATCGCCAGCCCCGACGCTTCGTACGCTCCGTAGCCAATCGGTCCGCCAATGATGATCAGCGGAATCGAGGACATCTGCAACAACTGCGCCCTGGTCATTTCGCGCCCGTAGTGGCACGCCGCCACGTGGGCGATTTCGTGAGCCATTACGCCCGCCATTTCCGCTTCTTCGTCGGCCGCCAGGAGTAACCCCGAGTTCACGTAAAAGAATCCGCCCGGAAGCGCCATTGCATTTACCACGTCGGAGTCGATCACCTTGATTGTGAAGGGTACCTGTGCGTCAGAGTTCCGCACCAGGTTTTGGCCGATCCGGTTGACATACTCCGTTACCACCGGATCATCTAGCAGCTTGATTTGCGACTCGATCTGCTGCGCGTACTTCCGGCCTTGCGCCACCTGGCTTTCCACCGAGTACCAGTTGCCGACGCCGCGCCCGCAACCGACGTTGCGGCTTCCCACCGCATTTACGTCCTTCTTTGTGCCATCGTGCTTGATCTGGCTGTCGTCCTGTGTGGGCAGGGCGGCCGGAGCCTGCGCGGGTGCATTCTGAACATCACCCGACTTGGGTTGGTCTTTATTCTGATCCTGAACCTGCGCCAACGTCCAGAGGCCTACGCTGAAGGTCGGCATTGCCATCGCGATTGCCAGCCATCGCAATTTCATGGGAAACTCCCTTCCGCCAAACATATTCTTACCGACTCGTGTACGCCCGCCCGCGCGGTACGATCCTGATCCCCGTGTGGGTGTCTCTGCCAGCAACACGGTATTGAGAAAAGACAGAACCGCCGACGAAAGGCAACCTCGCCTGCGTTTCCGTAGAGAGTCAAGCAATTTCGTCATGCTCATCGTTTTTGTAACCTCTTCATCGCCCCGGCGACAGGAGTCTGCTGCAGCGATCAAAGAGGAATGGAGCTCTCGCGCACAACCCGGTCTGTCACTTCGCACCCTCAAGGAGATGCGAACCCTCTCGCCCCCTACGTAAATGCTTCGTTATGTTTTTGTAAAGTTTTGTACCCCACGAAGAAACACCAATTGGCCACTTACAAACGCGGTTCTCAAATCGATTCTTCGTCCGGGGTGGATGTCGTTTCTTGAACATCATTCGTAACGACTTGGTTTTGGTCGCGTAAAGTTTGGCGCCATTCTGCGGCCGAGAATGACCTTTGGAGTGTGACGTATGCGTACGTACCTGAACGGTCGTTCTGGGTCGCGGTTGCCTAGCGCAGGTCTGGAAACCATTCTCCGATCAGTAATCCGGACAGGGGATTCGATGTAAATTCCTGATTACCACAGCTAGCGCCGTTTGCCACGCATATCGAGAGTGATGATAATCTCCCGATGGCATTCCAAGTACACTCCTCCCGTGTTGCGCTCGGAGCGGTGATTGTGTGTGGCGTCATCTCTGCTGCGAGCACTTTTGGACAAACCGATAGATCGAAATTGTTCGAGAAAGAAGACGCATACATTCACTCTGAGACCGCTACCCACTTCTTTCGGGGAGCCGTTCTAGTCGGAATCGACGGAAGAATTGTCTTCGAGAAAGCTTACGGGCTGGGCGATGAGGAGTGGGGCGCAGCAAACACTGTCCATACTAGATTCAGAATCGCTTCCCTCGGCAAGCAGTTTACGGCTGCCTGTATTTTGCTTCTCCAGGAACGAGGTCGTTTGAACGTGCACGACCCAATCTCACGATACCTCTCCGGTCTTCCGGCGTCGTGGCAGACCGTCACCGTGCACCAACTCCTTACACATACTTCGGGAATCCCGAACTACACGAGCAGCCCTCAAATCACCAGAATCAACCGCACCGGGGCAACTCCGCAGCAGATGACCGCGCTGGTTGCCGAAAAGCCGCTGGATTTCAGACCTGACACGAAATGGAGCTACTCCAACACTGGATATATTTTGCTGGGCATGATTATTGAAAAGGTCTCTGGTCAACCCTATGCCGACTTCTTGAAGACCAACATTCTTGATCCATTGGCGATGGAGAATTCTGGATATGACAACGCCAGGGACATCGTGAAAGAACGGGCGTCCGGATACGACATGCTGGGGGGCCACATCGCCAATGCCGATTTCCTCGACATGAGTGTTCCATTTTCAGCGGGAGGCATTTATTCGACTGTTGAGGATATGTACCGCTGGAGCGAAGCGCTCGCCGAGAATGGGAAACTGCTATCGGCGGATTCGCTGAAACAGATGTTTACCGAATATCCAGAGGCCACGCATGAAGGACAGCACTATGGCTATGGAGTCGTGATCTCGAGGCTTAAATTTGGAAAGCTGCTCTACTATCATGGAGGAGGCATCGAAGGATTTTCAAGCAGCATTCAGCGCTATCCCAACGATCGAGTCTCCATCGTCATATTGTCAAACCTCGATTCATACAAGCCTTGGGAGCTAGGCGACCACATCGCCTCTGACCTGTTCAACCAACCTCCTCCTGCTGCCCCTTAAACACGGGCATCCCGATCTTCCTGCGAGACGCTCGACGTAACATCCGGGTTCTATTACCGCGTCTTTAACCTTCGCTTTCGTACTTCATGCCCCTCCTACCTGCTCTCACGCTAGCTTTTGCCTTCGTTTTGACGCGAATCGTGCATACGGGCGAGGAACCCGTTAAGGTTGCCCCCCGTCTCGCTTCGCTCGACCTCTGACTGAACCCTCGCCCGTCTGCTAAAGACCTCTCCGCTATGAAACGAAGGCACACAATCGAAGCCCAAAACCAAGAACTTCGGTTGACATTACACGCCTTCTCATGGAAGGTGAAAACATCAAGAACGGCTGAGTGCAAGAACAGATAGGCAACGCGGCTTGGGCACGAGCCGTATTAAGAGCAAGCGGCGACGTAGCTCGACCGGGTCCTCATGGAAGCGACTACCTCTGAGAAGACAGAGGCTTGACATCGCCCTTCCCCAGGATTCCCTCGACTGCGCGTAAGAGCGTTAACGCGCAGATATTAAAACCCTTTCGCCTTCAGCATGGTGTCGAGATCCTCCGGGTGGAGCGCCCTCACCAGAGCGTCTTCACGGCCCAGTTCGTTCTGAAACACCAACTGAGCCAGCGATTCTTCAAGCGTGAAGGAACCTTGCTTGCGGGTGATCGTGATCTCCTGCTGCAGGTGCTGCAGGGCGTTCTTGCGGATATGCTGCCGCGCCCCGTAGCCGACCATCAGCAGTTCCACTGCAGGAACACGCCCTCCGTTCCGCCGCGGAATCAGGGTCTGTGTCAGCATGGCGGCGAGCGCCATCGCCATCTCTGCGCGAACCGAGTGCTGCCGTTCCTGCGGGAAGGAGTCGGCGATTCGCGAAACCGTCGAGGCCGCGTCGGTAGTATGCAGGGTCGTGAACACCAGATGCCCGGTCTCGGCCGCCGAGAGCGCGATTCTTGCAGTCTCCGGGTCGCGCATCTCGCCCACGACGATCACGTCCGGCGCCTGTCGCAGGGCAGCTCGCAGCGCGATCGGGAAGTCAGGGGCGTCGATCCCGATTTCGACCTGCTCGATAATGCTAAGGCCGTGGGAGTGCTCGTATTCGATGGGGTCTTCAATCGTTACAATGTGGCGTGCTTCGCGCCGGTTGATTTCGTTCACCAAGGCAGCGAGAGTCGTGGTCTTCCCGGAGCCGGTCGCTCCGCCGATGATCACCAGCCCGCGCTGCAACTTCGCCAAGGCTGCGATTCCCGGCGGCAGACGAAGTTCGTCGAGCGCCGGTATCTTGGAGGGAAGAGCCCGAACCGTGGCAGCCGCCCGTCCTCGTTCGCGATGCAGATTGATGCGGAAACGACCCCAACCTTCGATTCGATAGGACGAGTCCGCGACGTGGTTTTGTTCGTACTCTTGACGTGCATGTGGTGCCAGCGCTGAGAGCACCGCGGCTTCAATCTCCTCGTGCGAGAGAGGGTCGTTGCCGATGCTGACAAGAGATCCCTCGACGCGGATAGAGGCGGGCGCCTGCGCGACCAACAGCAGGTCGCTACCATTGCGTGAGACCAGCTCCTGTAGCCATGAATTTAGCTGACCGGAGTCGTGGGTGTCGGGCTCCGGGTGACTGACTTGAACGCGAACTGGATTTCCTGCTCCTGTCATCGTCCTACTCTATCGTGCCTTCTCTGCTCGGGAAAATTGACACAGAATCTTTACACTCACTTAACGCATTCCCAACACTCATCAGACAACTGCGCTGAAACGGTCGCCATCACGCGCGTATGACATTTATACCTAGGGAGATGACGCCACGTCATCCCGCTAGCTACGAGCATGTCGTGCCCCAGGGGCGAGCCTGAACCACGGACAGGTGCCGACTAGCTGCGACAAAGGATGATCGTTAAAGGCAAAAGAGGCCCAGGTCGGCCAGTTTCTTCAAGTCCCTATGCCAACTAGGCTGTCCATAGACCTCTTGCTCAGCCTCCTGCAACACCGGACAGACACTCATGCTGTGACTGAGACGCCGCTGCTGCTCGACCCTTCTGATTCGTTGAAACCGGACTGTTGCAGAGTGTTCAACAAGCTGTTGTAGCTCTGCTGAGCGGAGGATAGGTCACCCGAGTTCAACTGTGTGCCAAGCTGCGAAAAGAGACTCTGAACCTCGCTGCCGGCTCCGCCCGACCCGTTTTGCGAGCTAGAATGCTCTGCTCGATTCTGAAAGGCTTGCTGAATCGTCTTGTAGTCCTGCTGGGCGGCTGAAAGGTTTCCAGATTTGAGATCTTGCGCCAGCTTCTGGAATTCTTGGGCGATTGGGTTGTTGTTCTGGGCAGAGCTACTCTGCGGGCCTTCCTGTTGCAGGGTTGCAAAATCAGTCTGAGCGGCCGACAGATCCCCCGACTGTAGATCCTACCGAGTTGCTGGAACTCCTGTTGAATCTCGTTGATGTTGTTCTGGAAATTGCTGCTCGAAATCCCTGTGATAGACATGCTGTTTATCTCCTTTTGATTTGTCTTTGAATCCACTTACAGCCTGGCCCATTCTGATTGCAGACTGAGATTACGGTTCAGCCCGACGTGCGATTCCGCCAGTGGCTGCGGATTAGATTTTCCTTAACCTATCTGACCTCTCTTGCCGCAGCTTGTCTTGATATCGGCACGCCGATTACCTGCTGCTAGCTTGTCGCTGACGGTTTACCTTCTCTTTACACATTCTTTACAAAACTGCGCCGGATGTTTTCTTTCGTCGTGGGAACGCATTTTTCCCTGGTCATTGCTCAGCAGCACCATCAGCGGCGTCGCTTTGTGTGCACTGCGCTACGCCTCACGGGGCAGAGCCTTGTGAGCGGGGGTTAATTCAGGACGTTGACAATTTGAACCATTGAATGTGAAGGTCAGGCCGCCAACCAACTCTTTACACTTCCTTAACCTTTTTGCGGCGCTCAGCGCACAACTGTCGATAAATGGTAAGAATCACAGTTTATGAATTCTGACAACTAGGGCGTTACAACCCTAGTTACGTCAGGCGTAGACGCGTGAGGCCGAGAAGTTACCTCCCGAAGAACGCACACTAAATCCAGGGGAGTTCCTCAAACATGTGGCGAAGAAGTATTGGTTGTGGAGTTTTCGTCTTACTAAGTACAGTCGCTTGTTTTGCTCAAGAAAGCCGCTCTGAATTCAGTTTGCAGGGGAACGGATTTTTTACCAAGTCTACCAGTGGGAGCGCGTACACCTATAGTCCCACAGAGACCGGCGGTTTCCTCATTGCCTACCGTTATCGTTTGCGTCGTGGATTGTCAGCGGAGTTTGTTTACGGCTTCAATCGAGACACCCAAAAATACGACTACACCGGAGGGGCGTTCGGCACTCAATCGAACAATCACCAGGCGACGGCGGGTTTGGTCGAGGCTTTGCCGTCATTCGGCAGGGGAAGATTCAGTCCGTATGTCTTGGCAGGAGGGGGCGCTCTAATCTTTAGCCCGCGGTCTCATTCGCTATCAGGAGCAGAAACGCAAGCGAAGCTAACGGTCGTTTACGGAGGCGGGGTGAATTACGCTCTTTCCAAGCGAATCTCCTTCCGCGTCGAATACCGGGGTCTGGTGTATTCGGCACCGAATTTCGGGCAGAGCGCCTTGAGTACTTCCATTACGCATTCAGCTCTGCCTTCAGTCGGCCTGGCCTTCCATTTCTAAATGCAGTCGGATGCCAGAGTGCTTCTCGTACGGCTTGCTGAATCTCGAGATTCTTCGCACTTTCGAGTGAAAAGTGGATCCGACGGAGAATTTGAATGAAGCCGCAAAACAGAGCTCCAGCGACGCGTTCAGTTATATTCACCGTAGGCATGGCTCTATTAGCCTTAGGCTTCCCTTTGAAAGCAGCTGCGCAGAAGCCTCCTGCTGGAGCCGGGATCCCTATCCCAACCATTAGCATTGGAACTGACGGCATCAAGATCAATCTCCCCAGACCTCCGACTGGTCCCGGCATCTCACCCGGTGGCCCTAGACCAACTGCTGCCGCACCGGCGCCACCCCGCCCGAGCGATGACACTGAGCTCGAAGCCTTTCGCCGTGCCTTGGCTGCTCAAGCCACGCCGGCGCAGGTGTCCGACTACCTCTCTCTTCTAAAGAGCACGCGGACTGTTATCAGCAGATTCGAGGATTTACGGGCGCTCCTGGATCAGCAGAGTGCTAGCGCGGAATGGCCAGCCAAGAAAGTCGAATTTGATGAGTCTCTCAAGAAGGCTCGCATCTTGAACAAGGCTTTCGTAGAAGGCTTTTCCGAGTCACAAAAAGGGGCGTTAACGGTAGTCACCTCGAAATTGATTCGTGCCGATTCTCGGCTCGTGGACCAGGCCAAGGCGCTCGACGTAAGCGTCAGCGATCTGACAACGAAGAAGGGCGACTTCGTCAGTGCATCGCACAGATTTGAGAAGGCCTTCACTGACTTTCGTGAGCAACAGCGTGTGCTGGGAGAGCAAATGTACGCCCTTCCAGACCCGGGCGAAGAGCAACCCCTCTTCACAATGCCAGCCTCAACAAATTCCGTAACGATAGGCAACCAGACGATCGCGGTTCGCACTTCCAGCGCGATTTCGCGCACTTCGACAGCAAACTTCGATGGCTTAGTGCATCTCCAGATGACCGCAAATCTGGGTGATCTGCAGCAATCCGTCACCTCGATATTGCAATCTCAAATGGCGCACTCCGATCCATGTGGTGAGCAGGTTACGATTCAGCAGGCCATGGTTGGCACTTCCTCCCCAACGACTGATGTCTGGGTGCAATTGCATTTTGAACGATGGGCGTGCCTAGGCCCGTCGCCGTCAAAAACGCCCGTGGAAGTCATCGAGGCTAACGGTAGCATAACGGTCAAGGTCACACCCGCAGTCGATAAGGATGGATCACTGTCGATTCTCACGCACTTAGAGGCAGTGGAAGCAACTGGAATGTTGGCCGACATGCTGCGCTCTGGTCCCCTGGGCGACGCGGTGTGCGCGAAGATAAAGAGGAGCTTTGTTACAGCGCTGCAGGATAGCTTGAACCTTAGCGCAGTGTTGCAGCCAATGCGGCCCGACTCAGCCACCATTGAAACTGCCAAATTCGTTCGGGACAGTAACGGTGGCACGCTCGCCCTTGCACTGGACGGCCATTTGCGTCTTTCGCGTGAACAAGTTGCCGTACTGAACGGTCAAAAATCCGAAAGCCCACCCGCACACGAAACTTCGCAGCGCTAGCTAGATCCACCGAAAACCGGGGCATCTTCGAATACCATTCGGTACGCTCAGCATCTTACAATGATTGAGATCACTCTCGCACGAGCAGAGCCAGCCTGGGAAACAGGAACTTTCCGGCGACGTCATCGATGACGGTGACTTGGCAGGTATAGAAACCGGGCTTGAGCTGGTTCAAGGGAACATCCAATTGAAACACAGTCGCATTGCGGTCAGCCTGATTGACCGTTTTCACTTCCACAATCGGCGTCTCGAATACCTTTGCGGTGCCTTGAAAAAATAGGACATTGCTTAACACGCGGACGTCATTTGTAGCGGAGCGTTTTGCTTTGCCCCCGCTTACCTCGGTAGCATCGTAGACTTCGTAATATAAATAAAGATGCTGAGCGGCCGTGAATACGTGGGTCACGCTGGGGACGATTTCTGAACCATCGCGAACCAGCGGATCGTCGTACTTCTTTTTTTTCGAAGGCTGCAATTGACTCGAAAGGACTACCGAACTCAACTTCAAAGGTTGAGTTTTGAGCTCGGGAATCGCGATATCGGTCTCGAACGATCCCATGCGTCCGGTTTGATTTTCCCGCACCACGAACTTGAGATGATAATGTCCGGGCGTGAGAAAGAAAGCGTTGTTGTATTGCACATTTTTCTGACGGACTTGTGCGGAAGTGTTCACTGAGAGCTTGACCGTATCGCGAATCTGATCCACCGGCCGCCTGCCGGGCAGGTCTTGCACCATCCCTATAATGTCTAGCGTGGCTCGATCCTCGTCGCCTTTGCTGACGAACGGAATCTCTGAGCCGGGCACAACGATCGACACTGGCACGAAGAACTTATCGCCGCTCATCCGGAAGTAACCAGCCGAAAGATAGACAGGCATGTCTGTGCTCGGCAGCTCCGAGGCCAACTCTTGCTGCAACTGCAATTCCCGATCCTCCTGGTTCGAGTGCCTGAAATCGGCCGGTGCATAATAGCCGCGGCGATACTCTAACTTGTAATTTGGAGCCTTCAACCGCACAGTGATATGCCGATATTTGCCGTCTCGAGCGGGGTTCGTACTGCGATAGCCGAGAATATAGTAGATCGAGGTGTCTTCCTGAACTCCTCGGAAAACCTGCCCGAAGTCATTTGAGTCGAGAAAGGCACGCCCACCGGTGTCTTCTGCCAGGGTAACGAGCGTCTCCTGGCTGCTGAAGTTCGAATCAAAAGCGTTCAATGTTGCCTGTCCCGAATAGGGAGAAGTTCCGCGCAAGCTGGCGTTCTGAGCTTCCCCTCCAGGGACGATCGCTTGTAGCCCGCGCGTGTCCATCGAATAAATCGCGAGGTTCGCGCGGACGGCGGCATTGATCGCAGCTCGGAGTTCGGACTGATTTTCGACCCCGGTGCGTTCCATGCCGCTGGAGAAATAGATGAGTGATTTCTTCTGTTCGACCTTTTCCAGGCTCTGTGCGATCGAGCGGAGAGCTTCAAGCCTCCGATCGGTGTTGAAGATGTTGTATTCGGTGTCGTCCACCGTAAAAGGGTTGGCAGTATCGGAGGTGCCTTCGGTCGAACCCGTGGAGCCGGACTGATATCCCTGTCCTGATCCAGGGCTGAATGATGCAAGAACCTGTTTGAGCCTGGCGTGATCCACTGTAAACGCTTGATTGATCTGCAATGAGCTTCCCAAGGAAACAATCGAAACCAGGTCAGCGGGAAGCATCTGTTTGTCTACGTAACTGATGGCAGCAGTTGCGGCGCGAGCAATTTCTTCAGGTTCCATGTCCGCCAAATCAAAAAAGAAGATCATCAGCCGCCGATCCCGGTAGCTGTTGTCAGAATTTGCGAGTGGCTTCCCGACATTTGTTGGCGTCTCTGGACTGGAATGCGTGGTGTCTGCGGAAACTTCATTTAAAGGAAGCGCATCTACGTTCTCCATGTCGAAGGACGCGATCTGCTGCTGCTTTCCGTCCTCGAGCAGCGTGAAGTCTTCAGCCTTTAGATTGCGCACAAAGCGGCCGCTCTTGTCCCGAACGCCGACATTCACCAAAACCAGTTCCGCATTCGATTTGAATGTGTAGGATTGCTGCTGCGCCTGCGCCGCGGTTACAAAATATGCCAACAGCAGCAAGGTCAAACCGGATTTCTTGGTGCAAGCGCGCATGCTAGCAGTCCTCAAAATCGCACCCTCGCCGTCAGTTGAATCGTCCGCATCGAGCCCACGGCCGTCACTTGGCCAAACGTGGGTGAGTTCAGCGTTGTATCGATCGAGGAATACTGTGGGCGGTTGAAGACGTTCGAGGCCGATGCGCGGAATTCCAAAACACGCCCTTCGCGCATCGCAACAACCTTCGTCAGCGACATGTCGAAGAGCAGCGTGCCGGGACCAATAATGCTGTTTCGACGCGCATCTCCATAAACACAGGGAAGGTTCAGGGGATTATCGGCGGGATTGTTACAATCCACCAGCGACGCCGGAGCCTGGAATGCCGCGGTGTTGAACCAGCGGTGAATTGTCGGATCGGCGATGCTAATCGATGACCCCGGTACCACGTTCGCACGAACCGTACCGGTCGTGCCGCTCTCCACATCGGCCCCGAACACCGTCGGAGTGGATGGCAGCCCCGAGGCAATCGTCCAATCTCCACTCAGCTGCCAATCACCCAAAATTGCCCGCCACGGACTTGCATCAGAAAGCCAGCGCTTGTCGTGACCGAAGGGAAACTCAACCAGGTAGTCGCCGGTAAACTTGTGGGTCTGGTTGAAAGACGACAGAGCCCGTTCCGCTGACAGATTGAAGGGATTCTGTGCAACCGTCGTTGCAGTTCCCCCTACCGTAGCGGCATCATCGATAGACTTGGCGAATGTGTAGGTTCCACCGATGGAGAAACCAGCGTGCAGGCGTTTCCTAAGTCGTACCGATCCTGCGCTGGCGTGGGAATCGGCGCCGGAGGATTCCCAGTTGAACGCATCGATCGCCGCAATGCGAATTCCCGCTTGATCGCGGTTGGGCGCCTCCAAGATGTCGAGCCTTGTACCTTTCGTTCCGGTGTAGTCGATGTTCAGCAGAAGCGTCGGCCTGATCTCGCGCTGTATATTCAAGTTCCAGATCTGCACATACCCTAGCCGGTAGTTCGGATTGACAGCGTAGTTGTTGGTTAATTGACAGTCAGTTTCGCCACTCGTCTGGCATATAGGAAGTGCCGGTGCAGGAAAGCCGTTCTGCAATGTGAGACTTCCGGCATTGGTTTGGACGTTGGTGGCGGTGGTCGCGAATGGCGGCTGGAACGCAAGCTGCTGTGCAATGTTTTGATACGCCGTCGTGTTGTAGTTGATCCCGTACCCCGCGCGAACGATCGTCTTTTGCCAAGGCTTCCACGCAATCCCGATCCGGGGAGCAAAGTTGGTGCGATCCGGATGCATCAAGGTGGACGGGTATACCCCATGATAGGAACTGCTTGCACCCGGCAGCACGAGCTGCACGGAGTTCGGCGAGTCAACCGTCGCCTTCGCGAGAAAGGCAGGCGACACGTCGAGGCTTGCAATGTGACCGTTCAGCTCTTTGAAGGGTGAAACATACTCATAACGCACGCCCAAGTTCAGCGTCAGGTTGCCGCGCATTCGCCAATCTTCCTGCGCATACAAATCCCAGAAATTTCCGCGGAAGTGGTAATTGTTCGCACCGGCCTCCGTGGTCTGCAAGCGTGTCTGCCCGGGCAGCCCCAGTAGAAAGTCGGCAAAGTCAAACCCGGTGTTAGCCACCTGTGTTCCACTCACAGTTTGGGCTGTATTCAGCCCGGTAAACACGAACGTTCCGCGGGCATCGCTACTCGCCTCGGTGTTCAGCTGGATCCGCCGAAAATCGCCTCCCCAGCGTAAAGTGTGCTTGCCGCTGTGCCAGATCATATTGTCCGAGAACGTCCAGGTCTGATTGCGCACGAACTGCGGATTCGTATCTGTCAAGCTGCCGAAATCCACGAATGACAAATTGGGGAGCCCCCAATCGAAGGGATTCTGAGAGACGCCGCCAATCCCTAGGTCGCCGGCGACATTCTGGGAGAAAGCGTAGAGGTTTTGCGTCGACGTGCGGCTACGGTTGAAATCCACGTGCGCCAAATTTGTAATCTTTCCGAAGCTGTGGACGTAGCCCAGAGGGATATCAAAGCTCCGCACAGTCGTCGTGCCTCCCACGCTCGGAAACGGATTCGTCAAACCGGTGTTGGACGAGTGATAGTGAAAGCCGAAGAGCAAGTCGTTGTGGGGTCCTTGAAAGCCGCCGGGGCCCGGCGGGCCGGGAGGCAATTGCGCGGCACCGGCTCCAAGGGAACGGTTTAGCCGGATGTTCAGATCATCGCTGTTGTTCTTCGCGGTAGTGACGTAGTGAAAATTCTGCGTGTCGGCCGTGGCTCCCGCAACATTAGGCAACGGAACATATTGCAAAAGACCGGTTGCAATCGGACTTACCGCGAGTCCCGAATTCTGCAGATTGTTCCCTGGGATCACTGTTCCCGTATACGGATTAAAGATCTGAACGGCATTTCCCTGATAGGTCGAATGCGAAAAGTCTCCGCCGCGTTCCGCCGCCGTTGGTACCGTCGAGAAAGCATCGTATGGATTTTCGCTCCGCGAACCGTTGTAGTTGAAAAAGAAGAACGTCTTATTGTTCGCGTAGACTTTTGGAATTCTTAACGGCCCACCCAAATTCACGCCGAACTGATTCTGCAAGTATCCCGGCTTGGCAACAGGCTGACCAGTCAGTGAGTAAGGCGCTGCATTCAGGGCATCGCTCCCAACTGTGTAAAACAACGAACCATGCGGACGATTCAGATTGAGCCGCCCACGGTTCCCTCCAAATAGCGCGAACGGCGGCGGACCCCCGCCTGGTCCACCGAATCCCGATCCCGGCCCACCTCCAGGTCCACCGCCACCGGGACCGCCAAGCCCTCCACCACCTCCGGCACCTCCGCTTGGCCCGTCATTTTGTTGTCGGAACTCCTCAAAACGCTGGTGCATCTCTTCACTGCTCATGTTGGCGAACGATGTAGCCGTGTTGGCAGAAACTGATACGGACTCGGTGCCGCTCGTGTTGGACATTCCAGGAGCGAGCAGATCGGAGTTCACCGACTCCGCTCCCCCAGTGACACCATTGGCCCCAGCAAATGTGCTGTCGCTCTGAAGCAACGATAGAGTCCGGAAACCTTGAGTTGCCGGCCCGGATGCAAGGCTTGCTTGCTGCCCCCGTTTTTTGTCGAGTTCCTGCGCCCGCGAAAGTAAGATCAGATCAAAATCCGCCTTAGCTATGGGCGCGTTGTCATGGATCATCACCTCTTGGGTCGATGAAGCAAAGGCCGCCATCTGTGCGCGCACAACATAGCGGCCCTTTGCGCTCACCTCCAAGTTGTACTTCCCGTTGACATCAGTGGACGTGCTGGTTTTTTGCCCGCTGAGCGTATTGGCTGCAGTGATGGTCACACCGGGAATGGCGGTTCCCGATGACTTCACCGCGCCGCGAATGGCACGGGCTTCATTGATGGGAAAAGAGTTCTGTGCGTCAAGAAGTGGAGAGGCAAAAAAAAGCAGTGCCACGGCTGCGCTGACTAAGAGCGGCGCCGTAGTTGTCCAATGGCTGCATTGCGCGGAACCCACCCCCATGCTTGAAGTCTTGAGCTACCTTTCTCAAACGACATTTCTTGATCAGCGCCGTGGCAAAGCAGAAGGCTATTGGGGCCCGGGCTTGCCATCCGGGGGCGGGCCCATAAAGGACGGCTCACCCACATTTAGGTCTGCTGGTATGAAGACGTCTTTTTTGACCTCGCCGCGTCCAAATACATGATCTCCGACTTTAATGTCCGCAAGGGTTATGCTTTCCTGATCCTTGCGAAATGATGTGTTCTCATCAACGGTAATCTTCTGAGTCACGCCGTCGGGACGAAGAACGGTTATCTGTGTTCCGTTGATCGCTTTGACTTCGCCCGCGATAAAGTGTTTGCCGAGAGCTTCCCGGAACTCAGGACCCGGTCCTCCCGCTGGACGGCTACCAACCATTCTTGCTTGCACAACTCCATCTTTCAGGTCACCCGCAACGAAGATGTCATCTCCCACCTTGAAGTCACTTAGCTTGGCCGGCTGACGGTTCTTGCGGAATTGAGTGTCGTCTGTGGTCGTAACCTGAACGGTTGCGCCATCAGACGTCTTGATGGTTATCTTGCTGGCATCGATTGCGGTAATCGTTCCAGCGACTCCAGGACCACGATGACGGGGTCCCGACTGTTCACTTCCCGGTTCCTGCAGGGCCGGATTGGCCATTCCATCCTGACTCCAACCCAAAACACTGGTGAGAGCAAACATCGCGACAATGCACATTTTCCGCATAAGAACACACCTTTCCGCTTGCTTGTACTATGCTCCAGTGCCTTCAAACCGGTAGTAAAACATCCGTTAAGCAAGCGTAAAGATCTGTAAAGGCCGGAATTGTTCCCTGCCTAGTCTTCCTTGCTCGTCCACAAATCATCAGTTCGCTCCAGTTTGTCCAGTTTGCGGCGCTGCTCCCCATTCAGCAGTTGGTAGATTCTGGCGTGCATGTGTGAATTCGCAACGATCAATTTGGAAAGCGCCGCAGCCTGCGAAGCGGCCACGGCATGAACTTCTTCCTCAGGGTCTTTGCCGTCGACGTGGTCTCGGTTGAGCCACAACAGTCTTTGGCCGGCAGTTTTAATCTCCGCCATAATGGGTTCGAGGTTGCGACGCTCGTTCACCATGAGTTCTTCAATAGCGACGGCCTGTGTTTGGGTTAACTGCAGATATTGAATCAGCGAAGGGTTCAATTGCAGCGATGAAAACGGCAGTGCAACCATCACGGTGTCGCCCGGTTTTGATGCTTTCATTCCGTGTTGCGCGGTCTCGTCCCGATCGATCTCTCGCTCCAGCATGGTATGAAGTGCACTGAGCAATTGAAATTGCATCATCGCCACCTGGTAACGCTCGCCGGTGGTCTCTTCAGCCCGTTCTCGACTTAGCTGGCCGTATTGAACCGCTTGTGAGATTGCACCCAACTCATTCGAGAACCGCCGCGAGACCGCCTCCATCTGTGCTTCGTAGTCTCGGAGCAAATCGTTCGGCCCGCGTGGAGTTGCCGGATTTGTCGTCACAATGGTTGCTAACGCGCTCCGCAGATCAGCGCTAGTCGGCGCCACTTTAATCTGTGGTGGTGGAGCGTCTGAATCATCTTTGCCGAAAGCCTTCGCCTGAAATGAGAGGACAAAACTTAAAAGACTGAAAATGAGTGCGAGAGTGGTTCTCATGGTGCACATCCTCCTTACCTAACAGAGATGCGACTCTCCAGATCGCCTTGCGTAAACATTCGGTTATGCTTTTGTAAAGGTAGATGTCCGCTAGTTCCGGTGTTCTGGGGCGATTAGCGGCTGAGCAGAGGCCAGCAAACCCCGATCCGGTAGGATTGCAAGACAGTAGAGGTGAAGGGGGATGCTAACGAGCCAACAAATCCGAGTGACTGTCTTTGCCCTGATAGTCTGCGCAGCGTTTGCCCAGAACGGTCCTTCGTCTCAGGGCGAGACTGCTCTCAAAACCCAGTTCGTCGCCGTTCAGCCAGATGTAAAGCTAGAGGTGCTCGGTCAGAATATTCCAGCAAAGCAGCAAGCGCCCCAGCGTTCACAAGAAAGCTCCGGTCTTACGCGCACCGCCAGCCCTGAAGTTCAGTCAATCTTGAATGATTCCGAAGGTTTGCCACCGGAATTTTCTTCGGATGTAACTCTTGCCGTGGTGGAAAACGGCTTTATTCGAAACGATGCTCTCAAAGCAAAGCTTCTCACTCGTGCATTTGAAAAAGCGTCAGCGGCGCAGGATGATGTTATCCGGCGTCCCTTCGGAGCAAGTGTCGAGGAAACGTCAGAGGGGCTGCACGCAATAGCTTCTATGGTCACGGGCCTCAATCGCATTTCGCTGCAGGCGAGAGTTATTCATGAGCTCGTTGCAACTGACCCTCGAAGGGCAAGGCGATTTTTCGAATCAATGCAGCCCCCACAGCTAACGCCAGTTTTGTGCAACGAAAACTGGTACTTTGTTCCAGACTCCTATTACGATGCCCTTGCGGCGGTTCTACAACGCGGTTTCTCAGATCGCGAAACAGCGGGCGGCAATAGGGCAGCGTATGTAAGCTCAATCATTAGGAGTACTCAGTATCATGTACAGCTAGTGCCCCTGTACCGACTACTGAGCACCGATGACTTCACGGAGCAGGAGCTCAGGACGATCGTTCCCGTCTACGCCGCGATGGTAGCTCAGGTAGATGGCGACCCCCTGTCATTCAGCATTTTAATGTCGGGACCTGACGGTTTCTTCAAAGCTATCTCTGCTCTTCTTGCGTCTCTTGACAAGCGTAACGTGGACTCGCGCGCACTGCTTCAGGCCTTTCGCGATTATATGGTTCTGAACGTCAAGGGACCGAACTGCGGCACAACGGAGTTGTCAAAGAGCTCTAAGTCGGCCCTGCCGCCCGCAATTGTGTCATTCAATGAGACATTTCGGTCGAGACTGCAAAAAGCAAAGCTCGAAGCTATTAGCGAGAATGAAATAAAAGCCGACGCAAATAGCAACATCAAGGATCAGCCACTTCCGGCGCGGTGGAAATCCGCAGAATACTTTCAATTGTTGAAAGCAGTTCAAGGGGTGAATCTCGCTTTGACCGAGGCAGCAACAAGCAGTGAGAATGATTCGCAGCGGTTGAGCCAAGCGCAGGATGTGCTCGCCCAGTTGAGCGCTTGGTCGAATGAGGATGCAGGTGAGTCCGAAGCTGATTTTTTTCACCAGAAGGCAATTCTTCTGGAAGGTTTGGCCCGGAGAACGATCGGCACTTCGGTACATGCAGAAGTTCTCGACAGTCTCGTTCGCTTCCTAGAGCAGAATTCTTATCAAGAGGTTACTCCGATCGATTGGTTCTTTTGCGCGAAACGTCTGCTCTCGACGACTGCAGGCACAAATAAAGCAAACGCTGATCTTAAACGTTTGGTTGATTCTCGCGAGCCGGTCCTCAGCATCTATGCAAGGCTGCAGTCCTTGCTGCAATCTGCGAAAGAGGGGCCCACGGGTAAACAGGCAACTGGAGCCGCGAGTATTGAAGATCGGAAGTGATGGGTACGTCGATTGGCGATCGCGGTAGGGACACCAGTCGCCCGGTGCCCCCCGCACGGACCCGGACGGGCGCTCATTAGCGCATCCGGTTCTTATCTCGGATGAGTAACGGCCAAGCGAACCGCTTGTCCGCACGCCGCTCAGTCCCTGGGACACGCATGCTTCCCCGCTCTGTGTCGGGCACGTGTTAGATTGACCGGCGCTCTCCTTGATCCGCAGCCTTCCCTCCTCACTCTCCGCCGACGA
>CZKD01000019.1_pt1 | contig 58754 bp, 41 predicted proteins | sample 1122401 | NCBI WGS metagenome assembly CZKD01 (sample SAMEA3539301, study PRJEB10725) | soil metagenome | biome: tundra; feature: field; material: soil | place: USA | collected 2010-05 | depth 0.15 m
CCGATAGCGGGCAGCAAGTTGGCGACAAGATCGTTTTGGAAAACCAGGCAAGACAACGGCACTCCGGTCCGATCGAACTGAAACACCGCGACAACACGCCTGTCATGGAAACGACGGTGCCCCCAAAAGAGCCGCTATCGTCCGCTTCCCCGTCACCCCTCTCCAAACCAGCGGGGTCGCAGGCGCCCCAATAACAACCGATGCATTCTGGCCAATATGAATAAGACATCCTCTCCCTTCGGTTCGAGCAAGTCTCTGATCGTTCTTTCGCGGCTTCTGTTGCCGCCGAGCCGAGGCGACGCAAGCCTTCCGCCCACGGCTGCCGAGCTGGATTTGGGCGTTGCGGAAATCAGCCGGGAAGAATTCGAAGATATGCTCAAACTCGCCAGCTCCCATCATGTGGTCATGCGCGGGCTCGATGCCTTTCTCCAGATCATGCGCCAGGCCGGGGACGACAGCCGTGCGGCGTGGGCTGCAACCGCGCTTGCTGCCGAGGGCGCGCGGATCGAAAACGCGATGTCGTTCTTGCAGAGAGTTTGCGCCGCGTTCCACGCAGAAGGGTACGACATCACGGTAATCAAATCGCTCGATCACTGGCCCGATCTGGGCAGCGACTTGGATCTGTACACGAATGCGGCCCCGACGGATGTACTCCAACTGATGACGCGGAGTTTCGCAGCACAACTCGCACCGCGCAGCTGGGGAGATCGCCTGGCACGCAAATGGAACTTCGTCATCCCCGGATTACCCGAGGCGGTTGAGATCCACATGGGCCGCTTGGGGCAAACCGGAGAACAGGTTGGAATCGCCGAGTCCTTGGCCAGCCGTGCCAGGCTCGCTCCTTTTGGAAGCCACATGTTCCGCGTGCCAGCTGCCGAAGACCGTCTCATGATCTCAACCATGCAACGGATGTACCGCCATTTCTATTTTCGGTTGTGCGATATCGTGGACACGGGCAGGCTGTCGGAGACGGACACCATTGATTACGAAGACCTGCGATTCTCGGCCAAGGTTGCCGGAATCTGGAAAGGTGTCGCGAGTTATCTGGCGATTGTGTCGGACTACCTGACTCATTACCGCGGTAGAGGTCTCGATCTCCCGCCATTCGTAAGGGTTTCAGCGCGGTTTGGCGGCGATGAACTACGCTTCATCCGCGGTTTCTTACGTATCCCAATTATGCCGCAGTCTGCCAAGCTGTACGGCTCACAACTCACCACTCTGCTGCTCCATCGGGAATTGAGGAACAGCGTCCGACTTAGCTTGTTGCCGTGCCTGGCCACCGCGGCCGCTGTGGGGCAAAAGATTACGGGAAGCGATAAGGGAATCTGGTAGCTCCACGGTCCAGCAATCTAGCGATCTGAACCAACACTGAAAGTTGGTAGGTGCGTTCCCGCTTTCTAGCCCTGCCAAATGTGGTGACCGCAAGCGCAGGGCACACTGTCCGTGGGTTTTTGCTTCGTTAACTGCTGCTTGCAGATCGGGCAAGGCTTCGTCATCGTGTACATCATAATTCTCACTCCTCGGCTAGTGGACGCCGCACTTCCGCGCGTCCAACTAGCAACGATTACAAAATACATACGCTGAGCCGTTATCGGTTGTCTGGATTATTGTGGCGCCAGCTCCAGTAGTTGGTCTGTTGCTGGGTGTTCAACTCAACGAAGGCATGCTTTTGGTGGTGTTCGGTCTGGTACCGCTGGTATGAGCGATCTTCGTTGGAGTCCCAAGTGTGATAGTCCTTGTGGCCCTTGTCGTAATAGCGCTTGTGGTTCTCGCCTTGCTTGTTTTCTTCTTTCCGGTCGTCTTGTGGGCGAGCAGCCGCCATCATGGCAACTGGTGCAGCAAGGACGCCAGTCAGAAGAAGGGAACTGAGAAATCGGTAGGTACGTTGCAAGTGGTTCTCCTTAGCGCGAGATTCAGATCCACGAACCCCACTCCCATTACTTTCTACCTTTGGCGCTCAAGTGTCTGATCAATACGGCTCAACTCGCTGAGGAGAATTCGGAACCGGAAGGCTGCGGGAAACGAAAGGCCTTCGGGGGCCAATGTTTGCGTTCAGGCTTCCTGAACTGTGACCGCCAACCAGCAGCCGCCGGTTGGAGCAGACTCAGTGGACAGCCTCGCCCGCGTAATACCCACTTCGAGTGCGAACGGTCAGCTTGCGATGGCCGAGTGCCTGCGCTCGCACCTCGATAGCGCGGTATCCACCATTCTTGCTGTGGTCGGTTGGCTTGTAACCGATTGTGTACTGACTGTGAATGTCGCGCGCCACGACCCGCGTGATGTCGTCAACTTCGTCCAGGCGTTTTGGAAAAAAAGCAACTCCGCCCGTGACCTCGGCCAGACTCTGCAGAGCTCCGGTGTCCGACTTCTGAAGTTCGTCGCCAAGAAGCCCAATGGCATAGAGCGTCGGTCCGTTCTGCTGCTGCACGCGGCGCATCGCCTCCTGGAGCGTTTCCTGACTGGCATTGTCCCGGCCATCTGTGATCACCAGCAGAACCTTCCGCTGCACTCGGGTGTTGTTTTGCAGATGGACTGCGGAAGCCACGATGGCGTCATAGAGCGCCGTGCTACCTTGCGCGGAGACCTTCTGCAGCGCCCCCTGGAGCAGGTCGATATCCGACGTGAAATCCTGGTCGAGATAGGAATCCTGACTGAAGTTGACCACAAAGGTCTCATCCTTCGAATTGCTGGCCCGAATCAGATTGAGCACTGCCTGATTCACCTTGTCTCGCTTTTCGCGCATGGAGCCGGAGTTGTCGATCACGATACCCATTGCCACCGGAACATCTTCCCGGTGAAAGGATGTCGTCGCCTGTGGCACTCCATTTTCATAGGCTGTGAATGCCGGCCGGTCGAGATTGGTAACCAGGTGCCGCTGCTCATCGACAACGGTAGCGTGCAAAATCACTTCCCGCACTTGCGTCTTGAACACGAAGACGGAGCTTTGATCAACTCCGGCCGACTGCTCCTGCATCGTCGCGCCATTGTTTGGAGGTGCAGGCTCGGTGTTGGATGCTGGAGCGGTTTGCGCGGCGACGGTCGCGACGGGAGAAGCCGGAATCGAAGAGGAATCTTGACCCTTGAGTTCAACGGTTGCCAGAGTGAGGAAGAAGCCCATGCAGACCAGCGTCAAGCCGCAGCACTGCAGGAACCTCAAGGTTACGGGAACCCGCTCGTCGCTGCTGTCGTTGTACTCGTTATCGTTCGTCATTGAAGTCATTGGCGTGCATGTCCCGCGACAAATTAAGGCAACTGATTCACATAGCAGGCGCCGTTTGTGGCTTGCTTAGGCGGGCTCGGAGGAGTCATCCAAGCCGGATTGCTGAAATCAAAGAATTCCGTCATGTCGATTTGGGCGGCGTCCCGCTTGGTCAGCGCCGGCACGTTGAAGCGGGTTTCAATGAGTTTCAGAATCGCAGTCGTATCGGCCACCGAGTGCGAGACGTAGTTCTTCTTGGTGTACGGTGAGACAACGATTAGCGGAACGCGATAGCCGGTGTATACGAAATCACAAGTGGGCCCGGACGTTACCGTGCACACATCCTCTGGAAGCAAATCCACTGGCTGAATGCCATCCGGACTTACAGCCGGCTGGGGTGAAACGTGGTCATAAAGGCCTCCAAATTCGTCGAAGGTGAGAATAAACGCCGAGTCTTTCCAGGAAGTGCTGGTCATCAGCCCATTGATGAGCGAGGAGACATAATTGGCCCCCAGTTGGATATCGCTCGGCGCCGAATCATCGTTTGTTGGATGCTCATCGAAACCAGCGTCGGAGGCTGGCTCCATCAGAGCGACTTGCGGCAAGGTTCCATTCTGCAAGTCGGTGAAATATTGAGATATGGGCGCGATGTTCTGAGGATACTGGGATGGAATTGTCTGGCCCCATTGGAACTCCTGTACGGAGCTCAGTGTGACCAGGCATGCAGGATCGTAGGGAGGGCCGGGGCAAGCGCTCCCCTGAGGATTCACATAGATCTTCCAACTAACCCCCGCGGTTTGTAGCTCCTGAAAGATGGTTGGTGCCGTCATTGGCGCCGTGTCTGCACTGTCAGTGTTCATCGGATACGCATATCCCTGAGATGTGGCCGCGAGAAGACTCGCGCGGTTCGGCGGGGTGCGCGCCATTACAGGGTGAAACCAGCGGTCCGAGGTCGCGAAATTCGAAGCCATAAAATAGTAGTAGTTGAGGTCGCCACCATCGTAGTATCCAATCGCTCGGATGCCATTGACGTCGTTGAACGGCGGCACCAGGGCTCTGGAGTCATGCCCTGCGGACCAGACAAACCCGTTCAAAGTGGCAGGATACAGACCAACCTGGTCGTTGAAATTCCAGTCCACGTGGGCCTCATTCCAGGAAGGGCTCGGGTTTTCGATGCACTGAGTGATCAGATGATACGAAGTGATCAGATTATTGGCATCAAAGACGCAATCACTTGGCGGAGGCGCGCTGGGGTCGCACCCCGGAATGGTCGGGGCTGGCCCCTTCAGCGGCGCTGCGCCTGAACTTGGATTGAACTGGGGTAGTCCGTCAAACGATTGGTCCGGATAGCCGTTCTGGGCCCAGTATCCTCGTAGTGCGCCAAAGTAGTGATCGAAAGAGCGGTTCTCCTGCGCCAGGAAAATGATGTGATTGAGAGCGGCGATATTTTGGACCGTGTTGAAAGTTGCAGTGACCTGCTGGCTTGCACTGAGCGTAAGTGTGCAGGTTGGATTGCTGCCGCTACAGCCGCCCCCCGTCCACCCGGCAAGAGATGAGCCCGCGGCGGCGGTCCCATTGAGAGTTATCTGGGTTCCGCTCGCAAAGCTCGCGGTGCAGGTGGGGGCGCAATTGATTCCGGCAGGGGTGCTTGCGATCGTGCCCGTGCCAGTTCCCGATTCGCTCACGGTCAGCACGGCTGTGCTCTGGATGGTGTTGAAGCTTGCGGTAACTTGCTGGCTCGCGCTGAGCATCAATGTGCAAGTTGAGTTGCTGCCGCTGCAACTCCCTGTCCATCCGGTGAAAGATGAGTTCGCTGCGGCGGTCTCCGTCAGCATCACCTGGGTCCCGTTCGCGAAGCTAGCGCTGCATGCTGTTCCGCAATTGATGCCCGCGGGATTGCTGCTGATCGTCCCACCGCCAGCGCCGGTGGCCTGGACGCTAAGCTCAAAGGGACCGGTGTGAGTTCCGGAGCCTCCGCTCGACCCTCCCCCACAACTGCAAAGCAGCAGGGTGATCGAACTCAAACAGCAAGCGACGATACGGTCTCTCATCCTGAACATAAGGGTGGCGCTCTTTTTGTCTACCGGACGCGGTTTCGATGGTGATAGTAGAGACCGGGTTGCTTGATCAGGGTGGGGAAGTTGGTGATTTCCCAAATGTAGTCGGGACGGCGGGCGCTAGTGTCCCCGCACTCTTCGCGCATCGTCATTGCTGTCGCGTGCCTGTGTCTACCACCCAACCATGACTGAACGCGATGGCTAATTGGCGCAGAGCGCGAGAACGTTCGACGGGTGGCACAGTTACGAGGTTAATTGCCGAAGGTGGCCACACTCGAACCCGCCTTCCACCATCGTATTGTTCTTGTCGATTTTGATCTTCCTGGCCTGACCCAGGTCGGAGATCTGCACGCATGAGAGGTCGAGGCCTGCAGTGATGGCCTTGCCACCGGTGATCAGGGCTATGCGCTGCAACAGGGTCTTGCGCTGATCCCCGACGCCAGGCGCCCTGACAGCCGCGACTTGCAGGGGGCCACGGATCTTGCTCACAACGAGAGTAGCCAGCGCCTCGCCTTCAACATCCTCTGCGATTATGAGCAGAGGCTTGCCACTCCCGGTGATTTGCTCGAGGAGTGGGAGCAAGTCCTTCTTGTGGGTAATTTTCTTTTCGTGAATGAGAACGTACGCGTCTTCCCAGGCAACTTCCATGTGCTCGGGGTCGGTGACAAAGTAAGGCGAGAGATATCCGCGGTCGAATTGCATGCCGCCAACCGGGGTGTCGCTGGTCGTGCTGCGCGAAATCCCGTTCCCGTCGGGGATCAGGGTTGCTTCTTCCACGCTGGCCCAGATGCGTTCGTCTACCGTCGCTAGTTTCGCAGTCATTGGTGCCGGACCTCATCAGCCGTTCTTCACGGCATGCTTTCCATGGATTCTTAAGATCTCTAGGTGCCTTTCCGACAGATGCTTCCTGTGAATCTCCCGCTCACTATCGACGTGCCCGGAGGCTGGAGAGCGGAGGCCTCATGGCGCGTTCTTTGTCGGGCCGTTCGCCAGGCTCGGCAGGTGGTTCGAGACTCTTCGTGACGCGGCCGCTTGCATTCTCGACCGGCGAAGTTGCGCTTACAGCGTCGTCATCGTGCAGAATAACGTTGAGGAGCGAGCTGTGGACATGTAGGTTGTCTCCAACGTCGTAGTTGATAAACCCGAACTTCCTGAATCGGTTCATGAAGAAGCTGACCCGCGAACGGGTTGTCCCGACCATTTCCGCCAGAGTCTCCTGACTCAGCCTCGGCACCGACATTTCGGAGACTCCTTTTTGCCCGAATTGCGCCATCAGCAAAAGAACTCTCGCCAGTCGCTTTTCGCTGGAGTTGAAAAGCTGATCGACCAAATCATCCTGATATCGGATGTTCCGCTTCAGCAGATATTTGACAAACACGGCCGACAATTTTGGCTCCAGGCTCAGAGTATGCATCATCGCCTTCTTCTCAACATGCAGAAGAACGCAGTCCGTCACAGCAATCGCAGACGACATGCGCGTGAGCTGACCCGCAAGACCGCCCTCTCCAAAGAAATCACCTTCGCTCAAAATGCCAAGCGTTGCCTCTTTTCCGGCTTCCGACACAACCGTGAGCCGGACCTTCCCCTTTTTGACAAAAAACAGCCCGTCCGTTGGATCCCCCTGAGCAAAGATCGAATCTTTCTTTTGAAAAGACTGCATATCTCTGCCCTTACCGATGGTTGAAAGAAAGGCGTGGGGATTGAAATCGATTTTTCTTTGCGCGTTTGTACTTCGCTTAACCAAAGGGGCGACCTTAATATGGAAATCCTACCACTTTCAATTATGAGAGAAGGGGATAGATCTGGCTGGTCACTACTGCTCACAAGAGATTGATTTCCACCAGACTCATTTGCAGCGAACTGGCGCGGCGCAGTCCGTGAGTAGAAAACAGCGAAGTGAGCGATTCCCTCACATCCATCACCGTAACCACGGGCGTGAATGTGGAAGGCAGGGTGCTGGCGCGGAATGGCGCGGTCACCTTGGATACCGATGTAATTACCAGCTACTTGCCCGTGAGGCGGTGGTTCAGCCAAGTGCGAATGGGCGGGCTCCACATCTCGAGGAACCCGCCAACCGCGACAACCGTATGCAAGAACAGGAAACAGTCGAAGACGGAGAAGAGCGTCAGTAGGCACAAGTCACGCAGGCCGCTTCTTGCCTGCCGCCTTCTCCTTGCGTGATGCGCAGAGACATCGCGAAGCTGGCAGTCGACAGGACTCAATTTCAGGGGATGAGCAATTTTGAACAGACGACGAGTACGCCAGGGTTGTAAATTTCCCCTCCAGAAAGAGATGTGAAGGAATGACGCGGCCGCAAAGGTCGTGTTTCCTCTGATGGCGCGGCCGGGCCCTCACAATGATCCACTCCCCCCGTCCGCCGCGCCGTCTCTCGTTCCTCTGATCGCGCCGACCGAGTGGCCACGCACGTCCGAAGTCTCGTGCTTAGAAGAGCTTGAATTCGACTTCAATGCTAATTTGCACGCTCACAGGCTTCCCATCCTTCAGAGAAGGATCAAAACGCCACTGCCTCACAGCCTCTATCGCCTTTGCATCCAGCCCGAACCCAAGCCCGTGGACGACACGAATGTCTCGCGGTTGTCCAGTTGCGTCGACGATCAAGAACAGCGTGCACGTGCCCTGCGTCTTCGCCCTGCGGGCTTCCTCTGTGTACTCAGGATCAGGCGTCAACACAGGTTGCGGGGCCGATATTCCGCCACCGACCTTAAACACGCCTCCACCGATTCCGCCACCGCTCCCGGCACCGACACCTGCGCCGTGTCCAACTCCTACACCGCCGCCAGAACCGGATCCAATCCCGCCGCCGGAACCCGATCCATTGGAAGGCGGGGCACCGGGCAGAGCGGTAGCGGATGGATTACCCAGGTTGGGCATGTGATTTTCGGCAAGGTGCACTTGGGGCGGCACAATGACTGTCGGTTCTACCGTCAGCTTGGGATTCGGGTTGCGAAGCACAATCTGCGGCGGAGTGATCTGCACCATCGCGAACTTGGGGAGTCTCCCTCTCGGCGCGGGCAGAGGATCACGATCCCCACCGCCTCCACCACCACCGACCACTTTGCTGGACGTCCGAAGTATGTAGGAGTCAGGGGAAGGTGCAACGAGGAGTACGACCTCTCGCTGCTTGGCTTGTACGACGACCTGATGTCCGATGGCAGCGCCCGCAAGGATGAGGCCTAACAGCACAACGTGAACAATCCCTGATCCAACCAAGCCATTTGCCCGGTAGTTGTTGAATTGACCCCAGACTTCTCCCGGCGCGAAGGATGTTACTGATCGCAACTGTGACCCCTTTACTGGCACTGACAATCGCCGGTCACGCCCGCGACCGAGGTTGAGGAACACACTCGGGCGCTCGGTCGAGAACTCAGCAAAATGAAGCATGACAGATCGGGAGGGACAAGTCTGAGCAAGATCGCTCACACGAGGAAATGCGGTGGCCGGAAAACCAGGGTGATTGCAGAAGAGGACTTTACGCAGCTTCCCCGCCATGCTGGCGGCGCCGGTTCGAACCTAGTGAGTGGGCATGCACCCGTTCGATGATTGGCACCAGGCGGTCCGGCAGCTCACTCTTTATCACATATTCATCCACCAGCCAAAGGATCCGCTCTGGCATCTCCGAGTACGCTGAAAGCAGTATGATCGGCAGGCTGGGAAACCGTTGCTTGATATGGCACGCCACGGCTTCTGCGTCTATGCCTTCCTGCTTGTACTCCAGCAGAACTGCGGCCACTGGAGCGTCCTCCAACACCTTCATCGCAGCGTGGCTGCTCGATGCGATCTTGACCCGATAACCATGAGTGCAGAAATATCTTTCTGACTCTACAAATGGGATTTTGGCTAGAGCCTTTCTCTTCGGGTATTTGCCCGCACGGGACGGGAGCAACTGGAGCCTCAAGAAGATCGAGAGGGTTTGAAACTATTGGAGAGAAAAAAACATTCGGAATCGATTTGTGGTTGTCGCAGTTGCAGGTCGAACTGAACGAGGACTTAGGGTCGCGAGCCCGCGATTCTTGCCGCCGTCTGTCCCAATAAGCGAATCAGTGTTCGACGATCTTGGGGCGTGAAAACAGTGCGGCGGACGCAAGGCAAACCTATCGCCTTTCGCCCGACCGCACACAGCAACTTGTCAGTTAAGGGTACGGCGCCCAACGTCCGCGCGGGCGTTCACTGTGACGGGAAGGGCAGCATAGTCCGATGTTGCGCGCGGACGACTCCGCTCCTCTCCCGGGCTGGGGAACTGCAGAACAGATGCAGAGTGTACGTGGATGATCTCATTTCTCACCGCATACAGTACCAGTTCGGCGATCGAGTGAAGTTTCAGCTTCCGCATGATATTGCTGCGATGCGTTTCTGCCGTCGCCAATGTCACGTTCAGGATCGTGGCGACTTCTTTGGAGGCTTTGCCCTCACTCACGAGTTGGACAACTTCGCGCTCTCGGGGCGATAGCTTGGGCACTCTCGCTGCATCTGGATCAACGCGGTGCCGCTTATAGCCGTCCATAATCAGATCTGACACTCGCGGGCTGAAGATGCTCTTACACCGTTGCATAGCCTCCACTGCGGTCGTGAGATCTTCTGTCCCGTCGGACTTGAAAACCCAACCGCGAACTCCCGCTTCCAGGCAATCGCGGATCGCTTGCTCGGAGTCCACGGAGGTGAGGACGAGGATGGCTTGCGCGGGATTGTGTTTCAGGATTTGCCGCGCTGTGTCCACGCCATTCAGTATGGGCAGGCAAATATCCAGAATCAGGAGATCGGGTTTCAATTCCCGGCACTTGTCTACCGCATCCCTTCCGTCCACGGCTTCTCCACAGACCTGCCAGCCTTCGTGAGATCCAATCAGCGAGGACAAACCGTACCGGAATATTGGATGATCGTCAGCCACCAAAACTCGAAATGCACTCATAGAACCTCCCCATACTCACGCTAACTTATCAACATCGATGGGATACTGTCTGAGCAGTATTGCTCACGGCGCCCCACAGCCAGGCACCGTGGATGAGCCGGTTGGCAAGCGTCAGGATCTAGAGCGGAGCCGGTGGCGTGGAAGTCAGGGCCGTGACAATTAATAAAATCGCGAACAATACGGCGATTCCATAAGACCACATTTCAGTAAGGAGGCAAGCGCTGGTGACAAACAGGGAGGTTCGAGCCAACGCCTACCTTCCACCCCTCGCGTTGGGGCAGACCTAAGGAATAAATGAGTAGTGCCTGCGTGGTCTATCGTGCGCAGTGTGTATTTGCCCGGCAGCGTTCCACTATGTTTTTCCGGGGCGATTCTCGATCCTCATTCGCAGCCATGCAATGGTGGGGAAGCACAACACGATCAGGGAATCAGACAAAGATTCACGAAAAGAGATAGGGGCTCTCTCCGCAAACGAGAGTTCACTTCTGGCGGAGAAATGATTTTGCTGTCATGCCGGCGGTACAGCAACAATTGGATTCTCATACTGACTGCACTGGATAGACCATTCCCGCATTCCGCCTCTACTCTCAAGCATGAATCACACAGACCTCACTTCGTTATGTCAGATACATGTTGGACCGCCTCAAGGGAGACCGTCATGAACAGCGTCTCTGCGATTACCGGCACGGCTCCTCTGGGTACGGATTTGATCAAGCGGGCACAGCAAGGAGATGTGGATGCATTTGGCGCGCTGTTTCAGGCGCACAGGTCGCGGATTTACTCCGTATGCCTTCGCATGACCAGCAACGGAGCGGAAGCGGAGGATCTCACCCAAGACACGTTTTTGCAGGTGTTTCGCAAAATCAACAAATTTCGTGGAGACTCAGCTTTTTCGACGTGGGTTCACCGAATTGCGGTCAATACCGTACTGATGCATTTTCGCAAGAATTCGCTGAATCAGGTTTCACTGGACGAACCGCAGAGCGACCGGAACGGCGCCAAGATCCGGCGCGAGTACGGAATTAGAGATAAGGATCTGGCAGGCTGTATCGACCGCGTCGCATTGGCGCGTGCCATGGAACGGCTTCCTGCCGGATACAGGACAATCTTCCTGCTGCACGAAGTGGAGGGCTATGAGCACCAGGAAATCGCGGAGATGCTCAGTTGCTCAGTGGGCAATTCGAAGTCCCAACTGTACAAGGCGAGACTGCGATTTCGTGAGCTATTGGCGCCAACGTTTGAGGCGCGGTTGGCAACCAGAGATGGCTTGTCGGGCGCGAAGAGACGCTCAAAACCAAAGCTTGGGAATTGGGCTCTGCGAATTGGCGCCAATGTGGTAATGCGGCCATCTCCCGTGAGCCAACTGCGAGCACAAACTCTGTGACTGTCGCAAGCCCGCAAAACTGAGTAGTTTGAAGCCGCAGAAAATAGAACAAGACATGGTCAGGCCCGGTGACGGGCTTGGCCATTTTCATTCCTCCCTCTTATTCGACCCGCATTGCAAATGCTCCGACCGTATACGCATCCCATTGCCTGGTATGTTTAGGTCGCAGGGCGGCCATGCGAGCAAGCAATGGCAAGTCCTGCTTCAGAACAAGCCGACGCTGACGGGTGTGAATGGAGCTTTGTCACCCGGTGACACGGGCTCACGGTCCCAGGTTTGCGGGCGTGCACGAGGTCGTTGAAGCGACCGGCTTCGGTGGCGAGGGCGGCGTAGCCCATGGCACCGCATTGAAATCGAAAAAGTCCAGCAGATCGGGCTGAGCGGCATCGCGCGGAGTGAGGTGCGCGGTGCCGCCGATAAATCGGTTCTCCACGAACTTGATCACTGCTGTGTGATCCATGGGCGTGTGCGAGACGTAATGCCGCCGCGTGAAAGGCGAGACGATCATATTCGGCAAGCGGAAGCCAAGTTGTGCCGCAAACCCCTGGACAGCCGCGGCATCACCCGGTTGAGCGCCGGGGTCGGTCTGCATCAGATCGCAATGCAGCGTGGCTATACCGCCGGTTGGCACGCACGGAAAGAAGCTATCCGCGTTGACCGCGATCTGCGCGATATCCGGAATCGCTCCCAGCGCAGCATCGCTGTTGTCGTTCGAGTGGCCGGGCACGGGAGGCACATGATCGTAGGGGCCGCCGCCTTCATCGTAGCTGAGAAAAAAGACCGAATCCTTCCATGAACGGCTGGCCATGAAAGAATTCAGAGTGTTTGCCACCTGTGTCTGACCGGCCAAAATCGATTGCCCCGACCCAGGATGCTCGTCGTTCTTGCCGTACCCTGCTTCAATGAAGGCAAAACTGGGCAGTGTGCCCGTGCTCAAATCGCTGAGGAACTGGTCTAGTGGAGCAATGTGGTTCGGATCAATGCAGAATGAGTTCGTCGTATCGCCCACCACGCTGGATGCCTGCGTAGTTCCGGTACACGCCGCACCAGTTGGATTTTCGTACATGAATCGGTACGAGTAAGTTAAGGAAGCGAAGGTGGTTGCTGGATAGTAGGCGCTCGCCGAGCCCGAGCATTCATCATCATTGAGGCAAAAGCCGTCGGTGACGGTGTAGTACACCTTCCACGATACCTTCGCTTGGTCAAGTTCCTCGAAAATGGTGGGAATATTGAGCTGGCTAAGGTGATCGTCGTTGCCCGGGTCCCTGACCAGACCCTGCGTCGTACCGCCCGTGAAGGTTGCGATGCGGTTGGAAATGCTCTTGCTCGCGACCGGCGAGAACCAACGATCAGACAATGCGAACTGCGAAGCCATGTAATAGTAATAGTTCAGGAAGCCCTGGTCGTAGTATCCCATCGCGCGCCGTCCGGTCAGATCGGTGAAATTCCCCGAACAATTGCGGGAAGCGACACAATTGTTCGCGAAGCCTTCAGCGGTGTGAACGAAGCCATCCATCAGGATTGGACGGGAAGTGAGGAAATCGAAGCGATTGACGTCGCCGTAGCTTTCCAGCCAGGCTGAGGTCTCATCGTCGATGCAGGTGGACGTGAACTTGAAAAGCGGATAGACGTCGCCTTCATCGTCGATGTTGCTGATCATACTCAGCTTATCGTCAATGCCATCCACTTCATAGTCTTTCCCGTCGTCTCCGATATTCCAACCCTGAGCCTGACGATAAGGGTTCAGCATGCCGAAGTAGGTGTCGAAGGTGCGGTTCTCCTGCTCCATGAAGATGACGTGGTTGATGGAATTGACACCTCCACCTCCTGAACTTACCGTCACCGTCGCGCTGGCGGTTGCGGTCAGATTGTTTGCTCCCGTTGCAGTCGCCGTGTAAATTGTGGTGGTGGTCGGATTAGCGATCTGCGCTCCTCCGCTCGTCCCCAGCGGATAGCTGTTCGAATCCACATTGTCGGTAATCACTACGCTGCTCGAATTCGTGGCGACGACCGTCAGGGTGCTGGACTGCCCGGCAGTGATCGACGTGGGATTCGCACTCATGGTGACGGTGGGTGTAGCGACCAGCGCCACCGTGACCGTAGCCTGCGCAGTGGCCGTGGCGGTCCCGCTTCCATGGACTGTGATGATGTAGGTGGTGGTCTGAGTGGGAATCACGGTTGTGCTCCCGGCCGGTGCGACTGTTCCAATACCGTTGTTAATCGTGGCGGATTCAGCGTTGTTCGACGTCCAAGTTAAGGTCGTGCTCAACCCAGCCGTAACCGTGGTGGGCAACGCAGCCAACGCGACTGTCGGCACAGGCGTGACGGGTGGCGTAGCTGCCGAGGATCCGCACCCGCTCAACAAACCCGTAGCCAAACTCAAAATAAGGAATATCAAAAATAGATGGACGTTACGCTCTCGATGGCTTTTCATTGCGCAACTTAGGTGCTGAAAGGTCCTTGCACGTTGTCCGTCGTGACATGCATCACAGAACAGAGTGACATGCATCACAAGGTACGCACGGAAAGCGGCGCTCGGCCTCTGGGACTACTCCGAGGTCTCTAAAATTCTCACCGTGCTTCAGGGTGTGATGGCAATTACTCGCAGAGGACTGCCGGAGCCGCCCACGATTTTCAGTGGCGCGGCGATGACGATGGCACCGGTTGGCGGCAGCTGATCAAGGTTGGACAGACTTGCGAGCCCGAACTTGCCGCTGCCGTGCATGAGGTAGTGGTTCGGGAAGGGTGGATCAAAAGTGGCGGCCTGACCGGCATCGGTGCCGACCGTCTCCACGCCGACACCCAGTACATCCCGCTCCTCGGCGAGGAGGGCAGAGCTCTCCTTGGCTAATCCGGGAGTGTGGGATCCATTCTCCTTCAGGTTGATGTATTCCTTGGGGTCTGTCCGCTTCGACCAGTCCGTACGCAAGAGAACCCATGCGCCTGCCGGAATAAGGCCGTGCTGTTCTTCCCAGTGGCGGATGCGCTCAGGCGTGAGCAGAAAGTCTGGATTTCTTGCCACATCTGAGCTGATGTCGATTACACAGGCTGGTCCCACGAATTTCTTCGGCGGGATGCGATCCACGGTGTTGTCCGGAAGGTCTTTCCCCGAGACCCAGTGGACCGGCGCATCGAAATGGGTGCCAGTGTGCTCGCCGGTTTCGAACCCATTCCAGTACCAGGCAGGACCGCGCTCATCGTACCGCGACAGCTCCCAGATTTTGAAAGCAGGCGTGTTGTTCCACTGCGACGGCAGCGGCAGCAGCGGCGTCTGCGGAGTTAAGGGCTGGGTCAAATCCACGACCCGCAGCCGTCCGGCGGTAAGTTCCTCGAGTAGTGTGGCCAAGACGAGAGACATTTGGGCTCCTCAAGAATGTTTTCGTCCGACGGTCCATGTCCGCTTGAGCGCAGCCCGACTGGCGTCGCATTAGCTTGTTTTCAGCGTTTGGATATGGCGGCGGAATTGAAACCGATTTTCCAGCAATGACAGGTCGGTGACATAGGCGGCGGGACCCTTGGCTTCGACCTTGGCGATGATCGTGGTCAGTTCGCTGCCCCGCATGGCGTCGGTCACAGCGGACTTGAAACTCTCCACACTGCGGACTGTGGTCACTCGGGGAATGCCGGCGGCGCGGGCGATGCCTTCCAGATCCGTACCTGTGCTCGTTGCCGTCGGGAAACCGCCGACCGACAGCAAGCTTTCGTTGTCGAAAACGACGTGGACTAGTTTCTTAGGTCGATAACGTGCCATTGTGCTGAGGCTGCCAAGGTTCATCAAGAGCGAACCATCGCCATCGAAGACAATCACTCTCTGTTCGGGCAGACACAGAGCCAGTCCCAATCCCGTCGAAGACGCGAGTCCCATCGCGTGCTGCAAGTAAAAGAAATTGGGACGGTGTCCGAGGGAGTGTAGTTCAGCCGCGACTGCTCCCATGATCGTGACGACCAGACAGTTTTCCAGTTCCGAATAAACCGACCGAAGACAATCCAGGCGGAGCATCACTCCTCCCACATCAGGTCGCGCGTTAGGAGAAGGGCGACCGGCTGCAAACTGCTTTCGGCGAGAGTCTGCGCTTGCCGAATACGTTTTCTGACGCTGTCCATTGCGTCGAGAACAAAGTACGGGATCCGCAGCGCTTGCAAGAGCGGCTCCGTAACGTTGCCGCCCTGCGTTTGCCATGGGTCGCGCTCCCCCAAAGAACCGCGGTAGCTGATGAGCATCAAGAGAGGGATCTTGTACAGATGTGCGAAAGAGACAATTCCGTTAATGGATGCCAGGAAGCCGTGGTTCTGCATCAGCATGGCCGACTTCACTCCCGCAAAGTGGGCCCCGGCCGAAATCCCAATCCCTTCTTCCTCCTTTGCAAGTCGCACCAGAATCATCTTTGGGTCCTCGTCCGCCAACCGGATGAGATGTACCAACCAGGTTTCCGGCAGAGCTGACATTAGGCGGATGTCGCACTCCTTCAGTGCGTCATAAATCAGCTTGGAATTGCTCGCGGATACCGGCATCTTTTTGGTTTCGGGTTGACGAGTTGTTGCAGCGGAGTATAGGTTTGGCGCTGCTCATTTTGCAAGACTCAGGGCTGACTTTTCAGAGGTAACTAGGAGCATCGGCTTGGAAGCCAAATCCCAAAGCGTTCTCAATCCCGAAATCTCGTCCGGATTGAGTGCAGACTTTCCCATTGAAGCCGTTCGTGCTGCTTTTCTCGCACTGGCCCGGCCTCCGGCCTTCATCTTTTTTGATAATGCGGCAGGCGCGCAGGTACCACAGATCGTGCTGGACGCGGTAAATCATCATCTCCTCGAGTGCAATGTGCAGCGGGGCGGACGCTACGCGAAAAGCCGTGAAGTAGACGAGATGATTTTGCGTGCCCGGCACAGCGTCGCCGATCTCGTAAACGCGCGCGATCCGACTGAAATCGCTTTTGGCATGAACGCCACGTCCTTTATTCGCCTGGTGAGTCTGGCAATTGGACAAACGCTCGGTAAGCGGAACGAGATTATCGTAACCGACATGGATCACGAGGCTAACGTCGCCACATGGCTGGCGTTGGAACGGGGCGGTGCGAAATTCTCCTGGTGGAAGATGAGGGACGATGGGAATCTGCATGTGGACGACCTCATCCCTTTGGTGTCTTCGACGACGCGCCTCGTGGCGTGCACCCTGGCTTCGAACGCCATCGGCTCGATTGTGGATGTGGCGGCGGCAGCAAGAGTAGCCCACGCGTCCGGAGCTGAAATCTTTCTCGATTCCGTGCATTTCGGTCCTCACGGACTGATCGATGTACAAGCCTTTGACTGCGATTACCTGGTGTGTTCGGGCTACAAGATCTTCGGCCCCCACATGGGGTTTCTGTGGGGGCGGCGCGAGCTGCTGGAAAAGCTCCCGACCTTCCGTGAGGATTTCATCCCTGACGAGCCACCCGGGAAAATAGAGGCGGGCACCTTTGTTTACGAAAATGTAGCCGGGATGGATGCCGCAGTCCGCTACTTGGAGACTCTAGGCCGAAGTTTGGGCGGGAACGATGCAACGGCGAAATCGGAATCGAGGCGGGCCGCTCTGCAACGTGCGTTCGAGGCAATCCGGGTCTACGAGGAGTCTCTTTCGCTCGAAATGCTTCGGGTGCTCAACGATTGTGGCGCCGTCGTCTACGGTTTGTCGGAGGAAGAGCGCATCGGTCAGCGAGTGCCAACGCTTTGCTTCAATTTGCCGAACGTGCCGCCCTCAAGAGTCGCCGAAGAGTTCGCGACACAGAATATTGGTGTACGCGACGGCCACATGTATTCGCCGCGGCTGATGAAGCGCCTTGGGATCCCACACGAGAGCGGCGCGGTCCGAGCATCATTGGTCCACTACAATACGGTCCACGAGGTACGCAGATTCGGAAGTGTACTGGCTGAGATCAAAGAATCATGCTGACCGACACGCAAATCCTGCAGATTCGTTCCCGCTTCAACATCTTCAAACACAAAATCTATCTCAACAGCTGCTCACAGGGACCGCTATCGGATGCGGTGCAGGCCGGCCTGGAGGATTTCATGGCGAGTTGGCACGAGCAAGGCTCGCCGTGGGAGCTTTGGGTGAATCAGTATGAGGCAGCGCGAACTGCCTTTGCACAATTCATCCACGCCAGCCCAGATGAAGTTGCGATTGTGACCAGCGTGTCGGCCGGCATCAATGGCGTCGCCAGCGCGCTGAATTTCCACCAACGGAAGAAAGTCGTGATGGGCGAGTTCGAGTTTCCAACGATGGGTCATGTCTGGCTGGGGCAACGTGTTCGAGGCGCCGAGGTGCAATTTGTGCGTGCAGAAGGTAACCGCATTCCGGCAGCCAATTACGAAAAGACGGTAGACCGGAATACGCTCATCGTGCCGCTCACGCACGTTTGTTTCAAAAACGGATTTCGTTCCGAAGTAAACGCCGTCACCCAAATCGCTCACCGCTGCGGTGCTCTCGTAATGCTCGATGATTACCAGGATTGCGGGACCCGCCCCATTGACGTCAAAGCCTTGGATGTGGACTTTTTTGTGACCGGGACTCTCAAATACCTGCTCGGCCCTCCCGGCCTGGCTTTCATGTACGTGCGCAAGGAACTCATTTCATCGTTGGTTCCAACAGTCACTGGATGGTTTGCGCAAGCAAATCCGTTCGCCTACGATCCCAAACTGTTCGACTTATCTCCCACTGCGCGACGATTCGAGTCAGGTTCTCCATCCGTGCCAAATGTGTACGCCGCGCTGCCCGGATTCCAACTGTTACAAGAAATCGGCCTGGAGAATGTGGCAGGCCACATCAAGAGACTCGCACAATCGCTGTTGAGCTGCGCCCACGACCTGGGCATTCGTGCCAAAACGCCCGCTGATAGCGCTGGGCCGCTCGTCGTATTGCAGTGTAAAGATTCAACTTCGCTCGTGCAGAAATTCGCTGAAAGCAACATCGTCGCATCGAATCGCCACGACGGGCTGCGGATATCGTTTCACGTGTACAACACGTTGGACGACGTAAAGGCGGTCGTGGAAGTTCTCAAGAAGAATATCGATCTTATGGTTCTTGACCCTGCCATCGTTCGCAGCTATGACTGATCAACCACGTTCAGTGGCCGGGGCCATGCTTGCCGGTGAGATGCCTCCGACGCCGGAGGTGGAAGGTCTCCACCGCCGGTTGGGTCAAAGGCAGCTCACCATGATGGCAATTGGCGGTGCCATCGGTGTCGGTTTGTTTTTGGGAAGCAGTGTCACTATTCGTCTCGCTGGACCCGCCGTCATTCTGTCTTATCTTCTGGGGGCAGGTATAGCTTTGATCATGTCCTATGCGCTGGCGGAGATGGCGGTGGTCCATCCGGTCGCCGGTGCCTTCGGAGTGTACGCGGAGAAGTACCTTAATCCCTGGGCCGGTTTTTCGGTTCGAGCTACTTACGGAGTCGCACAGATCATCGCCATCGGTGCTGAAGTCACCGCCGCCGGCATCTATATTTCCTTTTGGTTTCCGAATGTGCCGCAATGGATTTGGGTCGTGTTGGTTTCGGCCGCTCTGGTGGCACTCAATTCCATGCAGGTGAACCGCCTGGGTGAGTTCGAATATTGGTTCGCAACAATCAAAGTGGCGGCCATCGTCGCCTTCATCATTGTCGGAATATCTTTGATTCTGGGCGTTGGCTCGCGCAGTGCAATTGGCTTGGCTAACTTGACGCAGCACGGAGGATTTTTACCTGCAGGATGGAAGGGCGTCTGGCTTTCGCTCACCATCACAGTTACCAGCTACATGGGAGTGGAAATTATTGCAGTCACAGCGGGAGAGGCCGAGCATCCGGAGGTTACGATTCCCCACGCCATGCGAAGCATTGTTTGGCGGCTCATTTTGTTCTATGTGCTGGCGATTGCGATTATGGTGACGATGGTTCCCTGGAACCAGACCAGTGCTTCGTCGACGCTCTCTGGCAGCCCTTTTGTAACGGCATTCGCTGCGGCGCATATACCGTTCGCGGCTGCGATCATGAACTTCGTGGTGCTGACCGCGGCATTGTCGAGTGTGAATACGAACCTTTACCTTTCTACTAGAATGCTTTTCTCGCTTGGTCGGGGAGGGTATGCCCCAGAATGGATGGGTACAGTGAGCCGCAACGGGGTGCCGCATCGCGCGCTGCTGGCTTCAACCGCGGGGATCATCGCTGCCATTCTGCTGGCCATCTTTGCGCCTAAGGACGCTTTCCTCATGCTCTATGGGACGGCAGTAGCCGGAATGCTTTTCGTGTGGCTGGTGATTCTTAACACGCACCTCCGTTTTCGCCAGGCCATTACGCGTGAGCGGCTATTGAGCTTGCCCATGCGCCTGTGGGCTCACCCGCTGTTCACGATCGTCGGTATTCTGTTACTTCTTGCGATCTCGGTCACAACTTTCTTTGTCGATGGATTGCGATGGTCGGTTCCAGCATTTTCTGTTTTCTTGGGGCTCATCTCACTGTTTTACATGCGTAGCCGACGGCGCAAGGCCATTTAGGAGGGCGCCTCCCTGGTGGGCTACAAGAACATTCTGCAAGGAGAGCGCGAAATGGTCGAAGCCAGCGATGAGGTTTACTCGTCGCTCCACCGACATTTCAAAGGTGACCTGCTGCGCCCCGGCCAAAATGGTTACGAGGAAGCGCGCGTCATTTGGAATGGCATGGTAGCTCGCACGCCAGGCCTTATCGCGCGCTGCGCAGCTGTGAGCGATGTGCAAAGCGCGATCCGGGCCGCTTCTGAGGCCGGAATTCTTACTGCTGTTCGCTGTGGAGGGCATAGCCTTGCGGGATTTAGCACGTGCGATGGCGGGTTGGTCATTGACCTCTCAAGAATGCGCCAAGTCACGGTTGATCCCGAGGTACGGCGGGCCAGGATCGCCGGGGGTTGCCTGTTAGGATCGATCGATAGCGCAACACAGAAAGCAGGACTCGTCTTTCCCTCCGGCGTCGTCTCTCACACCGGAGCTTCCGGACTGATCTTAGGTGGAGGAACCGGATGGCTCACCCGGCGATTTGGATTGTCATGTGACAACGTCGAAGGGTTCACTCTCGTAACTGCAGATAGCTCCGTCATGCGCTGCAACGCAAAGGATAACCCGGATTTATTTTGGGCCCTCCGCGGAGGCGGCGGGAACTTCGGAGTAGTGACAGAATTCGAAGTGAAGCTGCATCCGCTTACGTCTGTTGTGCTGGCTGAAGGCTTAACTCCCGAGTCCGGCATTCGGGGCCTGCTTGAAACGTGGAGAGACTTCATGGCCGAGGCGCCAAACGATTTAAAGTGGAATATTGATCTTCGCCTTGCCCTGCATACTAATAAGGTGCCCATTGAACTCCGCGGACGAACCGTGGCCAGCAGTTCCTTGGTTTGGACCGGTGATCCCGAAGCAGGGCGTCCTTATCTGCAAGGCGCGCTTGCCATGTGTAGCCCGGATTCAGTGAGCAGCAAGATGGTGTCGTTCCTGAATTTACAAACAATGGCGGATTCCGATTTCCCCCATGGCCGTCGCTACTACACAAAATCCGGATATTTCACCTATCTCGACGACAGCAGTATTGATCGCCTGGTGGAGGCAGTCGCCACGATTCCGTCATCGGAAACCCAGATTGAGCTAGCCTATCTTGGGGGCGCCGCAGCGCGAATCGGCGCGGACGAGACCGCATTCGGTGATCGCAGCTCTCCTTTCATCCTGAATTTGCTGGCAAACTGGTCGGAGCCATCTGCGGATGCCGGCAATGTTGCCTGGATTCGCGGAATCTTCAACAAACTTCGGCCGGCAATGAAACCGGGGGTGTACATAAATTTCATGAGCGGTGATGAACAGGATCGCGTGCCTGAGGCTTATCATGAACGATGGGACCGCATCGTAGCCGTCAAGTCGCACTATGATCCCAACAACTTCTTTAGTCTGAATCAGAACGTTCCGCCACGAAAACTCGGAACAAAAATTCGTAGCTGAATCGCAGCCACAAAAGAGCCTGTGGATCTGAAAATTCATAAGCCCTTTGGTGACCCGCCGCATCACAGACCCTAGGCTGCAAGTAGGTTATCCTCCGAGATGGCCACAATCTTGAATTGCCGGAGAACATAGAATGGCTGGCACAACTGAAGTCTCGGCTGACATCCTGGCGCCGCTTGCGCCCGACGAACTGCGAAAGATCGATGCTTACTGGCATGCCTGCAACTATCTGTCGGCAGGAATGATCTATCTCCGCGCGAATCCTCTGCTTCGCGAGCCCTTGAGGCCGGAGCACATCAAGAATCGACTCCTTGGTCATTGGGGGTCGGATCCGGGGCAATCTTTGATTTGGGTTCACTTGAACCGTCTCATCAAGAAATATGATCTGAATGTTATGTACATCTCGGGCCCGGGTCACGGCGCGCCGGCCACGCTGGCCAACTGCTACCTGGAAGGCCATTATTCCGAGATCTATCCCGACAAGAGTCGTGATGAAGCTGGCCTGCTCAAGTTCTTCCGGCAGTTTTCGTTTCCCGGCGGGATCGGCTCACACTGCACGCCGGAGACTCCCGGTTCGATTCACGAAGGCGGCGAGCTGGGCTATTCCATCTCTCATGCCTACGGGGCCGCTTTCGACAACCCTGATCTCATCGTTGCCGTCACCGTGGGAGACGGCGAAGCCGAGACCGGTCCGCTTGCCACCTCTTGGCATTCGAATAAGTTCCTGAATCCCATTCGCGATGGAGCTGTCCTTCCCGTGCTTCACCTCAACGGCTACAAGATCGCAAATCCCACGGTCCTCGCGCGCATTCCCCACGAAGAATTGGAAGCGCTGCTGATCGGATACGGCCACAAACCGCATTTCGTCGAGGGCGATGACCCGTCCGTGATGCATCAACAGATGGCTTCGACCCTGGAGCAATGCATCCTGGAAATTCGCTCGCTCCAGCAGCACGCCCGCTCAACCGGCGACGCCACACGCCCTCGCTGGCCCATGATCGTACTTCGCTCCCCGAAAGGATGGACCGGGCCAAAGCAGGTGGACGGCCACAAAGTGGAGGGCACGTGGCGGGCCCACCAGGTTCCTGTGTCCGACCCGGCCACCAATAAGAAAGATCTGAAACTGGTCGAAGACTGGCTTCACAGCTACAAGCCCGAAGAACTATTCGATGCCAGTGGAAAACTGATACCAGAGCTGCAGGAACTTGCGCCTTCCGGGACGCGCCGTATCTCCGCCAATCCCCACGCCAATGGCGGGCTGCTGCGAAAAGAGCTCGAACTGCCGGACTTTCGTGACTACGCCGTCCAAGTGAAAGCGCCGGGTGTGACCTACGCTCCGCCCACCGATGTGCTCGCACACTTTCTTGCTGAGGTGATGCGCCGTAACATGAGTTCCTTCCGTGTTTTCGGACCAGACGAAACCGCCTCCAACAGGCTGACTGCCATCTATGCTGCCTCAAAGAAAACATGGCTTGCCGAGTACAAGCCGGAAGACGCAGATGGCGGCGAGCTTGATGTCTCCGGACGCGTCATGGAGATGCTCAGTGAGCACACGCTCGAAGGCTGGTTTGAGGGTTACGTTCTCACGGGGCGCCATGGCTTCTTCTCAAGTTATGAAGCCTTCATCCACATCATCGATTCCATGTTCAACCAGCACGCCAAATGGCTGGAAAAATCGAAGAAAGAGATCTCCTGGCGGGCGCCAGTACCTTCGATCAACCTCCTCATTACATCGTTGGTATGGCGCCAGGATCACAATGGTTTTACGCACCAGGACCCCGGATTTCTTGACGTGGTCACGAATAAGAGCCCGGACATCGTTCGCATCTATTTGCCTCCGGACGCAAATTGCCTGCTGAGCGTGACAGACCACTGCCTCCGGTCGCGCGACTATATCAATGTCATCGTCGCGGACAAGCAGGATCATCTGCAGTACCTGACCATGGAAGAGGCCGTGACGCATTGCACCAAGGGCATCGGCATCTGGGACTGGGCGTCCAGCGACGATGGTCAAGAGCCTGACGCCGTAATGGCTTGTGCCGGCGACATCGCGACTATGGAGTCCCTTGCGGCGGTCGCAATCCTGAAGGAGCACTTCCGCGATCTGAAGATACGATTCGTCAACGTTGTGGATCTTTTTCGCCTGATGCCGGAGACGGAACATCCGCATGGACTCTCCGATCGTGATTTCGATTCACTCTTCACCACAGACAAGCCGGTCATCTTCAACTTCCATTCCTATGCTTCGCTCGTTCACAAGCTTACTTACCGGCGTAAGAATCACGAAAACATACATGTGCGTGGGTACAAGGAAAAGGGCAACATAAACACTCCGCTCGAACTTGCGATTCTCAATCAGATCGACCGCTTCGATTTGGCAATTGACGTCATCGACCGTGTTCCACGCTTGCGCTCCATCGGCGCCCACGTCAAGGAATGGCTGAAGGGTCAGATCATCGCGAGCGTTAACTACGCTCACGCCGAAGGCATCGACAAAGAAGAAATTCGAAACTGGAAGTGGCCGGGGTAGAAATGGCGAAAGAGTTGGCTAGAAAGGATGGTCCGATCCTTGCGCTCAACAGCGGCTCGTCTTCGCTGAAGTTCGGCATCTACCTGCCTGGGGCGACCGACGAAGAGCCGCTGTTGACTGGGAGCGCTGACGGCATTGGGCGCGACAATGGATCCTTGCGCATTCGTTCCTCGGACGGAAAACCGCTCTTGCAGCGTGACTGCATTCACGAGTCCCAGAGCGACGCGCTTAACGCTCTCGCTACAGCAATGCGTGAACATACTGAGAGCGCACCCGCGGCGGTCGGCCATCGTGTAGTGCATGGCGGCCCCAACCTCTGCAGACACCAAATCATCACGCCACAAGTTCTGGATCAACTGCGTTCGGCGACTCACTTTGCGCCGTTGCATATCCCGCAAGCTTTGTCGCTGATCGCTACCGCACAATCGATATTTCCTTCGGCCGTACAATTCGCCTGCTTCGATGACGCCTTTCACCAGACGATCCCGGAGATGGCTTCGCATTTTCCGATCCCGCACCGCTATTTCGACAAAGGCATCCGCCGCTATGGTTTCCACGGTATTTCTTACGAATCACTGGTGTATCACTTCGGCGCAAAGCTTCCCAAACGAGCCATCTTCGCGCATCTGGGTAATGGATCGAGTCTCTGTGCACTTCGAAACGGGATGTCGATCGATACGACGATGGGCCTAACTCCCACCGGCGGCATTCCAATGGGGACACGCTCTGGCGACCTCGACCCTGGCGTCATCCTGTTTTTGTTGCGCCATGAGAAGTTCAGCGCCGACAGCTTGGAAGAACTGCTCAATCATCAGAGCGGCCTTTTCGCTCTCTCATCCGGCGAGAGCGATGTGAAGACGCTGGAAGAACGGCTCCCGTCCGGCGATACAAGGGCCCGTCTTGCGCTGGACGTCTTTGCCGTTTCAGTGCGAAAGACAATCGGCGCCTACATGGCTCTGCTGGGCGGCGTGGATCTTCTCGTCTTTACTGGTGGCATAGGGGAGCACAGTTCTAGCATCCGAGCTGCAGCAACGGATGGGCTTGAATTTCTCGGGCTCACCGTGGACAAGATACAAATTGTCCCTACACAAGAAGAGCAACAGATCGCGCGCCGCTGCCGCGAGATCATGATCAAAACGATGAAATGATTGCCCCGGAGGACATGCGCCGGGTCTGGTTTGGGGCCGAGACTATGGGTGGACGAAGGTGAACTAAGAGTCGGGACGATGCGCCCAGCGACGCAACACTCGCCGGGCTGGATGTGAACGAAGGCAACCACTATAGGAGACGAAGACAATGGCGACCATTAGCATGAAAGACGGTACGCAGATTTATTACAAGGACTGGGGAACGGGCCAGCCCATAGTGTTCAGTCACGGTTGGCCGCTCACGGCGGACGACTGGGACGGGCAGATGCTGTTCTTCGGCCAGCGTGGCTATCGAGTCATCGCGGCTGACCGGCGAGGGCACGGCCGTTCCACCCAGACCTGGGATGGCAACGAGATGGATACTTACGCCGACGACCTCGCAGCTCTTACCGAAAAACTCGACCTCAAAAACGCAATCCATGTGGGCCACTCCACCGGCGGCGGCGAGGTTGCCCGTTACATCGGGCGGCATGGCTCAAAACGTGTTGCCATGGCGGTACTCATCAGCGCGGTGCCGCCGTTGATGGTGAAAACGGAGAAGAATCCTGCGGGCGCGCCAATCAAGGTGTTTGACGACCTGCGAGCCGCGTACGTAGAAAATCGGCCGCAGTTTTACCGGGACATCACTCTCCCGTTCTACGGCTACAACCGGCCGGGCGCCAAGATTTCTGAAGGCATCCGGGATAAGTGGTGGCTTCAGGGGATGATGGGCGGCGTGAAGGCGGGCTACGACTGCATCAAGGCTTTCTCCGAGACGGACTTTACCGAGGATCTAAAGAAGTTCGACGTGCCCACGCTCATTCTTCATGGGGACGACGACCAGATCGTGCCCATCGGCGCGGCGGCCCTGCAGTCCTCGAAGCTTGTCAAGGGTGCGACGCTAAAGGTGTATCCGGGTTTCCCGCACGGAATGCCCACTACCCACGCAGACCGGATTAATGCCGACCTGCTGGCGTTCATCAAGCGCTCAGCACAAGCGGCCGCTTAGGACAGGAAAAAACCCGCCCGCGCGCTTGCAAAGCGCGGGGCGGGATCTCACACCCTCAACCACAATACCGACGGTGACATGGTCTCGCATTCGGCTTCGCGATCCCAGGACCGCTTGTGCCGGGCGCGATAAACAATTCTCTGAACTCATCCACATCCGATCGCCAAGACTTTTAGGGGAATCGCAGATTCCGCCGCCAGTCAGTGACGGTGCGTCAAGCCTTTTTCGTCTTTGCGGGAGGAGCCAGCGCCACGGCGGCCTCATTCGTGAGCAGAAGGAAAGTGAATGTCTCCTGCAGGTACAGGCGGACCGCGGCATCGGTGTGGCTGAGATAACCGATGGAGACGTCCTGACCGATGTGCAAGTCGAAATCGCCGCCACGAGTGGTCAGCACGAACGCGCCGGCAATGGCGGGCGCCCAGATGATTTGATCTTTAACCAGCCGCTTGACGTGCTCCAACACCGGGTATCCGTGGTCGCTGGTCTCGGCCAGTGCGGTATAAGCGTCGGCTCCGAGCAGCACGGCATAGGGGCCGTTGACACCGACGAGGCGCAAGCGACTCAAGCTCTGGGAAATTGCATCCGGGTATTCACGCACGTCGGCGGGAAGCGTCATGATCGGGTTGCTGGTTCCTTGGCGGACGCCCCCAATGCCGGCCGCGGCATAGCCTTCGAATATGGCGGCATCCTCGGCGAATGCGATCTGCCGCGCGGCGTCCTTCGCCGGCTGCCAGTCCGAGTCGTTCGCGCCACGCTCGACGTCGTCGATCGCTTGTCGATCCAGTTCGAACGGAACGCGCAGCTCGACCAGCGCTTTCACCTCCCGCTGCCTCGCGACGATGTCTTTCGCTGGGGCGGTGACCGTCCGCAGGTGGCCTGTACCTATGGCAGAGAGGCCGGTCCCAGCCGGCCCCTTCAGGTCGACGACGCGCCGTCCGGCAAGGTAGCGCTTGAGCGTGCGCGATGTTTCCTCTTCGATCTGGGCCCATGCCGAATCGGAGATGGGAGCAAGCTCACGATGGAGATTATTCATGTTGTATGTCTCCTTTGAGAGAACCGATGCCGAGCGAACCATCGCGCACCGATGAAATGGATGAAGAGGGTTCGGTCACCGCCGGCGCTGCTGGGGATTCCGCAACCACAGGCGGGTCTTCAAATGTTTGGTCTTGGGTTACGTTCTCGAAAAACGTCGCCGATGGCACGAAGAACAGGCTTCCGGTGACGGCGCGGCTGAAGTCGAGGAGCCGGTCGTAATTGCCAGGCGGCCGACCGACGAACATGTTCTCGAGCATCTGCTCGATGGTGCGTGGCGAACGGCTGTAGCCGATGAAATAGGTGCCAAATTCACCATGCGCGGGCCGGCCGAAGGGCATGTTATCGCGCAAGATCTTGATCTCTTTTCCGTCCTCGACGATGGTAGTGAGCGCGCTGTGCGCTGAGGTTGGCTTCACGGAATCGTCCAATTCGATGTCGGACACACGGATGAAGTCAACGCCGAATTGCTGAGCTTCCTGGGCGAGAAGGCCGGCACGTCGCAGAAAGAGGCAGCCTAGGCACCCAGCTCGTAGCGCAGCCGTGATTTCCCCGGGGAGCTTTGGATGCCTGGCAAGCGTTCGAATTCATTGGAACTGCCCGACCTGATCTTTGCGTGGACTGGGAACGAACCCAATCCGCGCTAGGGTCGGTTTTGGGCGTGCGCTTGAACATACATTCTTCAAGCTGCAAGAATCTGCGATTTTAGCCACAAACAAGTCTCCGTAACTTATTGAATAATAAGGTTATCCATCGCGAGCATTTGACATGTGCGGCAAACTGTCGTACATTGAGAGGCGAGGTGGATCATGGCGACTGCATCTGTCGCGCGGGATGAGCGTTTAGACGCTCGGGTCACGCGCGAAGAGAAGGAAATGATTGAGACTGCAGCGCGTTTAAGCGGCACCTCTGCTTCAGATTTTATTCGAATGGCAACGAGACAGGCCGCCCTGAACACTATTCGTGAGCACGAAGTCCTGACGCTCAACGAAGAGGCGAAACGAGTGTTCGTGGAAGCACTCCTGAACCCGCCCAAGCCAACTGAGAAGGCGATTGCGGCGGCACGGAGATTGAAAGAGGAGATGGCGTAGTTGGCAGATCGTCCCGTTCAGGAAGTCCCTAGACTCCGATTCGAGCCGCTCGATAAGAAACGACATGATCGAGCGGCTTTTTCGTGCGAGCAGGAGTCGCTTGACAGATACCTGAAGGAGCACGCGACTCAGGAAATCAAGAAACGAGTGGCTGCCGTCTATGTCTTGACCCCTGACGACAAGACGATTGCGGGTTATTACACGCTTTCGCAGTACGCCATCGAGGCCGGTGACCTGCCTCCTGAATTGGTTCAACTGTTACACCTTCCCAAGTACGATAAATTGCCCGCGACGCTGCTCGGACGATTGGCGAGAAGCAAGAAGTTCAAAGGGCGTGGTCTTGGGGAACTCCTGCTCATGGGGGCTCTGAAAAGAGCGCTAGAGCAGAGCAGGATCATCGCCTCCTTGGCCGTGGTGGTGGACGCCATCGACGAAAATGCGCGCGCCTTCTACAGACGCTATGGCTTCATCGATATTCCGGATCGCCCGAATCGTCTCTTTCTACCTATGAAGACGGTAGCGCAGCTTTTTCCTGATATTGACACAGGGTAACTTCCCAACTTTAGCCAAAGGTTGACGCGGGTCCCGTCTTGCTCATTCTGATTTGCCAAACCCCGGAGAACATCCAGTCCACCAACACCTGGATGGAAGCTTCAGCCTCACCCATTGATCGCATCGGTTGGGCCGCTACGACGCCCACGGTGCGCCCTGGCAAACCACAAAACGCTACGCGGACGGGCTGTGGAAAAGCCGCGAGGTGGAAAAGTCAACCCCCGACTTTCCCCCCTCGCTTGGAAATCCCGCAAAAACCGCGGGAAGCACCACTTTCCTAAAGTCCCGACGACGGCTGGTCGTTTACCCTTCACCGGACAGTGTCACCTGCTAAGAAAACCGGACATTTTGACCTGCTAACAACACTGCCTCTGAGGGTGCGGCTCTTCAACCCTTTCTGCCTTAATATGGTTGGCTCGGACTAGATAGCTCGATCTCGGATGACATTCTGAATGTGCGGAATCTTCGGCGTTGTTGCGCGGAACGCGCGAATCCCGGACGGTGTGCTCGAAAGGGGCACGCAGTCGCTGGCGCATCGCGGGCCGGATGACTCGGGGACGATTCTGCTGCGCGATTCCGCCTCTGACCCGGTGGAAATCGGCCTGGGCAACCGGCGGCTGGCGATTCTCGATCTCTCCCCGCTCGCTCACCAGCCCATGCACGACGCCGAAACCGGCAATTGGATCGTCTACAACGGCGAGATCTACAACTTCCGCGACATTCGGGACGAACTTCAAAAAGCCGGCACAAGTTTTGTCAGCCACTCCGACACGGAAGTGATTCTGAAGGCTTATGCGCGGTGGGGCGAGGGCTGCCTGGCGAAGTTCCGCGGCATGTTTGCCTTCGCCCTCTGGGACGCCCGCCGCCACCGCCTGTTCATTGCCCGCGATCCGATGGGCATTAAGCCGCTGTACTATGCGCAGACCGGCTCGTATTTTCTTTTTGCCTCGGAAGTCCGCACGTTGCTTGGGACCGGTCTCGTGCAGCCCCGCATCGATCCTGCGGGCCTCATCAACTACCTGACTTTCGGCTCGGCCTACGATCCGCTCACACTCGTGGACGGCATTCGCTCGCTTCCTCCCGGGCACACTTTGACGTGGGAAATCGGGGTTCTGCGCCAAGCTTCGTATTGGGATTTGGTAGACGCACCGGCAGTTGCTGCTCGAGATTCGGCGGGGTCCTTGGCCGACAATGAAAAACAAGCCGCCGAGCGCCTGCAGCCGATTCTGGAAGAAGCCGTCCGCCTGCAGTTAGTCAGCGATGTGCCCGTGGGAGTGTTTCTCTCCGGGGGCATCGATTCGAGCGCGCTGGTCAGCATTCTGAGCCGTGGCGGCGTGACTCCCAGCACGTTCTCCATCGTTTTTCGCGAAGCCGATTTTTCCGAAGCGCAACACTCGCGTGCCATCGCCGCCAAGTTTCATACTGATCATCACGAAATCAATGTTTCGCAGACGGATGTTCTGGCGGCGATTCCGGACGCGCTGCGGGCGATGGACCTGCCCACCATGGACGGGATCAATACCTATTTCGTTTCACGGGAAACGCGCCGGGCTGGCGTGAAGGTCGCATTGTCCGGGCTCGGCGGGGACGAAGTATTTGCCGGGTATTCCAGCTTCCGAAGTTTGCCGCGCATCGAACGGTTTGCGTTGCCTTGGAAGCGAGTTCCGCGCACCCTCCGAGGTACGCTCGCTTCGGTGTTTCGCGCGGTCGCCCCTAATAATGACCAGAACCGAAAGCTGTCTACTTTGGTGAGCGCCAATGGCAGGATTTTGCATCCCTACTTCCTGACGCGCATGTTGTTTACTCCTGACCAGCGAGATCTTCTTTTTCCCGGTATAGATGAAGTCACGGTGGGAACGGCGTCCGCCTCTCAGTATGACAGTCTCCAGCGTTCGCGTGCGCTCGATCCCATCAATCGCGTTTCCTATCTCGAGTCGCGCTGTTATATGCTGAATACACTGTTGCGCGACGCCGATGGGATGAGCATGTCGCAGGGTCTGGAGGTCCGAGTTCCCCTGATCGATCACCAGTTAGCCAAAGCCGTCCTGGCTCTTCCGGGTGAGTGGAAGCTGAATGGTACGCCGAAGAAACTTCTGGTGGGCGCGCTGGCGGGATCGTTGCCCGACGAGATTGTCCATCGTCCGAAGCGGGGCTTTACGCTGCCTTTCGAGCATTGGATGAGGCAAGAGCTTCGACCGGAGATCGAGCCAGTGCTGGGGAAAAAACGAATCAGCGAAGGACCACTGGGGGGAATGCTGGACGCCAATCAAGTGGAACAGGTCTGGAAAGATTTCCTGGGTGGCGGGACTTCATGGTCACGCCCGTGGTCCTTGTACGTCCTGCAACGCTGGTGCGAACTGCACCTGTAATCGCTTTCCATGCAGAAAGTCGAAGAAATCGCGAAGTCGCAGCCTGTGACCCCGACGGCAAAGCTGCCAGTCAGCGTGATCGTGGCTGCGCGCAATGAGGAGAAGAACCTGCCTCGTTGTCTGGAGGCGTTGCGCAATGTCGGCGAGGTCTATGTCATCGACTCCGGGAGCACCGATGCTACTCCCGAAATCGCGCGTGCTTTTGGAGTCAAGCTGGTGCAGTTTCACTATCAGGGTGGCTGGCCGAAGAAACGTCAGTGGGCCATCGAGAATCTGCCTCTTGAGTTTGACTGGATATTCCTGGTTGACGCCGACGAAGCGCTCACGCCGGAACTGGAAGAAGAAATCCGCCGGGCCGTCGAAGATCCAAGTATCAATGGCTACTATGTTTCTCTGCGGATGTATTTTCTCGGCCGACTTCTTCGGCACGGGGGCGCGGGTTTTTGGAAGCTGTCGCTGTTTCGCCGCGGCAAAGGCGGTTACGAATGCCGCTTGAAGGATCAAGATACCTCCATGGCTGACATGGAGATTCACGAACACGTTGTGGTGGAGGGAGCCACCGCGCGACTGAAGAACCCGCTGGCGCACCGCAATGTTGAGTCGCTGTCGCGCTACATCCGGAAGCACGATGAGTACTCCAACTGGGAAGCTAAAGTTTGGCTGGAAAGCGAGGCCAACGGGCAACTCGCTCCGTCATTTTTCGGCACGCAGGCGCAGCGCCGCCGTTGGCTCAAAACCAGGTTCCTCGGCATACCCGGCGCGCCGCTTTGGTACTTTTTGTTCAAGTATGTGTTCGGTCTGGGATTTCTGGACGGTGTCCCTGGCTTGATCTATTGCGGATTTCAGGCGGTGCAGGTGTTTCACGTGAAGTCGAAGATCTACGAGTTGCGACGGGCGAGAGAGGACGAGGGCGTTGAACCCTCGATGCGGAATCGGGGATGAGTGGCTTGCCGGAAAATACGGTCGTTGCCTGGCGTGGCAAACGTGGGGAGTATTCCGACCAGGCACCGTTTTCTCCGGCGCAGCGCTACCCGGAATATGCTTTCGACGATGTGTCAGCGGAACCGAATGCTGCCTATGAAGGTGTGCGCGGCTGCTTTCACACGGCCGGACTGGATCTTGCGCACTTCGGGATGCCCGAGTGGAATCCGCTTAGGGAGTTGATCCACCCCGGCGAGACGGTTCTACTGAAGCCGAATATGGTGCATCAGCGCCACCCGCGTGATCCTCAGGGCTGGCGCTATGTAATTACGCATGGCAGCATAATTCGGGCAGTGGCTGACTATGTTTGGAAGGCGGTTGGACCCAAAGGCAAAATCATTCTTGCTGATGCGCCCCAAACGGATGCGTCCTTCTCAGAAATGACGCGTCTTCTAGGCCTTGACGTGATTCGAGACTTTTATCTGGCTCGCGGCCTCTCGTTCGAACTCATCGATCTGCGCCAGGAAGAGTGGACCACGCACCGTGAAGTGATCGTGGAGCGACGCAAACTCGCTCCCAATCCTTACGGAGCGGTCGCCTTCGATCTGGGACAGGCGAGCGAATTCGTGGATCACACTGGCGCCGGACATTATTATGGTGCGGATTATGACGCCGGCGTGGTCAACCGTCATCACAGCGGGGGGCGCCACGAATATCTGATTGCGGGTTGCGCCATCAAGTGCGATGTGGTGTTCAGCCTGCCGAAGTGGAAGACCCACAAGAAAGCAGGGATCACCGCGAGCCTTAAGAACCTGGTCGGAGTGAACGCGGACAAGAACTGGCTGCCGCATCACACCGAAGGCGCTCCGGCCCTCGGAGGAGATGAGCATCCGAATCCGGACTTGAAGCACCGCACCGAACGCAAGATGGCGGGCGCCATTCGCGGACTCTCGCATCGGATCCCGGTGGTTGGCCCCTGGCTCCATCAGGTGGCGCGTGGACTCGGGAAACCGGTCTTTGGCGATACCGAGAGCACCGTTCGCAGCGGGAACTGGTTCGGCAACGACACCATCTGGAGGATGTGCCTCGATCTGAACAAGATTGTCTTCTATGGTAACGCCGACGGATCGCTGCGCGATCCGCAGCAGGGTCGCAAACGGCATTACGTTCTTGTGGACGGAATCCTTGCCGGCGAGGGTAGGGGGCCGCTGAATCCGGATCCTGTTCCAGCGGGAGTGCTGCTGTTTGGCGTGCACCCACCCAGCGTGGATGCAGCATGCGCTTACCTCATGGGCTTTGATCCGGACAAGATTCCGATCGTAGCGCGGGCGTTTCAGTGCCGGAATTTTCCGCTCTCCGACCACGGTTGGCGCGACATTGTCTTGAGCAGCAACGACTCTGCGTGGAATCTACCCTTGGTCGAAATTGCGAGCCGCGACACATTTCACTTCGAGCCTCATTTCGGGTGGAAGGGGCACATCGAACAAGCGCCTGCGCTCGACACCTCTGCCGACTGCACCAGCGAGGCGGTCTCGCAGCCATGAGTGAATCCGCCATCGTCGAGCACATTTATCCCCGGTTGCCGGTTTTTCTGCAGAACGCCGCGTGCTGGTACTACGGGAAAAAAGAGGCCCGGACCCGCTTCGGAAGCATTTTTGAAAAGCGCTTGCTCGAATTGATGGATTCGGATCGATGGAGCGCCGCGGAGATCGAGGCCTACCAAAATGAAAAGATTCGGCAACTCATTCGCCATGCTTACGAAAGCGTTCCTTACTATCGCGAACTCTGGAAGAGCCTGAAGTTATCACCGGAAGATATTCGTTGCCGCGAAGACCTGCCCAAGCTGCCTGTGCTGACCAAAGAAAATGTGCGGCAGAATTTCGACCGCCTGGTTTCTCAGAAGGTATCTAGGCGCGATCTGGTGTTTCGCCACACCAGCGGAACGACCGGAAAGGCGCTGCACTTTTATGCGACCAAACCGGCGATTGCTTTCCAGTGGGCTGTGTGGTGGCGTCACCGGTTGCGTTTCGGCATAGGGCCCGGCGCCTGGCATGCGAACTTTACCGGTAAAAGGGTTGTTCCGGTGGGTCAGAGCACACCGCCCTACTGGCGCTGGAATCGGCCGCTGCATCAGGCGCTGGTGACGATGCACCACCTCACCGCAGGAAAAATCTCCAGCGTGATCGAGTTTTTAAACTCACACCCCTTCGAGTTTTATTCAGGATATCCGTCGATCATCCACATGCTTGTGTTGCATGCCAGCGAAGCCGGACTGGCCCTTCATTCGCCGCCCCGGGCTGTCTTCACCGGAGCCGAAAAGATGCTCGACTTTCAGCGCCGTGACATTCAGAAATTTACGGGCGCGACGCTGACCGATCAGTACGGTTGCTCCGAGGGCTGCGGCAATGCGTCCCACTGCCCGGAGTTCGTTTACCATGAGGACTTCGAGTTTGGGGTCATGGAAGGGGTCGAGCTTCAGCGTGCGAATCCCGCAAAGTCAATCCTATGCACGGGTTTTGCCAACGACGCTTTTCCTCTGATTCGTTATGAGGTTGGCGATAGTGGGGTGTGGCAAGATAGCGCGCACGCTTGCCCTTGTGGGCGCAGTTCGAGGGCCTTGCTCCGTATTGAAGGGCGCGAGGACGATTACGTGATTACGCCAGAGGGCACGCGCATCATGCGATTTGACTATGTGTTTAAGGATGCCCTCAACGTAAAAGAGGTGCAGGTCGTTCAAGAGCAACTGGGCGAGATTACGGTTCGATTGGTGCGCCGTCCCGGGTATGGTACAAGCGACGAAGCCGAAATCCTCCGGGAGATCCACCGCTGGATCAGTCCGGGTCTCGCGGTCCGATTTCAATACGTCGAGGAAATTGAAAGGCAACCAAACGGAAAGTTTCGAGCGGTTGTTTCGCAACTAACATCGCAGCCGCATGCTCCAGTAATTGAAGCGGCTCGCGGTGAATGCAGCCTCATTGCTCAACGCAGTTCGAAGAACATCCAGCGTAAACCCAGCCTGAACGAATGATCCAATTACGCGTGCAACGTCAGAGGAGACGAACGTAGTTCATGCTCATCTTGGGCCTCAACATGTTTCATGCCGATGCCTCGGCGGCGATCGTGGTCGATGGCGAAGTCAAGTTTGCCATTGCCGAGGAGCGCCTGAACCGTCACAAACACTTCGCTGGTTTTCCCGCGCTTGCGATCAAGGCGTGCCTCGATGCGGTCGGGGCGAAGATTTCGGATGTCGAACATGTGTCCGTCGGGCAGGATAGCGATGCGCACCTCGCAAAGAAAGTACGATACGCGCTCGCCAACCCGGCTAAGATTCTGAACCTCATCCGGCTTCGTCAGCGCAAAGAGGGAATGCGCGATGTGCGCTCGCTGCTGTCGAAGGCGCTTGATGTCGATTCCGCGCAACTCCGTTTTCAGGAGCACCATCTCGAGCACCACATCGCCCATATCGCGAGCGCCTATTACTGTTCTCCTTGGGAGAAGGCCGCGGGCTTCAGCTACGACGGTTCCGGCGACTTCGTTTCCACGATGATGGCGCTTTGCGAAGGCAACGAGATTGAGGTTCTCGACCGCGTGTTTCTGCCGCACTCGCTGGGCAGCGTCTACACCATGATTTGCGAATTCATCGGCTACAGCAAGTACGGCGATGAAGGCAAAGTCATGGGCCTGGCCCCGTATGGAAAGGACACCTATTGTGACGAGATCAACAAGATCGTCGCGGCCAAGAATGGTGGCTTCCAGTTGGACCTCAGCTATTTCAAGGCGCTCGGCAGCAACCAGGGAATGCAGGTGCTGGAAGATGGCACGGTTAAGCTTGCCCGCCACTTCTCGGACCGCATGGAGAAGCTATTCGGCGAACCGCGCGCTCCGCACTCCGAAATAAAGCAGCGCGATATGGACCTCGCCTTCGCGCTGCAGCATCGTTTTGAAGAGATCTTCTTCCATTTACTGAATCAACTTCACCGCCGAGTCCCGTGCGAAGACCTGGCGATGGCTGGCGGATGTGCGCTCAACAGCGTGGCCAATGGCAAGGTCTTCGATGTCACGCCGTTCCGCCGCACCTACATTCAACCCGCCGCTGGCGACGAAGGCCTGGCCATCGGGGCCGCTCTGCACACCTATCATTCCGTGCTCAAGCAGCCGCGACGCCATGAATTGAAGAATTCCTACCTCGGTCCGGAATTTTCCGATTCGCGCATTGAATCGGCGCTACAGAGTGCCGGTTCGAAGTATCGCAAGCTGGAGCGCACTGCATTGCTCGACGCCACCGCCGAACAGATCGCCGCTGGCAACGTGATCGGCTGGTTTCAAGGACGGATGGAGTGGGGTCCGCGCGCACTCGGCAATCGCTCCATCGTGGCTCATCCTGGCCTGCCCAACATGAAAGACGTTCTTAACGCTCGCATCAAGCACCGCGAGTGGTTCCGCCCCTTTGCCCCGTCGATCATGGCCGACCATCAGCACGAGTACTTTGAGCACGATCATCCCTCGCCGTTCATGCTGCACGTGTACAAAATCCGGCCAGAGAAGCGCAAGGAACTGTGTGCGGTGAACCATGTGGACGATACCGGCCGCCTGCAGAGCGTGACTCGCGAAGAAAATCCGATGTACTACGACTTGATCTCGGCCTTCCATCGGAAGACTGGCATCCCCGTCATCCTGAACACGAGCTTCAACGAGAATGAGCCCATCGTCTGCACTCCAGAGGAGGCCATCGATTGTTTCCAGCGCACCCGCATGGATGTGCTGGCGATCGGTCCTTTCCTGGTGGTCAAGCCCAGTGGAAATGCAGAGGTCGAGTAGGCCCGCGCGCCAAGATTTCCGGACCTCCTCCCCTGACACGCTCAGCAGTTGACCAGCAAGGTACTCGCGTGACGTTTGGGCTTCCACCACCGACCCAAGTGTGGTTTGATTTGTAGAACTGCAGTCAACGCAACCTCTATCCGCATTTTGTCAATTGAATTCTGTCAACCGATGTTCGGGCGATTGGTGGCTCTGTGGATTGTCAGGCGCGTCGCAAATCAAGTGTCTTTCTGTTTTTGTCGATCGTTTTCTTGGTGGCGACATGCCAGGCCGGCCGCGCACAAACTGCTCCGGTTATCGCCAGCATCAATCCGCCTTCAGTTGCATCCGGAGGACCAAACTTCACTTTGACGGTGACCGGCAGCGGCTTCCTCACAAACTCAGTAGTGCAGATCAACGGCAGCAACCGTCCCACCGTCTTTGTCAGCGGGCTGAAGCTGACGGCGACGATTTTCGGTTCCGACATCGCCACGCCGTCAACTCTCCTGGTCACGGTATTCAACCCATTTGCCGCAGGAGGCGGGTTGACGTCCAACGGCGTACCGCTTACGGCGAGTGCCGCGCCTTCGCCAAGTCTGATCAGTGTTTCTCCTGGCTTCACCTCGCAAGGTGGAGACCATATAAGGATGACTCTGGTCGGAGCGAATTTTAGACCGGGGGCTACCGCGGTGATCTCGCCAACGTTGACTTCCGTCAGCAATTCGAATGGACATACCCGGGCCACGGATGTCGCCGTGCTGAGTGTGGTGGTCGTGAATTCTGGGCTTATGTCGGCCCTCTTCAGCGTGAGTCCGAAAGCGATTCCTGGTTTGCGTGCTGTGGACGTATTGAATCTGGATGGAACCAGCACGGCGGGCGCGTTTACTAATGGAGCTTCGGGAACCTCTCAGCCGATCGAGGTGGAATCGTCCAGTTCCTTGGGAGCACCGCTTTCCGTCTTAAACATGGCATTGATGCATCCGCGTGACGGGACCGTGGTGATGCAAGGCCAGGAATTGAATGCCGAAGCCATTCTTGCGGGTTCGGGAACCGGCACGGTGGTCGGACAGTGGGTTTGGGACGGAAACGTGGTCGAGCAGTTTACGGCTTCGATTGTGGGCGGACAGAGTACGGCCATTCAGACTCGCCAGTCTCTGCCCACCTGGTACCTCGGCTCGCATACGCTGTTGTTGCGCATGGTGCAGCCCAATCAGATCTCAACCTATCCCATCGTAGTCGTCGTGAATCCGGGAGATTGGAGACTGGAACAACTGATCCAGCCGGAATACGGGGCAACGTTTTCGTCGGACATTCCACCGCGGTTGTTGTGGGCCCCCGTGCCAGGGGCGGCGAAGTATCAGGTGGGCTTCTCGAGTCAGCCTTATCTGGGGACGATCCAGAATTGGTTTGATGTCGTGGACAATCGCTGGGAAGTGCCGGACGGAATCTGGCGGAGTTTGCCGGAGGGCCAACTCTACTGGACTGTGCGCGCCGTGGAAATATCGGGAACGCCGCGCAAGCCGCTGCCGATGAGAAGCGTATATCGGGTTGCGGAAGGCGGGTTGACGTCGCTGCGTCCGAAGCCCGCACGCACGGCTGCGGGCCATACGCTCCTCGAATGGAAACCCGCACAAACCAACGGCTACTATTTCGTTACGATCAGCGGCGACGCCGAGGCCACACAGATCATCCGGCAATACTTGACTGCTGACCCCAAGCTGGACCTGCGGGTTGCAGATCGGAAACTGACGGCGGGCACTACTTATTACTGGCAGGTGGATGCCATCGCGCCCAACGGCGTACTCATCATGTCGGGACCGGTGCAAAGTTTTGTGGCAGAGGCCTTGCCTGACACCAGCCTGAATCACGACGGCCATCTTGTGCAACTGGCGTCTCTGGGAGTTCCTGAGGCGCTGCCATCTCCCCCCGATCTCGCGGCTCAGATTTCCGGGCAAACGCCGGCGCCCAACAGCAGCACGAATCAATTGCAGCCGACAGTTTCGGTGGGCTTCCAGTCTCAGGTGAATCCCGCTGACATCACCCTGATGCTCGATGACGTGGATGTCACCACACTAGCGCAGGTGAGTGACATCAAAGTTGCGTTCACGCCGCCACTGGCGCTGGCCGGAGGGGATCACAATGTGAACCTCACAGTGGGGAGCGAGGGTGCGACCTGGAAGTTCACCGTGGTGGCTCCATCTCCGCCTGCGCCCGCAGTGCCGAGCGTTCCGGCGGCAGGGGCGTTCCAGCCGGGAACGGATGCGGAGCTTCCTCCACCGCGACAGCAGGGTGCTTTGCCGACAACAGCGTCCGTCGCAGCTGTGCACCGCGGCGCCAAGGCGGGTGCGATTGAGCTTCGAAAGGAGCAGGGCCCGTCGGAGGAAGGCCAGATCAGTGCGAACACGCAGTGGGCCTCAGGATCGAATCCGCCGGATTCGAATGTCCTATCGGTCGCCGAACGCATGACCTACAATCGCGGCCCCTGGCACGTGGAAGTTAACGGCAGCGGGCTGCTGAATTCCATCCTGAATCCTGAAGTGCAGCGCACCAGCCAGGGACGAGTGAATGACTACGTTTTGCAGCTTGGCTATAAGAACGGGGATTTCGCGGCGAATCTTCGCTTCGGAATCGTGTCACCAGTCTTGTACACCGACGCACAGTTTGTGACTGCTGCCACTCCACGCCAGGGCCTCGAGGCGACGCTCAAGACGCCGGCGGGCACGTTCGGCTATTTCGTAAATACAAACGATCAGGCGCTGGGTGGAGGGTCGGGAATCAATTTCCATCAGCAGATGATGGGAGCGAGTTGGCAGGCGCCGTTGCCCAAGTGGGCGGTGTTCCGGCTGATGTGGTTAAGCGCACAAGATATCGGCGCGCCCACCAGCGTATCGTACGATTCGCAAGGGAACCCGATCATCCTGCCGAATCCAGTGGCTGCGAAGTCGATGGGAGACGTTTACGGCGCGCTGCTCAATATTCATCTTACTGCGAAATGGTTGTGGTCTTCAGAGTATGCCTTCAGCCGCGAGAATCCAGACACGACCCAGTTCTCCGACAGCCAGTTTGGCAGAGCGTGGCGCACCGGTATTTCCGGACAAGCTGGCAAGACGAACATGAACGTGGCTTACCGCGACGTCGGTGAGAACTTCGGCAATCCCGCGAATCCCAGCCTGACGCAGGCCAGCCAGCCCAACCTGCGGGGAGTGGATTCCGGGATTACCCAGGCTACGAGCGCCGGCACGTTCGGATTGACCTACACGTTTCTGGCGAACAACGTTCATCCCACGACGAGCGACGAATTGTTCCTGGACAACTTTGACGAAACGTGGAGCAAGGCCTTCGGGGTGAAAACCAATCTGGTTGTGGATGCGCGCGAGTCCCTGACGCAGACCGGCACGATTCCCGCGGCGCTGCAGGGGCAGCCTCCGGACCAGACCGGAGCGCAGGACCAACGCGACATCTCCGGAAACATCAACTTGAACCGGCAAGTTGGGACAGTGACGATCACCGGAGGAGCCACGCGAGACTGGAATCACAACAATCTGTTTCCCGAGGCCAGCACGATCACTTCGTCACTCACCTTCGGCACGAACCTGGTTACGAAGAAGTTCTTCCAGTTGAATGGGCAAGTAAATGCGAACTGGGTCGCCGCCGATGGGTTGACGACCGGCACGACGCGCAACATCACGGTGTATATCCAACCGGCGTTTACGTGGAAGAAACCGGCGCTGCAGGTTTCGCCGCTGGTGACGGTCACGAAAGGGCGGACGATTCTCTCGAACGGCACACTCACAGCGGACACGCTCACCGGGCAATATGGGGGCAGAGTTTCGTGGACACTTCCGGGAGTGCTGAAGTTCAATACGTTTTCGGCGCAGGGGAACTACAACCAGAATCGCGACGGGATCATGAACGTTGACCAAAGAAGCACGCAGTTGTTGGTGATTTGGACGGTGACCTGGGGCCATAAGCACACTTTCTGAAGATGAAGCGAGCAAAGCGCTCATGAAGCAGCGGTGGTTAAGTTCGCGGGTGATTCACTTGTCGGTGCTATGTCTCGCGCTCTGCGGGATGGGGCACGCGCAGGCGAAGCCGCCGGTGCTCATCAGCTTCAGCCCGGCCCAAGCGGCGGCCGGTTCCACGGTCACCATTAATTTCAGCGGTTCAAATTTCGTGGCTCGGGCCATGAATCTGGTGTTCACGCCGTCGCAGGGAATCACGGTGAGCAAACTCCAGGTCGTTTCGCCCATGCAGATTTCGGCGCAGGTGCAAATTGATCCCAGCGCGCAATCCGGAAGCCGTCAAGTCATTCTGATCGACGCCGACCACAGCCTGCGCGCCGCAATGCCCTTCACCATCACGGCGTCGCAGAATTGCCCGCCCGGAATGGCGGCCAACGGCTGCGCTACAACGCAACCCGGCCTGCCCGCTCTTCGCGAATTTTCTCCGTTGCAGGGGACGCAGGGCACGACCGTGGCGATGACCCTGACCGGAGTCAACTTCTCCGCGCCCGTGTCATTGCAGTTCATGCCCAACAGTGGCATCACGGTGCAGTCGGCCACGTCAACGAACGCGAATCAGATTCAGGCCCAGATCAGCATCGCTCCGAATGCATCGTTGGGAGCTCGGGGAGTAGTGCTGGCGGTGGGCAGCGGGAAGACAAGAGTTTCCGCGTCGAATACATTCACCGTGGTTTCCGGGGCCAGCCTCAGCCACGCACCGCCCATGCAGATACTGCGCGTGGTTCCAAATCAGATTGCTGCGGGAAGCCAGAACGTTGACGTGACTCTGCAGGGCTCTAATTTTGTTCCTGGCACGCAGGTGACATTCACGGTGGGCGCGGGGGTACCGGCGGCTGTATTCGCAAATGGGCCGGCCCGCTACGTCAACAGCACCGAGATGCATGTCAGCGTGAACGCGCTCCCGGCTGCACTGCCTGGAGGGCGCGACATCAATTTGCAGGGGCCAGGCCAGCAGAGTGTTGTTGGGAAGGGGATGCTGAATGTGCTGGCGGTGAAGCAGTCTGGGCCGCCGACGGTGTTGAAGATTCCGCCGATTACGCTGCAGAATTTTCCGCTTGGCATCATCGTGCTGGACGGACCGCTCGGCCCGGAGACCACTAGCGACGGATACGGCACATACTCGGTTCCTTTGCTGAATGACAGTTCCGTTTTCCAGTGGCACGAGCAGAATCCTGGGCTGGCTGACTACTACGAGTTACGCATCTACTCCGCGGACGGCAAGACGCTGGTGGCAACGCAGCAGATTACCGGGTACCGCGTGCCGGCGATGGGAGGATGGCTTACAGTGGTGCCAACCTACTTCCGACCCGACCCGGCTTTCCTGAAAGCGGTGTTGGATCCGGTTCAGCGGCGGATGTTCCCCGGTTTGGTTGGATTGATGGGGCCGCCCTTGTCCCCCACTAAGACGCCGATTGTTTCCATCGCGGCCTCGTCGGGCAATACCATGCCGAAGTTTCCTCCAGACCAGCTCAGCGGGTTGTTGAATCAGGGGCAACTGCAATGGGAGGTCGCAGGATTCCACACGTATAACAAAAACGGAGTAGCGCCGCAGGCGAATCCTCCGGCGAACAGCAAGGGCGGCGGGCAAAATGCCGTGCCCGTGCTAAACCAGAACGCCGCGCAGAACCTCGCTCAGAACTCGGCCAACCAGGCGGCCTCTGGCGGGACCGTAAATATTGAAGTGGAAATCTCCAACCGCTGGCCACTGCTCGCTCCCAAGCCGCCGACGGGGATGCAGTGCAGCGGCACGGGGACGACTACGGGCGTGCAGGCCGTCAATATTGCCGACAAGAATGTGTACGACGCAAACGGGAAGGTGACGGGAGTTGACCAGAACAACTATGTCGGCGACCCATGGGCGCTGGAGGGCAACTTCAGTCTGGCGCAGTCGCCGTATGAGATCAAGTTCACGCCCCAGACGGCCGATCCGCCCAAGTGCGGACCGCCGTGTCTGGCGGGGTACGTCGCAGCGGTTAAGTTCGACAATGTCTTTGTCGACTGGGGCGATGGAACCGTAGAGCCGTTGACCGCACCCCCGGTGGAGCCCCCACCTCCGAACCAATATTCGCTGGGCAACTGGACGCCGGCAGTTCAGCTGTCGTACCCGATGAATTCCACCAGCCCGATGCAGCACACCTATCAGTCGCCCAACGGCTACACGGTGCGGGTGTTCCAATTGTCGGAAGAAGACTTGCAGCACGTAAGCGTCGGTTCGGTTTCGGCGAGTGTGGATGGGCCGACGACGCCGTTCATGCAGACTGCGCTGCTGTCGAAGATGGCATCAACGGGCGCGGTGAAGAACGGGCTCACGCTGACGGGAGTGCAGACGAACTTTCAGCAGATGCTTGGCGGAGGCAACAGCGGAACCAGCCCCGCAGCTCAGGTAGCGAGCGACGCTTACATGCTGTATTGCCACACGATATACGTAACTGTAGTGCCGGATCTGGTGGCGGAAGGGCCGCTCCATCTGACGGGAATCGCCGATCCTGATTTTGGCGCGTACGACGTCCGCAAAGGAGTGTTGGCTGCGGGCGGGCCGATGAAGAACGGACCGCTGGGTGGCCAACCAGCCAAAACCACGGTGCCGATGCAGGTCGCAAAGACGCCGCCACCAGCCGCGGGCAGTAATCCGCCGAAGCTCGAAAAGGAAAAGCTGGTGCCGTTGGTTCCGGGAGCAGCGCCGGTTGCGGCTGTCTGCAGCACGTGTGACGACGGGATGGATGCGACCTCTTACTTGAGCTATTACGGCACCGGGCAAGTGCGGGTCACGTGGATTGTGGATGGCACGCAGTCGCAGCAGAACATGACGCTGGTGCCCTCCCCAAGACGCATGAATCTGCCCCGCCAAGCATTCACCAGGATCCAGTTCCTGGGAGCGTCCTTCGAGATGCCTGTGCCCGAGCCTCCGATCAAGATTGGCCAAAGCCCTCCGGTCCTTTCGCCGGGATTGCAGGTGCAGCCGGTGGGCAATCACAGTGTGATGGTCGAAGCCGACGTGATGCCCAATCCGACGATGCCAAATCTCTCCATCGGGGTAAGCCGAGCGTTGGGATCGTTGCTGCCGGTTGCGTCGTCGCTGCCGACGGGATCGGGCACGAGCAGCAGCGCTGGCGGCAAACAGATAGCTGGGCCCAATGCAGCCGACGCGCAATCTTTGCTGAATACTCTAGCGCCGCCGGCGGGCAGCAATTTGCCGCCGCTGAAGATTGGGGTTCTCTCGCCGACGAAGCAAAGCGCATCAGGATTAGGCGCGGTGCAATATGTGAATGGAGCGCTGCAGCAGGTGGTTTCGCAGTTGGGGAATACGGTACCGGACCAGCACGTGGCTTCGAACAGCGAGGCCTATCAAGTGGTGGCGTCCGATCCGAAGAAGCCGTGCAAATTTCTGTTTCCAGTCAAGAGCGGCGGAGCATTTGAGGTCAGCGGACTGCAGAATGGAGTCACACAGCAGGGCTCAACATATGACGGAACCGGCAATCTGATCATTTATATGGCCAACACCGGTACCGGGGCATATGACCAGTATCCGCCGATTCCGGTAAAGATCAGCAACTGGATCGTTCCCGACGGCCTGAATGTGCAGACGGGGAGCATTGATGTTTCTCCGAATGTCACGCTGGCTGCGAGTTTGCCGGCGCTCAAGGGAACGCTGCAGAGACTCGCGGGGCAGGCGGGCGGGGAACTCGACGCGACCTTGAATGTCACGATTGCCGATGACACGCTCCGGCTGCCGGGAGAGATACCGGTTTCATGGAGCGGCGTCACCAGCGAACTCCATGCCAATGGGGACTGGATCAAAGATGGGCTCAACATGCCCACGACATTGATTGGCTGGAGTGCCTTCACGATGCAGTCCAGCAACGTGCGGCTGGATCTGAGCCATCATGATGGCGACGCGGCAAATTTGTTGTGCGGAAACCTGGCCGGCGGCGATTGGGTGGGCGTGCGCTTCCCAAGTCTCGCGATCACGCCTTACACCTTCGACTTGGTTTCGAGTTCATCGCTGCAACCTGTCGTTCCGGATTGGGGAATCGCCGCAGGTCTTTGCGGTACCTTTACCACGAAACCTTTCACCGCGCCTCTTGGGTTGGGGTCCGTCCATTTCGACTCGATCAGTGCGACGGCGTTCAACGGAAGATTCACAGCCACATATAACAACATGGATATTCATGTGCCTTGGCTCGACATTGACCTGAAGGGCACTGCGCAACTGCAATCCGGCGGCGGGCAGCATCCGCAGACCAGTTTCCCGTTCACGGTTCCTCCCGTTTCAAAGACATTCGGAAACTTTGCTTTCACGGCGAACAATCCGCAATTTACGCAGCAGCAGGGCATCGGTTGGGTGGTGGAAGCGAACAAGTTGCACATGGTGTTCTCCTCCGAGAACAAGCAGTTTGCGGCCTTCGATCAGGTTTTCTACTTTGGGATGGACGGGCGCGGGTACTTCGCGCAGGGCAATCAAGCGCTGGATATTCCGCTCGGAGGCAGTGCGCAACTGGGGCTGACGCCGGTTGATATGGCCTCGGTACATTTGACGGCGCCTCCGTCGGGCAGCCAGGTTCTCGGTGCGCTCTTCAATACGACGGTTCACCTGTCCGAGGTGATGCCGGCCGCACCGATGCAGGTGAATTATCAGGTGAACATGGCGGGCAATAACTATTCCACCGTCGGCCCGACGAATTCTCCTTTCGTGATCGACTTGCCCTACCCGTCGGGGCAGCCGAGTTCCGAGGCCAAGATTCATCCCGTGTATTCCGGGACAAGCGGCAGTGAATATTCGGGATCGGTGGATTTGTCGGAGTTAGGCGGCCCGCCGATTACGGGAGAATTCCGCCTGGGCTATCAAGGCGGGCACGATTACTGGTTGACACGTGTCAGTTATGCACTGGGCCCGACAGGGGTGCCGCTGATTCCGGTACCACCGGTGATGAACCTTTACCGCGTGCAGGGCGGACTCGGGCACAATTTCCCACTGACCGCGTTTGAGGATACGGGCTCGATCAATGCGGCGGCTCCGGTCTTCGATAATTCTTTCCTATTCATGGCGGGAATGCGGGTGGGTATGCCCGACCAGTTTACTTACACGCTGGACGGCGATCTGGTGATCAAGTCGAGTGGGCAGGATGCGGGCGCGCGCATGGATTTCCACGCCTGGGTGCTCAAGCCGCCGGACAACAGCAACGGAGATTTCCAGGGATATTTCCAGTACGCGGGTAGCAATTTTGATGGGCGACTGTGGGGACATCTGAACTTCATGGGCGGGCTGGCATCGGTGGATATGGGCAACAGCGCGAACAACGCGGCGGTTGACATCCATTTCGGGCCGAGCGGGCCGTGGCACATCGACGCCGGGAAGCAGCAGGGGCCGCGGATCGACGGGCATCTGTTGATCGCGGACGCGAATATGTACGTCATGCTCTCCGATGCAGGACTCTCGATCGGCGGCGGAGAGAGCATCAATTTGAATGTGGGCGACGATTCGGTGGCGTCCGCATACATTCGCGGCAGCGTGGACATGGGACTAACGATCACGCCGCAGCCGCATATCTCCGGAGACTTTTCGGCGAACGTTGACGCCGGGGTCTGCGTGGACAGTGTCTGCGTCTCGGCGGGGGTGTCAGCACAGGTGCATGCCGAGGCTTTGCCGCTTGAGATGCAGGCTAGCGCCAGCATCGGACTCCCGTGGCCGCTGGGATCGGTTTCGTTCTCGGTGCACTTGTAGTCAAGAACTAGAAACAATAATCAATGACGGCACCTTCAAAAATCTCGACGTCGATGGCGACGGCACTTCTGCTGCTCTTCGCTGTTCGAGTTGTTGCCGGCCAGGAAGCGTCAGGAGCTCTGTTCGCGGTCTCTGACGGCAAGGGACATATTTCGTTGTTGTGGTTTCCGCCACCATCCAAGTGGCCGGCTGGGGGATGGAAGCTGTCGGATTCCACCGGACAAGTTCTCGTTCCCAAGATCAGCATGGGCGATGCCGCTGCATTGCAGGCTCTTTCTGTTGAGGATGCCGATGCGATCCGCAAACTGCCGGATGTGCTGGCGAAGCCCGATGCTGGCGCGAAAGGCAAGCAACTGATCAACATTGTTGGCCTGAGGGCGTTCAGCGAACCGGGCTATGCAAAAGCACTGGGTCTTTCGTGGACGTTGGAGAATGTTGCATCGGGGAGCCGCACCTACAAAGTCGAAGGCCTCGACAACTCGGGAAAACCAACTGGGGTGCAACTGGTAAGTTCTGCGGTTGATTCCTCCCAGGCTACGGCACTCGCTCCAGCGCCTGCGGGCGTGCAGGTGAAAGTCGACGAACGCGGCGTGGCACTTTTTTGGGAGGCGCCCGCGGAGAATCGTGAGCTGCCGGTGATCGCTTATGCCATTGAACGCGATGGAGGCGGGCAGTCGGCGGCACCCGTGACGGCCAAGCCTGTGATCCCTGGACTGAAATGGGATCCGAAGATCCCGCTGGTTCTCGACCGGAACGCTCCTCCGAACGAGATGCTGACCTACCGCGTCTTCAGCGTGGACGCGTTTGGCCGCCGCAGCGCTGGAACTTCCATTCGCATCTTCTATCCGGATTTTCATTCGCTCGAACCACCGCAGCCAGTCACGGCTGCGGGTTCAGCCGGAAAGATTGTGGTGAGCTGGCCTGCGCAGCAGAAACCAAATCTCGCCGGCTATGTTGTGGAGCGCGCATTTCTCCACGCAGGGCCCTACGAAGCTCTCGCAGCGCAGGCGTTGCCGCCCGGCACCTCGCATTATGAGGATGCAACGGTTCGGGGCGGCACCACTTATTACTATCGCGTGCGCTCTGTAAATTCTCGGGGAGACTTGGGAAATCCCTCGGGCGCCGCGGCCGCGCAGTCGCAAAATCCAGGAGCGCTGCCGAAAGTGGAAGGGCTCACCTCCGACGCAGGGCAGACGCGAGTCCGCCTCACGTGGAAGCCAGTTGACTTCCCGGTAGCAGGATACTTCGTCGAACGTCGTGCTCTGACGGGCAGTGCCGGCGTCGAAAACTGGGTGCGCCTCAATCCCCATGTGACGCCGGAGCCGCTCTACGACGATTATCTGGGCCTGAGTTCGGACATGAAGCTCGAATACCGGGTTCTGGCCATTGGATTCGACAACGCAGAGGGCCCGGCCAGCGCTTCAGTGCAGGTGGTGCTCGCCGACCGGTCGCTTCCCGATGCGCCTTCCATCACTGGCTCAAGCGGCGCGGACGGCAAAAGCGTTCTTAATTTTGTCCCTGCCGATGAAAAGGCGGCGCAGTTCATGGTGTTGCGTTCCGGACGTGCGGACGATCTGGGAGTTGTGATTGGCGATCCGCTTCCCGGAAGTGCTCGACAGTTTACGGATCTCTACGTGAGTGCCGGAGAGAATTATTGGTACCGCCTGGTTGCAGTGGACAAGAACGGAAATCGCAGCGACCCCACGCGGCCGGTCGCCATTCGCGTTGGCGCGCCACCGCTCCCCACTCCTGCAACGCCCACAGCGCAGTTCAGCGCCAGCCCCTATCCCCATGTTGTCGTGCAGTTCCAGCAACCACCCGCCGGCCTCAGCCTGATCGTGGAGCGCCAGGCTCAGCCGGAGCAAGGGTGGATTCGTATGGCAGGGCCAATGACCGCACAGAATGCCACCGACAACAATCCGCCAGCTTCGGGAAGCGTCCGGTACCGCATTTCCTACGTAGCAGCGGATGGCAAGGTCGGTCCTCCGAGTCCCATGGTCATGATTACGAATCCAGGCAAATAACAGACCGTTTGTTTAAGACCAGCACTGGACATGAGATCGTTTTAGCCTGCGCCGCGCAAGATGGAATAGGCGTATCCTCAACAATCCACAAGACATACGAGCGCCGGTTCATCCGTGTGGTGACCTTCCGCCGTCTATCTTATGAACCTTCGAAATCTGGTCGAATCTCGCCTTAACGCCCAAACTCAATACCTAAGAAACGCGAGACCTAAGTGCAGTAACGCGAGACTTAAGTGCCGGTCGTTTCAGGGATCGACTCATTATGAAGAGACGCTGTCTGCCACCCCCAGCTGCCGAGCTTCTCCGGACCAGTAGTCTGGCACTGGTTTTTTTGAGTCTGGCCATCCTGATTGGCTGCCAGGGTTTTAGCTCGGGCAAGTCTTCGACTCAACAGTCTCTTGGCACTTTGGCTTTGAGCGGAGCCAGCCTGGACTTTGGCAGCGTCACGACGGGTCAGAGCAAGTCCATGACCGCGGCGGCCTCGAATACAGGCACGGTCTCCCTTACCGTAAGCAGTGCCTCGATTTCCAGCAAGTATTTCTCGATGAGTGCGCCCAGTCTTCCGATCACGCTTGGTCCTGGTCAAAGCGCCCCGGTCACTGTTGTGTTCACTCCCAACGCGTCCGGCGCGTTCAGCGCTACGGCTACAATCGCCAGCACCGCCTCCGATAGTTCTACCTCGCTTTCGCTTACGGGAACCGGAGTGGCGAGCGGTCAACTCGATGTGAGTCCGACGACCGAAAACTTCGGAAGCGTCACGGTCGGGAGCCAGAGCAATCAGACGATCACGCTGACCAACAACACCGGAGCCACGGTTAACATTTCGCAAGCCTCGGTGAGCGGCACCGGCTTCAAGCTGAGCGGCATCACCACGCCGCTCGCGCTCAATGCCTCTCAAAGCACTACGTTTACGGTGACCTTTGCGCCGCTAACTTCAGGAAACGCAAGTGGCAGTATCACGATCACTTCGGATGCTCCCAATCCCACGCTGTCGATGTCGCTGTCTGGCACTGGCGTGGCGGCAGGAGCAATGGGGGCGAATCCAACGAGCCTGAACTTCGGAAGCGTGACGGTGGGCAGCAATCAGTCTCTGTCAGAGACTGTGACCAATACAGGCGGCTCCGGCGTCACGATTTCTCAGGCCACTATCAGCGGGTCCGGATTCAGTCTGAGTGGGATCTCGACTCCTGTGACTCTCACTGCCGGCCAGAGTGCGACCTTCACGGTCAAATTCGCACCCCTGTCCGCTGGAACTGCAAGCGGCAACGTCACCATCACCTCAACCGCATCCAACCCGACCCTGACGATACCAGTGACCGGCACGGGAGTTACACAAGGAACACTTGGGTCGAATCCGACGAGTCTGAGTTTCGGGAACGTGACCGTTGGTAGCAACCAGTCTTTGTCGGAAACGGTCACCAATACGGGCGGTTCGAGCGTCACGATTTCTCAAGCCACCATCAGCGGGACCGGTTTCAGTCTGAGCGGCATCACAACTCCGCTGACCCTCACGGCCGGCCAGAGCACCACCTTCAGCGTCAAATTCGCTCCGACGTCCGCTGCGAGTGCGAGTGGCAACGTCACCATCACTTCGACCGCATCCAATCCCACCCTGACCATTCCAGTGACGGGCACGGGAGTCACGCAAGGGACGCTGGGATCGAATCCGACCACTCTCAACTTCGGCAGCGTGACGGTAGGCAGCAATCAGTCTTTGTCCGAGACCGTGACCAATACAGGCGGTTCGAGCGTCACGATTTCTCAAGCCACTATCAGCGGGACCGGCTTCAGTCTGAGCGGGATCACAACTCCGTTGACCCTGGCGGCCGGTCAGAGCACGACCTTCACGGTGACGTATGCACCGCAATCCGCCGCAAACGCGAGTGGCAGCGTAACCATAACCTCTAACGCCTCGAATCCCACCCTTACGATTTCGTTGGCGGGCACAGGACTTGGCTTGGGCGCCTTGGGATCGAATCCGAGCAGTCTCAGCTTCGGGAATGTAATCCTCGGTGGCAATCAATCTCTGACGGAAACGGTCACCAACACAGGCGGCTCGAGCGTCACGATTTCTCAGGCCACCATCACCGGAACCGGCTTCAGCCTGAGTGGAATCTCGACTCCCCTGACCCTCACGGCCGGCCAGAGTGCGACCTTCAGCGTCAAATTCGCACCGCTGACTGCTGCGAGTGCGAGTGGCAACGTCACCATCACTTCGACCGCGTCCAATCCAACCCTGACCATTCCAGTGACGGGCGCGGGAGTCACGCAAGGCACACTGGGGTCGAATCCGACCAGTCTGAGTTTCGGGAACGTAACCGTCGGTAGCAACCAGTCTCTATCGGAAACAATCACCAATACTGGCGGCTCGAGCGTCACGATCTCTCAGGCCACAATCACCGGGACTGGATTCAGCCTGAGTGGGATCTCGACTCCCCTCACACTGACCGCAGGCCAGAGCACGACGTTCAGCGTCGCGTTCGCACCGCTGTCCGCTGCGAGCGCGAGTGGCAATGTCACCATCACTTCGACCGCATCTAATCCCACTCTGACGATACCAGTGACCGGCACCGGAGTTACGCAGGGCACGCTTGGGTCGAATCCGACCAGTCTGAGTTTCGGGAACGTGACCGTCGGTAGCAACCAGTCTCTGTCGGAAACAATCACCAATACTGGCGGCTCGAGCGTCACGATCTCTCAAGCAGCCATCAGCGGGACCGGTTTCAGTCTGAGCGGCATCACAACTCCGCTGACCCTCACGGCCGGCCAGAGCACGACCTTCAGCGTCAAATTCGCTCCGACGTCCGCTGCAAGTGCAAGCGGCAGTGTCACGATCACTTCGACTGCATCCAACCCCACCCTGACCATCTCATTATCGGGCACAGGAGTTGCCCAAGGGACACTGGGGTCGAATCCGACCAGTCTCAGCTTCGGCAACGTAACCGTGGGAAGCAATCAGTCTCTGTCAGAGTCCGTAACCAATACAGGCGGTTCGACTGTGACGATTTCTCAAGTCGTGATCAGCGGGACTGGATTCAGCCTCAGTGGGATCACCGCTCCCGTTACACTGACCGCAGGCCAAAGCGCGACCTTCACCGTCACGTTCGCACCGCTGTCCGCTGCAAGTGCAAGCGGCAATGTCGCCATCACTTCAACCGCATCCAATCCCACCCTGAACATCCCATTGTCAGGGACAGGCACGGCGGCAACGGGTCAGCTCACCGTTACTCCAACCACCCTGGATCTTGGCAGCGTGGTCGTAGGGACGAGCGGAAGCGCATCCGGCAGCCTGACAGCCAACGGCGCGAATGTTACGGTCACCGCTGTGAGTTCGAACAACTCGGTATTCAGTTTGGGCGGCCTCTCGCTGCCCGTTACGATTCCGGCGGGCCAGAGCACATCATTCACGGTGACTTTCACTCCACAGACATCCGGCGCGGTGAGTGCCACACTCACCTTCACCAGCAATGCTCAGCCTTCTACTACGACCGAAACGCTGACAGGGACTGGCACTCCTCCACCACCGCACACCGTCAACTTGTCGTGGAACGCGAGCACGTCGTCGGACGTCTCCGGCTACAACATCTATCGGGCAGTGTTTACAACCTCGTGCGGTTCCTATGCGAAGATTAACTCCGCGCTGATCACGGGCATCCTGTATTCAGACTCCTCAGTAGTGGACGGTACGTCTTATTGCTATGCCTCCACTGCGGTGAATACGAGTAACGAAGAAAGTGGCTACTCGAACATCGTTTCCAACGTCCAAATTCCTCCTTCGTAGCCTTTACTCTCACGCGGACTCGGTGAGAGCTGTGACCGGATGACGCCTCCCGGCCGCTCTTCCCGACGGCAACGATTCGGGAGTTCGGCATCGGGCATGAACCGTACCGGCTGATAGAGAGGATTGTCAAAAGCATGGCGTGCTCCGGGGTACTCGTTGAGTACCACGTCTTTTCCTGCACGACGCAATCGTTCCACATACTGCCGACACCCATCAATGGGCACATAGTCGTCGTTCACGCCGTGAAAGAGCCGAATGGGATTGTTGCTGACATCCTCATCGTTGATATACGGCGTGTCGCATCGAGCATAAAAGGGGATGTAGGCGGCGAACTCGACACTCGTCGGGCCGTATACGCGCCGGAAGCGCCTCATACTCGAATAGAGGGCGACAAAGCCTCCTTTTGAGAATCCCATCACAGCAATCCGGGAGGCGTCGATTTGCGCGTGTTTCGACAGCAGTTCCAGAGCCCGATAGGCGTCCACGATCATCGCCAGGTGTCCAAGCTGTGACTGATCCGTGATTGTCTGAACAATGCCTCGACCTGTAAAGCAGTCCATGAGGAAGGTGGCCACTCCAATCTTGTTCAATTCCTGAGACCACTGGACCTCTCCGGCTCCCGCGCCAGCCGAACCATGGACGAGCACCACCGCTGGAAATCGGCCTGATCCAGGAGGTAGCCGCAGTTCTCCTCCGATCCGCGCCGGTTTGCCTTCCTTCGTGCCGGTCAGAAATTGCCTATCTGTTAGGGTCAGCGTGTCAAGCGAATGGATTTCAATTCTCGCGGTGTTCACAGTCTGGGTCGTGCAAGACTCATCAAAAGGGTGCAGCAGAACGGAACCAGCCACTCGCTCATTCTAATCAGCAGCGCACAACCTTGGGGCTGTCAATCCCTTTCGTGGCATTCCGTGTGTCGACTACTAATTGGGCTTCGCTAACGATGCGGCGATAGTCGTAGTCAGAATGGTCGGTCACGATTACGACGCAATCGTATTGGCCCAGATTTTCCAATTCCGCTCGCTTCATCTGTAGGTCGTATTTGCGGCCCTTGCCGATGAAGGGGAAGTAGGGATCGTGGTAGCTGACCTGGGCTCCGTCCTTCTGCAGGAGCTCAATGATGGTGAGTGCAGGCGACTCGCGCAGATCGTCGATGTCTTTCTTGTAGGCCACGCCCAGGATGAGAACGCGGGCGCCATTCACCGACTTCTTGTGGCGGTTGAGCGCGTGGCTTACCGAGGAGAGAACGTGGTACGGCATGTTGTTGTTGATCTCTCCGGCAAGCTCGATGAAGCGGGTGCGGAAATCAAATTCTTTGGCTTTCCAGGAGAGATAGAAGGGGTCAATGGGAATGCAATGCCCGCCCAGACCGGGACCCGGATAAAAGGGATGAAAGCCGAACGGCTTGGTCGAAGCGGCCGCGATGACCTCCCAGATATCGATGTCCATGCGCAGGCACAACAGCTTGAGTTCGTTGACCAGGGCGATGTTGACGCAGCGATAGATGTTCTCCAGCAGTTTGGTCATCTCCGCGGCGGCGGGCGAGGAGACAGGAACAGTGCGATGGAAAATCGATCCGTAGAGAGTTCCGGCTAACTCCGAAGCTTGAGCGTTGACTCCTCCGACCACTTTGGGGATGTCACGGCGCGCCACAGTAGTGTTGCCTGGATCCTCGCGTTCTGGGGAAAAAGCCACAAAGAATTCCTTCTGAGCATCGGATGCGCCGCGGGCAGCCTTCAGTCCCAGCTTGTTCTCTTTTTCGAGGATCGGCACCATCACTTCTTCCGTAGTGCCAGGATAGGTTGTACTCTCGAGAACCACCAACTGCCCGGGCTGCAGGTGGGGCGCGATGGCGTGTGTGGTATCGGTGATGAAGCTGAGGTCGGGTTCGTGGTATTCGTTCAGTGGCGTGGGAACGCAGATGATAATCGCGTCCATATCCTCGATACGGGCATAGTCGCCTGTGGCTGAAAAACCCTGCGCGTTGGCCGCCTTAATTTCGTCCGCGCCGATGCGGTAGATATAGGATCCTCCCTGCGCGAGAGTATCAATCTTGCGCTTGTCGATATCGAAGCCCGTCACAACGAACTTTTGTTCCGTGAACAACAGAGCCAGCGGCAGACCCACGTAACCCAGGCCAATAATTCCAATCCGCGCCTGGCGCTGTTTAATTTTATTTATCGTTGAATCGATTGTGCGATTTGCGGCAGAGTGATCGGTCATAGCTTTATGAAAGGGCATTTCCAGCGCGGGACACTTTGGATTCTAGCACGCAGCTACCGGACCACCAGAGGCTGCAGGTCGCCGATCACTGCGCGAACCGTGGGAGGTTATCCACTTCAAACTGTGCAGAGGTGGTATTGCTTACGATCGGCTGGAATGAGATTGGGAATCACAGTTCCATATCGCAGGAGTGACTCCGGCCTATTGGTAAACTGGACGCATGAAGGATTGCTGCCAGTTCTACATTGATGGGCTGTGGGTCGATCCCGCCGAAGTTCGAAATTTCACAGTCATCAATCCTGCCACCGAAGAGCCCATTAGCACCATCTCGCTCGGCAGCGGTGCCGATGTGGACCGCGCCGTGGCCGCCGCCAAACGCGCTTTCGAGTCCTATTCGGAAACAAGCCGCGATGAACGCCTGGCGCTTCTGCGCCGGGTTCTAGACGTTTACCAAGCAAAGATGGACCAGATGGCCGAGACCATTTCGCGAGAGATGGGCGCTCCCATCTCCCTTTCGCGAAAGGCACAAGCCCCTGCCGGACTCGGACACTTGGCCGAAATCGTGAAGGTGCTGGAGCACTTCCCGTTCGAGGAACTCAAGGGTTCGACCCTGATGAGAAAGGAACCCATTGGGGTATGCGGCCTCATCACCCCCTGGAACTGGCCCATGAACCAGATCGTAACCAAGGTGGCGCCGGCACTAGCGGCCGGTTGCACCATGGTTCTCAAACCCAGCGAAATGGCCCCGCTTTCCGCCTATCTATTCGCGCAAATTCTCCATGAAGCTGCCGTCCCTGCCGGTGTTTTCAATCTGGTGAACGGCGACGGGCCTACGGTTGGCGCTGCGATTGCGTCGCATCCTGATGTCGCGATGGTCTCGTTCACTGGATCCGCCCGGGCTGGTGTTGCGGTGGCCGTGGCTGCTGCTCCGACCATAAAGCGGGTGACACAGGAACTGGGGGGCAAATCGGCCAACATTCTTCTGGATGACGCTGACTTCGAGAAAGCAGTCCCACAGGGCGTGCAGGAATGCTTCCGCAACGCCGGCCAGTCCTGCAACGCGCCGACCCGCATGCTGGTTCCACGATCCAAGATGGTTGAGGTCGTAGCAGCGGCCAGGCTGTCGGCCGAGGCCACCAAAGTGGGCGATCCGTTCACGGATGGAATCAGCATCGGACCGCTGGCAAGCAAGCCGCAATTCGAGAAGGTACAGCGCTTGATTAAGGTTGGTATCGAAGAAGGCGCAACGTTGGTTGCTGGCGGGCCCGGACGACCGGATGGTTTCACAAAAGGCTACTTCGTCAAGCCCACTGTGTTTGCCGACGTCCGGAATGACATGACTATCGCACGCGAGGAGATTTTCGGACCCGTTCTTTGCATCATCCCGTATGAAGATGAAGACGAAGACGACGCTGTCCGAATCGCGAACGATACCCCTTATGGATTGTCCGGGTTTGTGACCTCTGGAAATCGGGAGCGGGCAGGCGGGGTCGCCAGGCGCATTCGATCCGGCAACGTTCATATTAATGGCGCGCGGGTCGACTTCGGAGGTTGTTTTGGGGGCTTCAAACAGTCGGGCAACGGTAGAGAATGGGGGGAGGCTGGGCTGGAAGAATTCCTCGAATTGAAAGCGGTCTTCGGTTACGCACCGGCGAAATAAAGACGTTCCGCTCATCCATGTCCTCTCCGCTGCTCTCCATTGCGACGAGCTCTAATCACGTTGTCCGGACCGGTCACCAGTGCTGATCTGATCCAGCGGTGGGTTCGTTTCGCAAAACTGAACCGCCGCGTCGCTCGAGAATGAAGCAGGGTGGCTGTTGCTTGCAATTGCAAGGTCGCGGGTTCCGATGAGGCGCCCGGGCGCTAGGGTGGAAGCGCTGCCGACACGGTGCGACAAGTCCCACGGTCCCTCTCGTCCGTCCGTCCATCCGTTCTCCAAAGCGTTGACGTTGACATCGACATTGATCGGCGCTGGAACGGCTTCCCCGTTGCGGCGACGCTGTAAGCGTTCGAGTTCATTCATGGCTTGCAGCAATTGACGGTGAATCGTGTTCGCGTATCGTCCCATGCGATCGGCGACGATAATGAATTCATGGCGCGAGCGCGCGAATTCCGCCTCGTACCCATAGGCAATGTGCAGGCGCCAGTATGCCATCGCAATCTTTTCTACGAGAATCTCTTCCAGTGTGTTCCCCGGATTCAAGTCGCGCCGTAAATTCTCGAGCAATAGCGTATAGGTCTGTCCATCGTTATCGTTCAATACAACCAAGCGCTGCGACAGCACGCCATGCTTGAGGGCGTTCCAACGGCTGAGGGATTTCCCTTCCTCCGTTTTCGGTCCTTTCGACTTTTGTCCGTTTCGGCGATTCGCAGCCAGTTTCGCCGGCGAAATCGGTTTGCGCACGGCGGGTGCGGGTGTGCTCGCTGGCTGTTCTTCTTCGCCGAACGGTGCGCTGCCATTCGTTCGAGTGTGTTTTTCGTCGTGATTCATAGGATGTCCTCATTTCGGCTCGCCGGCGGAAGCCCGATCTCAGGTTGTCCGGAGCGAAGTCTTCTATAGATAGAGGCTGGCAGCGGTCGAATTTCGTTCATTGTCGAAATTCCCCTTTGCGGTGGGTCGCCGGTAGTGGTGGAGTTGCGGTACCGGCGTGGGCGGGTCGGCAGGACGTAAGGGACCGGTCTCAGGTGCGGAGGTATCCGTGGCGATCTGAACCTGCGACTACAGTTTGGGGACCGGTGGACCCTGCCCGGACCGTAAACGGACAGGGTTGCCTGGCAGCCAGGTTGGCGTGGGCGGTGGGGGGACCGGCTAGGACCTAGGGGATCAGTATAGGTCCGGAAGTACCCCGCACCGACCCGCACCTGTGGCTTAACGCGTCCGACCGATACGCCTGGGGAGCGAAGAGAGTGGATGGGGTGGACGGTCGATGCGGACAGACCGGGGCTGGAAACGAACAGACCGACGACCGGGGGCGGGCGTGGGCGAGATGGGCGACGTGGGGGTTGAGGGACCGGTACAGGTGTCGAGTTGAAGTCGCTCTGCGGAGAGCGGTGGAAGCCCAGCCAGTTGCTAGCGGCGAGATGCAGGGCTTCTGTAGTCGTCGGACCCATCGCTGGGCGTGCGGAGGCTGTGCATGATGCCCACGAGCCTCCGCAAACCGACTGCACCTGCGGCGTGTACGCGGCGAAGACAATTGAGCACCTGCACCAATGCGGCTACAAAAAGTTCGGAATCCACGGCGAGGTTTACCTGTGGGGCACAGTCGTGGAGCACGAACGAGGTTGGCGTGCCCAGTTCGCATACCCCAAGTGCCTCGTCTTGCAGCCCGACGCGATTCCGTCCGACACAAAGGAAATGGAGGCCCGCTTGGGGGCCCTCGCCGCCTACGACACAGACATCTTCATCGTTGGCTGGGGGCAGAGTATCCCTCTCTGCCGCAGGGGCTTGGGCTACGACGCGGCGGGGCTGGACTATCTGATCGGGAAGCGCACGCAGTACTACGTCCGACGCCAGCGGGACAGAACCCTGATGAAGGGCGACCGCTTGGCGGTGCTCGGTCGGGGCATATCTGTGGTCGAGCAGGTGGACGACAAATGGATTCAAGCGGTGGTCTTGAACAAATGCGTACTAAGGATCGCCCGCAAGCACATTAGCTGGAATGACCAGAACATGCGCTGGGAAACAAGCCCGCACGCATGTGTCGAGACACACAGAAAAGCCTGAGTGCACTCATTGCAGCCTCGCGTACTCAGCCTTGGCTTCCTTCAGGATGGGGATGTCGGGGTCGGCGTCTTTCCAGAGCGTGAGGAAATCTTTGTAGGCGGCAAGCGCCCGGACGCGGGCGGCATCGGCATCCGGTCCCTGCGAGGTTCTCGCCTGCAAGACATTGGCACGAGCCACCCCGAGATGTGCCAACGCTCCGGTCCAGCAGTTCCACACAATGCCGCTGTGGTCGAGAATTTTCTGAAATTCGGCAGCGGCAGCGTTACCTTGTCCGGCTGCCAAGTATGCCTCGCCGTGCAGATATGTGG
>CZKD01000060.1_pt1 | contig 51197 bp, 37 predicted proteins | sample 1122401 | NCBI WGS metagenome assembly CZKD01 (sample SAMEA3539301, study PRJEB10725) | soil metagenome | biome: tundra; feature: field; material: soil | place: USA | collected 2010-05 | depth 0.15 m
ATGTCTGGCAAATGAAGCCGATCTCCACAGACCGGCTCACCGGTTCCCTGTGCACATAATTCCGCGAGGGCCGGATTCAATAGATCCCCTTGCCCGCCTGCGTGCTCTCAATCCTCCCGCGCTCCACTGACAGTGAATACGGCGTACCTGCCTCGCCAGTCCATGCGGTCAAATCAAAGTGTCCGCCTGTGGGAACGCGGTAAACGCTGATGCCCCGAAATGTAAGCGGCACGCCCTTCTCACAAACCTCCGGCGCCTGCGTCGGGCGCAGAAAATAAGCGCCCTTCCCTGTACCCACCACCGTCGCCTTCCCATCCGCCTCCACCAGCACCGCCGATCTTTCGTCGATCGCCACTTCCCGCGGGGACGAACTCCATCCATCCTTCATAATGCGCGCCAGAAATCCCAGCGTCCGCCCCATGCGGTCGCGCTTGGCAAAATGTGAGTCCGTAATGAGATTCTCCAGATGAGGAACCTTCAAAAACTCCCGCGCCAGCGTCACCCGCTCGTAATAAGGATTCGCCAACACATTGGCGGATGACAAATTCTTGTCGTCCGGCTTGTCCCCGACCGCGCTGTACAGGAACCCGCCCTCGACCGCCAGCCCCGCACTGGTCCCGCCAATCGGCTTGCCTGCAGCAATGTTGTCGTTGATTGCGCTCTCGACCGGCGTTCCCTTCCACCCGCGAATATAATTCGCCTGATCCCCGCCCGCGATGAACACCACCTCCGCCTTCCGAATAATCTCGGCCACTGCCGGATCTCCCGCCGCCTGGCGATCCGGAATGATCAGCGTCGCCACTGAGTTGGCTCTGCACACTCCGTTGACGTACGAGTTGTAATCGTCGTCGCCACGCGCGCGCAGAATCAGGAAGTCTCCGCCGTTGCCCTTATTGCACAACCAGCGGAACGCCTCATCCAGATCGTCCCCGCCACCCATCATGGCAATACCCGCCACAGGTTTGGTCTGAACGTCCTCTTTATTTCCGAGCCGAAAATACTTATAGGATTCCGCACGCGCGACATTCGCCGCGCACGCCAGAGATAACAGCAGGAGAAACGACCGCAGAGGTCTGTTGATCACGCTGAGAATATACCGCAAGATCGATGCGAAGATTTTGCTGAGTCGAAACCAGGCTAGCCGGACAGCCTCTCGCTAGTTCAACGCCTGCACCAAATACAGATCGGACAATGTCCGCACGTAGGAGTAGACGTAAGACTTATTGTCGGCTGACATCAACACGCGGCCCACCGTGTCGATACCCGCTGCATCCGCGGGCTCGATCATTTTCCAGAGGGTTCTTTGCCCGCTCGACAAGTCCACGCGAAAAACCTGGGCGGGAACTTGTCCCCGCGCAATAACAAAGAGCGAGCGCCCATCCGCAGTCCAGGCTGTCGCGATTTCTCCGGGCTGCATTCCCGGGACCAGCTTCGCCTCTCCACCTTCGACCGGGAAAAGGTAGACCTTCTGATCCGGACCACGAGCCGCTACAAATCGGCCGTCCGGAGACAAAACCATCCCCGAGGCTACTCCCTCGATGCTGACGGCGCGCGGCTTGAAATCGTCGAGCGACTCCAGGTAAAGGCGCACCCCGTGTCCGGGCTCCGTTCCGGTGAAAATGAATCTCTTTCCGTCCGGCAAGAAAGCTGCGGAAATATGATTCAGTCCGTCACTCTTCAATTGCTTGATCTCACCGACACCGGTTGGATAAAGAAGCAACGGCGAAGGCGAGACGTTCAACCTCGCCAGCGCCCACTTGCCGTCAGGCGAAAGCGAGAGCCCGCTGCCTTCCCCCAAGCGGATCGCCGGCGATCCATCCGTGTTCCGCAGATACGCGGCATATTTCGGCCCGCCGCCCTCCCCTGCCTCCTGGAACAGGATCATCTTCCCATCCGTCGACAAACTTCCCGGCACCGACCAGTCCAACCACGACAGGTCCTTCTCCTTGGCTTGGCTCGGCGCCAGCCCGATCATTCCCGCGCGATCATTCCCGCGAGTCAGCAGCACACTTCCATCTTTGCCGACGTCCAGGATCGTCAACTCTCCCGGCACGCGAGCCAGCAACCGCACCTTCCCCGCTAGATCGGTCGCATACAGCGACCGATCGCCTCCGGTGCGCGTTGCCGTGAACCATATTTCTTTACCGTCCGGCGACCAGGCTAGGCCCTGAATGCTATCCCATCCGTCCGATAGCTTCATTTTGTTCCCCGCCAAGTCCACTGTGGCGACGGCACCGCCATCATCGGAGGGCTGTGGGTGATCGATAAACGCGACCACTTTGCCGTCGTGCCCCACACGCGGATTCCCAATCCATCCATCCGCCTGGTACAAAATCTTTCCCAGCGGGAACTCGAGTCGCTTTCGTCCCTCCACCTCGTGAACCACAGCCACGTTGGTTCCGTCCGGCGACCAGTCCGCCCACTCGACATCGTCAAGAATCTCACGCGGCGCACCGCCGACCAGAGGGACCGTCGCCAAAGTCCCCGAGTAGAGGAATGCCTCTCGCGGTTTGCTGCGGAGTGCAACTAACATCTCGCCTGCCGCCGAAACCGCCAGCACTTCCGCGCCTTTGGGTTCAATCTCCTGGGACTGCGGGCTCTCGGGACGCGTCGCGAAGAGATTGAGAGACTTACCCTCCCATGCCGCGCTGTAGATCACCGTCTTTCCATCAGCCGCAAAGCGCGCCGAATGCACGATCCCGCGCCGGAACGTCAGCGGATGGTACGCTGCAAACTCCGTCTTTCCCGAACCCTTAAGCAGCAGGGCTCCCGCTCCCAGTCCAACCAGCAGAGCCAGCGCTCCCACCAGACCTGCCGTAGTCCACATACGCCGCCGCGGCACCAACACTTCTCGCGCTACCGGCGCTGCAGTGCTCGTCCCCGACACCGCCGCAATCCCCGACCCACTCCCCGCCCGGATCCTCGAATTTTCGGCCCGCGAACTGTCCAGCCCGCGCTTGATCCGTTTCAGATCGCCGCGCAACTCTGCCGCCGTCTGGTAGCGCATGTCGCGCTCTTTCTCCAGCGACTTCAAGATCAGATCGTTCAGCTTCTCAGGGATTGCTGGGTTTACGTTCGATGCTGGCGGCGGCATACGGTTCAGAATCGCCTCGAAGACCACGCCGTTGCTGCTTCCGGAAAACGCCATGTCTCCCGTCGCCATCTCGTACATCACCGAACCGAAGGCAAACAGATCTGTCCGCGGATCCAATTCCTCCGCCCGCACCTGCTCCGGTGACATATACGCCACAGTCCCGATCGTCGACCCGGGACTGGTCATCGGACCTTCCGGCGTCGTCAACGTATGTTCCGTGCTCTGCGCCAGCTTGGCCAGTCCAAAATCCAGCAGTTTGCTCTGCCCTCGCTTGGTCACGAAAATATTCGCCGGTTTGATGTCGCGGTGGACAATCCCACGGCCGTGCGCCGCGTCGAGTGCGTCCGCGATCTCGATGCTGATCCCCAGCAGCGTCTCCACATCCATCGGCCGCCCGGCGATACGGTGTTTCAACGTCTGCCCGTCGAGAAACTCCATCGCGATGAACGGATGCCCGTCGTGCTCATCGATCTCGTAAATTGTGCAGATGTTTGGGTGATTCAGTGCCGATGCAGCCTGTGCCTCGCGCTGAAAGCGCGTGAGCGCCTGCGGGTCTTTCGCCACGTCGTCGGGAAGGAATTTCAGCGCCACAAAGCGTTTCAGCTTCGTGTCCTCGGCCTTGAAGACAACGCCCATTCCGCCGCCGCCGAGCTTCTCAAGAATCCGGTAGTGGGAAATAGTCTGGCCGATCATTCCGTGGGGCCTGTGTGCAGGCGCAGCTATCTTATTGATGCTGGGCCGTCCGCGCAAGCCTCCTCAAGCCACTGCGACCCAGGCGACGCCGAGCGAATGGAGAATCAAGGCATCTCCGGCTGTTATCTTCGAAGCATCCGCAACAATCTGGTAGGCGTATGCCGTTCGAGGATCCTGAGTGGCACACCACGGCGCATGCTCGAAAATTCCCTCGCAATGCGTGCAAGCAGATTGGGCGTTGAAGTTGCTGCAAGAAGCGGAATCGACGTTGTTCATGGTTCTTGTCCTCAAGGGTCCAAATTTGCTTCCGGACTTAAGGTCGCAGAACTTGGATGGTTGCGGCCGAGCCCATGCTAGAAACTGCATTGCGAAACCGCCGTCGATACTCTGAAAAAGGCTGGAATTTAGATCGATCAGAGCCCTGAAGTCCGGGAAAGACAGCAGACACCAAAGATGCACCAGAGTCACGAGAGTCAGGAAGGCCGCGTGGGACATCGCTGGGGGATGTTATGGTGAGCGCGGCAGGACTCGAACCTGCGACCCATGCCTTAAAAGAGTCGCCAACCCAATTACAAACTACAACTTGCACGTCCAGCTTACTCCATGCACGACCCAACAAAATCAATGAGATGCGAACAGGACATCGGTCTGGGTGCCCGGAGGGTGTCCGGAATCCGGCCTCTCGAACAATGTCACTTCGGTTTTCTGGATGCTTTGTAACGCGAAGGAATCATTTCGCCGAACCATCCAGCATCCGGCGGCCGGCGCTCAGTTGATTCTCGTATTGGCACAACGGCTGTGACTTGTATCACAGACGATAGACTAGTACGCTAGTAGCCTTAGTAGGCTTTGTATCAAACTGCTTGCATCCAATCCTTAGGGACAGAGGTGTCCATGAAGATCGCAAATGACGTCACAGAGCTGATCGGTAATACGCCCCTTGTACGGCTTAACAAAGTGACAGCGGGCTGCGCCGCTGACGTAGTCGCGAAACTGGAAAGCTCGAATCCGTGCGCCAGCGTAAAGGATCGCATTGGCGTCAGCATGATCACCGAGGCGGAACGCGCAGGAAGAATTCAGCCCGGCAAGACCGTGCTGATCGAGCCGACCAGCGGCAACACGGGCATCGGACTGGCTTTCGTCGCAGCTGTAAAAGGATACAAACTCATTTTGACGATGCCCGAAACCATGAGTCTGGAGCGGCGCGTCCTGCTGCTTGCCTTCGGCGCAGAAATTGTGCTCACCCCAGGGCCGAACGGTATGAAGGGTGCAGTCGCCAAAGCTGAGGAACTTCTCGCCAAAACCCCTAACGGTTTCATGCTGCAGCAGTTCGACAATCCGGATAATCCCAAGATTCACTTTGAGACCACCGGCCCCGAGATTTGGAATGACACGGAGGGGCGCGCCGACATCTTGATCTCCGGCATCGGCACCGGCGGAACCATCACCGGCGTCTGCCAATACATCAAGCCGAAGAAGCCTTCATTTAAGGCCGTTGCCGTCGAACCGGCGGAGAGCCCTGTCCTCTCGGGGGGTAAGCCTTCGCCCCACAAGATACAGGGCATCGGCGCTGGTTTCGTACCCAGTATTCTGCGCCGGGACTACATCGATGAGATTGTTACGGTAACCAACGACGAATCAATCAATATGGCACGCCGACTCGCGAAGGAAGAGGGCCTTCTAGTGGGCATTTCGTCGGGAGCGGCCGTAGTCGCTGCCCTGAAGGTCGCGAGCCGGAAAGATAACGCAGGCAAACTTGTCGTGGTTGTTCTGCCCGATTTCGGCGAACGCTATCTGACAAGCGTCCTGTTCGACGCACTCCGGAATCAGGCGCTGCAGATTCCGACCGCTACGCTTGCGGCCTGACGCATGCCTCGGATTGCAGGCTTGATTCGTGAAGACGTATCCACCGTACTGGAGCGCGATCCTGCGGCCAAGTCACGCCTGGAAGTCTTCTTGTGTTACTCGGGGCTGCACGCGGTGTGGTTCTACCGCATCAATCACTGGCTGTGGGACCGTGGCTTTTTGCTCCTCGCGCGATGGCTTTCACAGGTGGCGCGCTTCCTGACCGGAATTGAAATACACCCCGGCGCAACAATTGGCCGCCGGTTGTTCATTGACCATGGGTTGGGCGTGGTCATCGGCGAAACCGCGATCGTCGGTGACGACGTGACTTTGTATCAGGGCGTCACTCTCGGCGGTACCGGCAAGGAGCACGGCAAGCGGCACCCCACTATCGAAGACAACGTGGTGATCGGCGGAGGAGCGAAAGTTCTTGGCAACATCACCGTGGGACGAAACAGCCGAATCGGGGCTGGTTCGGTCGTGCTGCGAAATGTCCCCGAGCATTCAACTGTGGTAGGAGTTCCGGGACACATCATTTTTCGGAACGGCGAACGAGTCGTGATCACCGATCCCAAACAAATCAACGATCCGCTCTCCGAGGCATTGGCAGCGGTAGCGACTGAAGTCAGTCGGTTGCGGGAACGAGTGCAGCGCCTCGAAGGTTCGGAGGCGGCTGCTGAGCCGCTCTCCGCATCCCTCCAGAGGATTATGGAAGATATCGACTACCAGATCTAAGATGTAGCGGGAACGCGAAGAAATATTTCCGTTCCCGCTCGATTACAACTTGTGCTGTCCCCGGCCCGCTTGAAGACGCAGCAGCGTGGCGACCAGCGCATCGATCTCTTCGCGCGTGTTGTAGAGCGCCAGTGACGGGCGGACGGTGCTCTCGACGCCCATGCGGCGCAGAATCGGCTGAGCGCAGTGGTGCCCGGAACGCACCGCGATGCCCTCCTGGTTCAGGGCAGCGCCGACGTCCTCGGTGCGGACGTCATCGAGCACAAACGAGAGCACACCTGCCTTCTCGCGCGCGGTTCCGATCAGCCGAAGACCAGGGACGGTTAGAAGTCCTTCTGTCGCATAAATCAGCAATTCATGTTCGTAGGCCGAGATGCTTTCCATTCCGACCTGGTCGACGTAGTCCAGGGCTGCGCCCAATCCGACAGCATCGGCAATGTTTCCGGTTCCAGCCTCAAAGCGTGCTGGCGCCGTCTGGTAAGTAGTCTTTTCAAAGGTAACATCTACGATCATGTTGCCGCCGCCGTGCCAGGGAGGCATGTGGTCGAGCACGTCCAGCTTTCCGTAGACAGCGCCGATGCCGGTAGGACCGAAGATCTTGTGTCCGGAGAAGACGTAGAAGTCGCAGTCGAGGGCCTGTACCTCCACGCGCATGTGAGAGACAGCCTGCGCACCATCGACCAGTACGCGCGCGCCGTGACGGTGGGCCATCTCTACCATCTCGCGCGCTGGCGTGATCGTTCCGAGGGCGTTCGACACATGGCTGAACGAAACGATCCGTGTGCGTGGGCTCAGCAGTTTTTCGTATTCTTCGAGGATCACTTCGCCGCGGTCGTTGACCGGCGCCACTCGCAAGCGGGCGCCCTTTTCTGAACACAGTTGCTGCCAGGGCACGATGTTCGCGTGGTGTTCGAGCCAGGTAATGACCACTTCGTCGTCCTTCTGCACGTTGCGGCGTCCCCACGCCTGGGCGACGAGGTTGATGCCTTCCGTCGTACCGCGGACGAACACAATCTCACGGGTTGACGAAGCATTCAGAAAGCGGCGCGTCTTTTCGCGTGCGCTCTCGTAAGCGTCGGTAGCGCGGGCAGCCAGCGTGTGAGCAGCACGGTGGATGTTGGAGTTCTCGTGCTGATAGAAATGCGACAAACGGTCGATCACCGCATTCGGCTTCTGGGTGGTAGCAGCATTATCAAGCCAGATTAACTGCCGGCCATGGACTCGCTCTTGCAGGATTGGAAAGTCCTGGCGAATCAATCGCGGATCGAGCGGACGCTTGGCGACGCCGAGTTCCCCTGGGGCCAGATCAGGACGAAACTCAAAGGACTCAACGCCCTTTGGCAGGGACGTGTACTGTTTCGGTGTTCCTTCCGCATAGGAAGTAGTGACGGGGACGCTGGGAAGCGCGGTCCGAGGAACGCCAGGGGGCGTCGCAGCTGCGGATGCACCAGGGAGCGCAGCAGACAGCGCGCGAAGATCGGTTTCAGTTGGAGGCCTCGTCGGCACTGACGAAGGCAGAACTGGAACGCCTGGGGGAGACTGCGCGCCGGGCACGCCAGGGAAAGAAAACATCTCAGTGACGGGCGGAAATGCTGGCGCGGCCTTTCCATACACCGCCCGTCCCGCATCCTCCGAATCAGCCGTGTTTTCCGGAAGCACAGGCGATTGAACGGCATTGGGGATCGCGGGAATCGACTGGGGAGCATTGGCCGAAGGCGGCTTGTCAGGCGAGGTAGAACTCGCCGGTACACTCGGCTGCGACACGATCGGTTCGGGAACACGTTGTTCTGGAATACCTGGGGCGGACATACCCGGAACGCGTGGGAAAGAAAAAACCTCATTCGGAAAGTTGGGAACCGCCGCCCATGGATCCGTTCTGCCTTCGTCACCGGGACTGCTTGGCGTCTGATGTGCCGTCGCCGGGGTAGGGGTGCTGGGGACAGATGCGGTCGCGGTCGAAGACGAGGCTGCTGCCAGATCCGACCCGCTCGGTGGCGCGGTCGGAGGTGACGAAGGAATTGCCGGGACTCCGGGAAAGAAAAACGTCTCCACGACAGGCGGAAACTGTGGGGCAGCGTTCCAAGGTCCAGACTTCTCTCCGTCGAGAAAGGATGACGAAGAACCGGGCATCTCGGATGCAGGAGCCGCAGCGGGAAATCGGGGCACGAGTGCCATCACGCCAGCCAGTGAATCGGCAATCGCACGGAAATCAGCCTCACCCATGGCACCCGTGGGGGGCGACGAGGACATTTGTGGAAGCCCCGGAACAGAGCCCGAGTTTGGCACGCCTGGAAAAGAGAACATCTCACGCGGATAATCCGGGACGGAAGTTCGCGGAATAGGTCCCGAAGGCACGCGCAGATCGACCTCATTGGGCGAGGCTACTGGCACGCTCGCGCCCGGAGGCTCCGCCGCGCCGGGCAGCGCTGCGAAAAACTCATTCGCGAGCCGCGCAATCACTGCCGGATCGGGGAGCGTTGCCACGAAGGGCGACGCGCTAGCCTTCTGCACGCTTTCTTCTTGGGCGGGAGACAATGTCAGCGAGTCGGCCTCGATGCGATCATTTGTACTCGTGGTATTGGTCGACATTCACATTCTCCAGTACCCCGATGGCATCTTCCGTCAGGACAGCAATTGAGCAGTAGAGCGAAATCAGGTACGACGCGATCGCCTTGTGATTAATCCCCATGAACCGCACAGACAAGCTGGGCGAAACCTCGCCTGGCAGCCCGGGCTGGAACAGCCCGACCACGCCCTGCTTTTTCTCGCCGGTGCGCAACAATAAAATACTGCTCTTTTCGGCCTTGATCCCCATTTTGTCGCAAGGAACCAGCGGCAGTCCGCGCCAGGTATAAAACTGCGAGCCAAACAGGTTGACGGTCGGCTGCGTCACTCCGCGTCGCGTGCACTCGCGGGCAAAAGCCGCAATCGCTCGCGGATGGGCCAGAAAGAAACACGGCTCTTTCCACACCCTCGCGAGCAGTTCGTCGAGGTCGTCCGGGGTGGGTGCGCCCTTTCTGGTCTTAACCTTAAACTCGGGGGCAACGTTATTGGCCAGGCCGTATTCGGTATTGTTGACCAGTTCATTCTCCTGGCGTTCCTTGACCTTCTCGATCATGAGCCGCAGTTGCTCCCTGATCTGGTCGTGCGGACTGCGATATAAATCCGAGATGCGGGTCTGCACATCGAGAACGGTGGTTACTGCGTTGAGCGTGTACTCACGAGGCTTCTCTTCGTAGTCGACATAAATCTCTGGCAGATCAATTTCTTCGTCGGGGCTGCACTCAATAGTCCGCGTACCCGGGCGTGTGACTTTCACTTTATTGACGCGATAGGTGCCGGCTTCAACGGGCACCCACGACAGGAAAGTGACCAGCCAGCGCGGCGTGATCGCTTCCATCATGGGAACGGTTTTGGTGACATTCGCGAGCTGGCGCGCTTGCTGCTCGCTCAACGTATGACGGACTTCGGCTTTCTCGGGCATAGATTAGCTCCTCAATAGGGAACGGGAAATGATTGACGCATGAATACGGGATGGCTTGCGCAGACGCAACGACCTTCACGTGAACGGAAAACAATAGAGAATGCACATAGGATTGCCTGTGACTCCCATCACCAACTTCTGGGACTTGATCTGCCGTTTGCGTGCCAAACGCAAAGAATTGACGCGAGGCCAGATTGTGGCGGCGCGTTCACGAATCAGGCACACAATTTAGTTGAGGCAGAATTCCTGAAGAGGTGTAACGCTTCCGGAGGCTAATGTCAAGTTAAGAGATCGTGATAATGGAGAATCGAAAAGGCAAACGCGGGCTCTTGCTTGATGGCCCAGGCCAGCTAGTCGTGCCTTGGCACACTTTCACGCGCCGGCGGTCACGGCTTGCGCCCTGTAAAACTTCTTCTTAGCCCTGGAGCGGATTTCATCAAGTTCCGCGTGGAGCCTTCTGATTTCGGCATCCAGTTCGATGAAACTCAAGCAGGGGGACGTAATCAACTTCTCGGCAGCGACGCCTCCGTAACCTTGGCGAGCGCCTTCTTTCACGCACACGCAGGCGGAAGGTTGCTTGGTCGATGGATCCCTCTCCAAGTACAAGAGATCGAGACTTGAGGTTTCCATAATGTGCTGATTATCCCACGAATTCATGGCCACCGATACAACCAGAGTCTCACTCCCCCCGTAACTCTCACGATTCTAAGGCACTCAGCGGCACCACGCGCTAGTGCGGGAGTTTCGGCCTCAGGAATCCGTACAACCAAGTTCCAGCCAGTGCGGTGATGATCGCGACAATCATCACCGTGACACCGCTGCCCACAAGTGCGAAGAGCGGTCCCGGGCAAGCTCCTGTGAGCGCCCAACCCAGGCCGAAGATCGTTCCTCCGGCCGCATAGCGAACGCCGTGTCCTAGATTTTTAGGTGGAATCGTGATCGGGTCGCCTGAGATCGTCTTCAAGCCAAGCTTCTTGAGGAATGCGACGGAAGCGGCGGCGACCGCGACGGCCGACGCGATGATCTCGTACATCCGTGGTGACTGAAACCGGAACATCTCCTGGATACGAAACCAGGAAACGACCTCGGACTTCGTCAGCACGATACCGAAGCCAATGCCGAGCAGAAGGTACGCCAGCAATCCGATTCCGGACTGCCTTTCACCCTGCCGCGTTGGTTTCTCGGTTGCAAGCTCAATGGACATTGCTCTCACAAGAACAGCGGAAGAAGAAAATGAGTTGCGATAAGACCACCGGCGAAGAAGCCTACCACCGCGATCAATGACGATAGCTGCAGGTCAGCAAGGCCGGAGATGGCGTGACCGGAAGTGCAGCCTCCGGCATAGGCTGTCCCGAACCCGACTAACACTCCCCCCAGAACCACCGCGACAAATCCTTTGAGCGTGAGCAACGCAGACCACGCGAATATTTCGCGCGGTGCCAGCCCGGAGAAATCGTGGATGCCAAGTTTCGTTAGAGCAAGTCTAGTCTGGTCCGAGATTGCGATGTTCTGCGATCCTCCCCAGTGCGAAGCGAGGAAGCCGCCCGTGAGAATGCCGACGACGAAAAAGAGATTCCAAAGGCCGGTTCGCTTCCAGTCGTAACGAAAATAGTCGAGCTTGCTGGGAAGGACCGCCGAACACAGATGTCTCAGGCTACTGGACACTCCAAACAACCTGTTATCCACAATTAATAACGCCGGCACGAACAAACCAATCACCGGCCCGGCCACATACCATGGCCAAGGACCGGAAAGGGAAACGAATGTCGAGATTGCGTTGCCCATCATTGCCTTGGCGATCACTGTTCCAATACTACCTGCCCCAACCAAAGCTAATGCCGAGCGAGTCCTGATACATGTGCAGGTTCGCGTTGGCGCCCGGGATCGGAATCGAGTTCACGCCATTCACCGTCTTTTTGAAAGCGTGCTGATAAGCGACGTTGATCTCTTTGCCGTTGCTTAGCCCCCACGTCGCTCCAGCGGTTAGGTGATTCTGCACTACGGCTGGCGCGAGAAGGTTGAAGAAAGTCTGAGTAGCGTCAAAGGGCAACCCCGAGTGGTTGTAGCCGCCGCGCAGCGTGAGCGCGGAACTGGCTTTGAAATTGATTCCTGTTTTTATCGCCGTGATGTCATGCCATCCGAAGCCGGGGCCGTTGTTGGCGCCCAGTTGAGCTTGGTTCGAATCGAGATTCGCAATCGACTTCACCTGTCCGTAGAGAATACGCTCGACATCGAAGGCGACGGTCGCCTTGGGATGGACCTTCACCGCGACGCCGCCGGCAAAGTTGGCAGGAATGTCGAATCCGCCTTGCTCGGCGAACAGGCCTTTGTACTTATCGAACTTCTGCATGTAGGTTCGGCTCTGGTAGGTTGCGCCGACGCTCAGATACTGATTGATGGTTCCCAACCATCCCACTCGGAATCCTGCGCCATAGGAGGCGTTGTAACCGCGATTGGTGACGTCGCCGGGAGAGATGGAAGCGACAGGGTTGTCAAAGTTCTGCAGACCGCCAGCGGAGAACCTTTGCCACCCCAGGTTTAGTGAGGCACCGAAGGCGTTGTGGGAGTTCGCCTTGAACGCCACTGTTGGGGCTACGAACAACTGCTCCAAGTCGACTCCCGCTCTCGTGCTGCCCAGGAGAGGAATCGGAGTGGTGTAGGAGGTGTTCATTCCGCCATTACCGAAGACCGAGACTCCGAAAGAGAGATTGGGACGAATCAGATGGTTGTAGCCCAGTTCGGGGATGAAGTAATTCTTGTGCCGACTAGCATCGTAAGGGCCATCCGCGAAGCCGGTTCCGGTGATCGTTGCGCCCCGAATGGGACGAAAATAAGTCATCCCGAAGTCAAAGCGGTTCCCGACAAAAACCATACCCGCGGGATTGGTCGCAGCCGCCAGGCTGTCTTGGGGAAACGCAATGCCGGCGCCTCCCTGCCCCTGCTGCTTAATGCCATAGCCCGTCGAAAAGTATCCGTCGGTAGCAGAAGCGGGGATAGCGAGAAGCATGATAAGTGCCAGCAACTTCTTGAGGTCGACATTCATGCGCGGGAAACCCTCCTTGGATTGAGCATTTGCCTAATACAAGTTAGTTGATCTATATACTAGTGTATCTTGACGTTTATTGGCAACGCTGCATAAACGCAAACGGGAGACTCCGTATGTTCTTTAAGCGACGATGGCCGACTCAGTCACGAACGGCAGTTGGGCTTTTTCCCAAGCGCTAAAACCGCCTATCACGTTCGCCACATTCCGAAATCCGGCTCGTTGTAGAAAACTGCAGGCAATCAGGCTTCGATAGCCACCTTTGCAAAGAACGGCAATCGGCACGCTGGGGTTGATCTGTGGCACTGAGTCTTTGAAATCGTCAAGAGACAGCCAGATCGCACCCTCGATGTGCCCAGCTTCCCACTCCGGCTTGCGGCGCACGTCCAATACTTGAACCCTGTCATTCTGGAAACGATGGTTCAAGATTGGAGCATTAATCTGGCTCAACGCGGTCAGAGGCAGCCCGGCCGCGGTCCATCCCTCGACTCCATCTTTTAAGTAGCCGCGTGCGTCGTCGATTCCGACTCGGGCCAGCCGCGTTCGCGCTTCCGATAACTGCTCGTCTGATTCTGCGATCAGCACTGGCCGCGAAGACAGCCCCAACAGGCTCCCCGCCCAAAAGGCAAATTCTCCTGAGAGCGGAATGCTGACCGATCCGGGCACATGCCCGGAAGAAAACTGATCACCCGGGCGGACATCCAGTGCGATTGCCCCCTCATCTAGCAAGGAGCGCAGTTCTTCGGCCGAAATTGGAGCGAGTGTGGAAAGGTCTGACAACGCGGGCGCGCCCGCTCGGTTGATCTGTGCATCCTGCGGGAAGTATTCCGGACGAGGAGGCAAGTTGGTGGTGAGTTGCCGAATGAACTCTTCCCTGCTGCCGATCTGCAGGGCGTAGTTAGTCAGCCGTTCGGTGCGGACCGTCGAGAATCGCTCCGCGCGCATCTTGCGCCCGCATAGAGAACCCGCACCGTGGGCGGGGTAGACAAGCACATCGTCGGGGAGTTTGAGCAGTTTGTTATGCAGGCTGTCGTAAAGCATCCCAGCCAACACTACGGGAGTGTGAGTTTTCGACAGATCAGGGCGCCCCACATCCCCCAAAAACAATGTATCTCCGGTCAGAACTGCGTAGGGATTCGGAGACTTTTCTTCATCCGTCACCACAAGGCAGACGCTCTCTGGCGTGTGCCCCGGCGTTTCAAGAACTGTGATTCGCACCTTACCTACCCGCAGTTCGAAACCGTCGCGTACCTCCGCGTGGGGAACAGTGGCTCCCCCATTGGGACCGATGTAGATCTTGGCCCCGGTACGTGCCGCCAACTCCTTGTGTCCGGAAACGAAGTCAGCATGCAGATGGGTCTCAAAGATGTGGCGGATCTTTAGTCCATGCTCCCCTGCGGCATTCAGGTAAACGTCCACGTCGCGCTGCGGATCGACCACGACCGCTTCCCCCTGTGACGCCAGCATGTAAGAAGCGTGAGCCAAGCAGCTCAGATAAAACTGTTCAAAGTACGTTGTCGATCCTTCGCCCTGAGCAATCGCTGCTATCGACGCTGGGCGAACGCTCTTGGGATCTGCCTCCGGGGCGGGATGTGCCATCTCGCAGGCGGCTAGCAGAGTATTTGCCACCTCTGAGACTTGGACCCGAAGCTCGGGAACAGCGATGGTCTCCCACAAGCTCCCCTTACGAACCGGTCCAATGGTATAGAGAAAATCCGAGGCGACACCGTCGACATCGACCAAAGCTCCATCCTGGGAGACATCCAGGCCAAGATACAGAGGATCGGGGCGGACCAATCTCTGCCGTATAAGGTTTGTCAGCAGAGGATTGTCGACTTTGTGAACATCACTCTCCGGGCCCGTACAGTTGATGACGCGGTCCACGCGCAGGCGTCTGAGCTCTCCGCTCTGCCGGTCGCGGTAGGTCACATCGACGCCGTCACTATCCTCGGCGTACGCAGCAATCCGGCCGGCATGGATTTCGATCTGGCCATCCTGAATCTGCGAATCTATCCGAGCGCCGATTGCGGGCGCGATCCTGTGGCGATGCACATCCCAGTAGGGCCGGACATGGCGCAGGAAACGGCGTCGCTCTTTGAACGAGAGGGAGCGCCATATTTCCTGCGTGAAAGGACGAAGGGAGTCGATCACGGCGCGCCATCCGCTGCCTGCTTTTTCCGCGGCTTCCACCTGCGAGCGAATCAAGCGCAAGAGTCCGCGAACAGTTCTAGGGGACTTCTCGGTCCAGAACGGCGGCCAAGGAGCACTGGTTTTGTGGGTCTGTGGCAGCAAGCCACGGCGGGAAAGCATGTGAATGGTGCCGCCGAAGCCGCTTTCGCGCAACGTAATGGCGACGTCGACACTGGTGAGGCCGGAACCGACCAGCAGAATGCTGCGGTCCTTGGCGAGGTCGCTAGGCGCACTCGCCGCCCAGGGATTGGGAACATAGCGCTGGCTGTGTGGTGTCTTTCCCGGGAGTCGGGGATCGCCGGGCGGAAAATTGCCGAGTGCAATCACCACCTTGTTCGCGAACAGCGTCCGGCCACTGCGAAGACGGATCTCTGCCGCACCCTCAACCCGAGCTACAGAGACAGCTTCATCTTGCACATGTTCGAGCCGGCCGGGATGGCGTTCGATCTCTTGCTGCAGCAGGGATGCAACATACTCCCCATAAACGCGGCGCGGGAGATAATCGTCGGGAGTCACGCCGGGGTCGTGGTTTAGCCGTGCCCAGCGCAGAAAGTGCTCGGGATCGTCCGGATGGGCGCTCATGTTCCTCGCCCGGACGTTGAGCAGGTGTTCCATGCACCGGGTGCCGTAGGCCACACCGCGGCCTAAGCGAGCATTTCTCTCAATGAGAATTACGGAGAGGGAGCCGCCGGACTTGCTCAACAACTGGGCCGCGAGCGTCGCTCCCGTGAATCCCCCTCCGATGATTGCGACCGTGAACTGGAAGCCCACCAGGCTTGCACTTCGATTCGTGTCCATCCTGACTCCAGGTGTTAAATCTATGTCGATCAACCTACTAGACATGCAATTCAGGGACCACTGGTATGGCTTTTCCGAGCCTTTAACTGCTTTGTCGAACAGCTAGGCTCTCCGGGAAGACAATCCGTTTCATCCTGAGGGAAATATTTTGCCGTGTTCACCACTCCTCTGGAAATGCATGGGAATTCCATCGGCTAATGTCTAGTATATCCATCGACTATATGGTATAGTCTCCGGAAACTGGTCGCCATGCCACTTTAGTGGTGGTGATCAGACGGACGCTAGGGATGCGCTGCTTGTGGGCGTTCGCGGAGGAATTCGTGATTCCTTTCATTGAGAAGACTTGGTTCTTGTGGTGGATCTTGGCGACCTTGGTGATTCTGCGCTGGTTCCATCTTTTCTCGTCTCACACAGACGACAGCGCAGTTCGAAGTACCCGCGTCGAGCGGCAAGCGTGTACGGCTTCAGACGAAATTCCGTCGGGCACCGCTAGCCGCCTATCTACCTAAGACTGAAAGTCTGAGTTCAAGAGAGTCGCGGCTCTGTGGGCCGTAAGACAAATTGATCAACTGGGGAGATTCCAATGAGTCAGGTTCGTTCGGAAGTGCTTGCGTCCAACCGCGCCTACGCCACTAATTTTGGTGACAAGGGCAAACTGACCTTGCCGCCAGCCCGCCGCTTTGCAATTCTCACCTGCATGGATGCCCGGCTGGATCCGGCCAAATACGCCGGCCTGGCCGAAGGAGACGCGCACGTGATCCGCAACGCTGGTGGACGGGCCAGCGACGACGCCATCCGATCTCTTGTGATCAGCTACAAACTGCTGGGCACCCGGGAATTCTTTGTCATCCACCACACCGACTGCGGGATGGAGTTTTTCACGAATGAGGTCATGCGCGGGCTGCTAGCTTCGAGCCTGGAAACCGCGGAATTGACGCCGAGCGGTTTCCGCGACGTGGGCCACGGTCCCGGTTCCACTGCCGGTGAGTACATCGAATGGCTTACGATCCGCGATCAGGCCCAGGCTGTCATCGACGACGTCGAGCGTATTCGCACTCACCCCCTCGTGCCAAAGTCCATCCCTGTATTCGGGTTCATCTACGACGTGCGTTCCGGAAAGTTGATTGAAGTGGAAGGCGCCAGCGAAATTGGGAAGGCTGCCTGATGTCTCGGAAGGCGAACTAGGCGATCTGCCCCGTCGCATCGCGGAACCATTCACTCATGCGAACCCTCTGGCTCAATGCATTTGCCGTCACGGCTGTGGTAATTGCCGTCACGCTGGTCGTGGTTAAGAACATTCAAGGCGATACCTCGAACGAACTGCTGAACGTCTCCTATGATCCGACCCGTGAACTGTTCCAGGATCTAAATCGCCAGTTCGTCGCGCAATATGCAAAGCAGACCGGCAAGAAACTAAAGATCCAGCAGTCCCACGGCGGCTCATCGCGCCAGGCGCAGGCGGTCATCGATGGCATGCCCGCCGATGTCGTCACCCTGGCGCTGCGCTCCGATGTCGAGGCGCTTCATAAGCGGGGGTTGATCGCCGACGGCTGGACCCAGCGCTTGCCAGATAATTCCGAGCCGTACACTTCGACGATTGTCTTCGTCGTCCGCAAAGGAAATCCCAGGAACATCAAAGACTGGCCTGACCTGGTTCGCCCCGGCGTTTCCGTCATAACGCCGAATCCGAAGACATCGGGAAACGGAAAACTCAGCGTTCTGGCCGCCTGGGGATCGGTAATCTACCGCGGGGGGACGGAAACGCAGGCTCTGCAATACCTCAAAGAGCTCTATGAGCACGTACCCGTTCTCGACACCGGCGCTCGCGACGCGACCAATACCTTCACTCAAGAAAAGCTCGGGGATGTCCATCTAACGTGGGAAAACGAGGCTCTTCTCGAAGTGGAGGAATACCGGGGCGATCTGGAGGTTGTGTATCCTCCGATGAGCATTCGCGCCGAACCAAGCGTTGCCTGGGTGGATGCGAATGTCGCGCGCCGAAAGACCGAAGCCTATGCCAAGGCATACCTCGAATTCCTCTACACTGACCAGGCACAGGAAGCCATCGCCCAGCACGGCTATCGCCCCATCAAGCCCGAAGTACTGAAGAAACACGCGAATCGGTTTCCGCAGATTGATCTCTTCCCTGTCACCATACTTGCCAAAGATTGGGACGATGCTCAGCAGAAGTTCTTTGCTGAGGCCGGCATTTTTGACGCAATTCATCCAGTGCAGGCAAAACTGGGGCAGGCAAAACAATGAAGCTCGACTACTCTTGGGGAAATACACGCCATGATTTGCTCGCGGGCGTGACCGTTGCCGCCATCTCCTTGCCCCAGGCGATGGCTTATGCTCTCATCGCCGGCGTCGACCCGCGCTTTGGTCTGTACTCCGCCATCGTGGTTACGTTGGTGGCCTCGATCTTTGGTTCATCGTCCCATTTGATCAACGGCCCAACCAACGCAATCTCACTCGTCGTTTTCAGCGCGCTCGCTTTCTTTGATCCCGATGCCCGCTTCGATGCCTACCAGGCCATGTTCCTGTTGGGAATCATGATTGGAAGCATCCAGATTCTGATCGCCGTTTTCAAACTCGGCGATTTGACCCGTTATATCTCTGAATCAATCGTCATTGGTTTCATGGCCGGAGCGGGCACTCTGGTGGGCCTAACGCAACTCGGAAATCTGACCGGCATTCGCGACCGAGGTACTGGACAGCAGCATGTGCTTTACCGGCTGTGGCTCACACTTAGCGGGGGCCACGTGAATCCCCGCGCCCTCGGCATCGGATTGGGAACGATTGTCCTGGTTGTCCTGCTCAGAAAGTTGGCGCGCAAATATCGTCTGCCGCAGCTCGACATGCTCCTGGCCCTGATCGTTGCAGCCGTAGTAGCTGCCGCCTTCGGTTGGTCGAAGCCTGCACTCGACGGCAAGACGATCATATCGGTGGTCGGCAGCGTTCCCCGCAGTCTGCCGTTACCTCATATTCCTGAAATCAAGTTCTGGTGGGTGAAGGAATTGTCGGGAAGCGCGCTGGCTATCGCTTTCCTCGGACTTCTGGAAGCATTGGCGATTGCCAAGTCGATTGCCAACACTACACGTCAATCGCTCGATTACAACCGGCAGTGCCTTGCTGAGGGTCTGGCCAATCTTACCGGTGGATTCTTTCAGTGCTTGCCGGGCTCCGGCTCCCTGACCCGCTCGGCAATCAACTTTCAGGCGGGGGCAGTGAGCCGCGTTTCCGGTATCTTCGCAGCGGGAACGGTCGCCTTGGTAGTGGTCGCGCTCGCGCCCTTCGCCCGTTACATTCCCAAAGCCGCTCTGGCCGCGCTCCTGCTGGTCACGGCTGCAAGACTAGTCGATTGGAAGAGGCTCAGCTATGCCATGCGGGCCTCCCGCTACGACGCAGGCTTAGTCTTGGTTACCGCTCTTTCAGCCGTCTTTATCAGCGTCGAGTTTTCCATTCTGATCGGCGTGGCTTTGTCGATTCTCTTGTTCGTTCCCCGCGCCGCCCTTCTGCGCTGGTCCGAACTCGTGGTTAGCAGCGAGCGCGTCGTTCGCGAGCGCTTGCCAGACGACCCGCCTTGCACGGCAATGCTGCTTTTCGATTTGGAAGGTGAACTGTTCTTTGGCGCCGCACCGGAACTGGATCGCTGTTTCGATCAGCTGAAGCAACGGACACGGGACGAAAACATTCGTTTCGTCGTCTTGCGCCTCAAGCGCACACGAAATCCCGACATGGTTTCACTGGAGCGATTCGACCATTTCCTCCACGACATGCAGGCCCGCGGCGTGACGGTGTTGCTCTGTGGTGTTCGTCCGGAGTTTGCCAAGGCGATGGCGAATCTGCGCTTCCAGGAATGGCTTCCTGCTGACCGTATCTTCCCGGAAGAAGACGAGAAATTTTCCGCGACGCTCAAGGCAGTCCGCCATGCTTATGATCTATTGGGCCAGAACTCCTGCGATCATTGCGGGCGAGGTGAGTTGGTCAGCGCGGATCGGGAAGGGCTCTATTACCTGGTTTAGTGCGTGACCTTGCTGACTGTCGGGTAGTGCCTCAGTTTCAAAGTGACGCACTACCGAGTGTCGAGGTTTAGGCGAATTTAGAAGTGCCCGCGGTAAGATAGCAATCTTAAAGATCACAGGTGACCTCAATGCTGTGGAAGACCGATCCGACTTTCTATCCCTCTCCGAAACTTGCCATGCAGGCGCCCGCTGAGAAGTTGGCCTATGTGGCCGCTTTGAACGCCAACGGCAATCATCAGCCTGACGCTCTGGTCGTCGTGGATGTGGACCGCGAGTCGGACAAATATGGTCAGATCGTGGGCCGGGTCGATATGCCGAACGTGGGAGATGAACTTCATCACTTTGGCTGGAACGCCTGCAGTTCAGCCTTGTGCCCCTATGCTCCCCACCCGCATGTGGAACGGCGGTATCTGATTGTTCCCGGGTTGCGCTCGTCACGCATCCATGTGATCGACACCAAGGACAATCCGAAGCAGCCGAAGATTGTGAAAGTGATTGAGCCGAAGGACGTCGCGGAGAGGACCGGCTACAGCCGCCCTCACACCATCCACTGCGGACCCGATGGCATCTACTTGAGCGCCCTTGGCTCGCCCAGCGGCGATGGTCCCGGCGGAATCTTCGCGCTGGATCACTACAATTTCGAGCCTCTCGGTCGATGGGAGGTTGATCGCGGTCCTCAATACTTCGGTTACGATTTTGCGTGGCATTTGGGCCATGACATCGCTGTCACCAGCGAGTGGGGCACGCCGAACATGGTCGAAGACGGGGTAAATCCCGAGCTGCTGCTCGGCGGAAAGTACGGGCATAGTCTGCACATCTGGGACCTCCGAAAGCGACGCCATCTTCAGGCTTTGGATTTGGGAGCGGAACAGCAGATGGTGCTTGAGCTACGCGCGGCGCACGATCCGACGAAGGCTTATGGTTTTGTCGGGGTCGTGACATCGCTGAAGGATCTCTCCAGTTCCATCTGGTTGTGGCATCGCCCTAACGGAGGGTCGAATGGAAAATTTGAAGTGAAGAAAGTCATTGAGATTCCGGCCGAGCCAGCGGAACCGAGCCAGCTGCCTCCGCTGTTGCAGGGTTTCAAAGCTGTGCCACCTCTGCTTACAGACATCAACCTCTCTGTCGATGATCGCTTCCTCTACGCTTCCTGCTGGGGCACAGGAGAGATGCGCCAGTACGATGTCTCCGATCCGTTTAATCCCAAGCTGATCGGTTCCGTGCACGTCGGCGGGATCGTACGTCGCGCTTCTCATCCTGCCAAGCCGGGCGAGCCGTTGAACGGGGGCCCACAGATGGTGGAAATCAGCCGCGACGGACGCCGCGTCTATTTCACCAATTCGCTGTACGCAGCCTGGGACAAACAGTTTTATCCCGACGGCATTCGGGGCTGGATGGTTAAGCTCGATGTCGCACAGGATGGCGCCATTCAGCTTGATCCCAAGCTGTTTGTCGATTTCGGCGATCTGCGTGGGCATCAAGTCAAACTACAGGGTGGCGACGCTTCCTCGGACTTTTACTGCTACCCATGAATCACAACTGGCCCTGGGTTGCCTTGGCGGTTCTCGGCGCCTACCACGGTCTGAATCCCGCGATGGGCTGGCTGTTCGCCCTGGCGCTCGGACTACAGGAAAAGCGCCGCTCCGCGGTCGTCGGAGCTCTGATCCCGATTGCTCTCGGACACGCAGTCGCCATCACGCTGGCGATCCTCGTCCTGCGCTTCGTCCAGCATTTCCTCCCCATGAGTATTCTGAAATGGGGCGTTGCTTCAATTCTCTTTGCCCTTGGTCTGTATCGACTGTTTCGCGCGAGCCATCCGCGGGGAGCCGGCATGCGAGTTGGAGGGAAAGATCTGTTCGTCTGGTCTTTCCTCATGGCATCTGCTCACGGCGCCGGCTTGATGCTGCTGCCCGTTCTGATGGCGCAACCAATGCCTGGGATGACGCACACGATGGGGGGAATGACTGTGGCGCCTTCGTCGTTAAGCCCATCCGCGGTTGGATTGGCCGTCCTGATACACACTGCAAGCATGTTGGCCGTGGCTGGAATCCTTGCCTTCTTATTCTTTGAGACCTATGAAAAAGTAGGGCTGCGGCTGCTGCAGAACGCATGGCTCAATTTTGACCTTCTCTGGGCTATCGCCTTGCTGGTTGCCGGATTCGCTGTCTTGTTCTTTTGATTGAGCCGCAGCATCGGGGTCTCTCCAGGAGTGATCCGTTCAGCGTGCGCAATTCAACTCTGTTTGTAAGCAAGCGTAGTTTTCTGAATCGGATACCCTCTGGTCCGCTCACCGACCCTGATCCCAAGAACAACATTCAATTCGAAAACTCAATCAACGGTCAATTCACGAGTGCAATCGTGACGAGCACTTATGATAGGCGCGTGTCCGGGGCCAAACTCTTCACTCTAGTCACAGTGTTCTTCCTCACGAGCGTGGTCAGCGTCGTGACCGGGAGTACATCTCTCATCACCGTCCCTGTGATGATCGCTCTGGGAATTGAAGCCCACGTTGCCGTTGCAACCAACATGCTGGCTTTGACCTTCATGAGCGTGGGCGGCTCCTTGCCGTTCATGGGGAAAGGCGTACTAAGCCGGAGCCGTTTGCTGCCCTCGATCATTCTCACGATCATTGGGTCTGGTTTGGGTGCATTGCTATTGCTCACTGTGCCGCTCAAGGCTTTGCAAATCACTATCGCCGTGGCCATGATTGGCGTGGCTGTATTCTCCCTCCTGAATAAGAACTTGGGACAGGCCAGTCATGATGTCCCGGCGTCACAGTTTGGATTAGTTGCCGGCTATGCCGCTACTTTCCTTCTGGCAATCTACGGCGGCTTTTTCAGCGGTGGTTACATCACTATGCTCACTGCCGCTTTTGTTCTGTTTTTCGGCATGACCTTTCTGCGAGCCGTTGCTACCACCAAGGTGATCAACGTGTTTTCTTCGGGCGTTGCGACAGTAATATTCGTTTGGCGCGGTATCGTGGATCTGAAGCTGGGCATAATTCTCGGCGTTTCCATGTTTCTGGGTGCGCTGCTGGGAGCCCGCATCGCACTGTTCTTGAGCACGGTCTGGCTGCGGCGAATTTTCATTGCGGCGGTGCTCGGCCTTGCTATCAAATTGCTCTTGCCCGTGCACTAGAGACAATTCCGATTTGTGCCGACATGTGCGGGCACCCGTTACATCGACCCAATCTCGGTTGTGTCCCCCGTGTGGTGGTCTTCGATCTGAAACCTAAGAAACTCATGAATCCCTTTTAGCGCGTCGGGGTTCGTGGTCTTGATACGCACTCTGCCACCTGCCGGCAACTCTTCGAATTTGTAAGAAATCTCCGCGTGTTTGTCTTTCATAACCGGAATGCCGGGCGGCACCCGGTTGTGGACGAACATGGGAATGGAGAATTCACCGTTGGAGAACATTGCGACAATGTGCGTCAGATGAGAGCGAATCGCCTGCATGTTTTCGGAATCTTTGCTGTCATTGACAGTCACTTCGATCGCCCCACCGTCCGAGTACAGGCGGAAATGATGAGTGGTTTTGTCATGCGGGAAGTCCATTGCCTCATCACCGTGTTTTTCCACATCCGCCTGATGTTGCGAAGCCGCTTTCATGTGCTCCTTGTGCATGGGGCAAGACTGCATATCTTGAGCCGTTAATTGAAGCGCGCCGAACAAAAGGATTGTGATCAGTACTTTCATGATCTGTTTCTCCTCCGAAACTGGTTTGCGGTGAGACCAGCGTTCTTCACCGCTTCACCGAGGGAGTACAGCAAGTGCGATTGCTGCCCCGGACCCGCACGCTGAGTGCGTTCTTCCCAATCCGCCAAGACTTTTTGCAAATATCGTTTTGTGCGCTTTAGCGCCTCAATGTCGGCTTCGATAGCTTTGAGCTTTCCCTGGGCAAGCTCGTACACACGGTGACAGGGAACCCCTCCGGCGTCACGAGCCTTTAGGACTTCCGCCAGCTCCGCCAAAGTGAAGCCGATTCGAAGCGCCCTCTGCACCACAAGGACTCTCTCCACCGAGTTCGCGGGATAGACGCGGTAGCCAGACACAGTCCGCGATGCTCGTGGGAGAACACCGATCTTTTCATAGTGTCGAATCGTGTCTGGACTCACTTCTGCCGCTTTGGCCAGAGTCCCCGAACTCAGACCTTTGCTTTGCACCATGAGAAGTATCAACCCTCGAACGCATTCCAGAGTCAAGCTGTTTTTCCTGGAACGAAGGCTCGCCAAACCGCTCTATCGGTGTCATGAGCCGAAGCGAGGTAATTGCCTCCTTGAGCTTTAGGGCTGTGATCACCGTCACAGCAGTCGTCGTCAAGGGCGGGCTAACATCATAGCTGGAAGTATTATCTTTGTTCCTGGTAGTCGGCGGAAGCAGTACACTCATGAGGATGACTAGGATCCGAGCATTCGCACTGCTGACGATTGCCCTGCTGTGGGCGGTCACGCCAGCCGTGGCTTGTGTCCTTCCAGGTGCGACGATGACTCCCGCGGAACGGGAGTGTTGCCACCACATGGCGGAGCAATGTGGAAGTTCCATGATGCCGGCCAGTCATTCCTGCTGTAAGGCCCAGGGACCAACGAACACCGTTCTTCCCCAAGCGCAGGCTGCCGGGCCGATTCGCCCTCTCACAATTGCTGTGACACCGCCGGTCGCTTCGTTAGCAACATTGCCCGCAGTGACAGTGCGCTGCCATCTTTCGTTTCTTCATGCGCCACCCCCAGAACCTTCTCCCGGCTGTAATTCCGTTCTGAGAATCTAGAAACCTTTCATTGCACAGATGAGCCCGTGCTCTGCCTTGTTGCGCGTTGGTGCTTCTGATGCTGACACGCCTCCTATCCCTCTATTTGTGAATTGTTTACGGAGGAGTAATGAAAGCTCTACGTGTAGGTGTTCGTCTGCTGATCATCTTCAGCGGTGTGCTTGGCTTTGCCGGTGAGCCGGCCGCCGATGTCGATCCTTGGTCTGGTGTTACTGGTCTGCTGGCACAGGAGCATCAGCACTCTCGGCCGTCCACGCCACCGCTGAGCCTTACCGAACTCGAAGCAGCGGCTTTGGCCAACAATCCCGAAATCCGAGTGGCTATGCGTCGCGTCGCCATCGCCGAGACACGGGTGCGCAGTGCCGGGTCTTTGAGCGACCCCGAGTTCATGTATCGCGGCTGGGGGACGCCACTCGCCAAGCCCTGGGACCTGAACCAGACGCAGCACATGTTCATGTTCAACCAGTCGCTCCCTGGTCCAGGCAAGCGCGCACTGCGCACACAAGTTGCTGCGGAGGGAGTGGAACAGGTCAAGGCGGAACTGGAGGCTAAGAAGCGCGATGTGACGGCCGAAGTCCGAAAGACGTTCTACGACCTGCTTCGCAATCAGGACGAACTCCTGCTGCATGACGAGCAGGCGGCGCTGGCTCGCCAGTCCTCGGAGTCGGCACGCATCAAGTATGTTGTCGGACGTGTTCCGCAGCAGGACGTGCTGAAGGCACAGATCGCTCTTACCAAACTGGTCGAGCACCTCGTGATGCTCGAACAGGACGGCGGTCTCGCGCGAGCCAGGCTGAATACTCTACTGGGCCGGGACCCCGGATCTCCACTCGAAGTTCAGGGCCAATACTCTCCGCCACAGAAGATTCCAGCACTCTTGGATCTGGAAAAAGACGCTCTGGAGAATCGACCCGAACTGGCGATGTCGTCCTCCGGTGTGCGGCAGGGCGAGGCCCGAACCAAGCTCGCGGAAAAGGCATACACGCCCGATTACAACCTCAGCGCGGGTTACATGCTCATGCCGGACGGCGCCCGCTATCGCAACACGTACATGGCGGAGCTCGCAGTCACACTACCCTGGCTGAACCGCGGGCGTCACGACGCAGAGATCGCGGAGGCGCAGGCTGACCTCTCGGCCGACAGAGCCGAGTATGACAACCAGCGTTCACTCGTGTTCGAAGAAATCCAGGAAGCTCTGATTCGCGCGCAATCTGCCAAGCGCCTCGTTGATCTTTATAGCCAGACGCTTCGTCCGCAAGCACAGGCGACGTTGAAGTCAACCGTCGCTGCCTATGAGGCCGATCGTACCGACTTCCTCAATCTGCTCGACAGTCAGAACACAACTCTCGAAGTTGAGCTCGACTACTACCGCGCCGCGTCTGAACTGGAATCGCGGATTGCGGATCTCGAACGCGCGGTGGGAACTCCCTTGACGCGGGACGGCCCGGAATCGAAAACAACCGTCCCTCAGGCTTCCCTGCTTCAGATCACTCCGGAGGTGCGCTAATGACGCAGCATGAAAAGAAATTCCTTGTAACAGGACTCACTCTCGGGCTGGCGTTGGCCTTTGTCGCCTACGCGGCAATGCGCCTTTGGCATCCCGACCGTAGCGCCGCCCAATCTCAGGAAGCGCCGACTCTCAAGTACGCGGTAGCGCCTGAACAAGCCACTTCTCAGCGCGCAGAACAAGAACAAGTGCAAACGACCGCTCCTGTCTCCAGCATTCAACTCGACCAGAAGGAACAGGCGAACATTGGTGTCGAAACGGTCGAAGTCAGCCGCCGCAACCTTCAACGAGCTTTGATGGCCGTCGCCAAGGTGGACGAGCCGGAAACACAATTGGCTTCGATCAGTGCGCGCATTGGTGGCCGCATCGACAAGCTTTACCTTGATTTCACGGGCCAGCAAGTGCGCCGTGGTCAGATCATCGCATCCCTTTACAGTCCAGAAGTCTTTTCGACCGCCGAGGAATACAGACTTGCCCTTGAGAACCGAAAGCGTCTTGGTGTCGGAGCCGAACCCTTAGCCGTCTCGGGTGCCGATGATCTCGTGAACGCCAGCCGCCGCCGGCTGGAACTCTGGGGACTCACCCCACAGCAGCTTGATGAGATCGCAACGTCGGCGAAGCCACAAATCGACCTTCCCATTTACTCGACCGTCAGCGGCATTGTGACGGAGCGCAAAGTTACGCAAGGGCAATATGTAAACGCCGGAGAAGTCCTCTTCACCGTCACCGACCTGAGCACGATTTGGGTGAAGGCAGACGTGTACCAGCCCGACCTGCCTTCCGTCCGCACCGGCCAGTCCGTTGAGATCACCTCCGACTCACTGCCGGGCACCACGCTACACGGTCGGGTCGGATTTCTCGATACTTCCATTAACCCTCAGACCCGCACGGCCTCAGCTCGCATCGAGGTTCCGAACCCCACCATGCGATTACGCCCCGGCATGTTCGTGCAAGTTAAATTTGCCGCACCCGCAGGACACGACGTTCTAGCCATACCGCGCTCTGCCGTTCTCGATACGGGTATGCGCAAGTTCGTCTACGTGGCCAAGGGCAATGGTGAATTCGAAGGACGGCAAGTGCAACTCGGTCCAGCAGGCACGGATTATTACCCAGTGCTCACGGGCCTTAAAGAAGGCGAACGCATCGTCAGCCAAGGCAGCTTCCTGATCGACTCCCAGACTCGAATCACGGGTGGTATGACCGGGATGTTTGGCGGATCGAAAGAATTCGATCATGGTCAGGCCGACCAAGGTCAGGCACAAGCACCCGCCGTTCCTCAGATTAAGTTCACCTTCCGTTCTAATCCGCAAACACCTCGCGGCAATTCTGATGCGACGTTGCACGTGACCGTGCTCGACTCTTCAGGGAAGCCGGTGACTGACGCGCAGGTAAAAGTCACACTCATCATGCCGGCGATGCCAGCGATGGGCATGGGCGAAATGCGGGCCTCAGCCGATCTCGTATGGAAGGGCTCCGATTACGTCGGCACGATCAAGGTCCCGACAGCAGGCTCTTGGAATGTCGAAGTGAATGCCAGCCGCAACGGGCAACTTCTAGGTAGCTACCACGCCCGGCTGAATGCGCAGTGAAGAGGAGAAACCATGATTAACCGGCTCATTGAATTTTCGCTGAAGAACCGAGGCCTCATTTTGCTGGCTTACGCACTGCTGGCTGTCTGGGGTTACTGGGCGCTGCTTTGGACGCCGATTGACGCTATCCCTGATCTCAGCGAGAACCAGGTGATCGTTTACACCGACTGGGCGGGCCGTAGCCCACAGGAAGTCGAAGACCAGATCACCTATCCTCTGACCGTCAACCTGCAAGGGCTGGCGGGAGTACGGGACGTGCGCTCCTCCTCGGCATTGGGCTTCTCGATGATCAACATCATCTTCCAGGACAACATTGATCCCTATTTTGCCCGCACGCGAGTCTTGGAACGGCTGAACCTGGCATCGGGTTTCCTGCCCGAGGGCGTCGTACCTGTTTTGGGTCCGGATGCAACCGGCGTGGGCCAGGTCTTCTGGTACACAGTGGAAGGACCTTACGACGGCGGAACCCTTCATTCGCTGCAAGATTGGTTCATCAAATACCAATTGAATTCGGTGTCCGGCGTGGCCGAAGTGGCGAGCATCGGCGGTTGGGTACGGCAATATCAGATCGACGTTGATCCCATCAAACTGCGCGCCTACAACATTCCCTTGCGCACGGTCATCGAAGGCGTCCAGCGCAGTAATACCAACGTCGGCGCGAAGGTCATTGAAGCCAGCGACCAGGAGATGGCAGTCCGGGGCATTGGCTTGATTCGCTCGACGGCGGACCTTGAGAATATCGTCCTCACCGCCACGGCAGGCACCCCCGTCTACATCCGCAATGTCGCGAATGTTCATTTGGGGCCGGAATTCCGTCGCGGCGTTCTCGACAAGGACGGCAAGGATGTCGTGGGCGGCGTCGTGGTCATCCGCAACGGAGCCAACGCCCAGGAGGTCATCAGCGGTGTCAAAGCGAAACTCGCAGCATTAGAACCAGGTCTACCCAAAGGCGTCCGCATCGTTCCTTTCTACGACCGCAGCACTTTGATCCTTCACGCGGTGAATACATTGAAGTCGGCGCTGCTCGAAGAGATTCTTCTGGTCACGCTCGCGCACGTAATCTTCCTGTGGCACTTCCGCAGCATCCTCATCGTCACGTTGCCACTGCCGCTGGCGGTCGCGGGATCGTTCCTATTTATGCACTATGCGGACATCTCCTCGAACATCATGTCACTCGGCGGAATCGCGATCGCTATTGGGGTGCTGGTCGATGCCGGGATTGTGATGACGGAGAACGTGCTACGGCACGCAGAGCAGTACTACGAAGAACATGGCGAGTACCAGTCGGCGATTGGCCAGATCACGCTGGAAGCAGCCAAGCTCGTAGGCCGCCCGATTTTCTTCGCGATGACCATCATCATTCTGGCTTTCGTCCCAGTGTTTGCACTTACCGACATGGAAGGCAAAATGTTTCACCCACTGGCCTTCACGAAGACTTTCGCCATGGTGTGCTCAACATTCATCGCGGTGACTTTGGTGCCGGTGCTTTGCACCTTCCTGATCCGTGGAAAATTGCACCCCGAGGACGCAAATCCCGTGATGCACGGTCTGCGAATGATTTACAAACCGGTACTGCGCTGGGCCTTGAAGCACAGGATCATGACGCTGAGCGCGGCACTTCTAGTCTTTGCCTCGGCGCTCTGGCTCGCAACTACGATCGGCTCCGAGTTTATGCCTCCGCTGGACGAAGAAACTGCCCTGTTCATGCCCATTACCGACCCCAGCATTTCGCTCACCAAGGCAACCGAGATTCTTCGCTGGCAGGACAAGATCATTGCTCAGGACCCACTCGTGGATAGCGTTGTCGGCAAGATCGGCCGCGCAGAAAGCGCCATCGACCCGGCCCCGGTGAACATGACTGAGACGGTCATCAATTTCAAGCCTAAGAACGAATGGCCCGCTGGCACGACCAAAGAAACGATCCTGCAAAGGCTGGACGAGAAGCTGCGTCTGCCCGGCGTAACCAACATCTGGACTCAACCGATCCGAAATCGCATCGATATGCTTGCAACCGGCATCCGTACGCAGGTGGGAGTAAAGGTCTTCGGGAACGACCTTACAACCATCGAGCAGAAGGAAACGGAAATCGAACGGGCTCTGCGCCCGGTTCCTGGTGTGGCTGACCTCTATTCCGAGCGCATCACCGGCGCGCCGTACCTCGAAATCAAAGTGAACCGCGAAGCCGCCGCCCGCTTCGGCATCAACGTGGGCGACGTGCAGGACGTGATCGAGACCGCAATTGGTGGCAAGAATCTCACGACCGCCATTGACGGCCGTCAACGTCTGCCCGTGCGCGTGCGCTACGCCGCTGATTTCCGCCAAGATCCCGAGGAACTGCGCAATAACGTGCTGGTCACAGCTGGCAATGGCGCCCAGATTCCTCTGGGACAAGTAGCCGACCTCGGAGTGGTGATGGGACCCTCCATGATCAGCAGCGAGAACGGACTCCTTCGCGGGAGTGTATTGATGAACGTGCGGGGACGCGATGTCGGCCGGTTCGTGAACGAGGCGCAGCGCGCCGTCGCCCGTGTAGTGAAAATGCCGCCCGGCTATTACATCGAGTGGAGCGGGCAGTACGAAAATCAGATCAGTGCGAAAAAGCGACTCGAACTCGTCATCCCTGTCGTGTTCGTGATCATCTTCCTTCTGCTGTACAAGACTTACAACTCCTTCAAAGAAGCCTCGCATGTGATCCTCGCCGTACCCTTCGCGTTGAGCGGCGGAGTATTCCTCCTGAAGTTACTGGGATACAACTTCTCGGTTGCCGTTTGGGTCGGCTTCATCGCCCTCTTCGGCACCGCTGTGCAGACCGGCGTTGTGATGGTGATCTATTTGGAAGAGGCCGTGGAACGAAAGCGAGTCGCGATGGACGGACTCACTGTAGAAGGTCTGCGTGAAGCGGTGATGGAAGGCGCCCTCTTACGGTTGCGTCCAAAAATCATGACCGTGTCCACGGTTGTGGCAGGCCTCTTACCGATCATGTGGTCTACGCGTACCGGGGCCGAGGTAATGAAACCGCTCGCAACCCCAGTACTCGGAGGCATGGTCAGTTCTCTACTGCATGTGTTGATCGTGACTCCCGTCATCTTCACCTGGCTGCGAGAAAGAGAACTATCACGAAGGGAGATTCCACCAGAGGCATAATAAAGAACCACACAACATTGGGCGTAACGACCAACGGTTCAAGCTCGACTGGATCTTCGTCAAGCCGTTCATCGACGACCCAGGGCGAACGGAACGGAGCTACCGATTCGCTCCACGTTTCCCGATTACGATGCGCGAACTGAACGACTCCGTTGAAGACCGCATCTCAGACCATCCTCCGATGACCGTAGACTTGCCGCTGACAGAAGCGACGAGGCTCGCCCAGTGGCGATGGTCCCGGCGGAATTTTTGCCCTGGATCACTACAATTTCGAGCCGCTCGGTCGCTGGGAAGTTGATCGAGGTCCGCAATATTTCGGCTACGACTTTGCGTGGCATTTGGGCCATGACATCGCTGTCACCAGCGAGTGGGGCACGCCGAACATGGTGGAGGACGGCGTGAATCCTGAGTTACTGCTGGGCGGCAAGTACGGGCATAGCCTGCACATCTGGGACCTCCGCAAGCGACGCCATCTTCAGGCTTTGGACTTGGGAGCGGAACAGCAGATGGTGCTTGAGCTACGCGCAGCACACGATCCGACGAAGGCCTATGGCTTTGTCGGTGTCGTGACATCGCTGAAGGATCTCTCCAGTTCCATCTGGTTGTGGCATCGCCCCAACGGAGGATCGAATGGAAAATTTGAAGTGAAGAAGGTCATTGAGATTCCGGCCGAGCCAGCCGATCCGAGCCAACTCCCTCCGTTACTCCAAGGCTTCAAAGCTGTGCCGCCTCTGCTTACCGACATCAACCTCTCTGTCGATGATCGCTTCCTCTACGTTTCCTGCTGGGGCACAGGAGAGATGCGCCAGTACGATGTCTCCGATCCGTTTAATCCCAAGCTGATCGGTTCCGTGCACGTAGGCGGGATCGTACGTCGCGCCTCCCATCCTGCCAAGCCGGGGGAGCCATTGAACGGCGGGCCGCAGATGGTGGAAATCAGCCGCGACGGACGACGCGTCTATTTCACCAATTCGCTGTACGCAGCCTGGGACAAACAGTTTTATCCCGACGGCATTCGGGGCTGGATGGTCAAACTCGACGTTGCTCCGGATGGCGGCATTCAGCTTGATCCCAAGCTGTTTGTCGATTTCGGCGACCTGCGTGGCCATCAAGTCAAACTGCAGGGCGGCGACGCTTCGTCGGACTTCTACTGCTACCCATGAATCACAACTGGCCCTGGCTTGCCTTGGCGGTTCTCGGCGCCTACCACGGTCTGAATCCCGCGATGGGCTGGCTGTTCGCGCTGGCTCTTGGATTACAGGAAAAGCGCCGCTCCGCGGTTGTCGGAGCTCTCCTCCCGATTGCACTCGGACACGCAGCAGCGATCGCAGTGGCGATTCTGCTGTTGCGCTCTTTCCAGCATTTCGTCCCCGTGAATACTCTGAAATGGGGAGTTGCCTCAATTCTTTTTGTTCTCGGTGTCTATCGCCTCTTCCGCGCTCGTCATCCCCGGGGTCCCGGCATGCGCGCCGGAGGAAAAAGACCTGTTCGTCTGGTCTTTCCTCATGGCATCCGCCCACGGCGCCGGCTTGATGCTGCTGCCCGTTCTCATGGCGCAACCAATGCCTGGGATGACGCACACGATGGGGGGAATGACTGTGGCGCCTTCGTCGTTAAGCCCATCCGCGGTTGGATTGGCCGTCCTGATACACACTGCAAGCATGTTGGCCGTGGCTGGAATCCTTGCCTTCCTATTCTTTGAGACCTATGAAAAAGTAGGGCTGCGGCTGCTGCAGAACGCATGGCTCAATTTTGACCTTCTCGGGGCCTGTGCGCTGGTGATCGCTGCAGTTGCCGTGCTATTGCTTTGATTACTCTTCGGGAACGCTGCGTATACCTATGGGCAATTGTCAGGACCGTTAATCATGCGAGGTCGGACTGGTCAAGGCTCAAGGGCCAACGGAGTGCCCAAACCGGTAGGTAATCGTTACACTTGCATAAGAGGGTATGCGCACGCCTACCACTTCCTGGATGTCGGAGGGATAAAAGTTCTCCGTTGTCTGCCCGGTATAACCGCTCGCGATAAGGAAATTGACGCCGGCATCCACGCGCCCATCGAGGAAAGACCGAACCAATGCACCGCGAAACTCCTTCACCGGGGTGCCGCTGCACTCGACGCTCACATTCACAAGATTGCAGCCTGTACCTAAAGGTTTCGTGCCCACGTATTCGAATTCGCCTCGGGCCTGGAGGCGAAAGGGTAGTTTCTGAGTTGTTCCCAACAGATCGAAGATGGTCCGCGGCGCTTCTGGTGTGGGTTGTCCCGTGTCGAGGTCTCGGGCATCCGCCTTGGAAAACGTGGCCAACAGCGATCCCGATCGGAATCTTTGACACACCGCAAGTGTCATGAATCGAAGTCGGCTGGGTCCTTCGTTAAACTGCAGACCAGTATCGGGGTCGATCTTGGCCAGCTCTGCGCTGCTGGTGACGTGGCCCACAGTAAGTCGCACATCCGTTTTGTGGACCGTCTTGCTCGCGACGAGTTGATAAGAATGCGACGTGGCGACGGGAGTGCCTGCACCGGTTCCGGTGCCGATCCGTGGATCCTCCGTGAAGAAGGCCTCGCCAAAGCTGAGCGAGAGGAGTGGAACGTATGACGAGTCTTTAGGAAGGAACGAGAGCGTAGCCTTGGGTGAGTTCACCCCCACCCATTTCCGAAACGAGTTCTGCGGGTGCAGAAGATCGTCGTTCACGAAATCAATCTCATCGCGGCGCCAGCCGAGGTAATAGCGAAAGTAGTGGTCCAGAGCGCCTTCGGCGGCAACGTACGGGGTCACGGATCCGATCGTGACATTGTTTCCATCCACAGGAGTGACAGGGCCGTAGTAGGCGGGAGCGCTGGGATTGAAGAATCCGTAGCGGTCCAGATCGTCGCGGCGGGGAGCTTCGCGCTCGTAGTCAAGGCCCCCGAGCAAGGAAAGATACGCGGCCAGCGTGTTCATGTAGGTCGCGTTGCCGCCAGCAGCGGTGCGAAACTCGCTCTGGCGGATGAGGCCCTGTCCAAAATCCGAAAGCAAGGAAAGGTTGTAGGTGCGAAAGAAGCCGGAGAGTTGCAGTTGTTGACTGCCACTGAGTTGCCACGCGTCGTTCACGGCTACGAGCGTTGTATGAGTTTGGTCTTTCTGCCTCGGATCGATCGTGTCTCCAAAGTTGGTAAAATTAGCATCGGCGGAATTCAAAGCGAAGATCGGGACGAGTCCCGGAACATACGATGTGCCGTAATACCCAACGCCAAAAAGCGTGAGCCGGTGTTGGCCGACGTGGAAGACTCGCTCTCCGTTGAGCTTGTACTGTTGGCGGTGTTCCAGACGGTCTAGGAATCCGTTGCCATAGGAACCTGAGAACGCCAACCACGATTCGGTGCTCGGGCTGAATCCAGCCACGACATCAATGTCCCGATAGTCACCGGTCAGAGTGATGAAAGGATCAAGGCGGGACCGAAGGCCGTAGGTTGCCGCAAGGTTAACAGAGTGATTCCCTTCTCGAACGTTGAAAGCCCCTCCATCGACCTGAACGCTTTCCAGAACCTCCGGAATGAATATGTTCGGGTCGGAATAGCCATTGCCGTGGGCATTGGCGGACAAATTGTTGGGCACCAGGTAACTACCAACGGCGATGTACTGTGCAATCGGCTCGCCATGATCTCCCGCCACGCCGGGCGCAAAATACTGCGGCGCTTTGATGCCGCTCGAAGCAGTCTCGATGGGATATCCGGGAATCGATAACGGGGCTCCTGGACGGCCCGGGTTGGCCTCCAGCAAGTCTTGACGCACGAAAACTTTTTCGCCGGGATCCGCAGATAGCACGTCTGACCCGTTTACGTCGGCGGTCACCGTGACGCGTTCGATTCGGGATGCGAGGCGCAAGCTGATTACGATCTCAGAGTTGCCGCTCGCGCGGACGCCAACTGGCTGGCTTACTAAACGAAATCCTGGAGCATCAACCTCGATGATGAGTTTGCCGGTCGCGCGAACCTTTAACAGAAACTTCCCATCCGCCGCTGACTGCGCTCGTGAGAGAACCTGTTCACGATCGATAAGCTGGACTCTCGCGTTCGGGATAGCACTTCCCTGGGGATCAACGACACGCCCCCTCAAGACGATGTCTTGCGCCGACAAGGCGCAGGGCAGAAAGAATAAGAACAAGACGGCTATTCTGAGCCCGGACACACCGTGAATATAACTGACAATGCGAATATGCTGCCCCGTCTCGGTCTTCCTTACCGTGCGGCTTGTATCTTCACACTTGGCGTATACCAGATCGGAGAGCTCCACGCTCTTTCCTGGATCACCGCCGGATAGGAATCGGGCAGTTTGGCTTTGGCTTTGAGCGCATCGTAGGTGCTCCAACGGCAGGTCGGGTTCTCCAACACGCGCGCATAGTAGAATGCGCGGTCGGAAGGCTTAAAGTCTGGATCGCTCCAAGTTGTGCTCAGTTCTGAGGACCCGTTGTCGGTCGAATAGCTGCAATCGGTCAGGCTGACTTTTGCGCCATTATCTGCGCAGCGATGAGTATTGGCATCAGGCTTCAGGCCATCTGAGCAGACAACGTCGAAGACCTGTTCGTGGGTCTCCCCTGCTTCCGCCCATCCTTTTATTATCTGGATCTTCTGCAGATTGGCGCTGTTTGGATCTTTCGTAGCCCAGATTACGAAACGCGGGGCTCTCCCATTTTCGGTTTGTGAACGCAGATCGCCACCCATAGGCACACCATTCTTATAGGCCTGTGCGACCAGATCCTTTTCACGATGAAGGTCGGCGGGATAGTTCCAGCCGCCAAAGAATCGAATGCGGATGCGAGTGCCGCTGGTAGCGAAGGTTTCGCGGCGTTTCAGGCCGTCGAAAATCGACTCGCGCGTATTCTCTTCAGCCCACACCCCGGCCAAGCCTCCCGGGTTGAACATGATGTCTCTCATCGGGACATCTTCGACCAGGCTGACATTCAGCCGTTGCTCGGGAGTGACATCCGACAGTCCACCTCCTCCATTCCAGCTTCCTTCGTCGGTTGAACCCGGAGCACTGGAATGCGTGTCTGTGCTGCCGATGAATCCGTACTTGAATGGATTTACACCGTACTTCTCTTCGATAACCAGACCGCGCTTGACGGCGTCGCGAACATAGTCCTTGGCGACCGCGCAGAATGCATCCTGGCCCGGCTTGCACGCCTTCCATAGCTGCTCGAAGTCACACTGTTCATCGGTGGTGCCCAGACCGGGCGCGCATTCGGAATTTCCTTTGATCTGGAAGATTTCGGCGAGGGGCTCTGCCTTGGCCCGACGCGCGAGCCCTTCGGTGGTGAAGGGCGTGCCGTCACTGTTCTTCGAATCGAGTGCGATGCCCCAACCAAAGTTGGTGTTGTGCGGAATGGAGATCACCTGGCAATCGCCGGTGCAGTCTTTCTCCAGCCACTGCCAGAGACGCTCCGGAGAGTTATTGAGGTCTGCGGCGCTAAAGATAGAATCGGGATATCGCCCACCCCGGAAAATCACGTTCCGATGAAGCATCCCCAGGCGCTTGAAGCCGGCTGTCCACTCGAACCCCGCGAAGGTAGTAAATTTTCCGGGCTCGTAGAATTCGTCGGCGCTCTTCTGAATCTGCTGCCACACGCTGCGGGCGCGTTGGAAGCACTTGTTCTTCTCATCGGCTACAACGCTGTTGCAGATCTCTGCACTGCGCTCGGGCGGATTTTTCCAAAGTCCGCCAGCCAAATTCAACATTGACTTCGAAGAGAGGGTCGGATGTTGCTCCGAGGATCGCAGGTCGCGGCATACATCAGTGTTGTAGGCCGAGTCTTTGGAATCATTGCAGAGCGATACTTCGCCCAGCCAGACGTCATGGTCGGTCACTGCCATGAAATCGAGTGGAGTACGCAGTTGACTCTGAATGCCGCCGGGGAGGGTAACTGCCTCACCGTGGCCGTAGCGGTAGGCGGCGCGCGGGTCGTTGCGATTGCCAAAGCTGTAGGCGTCTAGCGAGTAGCTGGTGTGAACGTGAAGATCGCCGAAGTAGGCGTTGCGCAGCGGATTCGGCGCTGGGCGCGACGCAGTTTGCAAACTCTGCTGGCCGTAGACCGCTGTCTGGCAGATCACAATGCCAAGAAGGCAGATGAAGAAGTGAATCATCAATTGGCTGAAAGCCACTGAGTCTTGACTGGACACGACGCTTATGCTTTTCAAAGCTTTTCCCTCTGAGACGAATTGTTTGTTCTCTTTGTTTCTTTTGGCCGATCTCGCCTTGCTTGCGCAGCCATTGCCTCAACGGCCTTCCGGCGTGTACCAGATCGGTGAACTCCAGGCGCGTTCCTGAATCGTGGCCGGGAACTTCGACGACAACGCTACTTTCGCCTGCAGCGCGGCCTCCGTACTCCAGCGGCAGGTTGGGTTCTCCAGCACGCGCGCGTAGTAGAATGCGCGATCCGCTTTATCGAACTCCGGATCGGTCCATATCACCGACAACTCGGCGGCGCCTTTATTTGCGGTAACACTGCAGTCGCTCAGGCTGACCGTGGCGCCGTTGTCCGGGCATTTGTGCCATCGCAGATCGGGCCGCAGACCATCCGAGCAGGCAACGGCAAAAATCTTCTCGAAAGTCTCCGTGCCCTTGGACCAGCCTTTGACAATCTGGATCTTCTGGAGGTTCGTGCTGTTGGAATCCTTCACCGCCCACACCAATAGTTTCGGTGCCTTTCCGTGGGCGCCATGAAGTTCGCCGCCCATCGGCACGCCGCCCTTGTATCCCGCTTGCACCAGATCCTGCTGTTTGTCGAGGCCCTTGGGATAATTCCACCCAGCGAAAAGGCGCACGCGAATGCGCGTTCCACTGGTGGCGAAGGTTTCGCGCCGTTTCAACGCATCGAAAATCGACTCGCGCGTATTCTCTTCCGCCCAGACGCCCGCAAGCCCACCCGGATTGAATGCGCCCCGGCTAATCGGAAAATCCTTGTTCAGCGGCGCGTCGTCTTTGACCGGAGTGGTATACCCGGGCTCATCTTTTTCCTCAGTCGCGCCTGAATTGCTCGAGTGCGTGTCCGTATCGGCGATAAACCCGTACTGAAAGGGATTCACGCCAAATTGGTCGCCCAGCACCAACCCGGTCTTCAGAGCGTTGCGTACATAGTCGCGGGGCAGAGCGCAGAACGCGTCTTCACCTTGTTTGCAAGCTTCGAAGAGTTGCTCGAACCCGCACTGTTCGTCCGTTGTGCCCAACCCTGGGGCACACTCCGAGTTGCCTTTCATCTGAAAGATCTCGATCAGCGGCTCCGTTCGAGCGCGGCGTTGCAGGATCTCCTTCGTGAACGGCGTGCCGTCGCTGTTTTTCGTATCCAGCGCGACTCCCCAACCGAAGTTCGTATTGTGCGGAATGGACAAAGCCTGGCAATCGCCGGTGCAGGTTTTCTCCAGCCACTCCCACATCCGCTCCGGTCGATTGTTCAACTCGACCGCGCTCGCAATCACATCGGGAACCGTTGTGCTGCGGAAGATTACGTTCCGATGCAGCATGCCGATGCGTTTCAGATTGGCCGTCCACTCAAAGCCGATGAAAGTTGTAAATTTGCCGGGCTCGTAGAACTCCTGGGCGATTTGCTGCAGTTCGGTCCAAACGGTCTTCGCGCGATCGTTGCAATTGCCGGCCCCCGTATCCGGACTACCGCAGATGCGCGCATCACGCTGGGCTGGGTTTTGTGCGGAAAAATGACCGAAGTCGAGTGCCGATGCTGCGTGTGGATCATGCTCGCGAATTCCCCGGCAACCTCGCTGGCGTACACGGCTTCTTTCGGATCCGTGCACAGAGCCAATTCGCCCAGCCAGATGTCATGGTCGGTGACTGCCATGAAGTCTAGAGGCACACGTAGCTGACTTTTCACGCCTCCGGTAAGAATGATCGGTTCGCCACGACCAAAACGGTAAGCGGCACGTGGATCATTGCGGTTTCCCCCGATGTAGGCATCCAGTGAATAGCTGGTGTGGACGTGGAGATCGCCGAAGTAGGCGTTGCGCAGCGGATTCGGCGCTGGAGCCGACGCAGGCTGCAAACTCTGCTGGCCGTGGACCACGGTCTGGCAGAGAACGATGCCAAGAAGGCAGCTTAAGAAGCGGATCGACACACGGCTGAAAGTAACTGAGTCTTTACCGGACACGCAGTTGACGTTTTTCAAAGCTCTTCCCCCCGGGACGAATTCTTTTTCTCTCCACTTATCTAAGACCTAAAACGAGGATGCTCACGGCTGCGATCCAACTGCCGACCACTCGAACTGCGATCTGAGTCCACTCCCATTTCAGGTTGCGTACCAAGCCGTTCCCGTACACGAGCAGAAGCAGCCCAACCACTGCGAGACCCGCTATGAATCGAAATCGAGATGCCTGTCCAACGAGTTCGGCGGCGTTCGCCCACCCCGCAGAGATGCCGAGCACGGCCCCCAGTGCAACCAGAAGCCAACTCGGCACGCGGCGCGCAAAAGCGACCAGAATGCCGAAGCCTGCGGTCAGAATGAGTTGCACAACACCGAGGGAAGACGGAGCGTCGCGTAGCGATGCCAGAAGTGCACCAACGATAAGAGCCGCGGGAAAGGCCGCGAGGAGATGGATTGCAGTCTTACGCCGCTGCTGGCCAGCCAGCAGGCTCAGGGCAACCATCGGCAGCACAGTTTCCATAGTGACGACTGGGTGCAACATACCGGCGTAGAAATCGCCCACTCCCCGCATAGGGTGAGCGAATGCGGGCAGGGGCGAAAGCGTGGCAATGCCAACAGCGGCAACGATTCTCTTCTTGAGCGTGCTCACGCGTGGGTCACCAGGGCTACGAGAAGAACAAGTCCAGTTGTGGCGATGAGACCCCCTGCAGTGCGGAGCAACCTGCTTCCGGCGGGCAACAAATCGACCAGGCCAATCAGGATTCCAGATACATGAAGAAGGCCAGTCGCTAGAACGAACCCCAGAGCATAGGTGAGCGGCGCGGCTGCCTTGGGAAGCTCGGCGCCGTGCGCATGTCCGTGGAAGATGGCGAACGCTGACACGATCAGTGCTGCGACCCACAGAGGGGGTCGCAGTTCGAGCGCGATCACAATTCCGAGAACCACCGCCGATGCGGCAACGCCGATCTCGACGCCGGGAAGCGGAACTCCGCGGATGCCAAGCAACCCGCCGAAAGACATCACGAGCGGAAAAGCTACGGGCAGAATCCAGATGGCAGGGCGCCTGAGTTGAGCACCCCAGATTCCGACGGCGACCATCGCGAGAATGTGGTCGAGTCCGGATAAAGGGTGAAGGAAGCCGGTGACCAATCCCTGCGCCTGGCCAGGAGTCGTGTGGGCGAACGCCGGCGTGGCAAGGGCCGCAATTACCGCAACGGTCGCAACCCATCGCCGGGATGCCGTGTGACGAGTTTTCAGAAAATGGTCGCGCATCTTTGTATGAGCCAGAAGGAAGCTACAGAGCCTATGGTGTAGGCCGGGACGGGTTGCGTCCAAGCCGGCCAATGGATCTCCAAGCTTCGCAAGGAATGAACAAACCCAAGAAATACGGCGACGAATGCGAGTTGGCCGCCTTCCACGCCGAGGTTGAAAAACAAAAGAGCCTGAGGAATGTCTCCCGCGGGAATACCAAGCCGGGACAGCGTTCCAGCGAAGCCGAAGCCATGCAGCAGGCCGAAGGCAAAAGCCACAATCCAGGGTTGGCGATACGTCAGCCCTTCTTTTCCCCGATGATGCTGGGCCAACTCCACGGCGAGAAAAACGATGCTCAGCGCGATGACCGCTTCAACCGGAGTGGGAGCGACATGAACCACCCCGAAAACGGCCAAGCCCAGCGTGATGGTGTGCGCGACTGTGAAGGCGGTAATTGTTTTTAGCAGTAGTCCCGTACCGCGGACAATGAGCAGCAACCCCAACACAAATAGAAGATGATCGATGCCATAAAGGATATGGCCAACGCCCAGACTGATGTAGCCCCAGGCATCGATTCTGTTCTTGCCATCTTTGTGAACGATAAAGGAGGTCTCCAGCGGCTTGAGCATATGCTGGACGCTGGTGCCGTCTGCAAATGTGATTCGCACTAGCACGTCAAGAATAGTGACGTTGAGACCCGAGATTGCGAGGGCTGCACCGGTGAGGCCCTTGGCCCCGCATTCGACGCTTCCGCGCTCAATGATCGCGCCTGCCGCCTGCTCTGCAACCAGGGGCTTCGAAATCGCGCAATTAACCGGAAACACTGGATAAATAGCCGGAGGTGGCCCCTCCGCTGTTGGTACTTTCCAAACCAGATCGAATGTTCCCGGGCTGGTCTCCTGCAGTGCCAGATAACCGGGGAGGCTAGTGTGCGCGCGAGCCTGCAAGGTGCCGAGAAACAATAGAATCAGAACCAGTCCCCAGGCGGGCAATCTGTGTTTTCGCCTGCATGGGTGAAAGAAATCAGTCAACATCTGGCACCATTGCTCCCTGAGATCCAGAGCTGACGGATGAGGGGGACTTCTCTGCCTCGGCTGCCGCGAGGGCGGCTTTGTCTACCTCGACTTGATAGCGCCGGCGTAACTGCGAATAGAAAGCCTCACTCGCAGTTTGCAGGCGGCGATTCTTGAAATCGGTCAGCACCTGGCCCCGCACTTCGGCCAGTTCTGGCACGCGAGAGGGAAGCTTCTGCAGGATGCGGACCAGATGAAATCCATAACCGGATCGCAAGGGGCCCGCCCACGCTCCAGGCTCAAGCTGAAATACTTTTCCGGCGAACTCGTCTCCAAAGAGTTCCTTGACCTGCTGCCGCGTTTGCAGCGGATACTCGTTTTGCAGCATGAAAGGATCCCCCATGCCGGAAAACTGCGTTACAGAAATCCGCCGCGAACTGAGCCCCACAAGCGCTCGACTAGCATCCCCTTCCGCAGTTGAGCCTCGCTTCGAGGTGCTGAAATAGATGTGCGAGAAAGCGACCTCCCCGGGAATTCGAAACTTTTCGCGATTCGCCTCAAAATACTCTTGAAGAGCGTTCTCGGATGGCGCGGCTGATGCGACTTCCTGAGAAAGAAACTCCATCTTCTCAACCAGTCGCCGCCGGACAATGGTGTCGTCCTTGTCCAGGCCGGAAGCCAACGCTTCCCGGTACAGGACTTCTTCCTGAACATAGTCATCGATCAAGCTTTGCATCTGTCTGGAATCAGGCGCGCGTCCCCACTGCCGTATCCACACTTCCCGGAGACGCTGAATTTCGGGCGCCGATACTTGGATTCGATTTGCGTTCTTGTTCGCATTGGCCAAGCGTTCGAAGAGCGCGGTCACTCCGAGAAGCACTGTTCCGGCTACAAGAAAATGAAAGAGCGGTTCACGGAACAATCGATGGAGCAGCGCGGATCGGCCGCGGCGCGCGACCGGGCGCCCATGAACCTTTGGCCCGGTACGCGCAACTCCAGCGGTCTCAATCGGAAGATCGAGTTGCTCAGCGGTTGAATGCACTTCACATCCTCCAAACTTCGTTCGCCTTACACTTGCTGGAGCGGTGGCAGCTTGTAAGATCCGTTGAACAGCTCCGGCTTCGGCTGATAAGTCCGCAGAATAAGTTGATACGGTCCCGCCGGAGCCGGAAGCCAGTTGGACTTACCTTGCCCGGGAGCTTGGGTTTGAAGTCGAATCTCCAACGAGCCGTCCGGGCCGTAGACGAGGCCCGCCGTACGGTCTCCAATCGAGTAACGGTTAATGGGATTCTCGACCAAAGCAAAATCCACCGCGTTGTAAAGAGTGAGGGACCAGAACGCATCGACTGGCGGAAGGCCACCGGCATCGAACTTGAGAACGTATTTATTGGCGCCGCTTAAGGGCGCCCCTTCCGGCTTCGCGCTGAAGTACAGCGCTTCCTGGGCAATGTGCGCCGCTGGTCCGTACTGATTTACAGATGCCCTGAGCAGCGGGTCCTTGATGAAATTGGTTATTTTGTAATTGACGCTCCAGCCATTTAGTCTCGTGGAATAATCCGCCTTCTTGATGCGAGCGTCCGCCGCAGGAACCGCTTCGCGTAAGGCAGAAAGAATTGACTGGTCCTTCGACTGGGAAGGATGGCCGGCGGGCTCGATTCCAACCTTGGCAAACCGGCTCACTGAGGCTAGATCATCCGCTGGGGGTGGCGCGGTTGCCAATCCTGCGGCAAGATTGTCAAAAAACTGGATGCCAAGAGTACTCAGGCGAGTTATCGGGAAAAGGCTCAGATCGGCGTCGGCTAGCTCATCGGGCGGAGTGACCCGGGGATAGGCGCTGAGCGGGGCTAGCGCATATTGCCGCTGGATGGCTTGCGCCGCCGGCAAGTCGGCGTCGCCCGAAACCAACGTGCGAGTAAACGCGAGCCCTATATTGGTGGGAGCATCGATTCGTTTGACACCAGCGGGGAGCGCGCCCTGCCAATTCGGTCCGACTATCGCGTAGGTGCCTTCCTTGGTGCCCGTGGCGCGCCGTCCGACGTAGGCATACGTATTCGCATACGCATCCAGCAACTGGATCGAGTAGTACCGATCATTCGTATCTGGGACATGAAGCAGTTGAGGTTCCTTCGTCAGGTCCAACCACGAATATCCGTACAACGTGTCGATGTTGGGACCTACGCTCTTGTCCGCGGGTCTCGACAAGTGCTGCTTTCCAACAAAACGGTTGATAGAAACGTTCTTCTGGCGAGCCAAATCAAAGTACCATTGGACCAGGACCAGTGGAAAACCCCAGATGTAAGCATCTTGCGCGATGGCTGATGCGTCCTCCGACGCATTCGCCGCAGCGTATCGAGGAAATGACATCGCTCCGATGCTGGCAGCACCAACTCCAGCCAACCAACCAAAGCGCCGGCGAGTGATTTCGAATCTATTCGACATACTGTTCTCCTTCTTTCTGAAAAAATGTCTAAGTAACGCTGTGTCTAGCCGGCTCACTACCTTGGTTTCTTGAAATCGCTCGGCAGCGGTGTGAACCAAATCGGCGAACTCCAGGCCCGCTCCTGAATCGCAGGAGGCACATCATCCGGCAGTGCTACGTTTGCCCGGTGGGCGTCATAAGTGCTCCAGCGGCAGGTTGGATTTTCCAACACGCGGACGTAATAGAAAGTCCGATCCCCCGGCCTAAAATCCGGATCCGTCCAACTCGCCGATAGTTCCGGCGCGCCCTTGTTGTTGGAGTAGCTGCAATCTGTCAAATTGACCGTCGCGCCGTTGTCGGCGCAGCGCTGAGTCTTGCTGTCTGGCTTCAGACCATCGGAACAGACAACGTCATATACCTTTTCGTAGGTTTCCCCGCCTTCGGCCCATCCCTTGACGATTTGGATCTTCTGCAGGTTGGCGCTGTCGGGATCTTTCGTGGCCCAAGCGACGAAGTGAGGAGCCTTAACCTGACTTGGCTTTGCTGGAAGATCTCCGCCCATCGGAACTCCGCCCCGGTAGGCGGTTTCCACCAAATCGCGACGTCGATGTAAATCGGATTGATAATTCCATCCGCCGAAAAAACGAACCCGAATGCGCGTTCCGCTAGTGGCAAAGGATTCGCGGCGCTTCAGCGCATCAAAGATTGATTCTCGAGTGTTCTCTTCCGCCCACACTCCCGCTAGTCCGCCGGGATTGTTCAACACCGCTTTAACGGGGAATTCAGGGCCCACGCTGTGGTTGAGGCGCGTCTGCGGCCTGTGGTCGCCCAGCGATGTCGCGCCGGGCCAGTTCCCTTCCTCGGTCGCTCCGGGAGCGCTGGAATGCGTATCCGTGCTGCCGATAAAGCCGTACTTGAATGGGTTCACGCCGAACTGGTCTTCCAGCACTAATCCGGTTTTGAGAGCGTTGCGCGCATAGTTACTGGCCACCGCGCAGAAGGCGTCTTCGCCCGGCTTGCAAGGCTTGAAGAGTTGTTCGAAGTTGCACTGCTCGTCGTTGGTTCCCAGGCCGGGCGAGCACTCTGAGTTGCCTTTAATCTGGAATAGCTCGATCACTGGCTCGGTCTTGGCGCGGCGGGCCAGGCCTTCCGTGGTAAACGGAGTTCCGTCGCTGTTGTTGGACGCAAGTGCGATTCCCCAACCAAAGTTGGTATTGTGTGGAATGGAAATTACCTGGCAATCCCCGGTGCAAGCCTGCTCCAGCCATTTCCATAGCCGCTCCGGGGAGTTGTTCAAATCCACTGCACTGTACACAGCCTGCGGCACCTGTCCCCCGCGGAAAATCACGTTGCGATGCAACATTCCCACGCGCTTGAATCCGGCCGACCATTCGTATCCGGCGAAAGTGGTGAACTTGCCGGGTTCATAGAACTCATCCGCGTTCTTTTGAATCTGCTGCCAAACGCTTTGTGCCCGTTGAAAGCATTTGTTGTTCTCGTCCGCTTCGGCGCTGCCGCAAACCTCGGAACTGCGGCCGGCAGGATTTTTCATCATTTGAGCCGCCAACCCCCACATTCCCCTCATCCCCTTCTCAGGGTCCTCCGTAGAAGAACGCAGAGTCTGGCAAGCGGTAGTTTTGTAGGCCGGGTCCTCCGGGTCCTGGCATAGCGAGAGTTCGCCGAGCCACACGTCATGATCCGTGACGGCCATAAAATCGAGAGGCGCTTTTAGATGGTTTTCCGCGCCGCCCGGCAAAGCAATGGTTTCGCCGCGCCCAAAGCGGTAGGCCATACGAGGGTCATTGCGATTGCCAAAGGCGTAGGCATCTAGCGAATAGCTGGTATGTACGTGAAGGTCGCCAAAGTAGGCGTTGCGCAGTGGGTTCGGCGCCGGACGCGCGGCTCCTTGCGAGTGCGGCTTGGAGCCGTCGGCGCCCCAAGAGGCGCATACAAAAAATAGCGCGAGAAATAAAGCCAGACTGAAACGTTTCACATTCACTGCCACTGCCGATTTGCCTTCGAATTGTTGCGCCATATGCGCATCCTCTGTTTTTCTTGATTTCAATGCTGCGTTCAGCTGGAACTGTCAGACGCGACCAGCAACGTCTTGAAGAAAGACAATCGCAGGCCGCGCCAGAGGTAAACTCAGAACGTCAAATGCAGCGCCACTTGAATGATCCGGCTCTGGTTGCCGGACTGCAGGCCGGTCACCTTGCCGAACAGTTGGCTCCCAAATGTAGTATTGGGATTGGCCCAATTCGGGTGGTTGAGAACGTTCAGTGCTTCCGCGCGAAATTGCAGGTTGGTGCTTTCGCGCAGGCGAAAGTCTTTCAACAACGACACATCCACTTGCGCCGTGCCTGGCCCGCTTCCGAACGTCCGCGGAGCATCCCCGAATGTGTAGGCGGGATTTTGCTGAAAGGCACTGGTATGGAACCACTCGGCTGCAGTCCGCTGGCTGCTGCTGAGAATGGGATTACTTACCAGATTCGGCCGCACTCCGTCAGAGAACGAACCGGTGTTGTTGACCGCATCGATAACGCTGAGCGGCGTTCCCGTATGCAACTCGGCAATCGTGCCAAACGACCATCCCCCGACGATTTCCTCCAGGACCGTTGAGCTCGGAGAGAATCTCTTGCCGCGTCCGAAAGGCAACTCGTACAGTCCGCTCACGACCAGGCGATGGCGGATGTCACTTCCCGAAAGCCCCCAGCGCGATTGCGGATTGTAGTAGTCGGTGAAGCTGTTATCGCCGGGAAATCCCGCCAACTCGAGATAGCTGTCGGCGTTGTCTTCAAACTTTGAGAAAGTGTAGTTGGCCTGAAACTGCAGCCCTTGCGAGTAACGCTTCTGGAGCCCTACGTTGACGCCGTTATACTTTGACGCGCCGATGTTTGGATCAAGGATCTGAACGTTCTGATACTGCGGGAAAGGCCGCAACGATTGTGCAAGCGCTGGATTCGCAACCACTAGGGGAAGATCGGCATCCGGAACCTGATTGGTGCTGTAGCCGCTGCTACCGCTCCAGACCGGCAGGCTGTGGCCGAAAGTTCCCAGATAAGTTACATCCAGCAACAGGTTCCCGCCGAACTGGCGTTGAATGTCGAAGCTTGTCTGATAGATGTAACCGTTGACATGATTGTGAGCCCAGTACGTGACCACGGTATGTGCGGGCTGTCCGGGAGCGGCGGCCCCAAAGCCTGGCGTCAGGTCCGCCGCCGTCGGCGTAGTCCAGAACACTGGGATGGAACTGATCTCGAAAGCTGGAGAAAGTATCCCGGTAGTGGAGTTGTACACGCCGGTCGTCGCCCCGGAGGTTCCATAACCCAGATTGCCTTCCTGCGGCGTTCCAGAAGCGTACTCACCGGTGTAAAGAACGCCGGCGCCGCCCCGCACTACCCACTGGTCGCGGGGGGACCAGGCAAAACCCACACGCGGGCCAAAGTTGTTCCGGTCCCACTGATTGGCGTAGACGCTGGCTCCATTGAGACCGGAGAAGATGACGGCTCCCGGCGTGCCCGAAACTGGGTTGATAGCGGTTGGATCGAAGGCGTTCTGCCGGTTTGGAGCGGTCTTGCGCGGCGAATCCACATCGTAGCGGAGACCCAGGTTCAAGGTTAGCCGAGGGGTTAACTTCCAGTCGTCCTGGATGAACGCGGAGTAGGAATCCGCGATGGAGTGGATGGTCTCGAAAGAATTGACCGAAGCCGTATATACATTTCCCAGCAACAGGTTTGCGATTGCACCCGCGGCCGTGTTGGTGCTGGTGCCATCGTTATTGAAGGTGAACGAGCCTCCCGCCGCCTGCGGGAACGTGGCGTTCATATACGACGTACGCACTTCTGCGCCGAACTTGAACTGGTGCGAGCCGCGCACCCAGGAAAAATTATCCACGTAGGAGTTGCTGACTGCGGGAGTCTGTGTGTCTTCCTGAGAGCCCTGCCCGAATCCCTCCAGCCCGGCAACATTCACCGTCGGAAAAAAGCTGGAATTAAATGTGTTCAGGCCGATCTGCGAATCGAGTGTGGTATTTACTCCACCCTCATATTGGAGGTATTGCCGGCGGGTGTAACTGATGCGCAATTCGTTGATCTTGTTTTGCGAGAACTCGTGGAACCATGTGCCCGACGCGTTGTAATTGTAGTCATGCACCAACCCTCCCAACGGGTCGGTGCCAGGCGTGGGGAACACCGACGCTGTAACTGTGTGATCGGTATCCGCCAGAAGCCGCCCAAAGATACGATCCTTTAGGCCGATCACATGATCAATGCGTGCGACGTACTGATCCACGACGGTGGTCGCTGGATCGTTGACCACAAACTGGGCCGTTGGACTTGTCCCGTTGATTTGCGGATAGAACGCCGCCAGCTTCCCACCGACAGGATCCAACGTTGGAATCTGGTTATTGGGAAAGGCCACTCCTGTCGTCGGATTCTTGACCACAACCTGTACGCCAGTCGCGGGGTCGATAATCCCATTGAAATTGCCGGTCAACTCTTGTGCGGTTGGGACAGTTAGCGATTGAGGAGTCCCAATTGTCTGCCGCCTGCCTTCGTAGTTGAAGAAGAACTGTGTCTTGTTTTTCTTGAGAGGACCGCCCAAGCTGGCGCCGAACAGGTTGTAGTGCAAACTGGGGTTGGTTTTAGCGAATTCCGGCTGCTCCTGCAGAACCGTGTTGCGGAAGTATTCGTAGGCGGAGCCGTGGAATGAATTCGTGCCCGACCGCGTGGTCATCTGCACTACCGCCCCGCCCGATCGCCCCAGTTCGGCGGCGTAGTTACTGATCGCCACGCTGAACTCCTGAACCGACTCAATCGGCGGATCGAAGCTCAGAATGGGCACTCCCAGCAGCAGGTTCTGCGCCGTGCCGCCATCAATGAGGTAGTTGGCGTTGTCACTGCGCCCACCCGCGATGGCAAAGGATGCGTTGGCACCAGCGTTAGTCTGCACGACAAAACCGTTCAGCTTCTGCAATTGCGACGATCGGCGGTCAAGCACGGGCAAATTCGTGATACTCTCGTTCTCCACAACTTTGGCGACCGCCGAGGTTTCGGTTTGCAGCAGCGGTACGCTGGCTTCGACGCTCACGACTTGTGTCTCGGAGCCGACCTTCAAGGCTACGTCAACCGTGCTGACGCTACCGGTCAGGACAACGATGCCGTTTTGCGCTTCCCCTTCGAAGCCGGCCTTCTCCACCTTCAGGTCGTAGTGCCCGGGCACTAAAAGCGGGAAGGAATAATAGCCCTCATTGCCCGACGTCACTTCGCGATGATCGCCGGTTTCGGTGCGAGTCAGGGTGACCTTCGCACCTGCGACGGCAGCCTGGCTGGCATCGCGGATCTGTCCGGAAACCTGTGAATCCTGCGCTTGCAGAGTGGTGGCTGCAGCCGCGGCCATCCAGATAAACAGCAACCCACGCCCCAATATCTTCATACCGTCCTCTTTGATTGATCCTGCAAATCGGTTTCTTAAGGATCTATCCTGCCTTCAGGTAAGGAATTTCCAGCGGTTCGCGAATCGTTTGCGGATCGCATCTGCTGATAACTAAATCTCAGGGACTACTAGTGCGCGAAACTGCCGACGACCTCTGTGTCCCCTGTGACCAAGCGCTCGTTTACAACGCGCCTGGCCGGGGTAAAACATCGCAGCATCGTGACGGGGGTGGGCATAAACTCAACGGAGCGCGATTCACTGACCATGTGATCCGCGTTGGAAGGGACAATATCCCAATAATGTCTATTATGTCAATAGACATTATATTAAAAATTCAATTCTTTCCTATCGGAACTTTCTTGGAAGCCTTCTGGCCTGCGAACCTGGAGAAGAAAGACCCTAAATCCGCGCACCTTGTGCAACGTGGGTCATGGTTTGAAGGAAAGAAATACTGTTGCCCGCTCCGTCGAGGAGCCAACAATGCGCTTGACTTGCTCGCTTCGAGGATCGTTCGGTGCTTCCCGCAGGAACTGGCTGAACTCTTCCGCTGCTTCCTGGCTGCGATCGAGGCGTTGCAGTATGTTTGCGCGAACCAGATGCACATCGGGAAAGTCGTTGTTTAACTCGCCTAACTCGCGCAACGCCAGGACGAACCGTCCCTCACCATACAGGGCCTTGGTTAGCTCCAGTCGGCCTTGCCAGAAATCAGGGAGCCTCTGGAGAGCCTGCTGCGCGGCCGTTTCGGCGCTCTCGAATTCCCTGAGTGAGTTGTATGCGGTTGCGAGCGCCACGTAGGCATCCGCTTCACCCGAATCCAGGGCCAAAGCGCGTGTCGCATCTTCGATCGCTCCGTCGGGATCCCTCAAGGCCAGTCGCAGCACAGCCCGCATAGAGAACGCCGCAGCGCAAGTCGAATTAATCTGCAACGCCTGGCCGATCTCCCTCTCGGCTCCGGCAAAGTTCAACTTGATGAACTTCTGGTGTGCCAACTTCAGATGCGCGCGTGCCTTTGCCGGCACACGCAACTCTTGCGCGGGAACCGTGTACATCTGCGACGTCGCTGCAGCACTCCCGGAGTTAAACGGTAATGCGATTGTCACCTCACGATCCAGCTGATCAAGAGTGATCCGCTTGTCCCCTATCTGCAACTCCTTCGCCACAAGAAGGACGTATTCGCCGGCCTTCGCCGTCGTGGTGATGGCGAACTTTCCAGCGCTATCCGTAAAGCCGGCCGCTATCTTCATGCCACGGAGATTTCGCACCTCAACCGTGGCACGGTCCACTGGCTGTCCCTGCGTTGTCAGGATCAAACCATGAATGAGGGTAGGACGGCTCGCATCCGGAGTCTGTGCAGAGCCGGCGAGGGATGCTAGAAGGAATAACAGCGGGAGGACCAGGCAGGCAGGAGATGTTCTTCTCTCAATGACAAGACAACTAAGTTGATCTACTTTCTTACTATACGACCGGCGGTTAGTACGCTCGTGGCAGATCCCACAACGACTAGACCGGGAGTCCGCGAGCATCTCGCGGCCTCACAACTTCACGGATTCGCACAGACCACCAACTTCCCTCCAAGTTCGCCACAGCTAGCATACTCCATACTTGACCTGATCAATGACAAAATCAAAAATCCGAGCGGGCCTAGGATTCAACCAGGGAAAGACTAGACCGGACCGGGTGTCCAAGGCGCGCTCCGATTTCAAAGGACAAACGCCCCGCTTCTCCTGAGGCGTGCAAAATATGCCGAGGCCGCTGAGGTCTCTGTCAAGGCCGGGCGAAGCCCGCCGCGCAACGCGGTCGCTGAGCCTTGACACAGACCGGGCCTCGGCTACGCTTTGGCTATCCGGGGAATGTCATTTTGGAATGCAACACTACAGCCCACGACGGTAGTGTCCTAACAGTGCGTTGCTGCGAGAAAAAGCCCAGACTCGTCCCCCCCGGAGCACAGAGTCTGGGCCCAATCGTTCTCTTCATCAATTTGCACAGAGGACCGACGCCCGATCTGGGCACGGCGGAAGGGTGTGTAAAGGGACTCTTAGA
>CZKD01000004.1_pt1 | contig 50075 bp, 37 predicted proteins | sample 1122401 | NCBI WGS metagenome assembly CZKD01 (sample SAMEA3539301, study PRJEB10725) | soil metagenome | biome: tundra; feature: field; material: soil | place: USA | collected 2010-05 | depth 0.15 m
GCCATGCCCACGTACTTCAACAATACGGTGTACTACGGATCGGTGGGAAGCCCGCTTCAGGCGTTCACCATCACGAACGCAAAGTTGTCGACCAGTGCCGCAGCCCACACGGCAAACAGTTTCGGATATCCCGGAGCGACCCCGAGCGTCTCGGCAAATGGTGCGAGCAACGGGATCGTGTGGGCCGTCGAGAACACTAACCCCGCCGTTCTGCACGCCTTCGATGCCAGCACGCTGAACGAACTCTACAACAGCAACCAGGCCGCCAGCGGCCGCGACCACTTCGGCAACGGCAACAAGTTCATGGTGCCCACAATCGTGAACGGAAAGGTCTTCGTAGGAACACCCAACGGGGTCGCGGTGTTCGGGTTGCTACCCTAGGCTAACCAATCAGACGATTTGCACTCTCTTCATCGACCTGCCCGCTCGAACTACAAGCGGTCGCGCAGGAGAAGGAACAGCCAGTTTAGGTTTCTCTATTGGTTCGCCGTCAATCTCAACGGCCCTCTGTTTCACCTTACGGCTGCCGTCGGAAGCAGACTCGGCGAGTCCCGCTTCGACTAGCAACTTGTCAATTCGCACGAGAATCGCAACTGGAAGAAGACGATCTCCCGAGAGAACGTGAACGTCAGGTGGAGGGTTCTGCATCCCAATCGCCTCGCCAGCGCCAATCATGATCTTGGAAATCGGAACTGTGATTTGCTCCAGTAGATCAGGAGCCTCATCCTTCTGAAACTGCTTCGCCCAGTCCTCCCCCGCCTTCGTCGCCGCCTCCGCCGAATGAAAGTCCGCCACGATCCTCCGCGCCAGATCCTTCTTCGCCGCCATCGGATGCGTCGCCGTCTTCATCTTCTCGATGTCCGCGACCTGCACATCCGTCAGCAACTCGTAATAGCGCCACATCATCCCGTCGGAGATGCTCATGATCTTCCCGTACATCTCCAGCGGCGGCTCGTGAATGCCGATTGCATTCCCCAGCGACTTCGACATCTTCTGCACGCCGTCGAGCCCTTCGAGAATCGGCGTCGTCAGCACCACCTGCGACTCCTGCCCGTATGAGCGCTGCAACTCGCGCCCCACCAGCAGATTGAACTTCTGGTCGGTGCCGCCCAACTCAACATCGGCCTCGAGCGCAACCGAGTCATATCCCTGCACCAGCGGATAGAGGAGTTCATGCATCGAGATCGGCTTCTCTTCCGAAAAGCGTTTATGGAACTCCTCGCGCTCGAGCATCTGCGACACTGTGTATTTCGCCATCAACCGCACAAAATCATCGGATGTGAACGCGCCCATCCACCGCCGGTTGAAATCGATCACGGTTTTCTTCGGATCGAGAATCTTGAACACCTGCGCCTTGTACGTCTCCGCATTCTGCTCGACTTGCTCGCGGCTCAGCGGTGGACGCGTAGCCGAGCGCCCCGTCGGATCGCCGATCATCCCGGTGAAATCGCCGATCAGAAAGATGGCGGTATGCCCGAGATCCTGAAAGTGCTTCAGCTTGCGCAGCACAACGGTGTGGCCGAGATGCAGATCGGGCGCAGTCGGGTCCATCCCCAGCTTAACTCGCAAAGGCTTGCCCGTAGCCCGCGACTTCTCCAGCTTTGCGCGCAGTTCAGCCTCGCGAATAATTTCCGCGGAGCCCTTCTTGAGGTAAGTCAGCTGCTCATCGACAGGTGCGAAGTTTGACATGAGAAAGGACATTATAAGGAATGGTCCGGGAAAGGCCGAATCAGGGCGCTAGAATGTTGCACCGCTGAATCGGCTCGGAAAGAAAGCTTGTCATCCTGAGCGGCGTTCTTTGCCGCGAAGGATCTATGCACTCCCAGCCAGTTGCATAGACCCTTCGCCGGAAGAAACGCCGCTCCCTATGACAAAAATGGATGCTTAGCGGGTGAGTGTGCAAATCAGAAAAGCCGTAGCCGCCGACGTTTCCCGCCTGCGGGAAATCATCGAAGCGTCCGTCCGCGGACTCCAAGCCAACGACTACTCTCCCGCCCAGATCGAAGGCGCCCTGCAGTCCGTATACGGCGTCGACAGCACGCTCATCACCGACGGCACCTATCTCGTCGCAGAAGATATTTCGCAGCCCGATCCCGTAATCGTCGCCTGCGGCGGCTGGAGCAAGCGCAAGACTCTCTACGGAGGCGATCAGTACCCTGGACGCGAAGATTCCCTGCTCGACCCCGCGCGCGATGCCGCCAAAATCCGCGCCTTCTTCGTCCATCCGAAATATGCCCGCCGCGGCATCGGCAGCCTGATCCTCGAAGCGTGTGAAGATTCCGCCCAAGCCGCCGGTTTCACCCGACTAGAAATGGGCGCAACACTGAGCGGGGTAACGTTCTACAAAGCGAAGGGATATGTGGAAGTTGAGGACCAGGCGGTCCCGCTCGGCAACGGCGAAACACTTCCGATTGTGAAAATGACGAAGGAGCTTAAGTAAGAAGTCAAAATGCAAAAGTCAGAATGCAGAAGTAACTTCACTTCTGGATTCCAGTTCCGGCCTTCTAACTTGCCACGAACCGTCGCCCTGCAACTTCGAAACTTCCACCCAGTACAATCTTGATCGCTTCCGTGTACGCCAAATGCTCTTGCTCTAAGATGCGCGTAGCCAGAGTGTGTTCATCATCCCCGTCGAGCACAGGCACTGTCTTCTGTACGATGATCGCCCCATGATCGAGCTCTTCATCGACGAAATGCACCGTGCAACCCGAAACTTTCACGCCATAAGCAAACGCCTGCTCCTGCGCCTCCAGCCCCGGAAACGCCGGCAACAGTGATGGATGGATATTCAGAATCCGATGCGGAAACTCCTGCACGAACGATGGCGAGAGCAACCGCATATACCCCGCGAGGCAAACTAGATCCACCCTATGCTGATTCAGCGCGGCGACAACCTCGCGATCGTGCTCCTCGCGCGCCCGGCCTTTAGACGGAACCACCAGCGCCGTCAGCCCTCGCGCACGGGCAATCGCAATCCCCGGCGCGTCCGCTCTGTTCGAAATAACGACAGAGATCCGCGCATCCGGAATGCGCCCCGCATCAATGCTGTCCGCAATAGCGACAAAATTCGACCCGCGCCCGGAGAGAAGTATGCCGAGAGATTTCATGGATGGTTTCACGGAACATCATAATTCACCTTGCCGTCGAGGGATGTGCACCAACAACTCAACAACCTCCTGTAACTGACGTCACAGACCTTCCGCTCCAGTGCGCAGTACCTTACTTCGTGAGGTCGCCCCCATGAAGAAATGGCTTCGACGTTCCGCACTCTTGCTACTGACCGTCCTAATTGCTGCTGGACTCACCTACCACCTCGGCCTGCGCAACTGGTGCCTGCGCTGGGGCACCACGCACGCGGAAGCCTACGCCACCTTCCCCGGAGACGACCTGTTCCCGGTCTACACCTCCGAAGCCACACACGCCATCACGATTCACGCGTCCCCGCAGCAGGTGTGGCCCTGGCTGATGCAGATCGGTCAGGATCGCAGCGGCTTCTACAGCTATACCTTCCTGGAAAACTCGATCGGAGCCGACATGCCCAAGTTGGAGCGCCTCGTCCCCGAATGGAAGCCGCGCGCGGTCGGAGAAACCGTATGGTTCGCTACGCCCAGGCGCTTTGGCGGCCAAGGCCGCATGATTGCCGCAGTCGTTCAGCCCCAGCGGTCCTTTGTGATGGTAGGTCCGGACGATTGGGAAAACCTGCAAGCTGGGAGGCCGGCTCAGATAGCTTTCTGGAGCTTCACCTTGGAACCTCTCGGAAATGGGGGAAGCCGTCTGATCGCGCGAGTGCGTGGTGGAACGCCGCCTACCCTCATGTCGCGTGCCGTAGGAAGATTGTTCTGGGAGCCGATGCACTTCGTCATGGAGCAGAAGATGCTCCGCACCATCCGCGATCTGTCAGAGCGCGGGTAACAACTGGCTGAAGATCTAGCTGTAAGTGACCTTGCGCTCGCCCTTCACGATACGCCCGATGGTATAAGCCTTCTCGCCCACACGCTCCAACACCGACTGCGCCTTCTTGAACTTCGCCGAAGGAACCACCAGCAACATCCCGAGACCCATGTTGAAGGTGCGCAGCATCTCGTCCTGCGGCACATTCCCGAGTTGCTGCAAGTGCTCAAAGATCGGCAGCACCGGCCACGAGCCCAATTCAATCACCGCAGCCGTCCCGCGCGGCAACACGCGCGGCAAGTTCTCGGTAATGCCGCCGCCCGTAACATGCGCCAGAGCTGCCACGCACTGCCCATCGATCAATTTCCTCAGTGCGGGCCAGTAGCTCTTGTGCGTGCGCATCAACTCGTTGCCGACTTTATTCTTCACCTCGTTGACGTACGTATCGGCCGAATAGTGCGCCACCTCGAACAGCAACTTCCGCGCCAGCGAATATCCATTCGTATGCAGCCCGTTCGACGGCAGCCCTAAAATAATGTCGCCAATCTGCACGTCTTTTCCGGTGATGATCTTCTCGCGCTCCACCACGCCAACAATGAAGCCCGCCAGATCGTACTCGCCGTCCGGATAAAATCCCGGCATTTCCGCCGTCTCGCCGCCAATCAGTGCGCACCCATTGTGCTTGCACGCGTCCGCAATGCCTTCTACAACTTTTTCCGCGATCGAAGGATCCAGCGTCCCCGTCGCCAGATAATCCATGAAAAACAGTGGAGCCGCTCCCTGCACCGCGATGTCATTGACGCAGTGGTTGACCAGGTCAGCCCCCACCGTCGAGTGCAGGTCCATCTCAAAGGCAATCTTCAGCTTCGTGCCCACGCCGTCGACGCTCGACACCAGCACCGGATCGGTGTACTTGGTCTTGTCCACGGCAAACAGCCCGCCAAAGCCGCCAATCTCGCTCAGCACGCCGCGCGTGAACGTCTTATGCGCCAGGTACTTGATGCGCTGCTTGGTTCGATTCGCGCGAGTGATGTCCACACCGGCATCGGCGTAGGTGATCGGCGTCGGACTGGGTGTGGGAGTTTTGGCCACAGATTTCTTCCGCGTGTTTTGTAATCCTTGCGTGGGGTTAGCGCCGGGTGCCGAAGCAGCAACCTAAGGCCGCTCATTGTAGCACGTCATTGGAGCGGCTTGGGAACCCGGCAGGTGAGCCTTGAATTCTTGAATCGATCCGGAAACGCTGCAGATACACTTTCTCTGCATTCCGCGAGCGCGCACGCCCGTTCGCCAGCGCGGGCCCGGACTAATGAGAGATGAAGTCCGAGAAGAAGTAAGCCAGAACTCCGAACAGCGCCAGACCAGAAATGCCGTAGGCTGTCAGAACCCACGCTCCACGGCCTTCATGTTGCCGGATAGAAGAGGTGGTAGTAGAGGACTGCTCCGTAGAAGAAATGACAGGGGCCCGATCTTCCATGCAAAAACCTCCAGCGGAAAGATCGTGGCGCAAGTACGTTATGCGTCACGCCTGCCTCGCTTCACGGCGAGACAAGACTATCTGGGTCGAATTTTACGCCGGATTCACGCGGCTGGCTGAGAAAAATGTGACCAGAATCACAGTATTTATGTGAAAATTGATTGTCATATTAAGAAAATACACAGCCCCCCTAGCCACTCCGAGGGTCGGTCTTTCTGGAACTTCAGCCCTTCCTAGCTTGGCCAACTTCCGCTCTGCCGAAGCCGCTATTCTCGCATGCCCCGCGCACTGACTCCTGCATGGGATAATAGCTAGGGTTCCTAACCAACTTATGCGTGATCGTTGCCTCGTCCTTCTCTTTTCGTGCCTGCTGACCGCCGCCGCCAGTTCCCAGCAGCCCAACCCATCGCCGTCGCAGTCTGCGGATCCCGCGAAGAACTCCCTTCCCGTGGAGCCCGCCAAGCAAGCCGACAAGACGCCCGTCGGCGGCGCAGCCGCAAAACTGGCTGACTCCAAGTCTCCCGACTACGCCCAGGAATCCTTCGTCATTGAGCAGATGCACTCGCACTACCGCTTCGAAGCCGACGGTACCGGACGCAAAGAGACCACCGCCCGCATTCGCGTCCAAAGCGAAGCCGGCGTCCAGCAATGGGGACAGATCCAGGAAGGCTACAACTCCGCCAACGAGCGCGTCGAAATTCCCTACGTGCGCGTGCTGAAAGAAGACGGCACCGTGGTCGAGGCCGGCGACGACGCCGTGCAGGATCTGAGCGCCCCCGTCGAGCACGAAGCCCCCGTCTACACCGACTACCGCCAGAAGCACATCACCGTCCCCGGCCTGCGCCCTGGCGAGGTCCTTGAATACGACATGGTCACGGTGATTCACACCCCGCTGGCTGCCGGACAGTTCTGGGCCGACTACGAATTCGACAAGAGCAACATCACCCTCGACGAAACTCTCGACGTCGATGTCCCCGCCGGCCGCTCCCTGAAGCTGAAGTGCAAGCCCGGCATGGATCCCGTCATTACCGAAAAAGACGGCCGCCGCATCTATCACTGGTCGGGATCGCATCTCGAACGCGACGACGACTCCGCGAAAGCAAAAGAGAAAGACAAGAAGAAGAAATACCGCCCCGACGACGACCGCCCCGACATACAGTTAACCACCTTCGAAACCTGGGAGCAGGTCGGGCGCTGGTACGCCAGCCTGGAGAAAGACCGCCGGGTGCCCTCACCCGAAGTTCGCGCCAAAGCGCAGGAGCTAACCAAGGGCCTCAACACCGATCTGGAAAAAACCGAAGCTCTCTACGATTTCGTCGCCAAGAATTTCCGCTACGTCAGCCTCTCGCTGGGAGTCGGCCGCTACCAGCCCCACGCCGCCTCTGAAGTGCTTCACGACCAGTATGGCGACTGCAAGGACAAGCACACGCTGCTGGCCTCTCTGCTCGAAGCCGAAGGCCTGCACGCCTGGTCCGTGCTCATCAATTCCAGCCGCAAGCTCGATCCCGACGTCCCATCGCCCTCGCAGTTCGACCACGTCATCACTCTGTTGCCTCTGGGCAGCGGGGACAAGAAAGAGCAAGTCTGGATGGACACCACCGCTGAGGTTGCTCCCTTCCGCCTGCTCTCCTACACTCTGCGCAAAAAGCAGGCACTGGTGATTCCTCCCGCCGAGCCTCCGTCCTCAGTCGCACCTCATCTCGAAGAGACGCCCGCCGACACTCCTATGCCCGACACCGAGGTCTCCGAGATCACGGGAAAGATTAACGACATCGGCAAACTCGAAGCGCACGTGCACTACGAATTTCGTGGCGACGAAGAACTCATGCTCCGTTCCGTCTTCCGCCGCGTGCCGCAAGCCAACTGGCAGCGCGTTGTGGAAAACGTCAACTCCGGACTGGGCGGGGACGTCACCAATCTCAAAGTCAGCGATCCCGCCGCCACGCGAGAGCCGTTCACGATGTCTTACGACGTCTCCAAAGTAAATTTCCTCGACTGGTCCAAGAAGAAAACCGAAATCGTTCTGCCCCTGGTGCAGTTCAACTTGCCCGACGTCAATGTCGACGACACCGACGCCGACGCCGAACCCATGAAGCTGGGCCCGAAAGCCGAGTACTCCTACAACATCAAACTGGAACTGCCCGCCAAGTACACCGCTCACGCGCCGCTGGCCTTCTCGCTGAAACGCGACTACGCGGAATACCAGGCCACGTACAAGATTGAAGGCGGCGTCTTCACCGCCGGCCGCAAGCTGACCATGCGTCAGGACGAACTCCCCGTCGCCCGCGCCGCCGATTACGAATCCTTCCGCCGCGCCGTCGGCCTCGACCTCGCGCAAAAACTCTCCGTCGAAAGCGCCGTCGCCGGGGCCCCCGTCCCACCGCCCGACATGAAGGCCGACGATCTGGTCGACAGCGCCCGCGCCGCCGCCGACAATGGCAACCTGCCCGTAGCTCTTGTCCTGCTGAAACGCGCCACCGAAGTCGATCCCAAGAATAAAGTCGCCTGGAACAATCTCGGCCTCGTCTACTTCGCGATGCGCGAAAACGAGCAGGCCATCGCCGCCTTCGAGAAGCAGCTTGAAGTCAATCCCTACGACCAGTACGCCTACAACAACCTCGGCCGAGTGTACGTGATCGAGCGCAAGTACGAAGAGGCTGCCAAGGCGTTCAATAAGCAATTGGAGAACAATCCGCTCGACGCGTTCGCGCACTACAGCCTGGGCGCAATGTACTCCGAGTGGCACAAATACGATCTGGCCGTTGTGGAACTGGAAAAGGCTGCCGCTCTGATTCCTGATACCGCGCCCGAGGCCGGCTCGTTACAGGTGAGCCTCGGCGACGCCTACCTGAATCTTGGCCAGGACGACAAAGCGCTAGCCGCCTTCGATCACGCCGTCGAACTCTCGGCCACGCCGCTGGTCTGGAACAACATCGCTTACCAGCTCTCGCTGAAAGATTCTCATCTCGACCGCGCCCAGCAGTACGCCGAATCCGCGGTGTCGGCCACGGCCGCCGCTCTGCGCAACGTTTCGCTCGATCGCCTCTCCAACAAAGAGCTCCCCTTGGTTTCATCGCTCGTCGCCTATTGGGACACGCTGGGCTGGGTACACTTCGGCGAAGGCGATCTCAGCAAAGCGGAAAAATATGTCGCGGCCGCGTGGGAACTCGGTCACCACGGCGAAGTCGGCGACCATCTCGGACAGATCTATCAGAAGCGCGGCGAGAAAGATCTCGCTCTGCGCACCTACGCTCTCTCAATGAACGGCCTGCGCCCTGCGCCCGAAACTCGTGGACGTCTTGCCTCTTTGGCCGGAGGCGATGCGAAAGCGGACGCCGCCGTCGCACACTACAAAGAAGAACTCCAGCACCAAAGCACCATCGACCTAGGAAAAGCCACGCAAACCAGCAACGCCGATTTCTTCATCCTATTGAGCGGCGGGGGAGGCCAGCGCGCAGCAGTCGACTCGGTGAAGTTTGTCAGCGGCGACGAGAAACTGAAGTCGTACACCGCCGCCCTCAAAACCGCGGACTACCACCTCACCTTCCCCGACGACACCCCGGTCAAAGTCTTCCGCCGCGGGACGCTCTCCTGCGCCGTCGCCACCGGCAAGTGTGAGTTCGTACTCACCCTGCCGGATGACGTGACATCGGTGGACTGAGGCGTGCGCAGAACGCAGGACGAGTGCAAAGAGTTGTTACGCCAAGCCCACCCGAGCAAAGCAAACCTTGAGCACTTTTGACCAGACGCTCGATGGACTGTGTTGGTAAGCTGCCTTCCAAAGCAAGACTGATTTGAAGAAACTATCGCCGGTATGGCCCGAATCCTATCCGGCGGTCGTTGTTCCTTGTTCTGTGGACAGAATCCCCATTTCTCACAGATTCATCGAAACGGAACGGCTGCAACTCAAGAGAGAAGGAATGTATGATGTGCCGCCTCAGAATCGTTGTTGGTGTATTCGCCACGCTGTTCACGCAACTGGCTTTTGCTCAGCTCGTGCCCGACCAAACTGACCCAGCCAAGCCCGTTGCCTACGTATACGTATCCAGCAACACCAGCGGTGAGATTAACGCCTTCGCCGCCGCTTCCAACGGTCAGCTCACGCCCGTTTCCGGTTCTCCTTTTCCATACAGCGTTAGGATACCTCGCGGCCAACAGCACTTATTTATTCGGTGACGACGGCGTCGACATTTACACGTACTCGATCGCCGAAGATGGCGCGCCCACCCAGGTCTCCTCGATTAATGCTGAGCAATATGGCAATAACTGCGGTCCTTATGCGCTATTCCTCGACCGGACCGGCGCCACTTTGTATGATCGGGTCTATGAGTGCAATTCCAGTAATGCCTATCAGTTCCTGAGCACCCAGACTTCGACGGGCGCTCTGACTTATCGCGGGGTTACGGATTCATCGACTGCTTACTACGTGCCACTGAGCTTCCTTGCTGGCAACCTCCACGCCTATGGAGCGCAATGCAATGGCAACATGTATTGGTCCATCTTCGCGTTTCAGCGCAAGCACAATGGAACGCTGATCCCCTTGAATGCCAGTCTTCCCACGCCCTCTCCCAAAGAGGGCGACTTCTACTGTCCCAGTCTCACGACTACCGATAATTCCGATCACGTCGTCATCTCCATGCAGGCGGTGCTGCAACAAACATTTGGCTCCGACGGACTGCCCCAGATGGCCATCTACACAGCCGACATTGCCGGCAACCTGACGACCAAAAGTACGTATTCGAATATGCCCAGGACCGCCGTGGAAAGCGTGACTGACATTTTGTTTTCGCCATCCGGCAAGCTGGTTGCCGTCGGCGGATCAGCCGGATTACAACTCTTCCGGTTCAACGGAGTCAATCCGCTAACGCGCGCCACCGGCCTGCTCACAACGTACGAGATCGATCAGTTCTTCTGGGACAATGCTAATCACCTCTACGCCATAAGCCAGTCCGCCGGCAAGCTGTTCGTGTTTAGCATCACTTCGACCGGCGCCAAGCAAGCTCCGGGATCGCCCTACGCCATCACCGGTCCGGCGAACATAGCCGTCATGCCTAAATAACGGCGTGCGAGAGCACATCGGTGCGCATGGTCCATAGATGATGTTGAGGGCGACGCTTTAGGATTCGTGAGTCGAGGCAAATTCAAGCTGGGCGGACAAGCCAGCATCGCCGCAGGACCCGTGGGGCGCCAGACCGGCGCGGAAACGGACTGGAAAATGCGCGCCCAGGTGTTGACTTACGCCCGCTCTCGCGGCGCCTTTATCGGCGCCACGCTCGAGCACGGGAAGATCCAACAGGACAAAGACAGCACCCGCGCCTTCTACGGACACCTGGTTCGTCCCAAGACTTCCCTCACGGGAGAAATCGACGCGCCCTCCACCACCTACCCGTTCATCGAGCCGTTATCCGAGTGGGCTCGATCCGCGGCAGAAAAATAGGTCACATCTCGCTTACACGCAGGAGTTCCGTGTGGTCGCCTACTCGGGGCGCCGCCGCTTGTGCCACGCCGTCGCCTGCTCATAAGCGTGAGCCACTCGCAACACCAAATCCTCACGCCAGTGCGCCCCCGCGATCTGCAAGCCAATGGGCAGCCCGGCCTGCGTAAATCCGCAAGGCACCGAGATCGCCGGCAATCCCCACACATTGAACGGCCGCGTATTCCGCAACAGCCTGAGTTCTGCCGGACGCAGCGCATCCGGATTCGCTCTCAACTCGGCAATCGCCGGAGCCGCCATCGGCATCGTCGGAGTTACCAGCACATCCACATCCGCGAATACCGCGCGAATGTTGCGCCGCGCCTCGTCCTGCTCGCGTCGCCGCTGAATGTACTCCGCCGCTGAGACTTTCTCTCCTGACCGGATCCGCCGCACCGTCTCCGCCTGGTACAACGCCGGACTCTTCGCGACGTTCTCCGCGTGAAACGCATACGACTCAGCCGCCTGCAACATGCGGTCGGTCGGTGCGTCGAGCGGCACTTCTCGCAACTCCGCCCCTAAGCTCTGCAATCCCGCCAGTGCGTGCTCCATCGCCGCAGCTACTTCCACATCAAGCTCGTCGAAGAAATATCCACGAGGTACGCCCACGCGCACGCCCTTGACACCGTCGCGCAGCGCCGAAACATAATCCGCCACCGGAACATCCTCCGAAGTAATGTCGGCCGCATCGTATCCCGCGATGGCCTGCAGCACGATCGCCGCATCCTCCACCGTCCCGGCGAGCGGGCCGACATGATCGAGCGACGCCGACAGCGGAATCACTCCCCGGCTCGACACTCGCCCGTAAGTCGGTTTGATCCCCACGCACCCGCACAGCGCTGCCGGTTCTCGAATCGAACCCGCAGTATCTGTACCAATAGCAGCATACGCAAGACCCGCCGTCACGGCCGCCGCCGATCCTCCCGAAGATCCACCAGCAACCCGCCCCACATCCCACGGATTATGCACCTCCCCAAAGTAGCTGACCAGCGAACTCCCGCCGTAAGCGCACTCATGCAGATTATTCTTCCCCACGATGACCGCCCCAGCCTGCCGCAACCGCCGTACCACATCAGCATCCTCACTCGGAACCCGATCCTTAGATAGAGCGCTCGACGCGGTAGTAAGCACGCCCGCCGTGTCGATCAAATCTTTCAACGCCACCGGAATCCCGTGCAGCGCCCCGCGCCACTCCCCGCGCCCAATCTCGGCTTCCGCCCTCCGAGCCTGCTCCATCGCAGACTCGCCCATCACCGTAATAAACGCGTTGAGCGAAGGGTTCAGCCTCTCGATGCGCGCCAGGCAGTCGCGAGTAATCTCAACCGGAGAGATCTCCTTCCGCCGCAGCCGCGGTGCCAATTCAGAAATAGAAGAGAAGTCAGTCATAAAGCTGACCCAATTGTAAAGGCATCTCCTCTGTGTCCTCGGCGTCCTCTGTGGTTCTAATTTTTTTCAAACCCATCCCGCATCGCGCTCATCCAAAAGTCCTATAATTGAAGAATCGGTTCGCTGGGGGCCAAAGAAAACTTATGTCCGAGATGACGATCGCGCCCGTTGCGACGCACGGTTTCTTTGTGGATGGCCGGTGGCGGGACGACGGCGACGTCGTCGAGATCCACGCCCCCTACGACAACAACCTCATCGCCCGCGTAGTCCAAGGCCGCCGCGAGCACGCCGAGGCTGCCATTGCCGCCTCCGTCAAAGCTTTTGGCACCACCCGCCGCCTCCCCGCATTCGAGCGCCAGCGCGTCCTCCGCCAGATCGCCGCCTTCATGACGCAGCGCAAAGAGGAATTCGCCCGCACTCTGGCGCAGGAAGCCGGCAAGCCCATCAAGGCAGCGCGCACCGAGGTCGAGCGCGCCATCTTCACCTTCAACGTAGCCGCCGAAGAAAGTACCCGCATCTACGGCGAATATCTCCCGCTCGACTGGCAGGAATCCACCGCCGGACGCTGGGGCATCGTGCGCCGCTTCCCTCTCGGCCCCATCGCCGGCATCACGCCGTTTAATTTCCCCATCAACCTCGTCGCGCACAAAGTTGCCCCCGCCATTGCCGCCGGATGCTCCATGGTCCTGAAGCCCGCGCCCCAAACCCCGCTCTGCTCGCTGCTTCTCGCCGAATGCGTGCAGCAGGCCGGATGGCCCGACGGCGGGCTCAACGTGCTCCCGCTCTCGAACGACGACGCCAGCCTCCTCGTCACCGACGACCGAATCAAGCTCATCAGCTTCACCGGCAGCGCTCCCGTCGGCTGGGACATCAAACGCCGCGCCGGAAAAAAGAAAGTTATCCTCGAACTCGGCGGCAACGCCCCCGTCATCGTTCACAGTGACGCCGACCTCGAATACGCCGCCGAACGCTGCGTCACCGGCGGTTTCGGCTACGCCGGACAAACCTGCATCTCGGTGCAGCGCATTCTGGTCGAACACTCCGTCTACGGAAGATTCACCGATATTTTCGTCGACCTCGTAAAGAAACTAAAAACAGGCGATCCCCTCGACGAGTCGACCGACGTCGGCCCGCTCATCCGCAATAGCGACGCCGTTCGGACCGTCGCGTGGGTAGAAGATGCGGTCAGCGCCGGCGCACGTTTGCTCTGCGGCGGCCGACGCACCGGACAGGTCGTCGAGCCCACAGTCCTCACCGGCACCAAGCCCGACATGAAAGTAAACTGCCAGGAAGTTTTCGGCCCCGTGGTCACGGTCGAGCCCTACAAAGATTTCGACCAGGCCCTGCGCCAGGCCAACAACTCCGTCTACGGCATGCAGGCCGGCGTCTTCACTCGCGACGCCAAGCTCCTCTTCCAGGCCTACGAAGAACTCGAAGTCGGCGGCGTCATCGCCGGAGACGTCCCTTCCTTCCGCATCGATCAAATGCCCTATGGCGGCGTCAAAGATTCCGGCCTGGGCCGTGAAGGTTTACGCTACGCGATAGAAGAGATGACTGAACCCAAATTGATGGTCATGAATTTGCGTTAGCCGCATCGCGTAGCCCCGGACGCATTCGTCCGGGGCTGTAGTGATGACTCGCCCGTGGCGTCATCCCGACCGGAGCCGCTTTTCAGGCGAAGGGAGGGATCTCGCAGGCGGTGAATCGAACTCAACTGTTCTTCCCGTTGAAAAACTCAACATTTTTTCAGTAACGTTCCCGTCGAAACATTTTTCTTTTGCGAAACCCAAAAATCCGCGACAAATTCCGACGAAATATTTATAATCTGCAGTTTCACAGACAACTCTGAAAACCAGTGGGTGGTTTTCTCTTTCGCTGTACGAACTCTGTTTTCAACCGATTCGCGGACGATCCGCCGGGTCTCTTAAGCCAGATCTCATAAGGGAATGTCGCAGATCTTTCATCGCAGTACGAATACCTTGTCACGCGTCACCATTTTTGGCGCGGTATTCGTCATTGCTGCTCTCGGCTGGATGGCCATGGAAATCCAGCGTTCCCCCTACGTGACCTACGCCGGAGTCCGCAAGCCGCAGCCCGTCCCGTTCAGCCACCAGCACCACGTCACCGGACTCGGCATCGACTGCCGCTACTGCCACACCTCGGTCGAGACCTCGAGCTTCGCCGGCATTCCGCCGACCAAAACGTGCATGAACTGCCACTCGCAGATCTGGACCAACGCCCAGCTCCTCGAGCCGGTCCGCGCCAGCTACAAATCCGGCGAATCGCTGCAGTGGACACGCGTCAACCAGCTCCCCGACTTCGTCTATTTCAATCACAGCATTCATATCCATAAAGGAGTCGGCTGCAACACCTGCCACGGCCCCGTCGACCAGATGCCGCTGATGTACCAGCAGGAAAGCCTGCAAATGGAATGGTGCCTGAGCTGCCACCGCGCCCCGCAGAATAACCTGCGCCCGCGCAGCGAAGTCTTCAACATGCGATACCAGCAGCCGACAGGTGCGAACCCAGTCGTAGTCGACGGACAAAGTTTCACGGATCAAACTGACCTAGGCACAGCCCTGGTCAAGAAATACAACGTGCGCAGCGTCAAAGACATCACGACCTGCAGCACCTGCCACCGCTGAGTTTAGTGAAGAGTCAGCCGCGGAGCGGCGCAAGAATGCAGCCCACGGCGCAAGCTGTGGGGAGAGTCAAGAGTCGAGGCAAGCCCCGAAGGGGCGAAAGAACATGAGCCCGCATCGCTGAAGCCCCGAAGGGGCGGCATGTGAAAGCCCGGCACGGAAGTGCCGGGAAAGCGCGCCAAGAATTGGAACAAGTCCCGTAGGGACGGCACCAACGATTTACCCGCATGACGAACGAAGAAAAAAACACGGGCGGTCTGATCCAGATCAAGAAACGCGAAGACGTCTGTCCTTCGAAAACACTGGACCTGAACGACGTCCGCGAACGCATCGACGCCGCCACGGCCCACGACGACGCCGAAAAAACCGGCCCCGAATACTGGCGGAGCTTGGAAGAACTCGCCGGCACCGACGAATTCAAAGAAGCCCTGCACCGCGAATTCCCCAAAGGCGCCTCCGAATGGGTCGACTCCGTCTCGCGCCGTGGATTCCTCAAAGTCATGGGCGCCTCTCTCGGCCTAGCCGGCATGACCGGATGCGTCCGCCTCCCGCTCGAGCCCATCGTCCCCTACGTGCGCCAGCCGGAAGGCGTCATTCCCGGCCGCCCCATGTTCTACGCGACGGCCTCTACGCTCGGCGGATACGCCAGCCCGCTGCTCGTCGAAAGCCATCTCGGCCGTCCCACAAAAGTCGAAGGCAACGACCTACACCCGGCCTCGCTCGGTGGCACCGACATCTTTGCGCAAGCCTCGCTCCTCGGCCTCTACGATCCCGACCGCTCCCAGACCGTTATGTCGATGGGCGACGTCCGCTCGTGGCAAGCCTTCCTCGGCGCGATCCGCGGCCCGCTCAGCGCGCAGAAAGCACTGCAAGGCGCGGGCATTCGCATTCTGACGCCGACGATTTCTTCGCCGACGCTCGCCGACCAACTGCGCAACTTCCTGAAGATTTATCCGCAGGCCAAGTGGCACGTCTACGAGCCGGTGAATCGCGACAACGTCCTCGAAGGCGCCAAGCTCGCCTTCGGACAGCCCGTCGAAACGCGCTACGACTTCTCGAAGGCCGACGTCGTCGTCTCGCTCGACGCCGACTTCCTCTACGCCGGATTCCCCGGCAACACGCGTTACATCCGCGACTTCGCCAAGCGCCGCAATCCGGACGCGCCGATGAATCGCCTGTATGTAATCGAGAGCACACCGAGTTCAACGGGAGCGAAGGCGGACCATCGGCTGCCCACGTCGGCGTCCAAAGTTGAGACGCTGGCGGAAGCATTTGTTCATGGTACGGTTCCGGTGAAGGTCGGCAGTCCTGCGACGGATGAAGATCTGCGAAGAAGCGAGTCTACTGCCAATGGAAATCCTGCACTGGGGCCACTGTCCGAAGTGGAGCGGCGATTCTTTGGTGCGGCTCTCGTTGATTTCAGACTCCATGAAGGCAAGAGCCTGATCGTTGCTGGCGATCATCAGCCTCCGACAGTGCACGCGCTGGTCCATACGATCAACGCCCAACTCGGCAACGTCGGCAAAACAGTTTTTTATTCCGATCCCATCGACGCGAATCCGGTCAACCAAACCGGGTCGCTGAAAGAACTTGTTGCCGATATGCGCGGCGGTAGAGTTGATCTGTTGGTGATCCTCGGCGGCAATCCCGTTTATGACGCACCCGCCGACCTCGACTTCGCCGAAGCTCTAAAGAGCAACAAGACTCCGGTCCGAGTGCACTACGGGCTCTATCAAAACGAAACCGCCGAACTCTGCCAGTGGCACGTCAATGCGACGCATGAACTCGAGGCTTGGGGCGATGCTCGCGCCTACGACGGCACCGTCAGCATCATTCAGCCGCTGATCGCCCCTCTCTACAACGGCAAGAGTCCGATTGAATTCGTCGCGCTACTCTCCGGCCAAGCCGACGCAACCGGATACGACCTGACGCGTGCCTACTGGCAGAAGCAGCACACTGGCGCCGACTTCGAACAGTTCTGGCGGAAGTCTCTGCACGATGGCTGGATCGAGGGCACCACGTTTGATCCGAAGTCGTTTGAAAAAGCCAAGCGCTATAGCTCTTTTATGTCTGCTGCCGAAGCGTCTCAAGCTCAGGCAGAAGGGAAGCTTCTTCCGACGACGCCCGCCGACGCCAACGCCATCGAGCTCAACATCCGCCGTGATCCCACCATCTACGACGGACAATTCTCCAACAACGGCTGGCTCCAGGAACTCCCCAAGCCGATGAACAAGCTGACTTGGGACAATGCCATCCAAATCGGTCCCAAGATGGCGCAGCGACTGAACATCAAATCCGAAGACGTCGTCGAACTCGAACTGAACGGCAAGAAAGTCACCGGCCCTGTCTGGATTCAAGCCGGACATCCCGACAACTCCGTCACCGTCACGCTCGGCTACGGACGCAAGCGCGCCGGACGTGTTGGAACTGCGCAAGGCTTCGACGCCTACGCCCTGCGCACCACCGCCGCCCCGTGGATCGCTACCGGCGTGCACATCCGTAAGACTGGAGACACCTACAAGCTCGCTTCCACCCAGGGCTACCAGTCAATGGACACGCCCGACGGCGCCCATCGCCCCCTGGTCCGCGAAACCACGCTCGAGGAATACCGCAAAGATCCCGCCTTCGCGAAAGAAGACGAGCCGCCGAAGGAGCTCACGCTCTACGAGCCGTATCCCTACGACGAAGAAGACTACGCCTGGGGCATGACAATCGACCTCAACTCCTGCGTAGGCTGCAACAACTGCATGCTGGCCTGCCAGTCGGAGAACAACATTGCCGTCGTCGGCAAAGAACAAGTCGTCATCGGCCGTCACATGCACTGGATTCGCGTCGACGCCTACTACCAGGGCGACCGCGACAATCCGAAAGCATTCTTCCAGCCCGTTCCCTGCATGCAGTGCGAGAACGCGCCCTGCGAAGTCGTCTGCCCCGTCGGCGCCACCAACCACACCACCGAAGGCCTGAATGACATGGTCTACAACCGCTGTGTGGGCACGCGGTACTGCTCGAACAACTGTCCTTATAAAGTCCGCCGCTTCAACTTCCTGCTCTTCCAGGACTGGGAGACGCCGCAATACAAGATGATGCGCAATCCCGACGTCAGCGTGCGCAGCCGCGGCGTCATGGAAAAGTGCACCTACTGCGTCCAGCGCATCAACGAGCACCGCATCGACGCCGAAAAACAAGATCGTAAAATTAACGACGCCGAACTGCAAACCGCCTGCCAGCAATCCTGTCCCGCAGGCGCCATCGTTTTCGGCAACATCAACGACCCAAACAGCAAAGTGTCAAAGCTGAAATCTCAGTCCAGAAACTACAGCCTGCTAGGTGAACTAAACACGCGTCCGAGAACCACATACCTGGCAGAAATAAGAAACCCGAACCCGGAGTTGAAGGGATAGAACGAACCATGTGGGGACAGCCGCCATCGGCTGTCCGCCGCGCGCAGCGCGGCCGAGATGTAGAAGACAATTTCGCAGAGCAAGACGTGGAAGAGCGGCGCTTTAGCGCCGCGTCAACCGAGCAAAATGACGTAGGGCTTTAGCCCCTGAGGGATTTCGCAAGCCAGATGCCTGAGCAATACAAATCGGCCGCCGAACTCGACCGCGCTCCCGTCATCGAACCCGGCCACACCTTCGGCACGGTCACGGAAAAAATCAGCGCCATCGTGCTGACCCGTCCCGCTTCCAACGGATGGTTCCTCGGCTTCGGCATCGCCTTCATGCTCACCATGATGATGCTCTACGCCATCGGATACCTCGTCCTCAAGGGCATCGGCATCTGGGGCGACACCACACCCATCGGCTGGGGCTTTGAGATCGTCAACTTCGTCTGGTGGATCGGTATCGGCCACGCCGGCACCCTCATCTCCGCCATCCTCTTATTACTCCGCCAGTCGTGGCGCAATTCCATCAACCGTTTCGCCGAGGCGATGACGCTGTTCGCCGTTGCCTGCGCCGGAATCTTCCCCGCAGTTCACGTCGGCCGTCCCTGGCTCGCCTACTGGCTTTTCCCCATTCCCAACACCATGGGCGTATGGCCGCAATTCCGCAGCCCGCTCATGTGGGACGTCTTCGCCGTCTCCACTTATGCCACCATCTCGGCGCTGTTCTGGTTCGTCGGCCTCATCCCCGATCTGGCCACGCTGCGCGACCGCACCGACAATCCGGCGCTAAAAATTGCTTACGGTATGTTCTCGTTCGGATGGCGCGGCTCGGCCCGCCACTGGCATCGCTACGAGACGATGTATCTGCTGCTTGCCGGACTGGCCACGCCTCTGGTTCTGTCGGTTCACACCGTCGTGAGCTTCGACTTCGCAGTTGGTATCGTCCCCGGATGGCACACCACCATCTTCCCGCCTTATTTCGTCGCCGGCGCCATCTACTCCGGCTTCGCCATGGTGCTCATGCTGGCCATCCCCATCCGCAAAATTTACGGACTGGAAGATTTCATCACCGAGCGCCATCTGCAGAACTCCGCCAAAGTCATGCTGGCCACCGGCTTGATCGTCGCCTACGGCTACGGAATCGAAGCCTTCATGGGGTGGTACGGCGGCGACCGCTACGACGCCTTTACCCTCTGGAACCGCCTGCACGGCCCGTACGCCGTCTCCTATTGGGCGCTGCTCGTCTGCAACATTTTTGTCCCCCAGGTTCTCTGGATCCGCAAGCTGCGCACCAGTCCCATCGCCCTGTTCTTCATCTCCGGCGTGATTCTGGTCGGCATGTGGCTCGAGCGTTTCATCATCGTGGTCGTCAGCCTGCAGCGCGACTTTCTCACGTCCTCCTGGGGCATGTACTACCCCACCCGCTGGGACTGGATGACCTACATTGGCACTATCGGCATGTTCCTCGCCGCCATGTTCCTGTTCCTGCGAATCCTCCCGGCTATCTCGATTTTTGAAATGCGCACCCTCCTGCCGGAAGCCGAGGTGAAGGAATGATCCAGTTCGCTGAAAAACCCGGCTCTGGGTGCGCTGCTCTCGGGTGGGCAGGTTTTGGGTGCGCTGCTTTTGGGTGTGCTGCTTTTGGGTCCGCGGCTTTTGGGTGGCGCAGCGCTTTCAGCGCTGCGATAGACTCTGCCATTTCTGCGGGGGCTTTAGCCTCTGAGGTGGGGGTTGGGATATGAAGCGCGATCCCATCTACGGCATCATGGCGGAGTTCGACTCCGCTCAGGCACTGGTCGACGCGGCCCACACGACCCACCAAGCCGGCTACCAGAAAATCGACGCCTACAGCCCGTTCCCCATCGAAGGCCTGGCCGAAGAAATCGGTTTCCACCGCGATGAAGTTCCTCTGGTCGTGCTGATCGGTGGCATCGTCGGAGGCCTCACCGGATACCTGATGCAGTATTGGATGGCCGCCGTCGACTACCCGCTGAACATCGGGGGCAAACCCTATCATGCATGGCCGGCGTTTATCGTCATCACGTTCGAAATGACGATTCTCTTCGCTGGCATCTCGGCGGTACTCGGCATGCTCGCCCTCAACGGCCTGCCCATGCCCTATCACCCGGTATTTAACGTCCCGCGCTTCTCTTCGGCCTCAAAAGATCGTTTCTTCTTAATCGTGTTCTCGTCCGATAAAAAATACGATCCCGCGGAAACGCGCAAATTCCTGGAGGCGTTGTCCCCACGCTCCGTCTCGGAGGTGCCCAGCTAAATGAGCACCAGCCGAAAATTCGCGAATGCAGGCAGCGGCAGTGTCCATGTGGGGAGAAATGCCCATGTGGGGACGGGCGCCTTCGCCCGTCCGGTCGAGCGAAGCTCGACGGCGGTTTCCTTTGCGGCCCTACTGGTGCTGATCGCGATCACCACAGCTTGCCGCATGGACATGCAGGCCCAGCCGCGCCAGAATCCGCTCTCCCGCAGCGACTTCTACTCCGACCAGCGCTCCGCCCGTCCGCCCATCGAAGGCACGGTCGCCCGCGGCCAACTGCACGAAGACACCTATTTCTACACCGGAAAGATCGGCAACAACCCGGGCGACGTCATGCCCTTCCCGGTCACCGAAGAAGTCCTGGCCCGCGGCCGCGAGCGCTTCAACATTTTCTGCGCCCCGTGCCACTCGCGCCTCGGCGACGGCAACGGCTTCGTCCCCTCCCGCGGATTCGCCCGCAAGCCTCCGTCGTTCCACATCCAGCGCCTGCAAAAAGCGCCCGTCGGATATTTCTACGACGTCATCACCGAAGGCTTCGGCATCATGCCCGACTACGCCTCGCAGATTCCCCCGCAGGATCGCTGGGATATCGTCGCCTACGTCCGCGCTCTGCAGCTAAGCCAGAACGCGACCAAGGCCGACGTGCCCGATGGCCAGCCGGTTCCCTCTGAGCCGCCAAAGTTCCGCGAGCCCGGATCAGGCGCGACGCTTCCCGTGGTCGCACCTGTGGCTCGTTCGACATCCGAACCCGAGAAACACGAACAACCAGAGAAGCCCGAACAGTCAGAGAAAGAAGAACAGAAATGAGCGCGACGCCCGCAAAACAATTCGATCCAACGCCCCCGCCAGTGGTCAAGACCATTGCGCAGCGGTCGTTGATCGTCGGCGTCGTCTTCGGCGTCATCTCGATCATCCTCGCAATCAAGAACGCGGACGAGTTCTACCGCGCCTACCTGCTCGGCTTCATGGCGTGGCTCGGCGTTGCCCTCGGCTCCATGGCCATCCTCATGATCCGCCACCTGACCGGCGGCGGCTGGGGCGTAGTCATCCGTCGCATCCTGGGCGCGGCCATGCGCACCGTGCCGCTGCTCGCGGTGCTGTTCATCCCGATCATCATTGCCGTGGGGCAACATCGCGTCTATCCCTGGGCCATGCCGCTCGAAGCAATTCGGGACGCTCACATTCGCGAACATCTGGGAAAACACAGTTTCGTCACGGCGAGCTACCTGAATTTCTCGGGCTTCCTGATCCGCGCGATCATCTACTTCGCGATCTGGAACCTCCTCTCGTTCCTGCTGTCGCACTGGTCCAAGCAAACCGACCGCGCCGGCGGTCCCGACAACACGAACCGTTTCAAAGCCGTCTCCGGCCCCGGCCTCATCCTCTACGGATTCACCATCTCCTTCGCCGCCATCGACTGGGTCATGTCGCTCGATCCCAGTTGGATCTCCACTATCTTCGGTCTGGTCATCCTGATCGGCGAAGTGCTCTCGGCCATGTGCTTCGCTGTGGTCGTCGAGCGCATCCTCGTCAAGTACAAGCCCATGTCGGAAATGTTGACCCCCGACTTCGTTCACGACCACGGCAAGTGGATGCTGACTTTCATCATGGTGTGGGCCTACTTCAACTTCTCGCAGTGGCTCATCATCTGGGCCGGCAACCTGCCCGCGGAGATCACGTATTACATCCGCCGCATCAATGGCGGCTGGGGATACGTCGGCCTCTTCGTCGTGATCTTCCACTTCGCCGTCCCCTTCGCTATCCTGCTGTCGCGCCCCTTCAAGCGCAACATCTACAAACTGGTCTGGCTGGCCGCCTGGCTCATGGTGATGCGCTGGGTGGACTTGTTCTGGATCATCGAACCAAATTTCTCCAAAACATTGAACGTAACTGTGGCCGACTTTGTCGTCCCGATCGCCATCGGCGGATTCTGGCTCGCCTACTTCTTCCGCAACCTGGGCGCGCTGCCGCTGTTACCGGTCTACGACCCGTCAGCCGTCGAAGTCTTGCACCCGGGCCATCATCATCCGGAAAACGCTTAAACAAACGAGATATGAGCAACGAAATCCATCCCGCGAATTCGAACGGTAACGGCGGCTACGAGCGCAGCGACATCGGCGTCGCCGGCGTCCTGTATTTCTTGCTGGGTCTTTTCGTCGCCGGATTGTTGATCTTCTTCCTCGTCGACGGCATCTATTCCTATCTCAACAAGCGCTCCGAAGCCGAGCAGTCTCCGGTCAAACCACTGGTGACGAACGCTCCCGCGGACACGCGCCTCATCCCGAAAGACTACCCGCAAGACGCATTCCCTAATCCCAAGCTGGAAGAAGACGAGCGCGGCCAGTTAAACGGAATCCGCCTCAAAGAAGAACAGACGCTGAGTACCTACGACTACATCGACAAGAACGCTGGCACCGTTCGCATCCCGATTGACCGTGCCATGGACCTGATCGCCCAGCGCGGCCTCCCCGTGCGCGCGCAATCCGCAACCGGAGAAGCGCCCGCGCAGCCCAAGCCCGCGCCAGAAAAGAAGAAGGTGACAAAGAAGTGAGCTGTAAAAATCACAATTCGAAGTCAGTAACGATTCATGTGGGGACAGCCGCCTTCGGCTGTCCGGTCGAGCAAACCTCGACAGCGCAGTCAGTCGGAAAACAGAATCGCTCATTCTCTGAGGGCGTCATCCTGAGCGGAGCCGCTTTTCAGGCGAAGCGAAGGATCTCGCGCGCGCTAAATGGAACGGTAGTCATCGTAGTACTCCTGGCCGTAGCCGCCTGCACCCAGGCTTGGGGACAAGCCATGACCAAAGGCATCATGTCCCCGCCAGCCAACGTCCGCCCGCCGTATCTGCAGAACGTCGGCATCGAACAGCATCTCGACGGACAAGTGCCCGCCGATCTCACCTTCACCGACGACACCGGCCGCCCCGTCAAACTCGGCGACTACTTCGGCACCAAGCCCCTGATCCTGATCCTGGTCTACTACAACTGCACCATGCTTTGCGGCGAAGCCCTCGCCGGGCTCAGCGGCGCCATGAAGATGGTGAAATTCGACGTCGGCAACCAATTCGACGTCATCACGGTCAGCTTCAATCCACGAGAAACGCCAGCCATCGCCGCCGAAAAGAAGCAAGAGTATCTCAAGCGCTACGGTCGCCCCGGCGCCGCTTCCGGCTGGCATTTCCTCACCGGACCGGCGGAGTCGATCAACGCGCTCACCAAGGCCGTTGGCTTCCAGTATCAGTACGATCCCAGAAGCAACCAGTACGCGCACGCCACCGCCATCATGGTGCTCACCCCCCAAGGCCGCATCTCGCGCTACTTCTACGGCGTGGACTATCCGCCGAAAGATCTGCGCATGGGATTAGTCGAGGCCTCACAAGGCAAGATCGGCAACGCCGTCGATCAGGTGCTGCTCTACTGCTATCACTACAATCCCGAGACCGGAAAATACGGCGCGGTGATCACCAACATTCTCCGCCTGGCTGCGGGATTCACAATTTTGCTGTTAGGCGGTCTGCTATTCATTCTGTTCCGGCTGGACAAAGCCGCTACTCGGAGGATTGCAGGTCACGCGAGACTGAGTTAGACACGATATGTTCGATAACTTTCCATTATGGCCCGACAGGGCCTCCACCGCCGCGGGCAACGTCGATGCCCTATTCATCTTCCTGCTCATCGTATCGGGATTGATGACGGCGCTCATCTTCACCGCGGTCGTCTACTTCTCCGCGCGCTATCGCCGTCGTCGCGGCGTGCTGGCGGAGCAGATCGAAGGTTCCACGCCCCTCGAATTGACCTGGTCGATTATCCCGCTCTTCGTCTTCATGGCGATCTTCGCCTGGGGCGCGGTCGTCTACTTCAAAAGCCGCACTCCTCCTCGCGACTCGACCGAAGTCTACGTCGTCGCGAAACAGTGGATGTGGAAACTGGAACACGCCGAGGGCCAGCGCGAGATCAACGAACTGCATGTCCCCGTCGGCCGTGACGTCAAGCTGATCATGACATCCCAGGACGTCATCCACAGCTTCTTCGTCCCAGCGTTCCGCATGAAGCAGGACGTGCTGCCAGGCCGCTACACGGTCGCGTGGTTCCGCGCCACCAAGCCAGGAACCTATCATCTTTTCTGCACCCAGTATTGCGGCACGCAGCACTCGGGCATGATCGGCTCCATCATCGTGCAGGAACCTGCGCAGTACGAAGCCTGGATGAGCGGCGGCACTAGCGGCCCGCTCTCCGCCACCGGAGAAAAAATATTCTCCGAGCTCGGCTGCGTCACCTGCCATCGCACCGACAGCCAAGGCCGCGGCCCCAATTTGCAGGGAGTTTTCGGCAAGCCAGTGCAACTCGAGGACGGGCGCACTGTGACGGCGGATGAGAATTACATTCGCGAGTGCATTCTCGATCCCGGTGCCAAACGCGTCAAAGGATTCCAGCCCATCATGCCCACGTTTCAGGGATTGGTGAGCGAAGAACAAGTTAACGCGCTCGTCGCATACGTGAAATCGTTGGCGCAGCCCGGAAGCGCAGCGGGACCAACCAAGACGGCTGCAGTCGTCTCGCCGCAAGACGCGCCGGAAACAGCGCAGTCCACAGGAAGTCAGGTGCAATGAGTATGGCTACCGCAACTGCTCAACCCGCCGGTCAAACAATCGAGCGCGAAAACTATCTAAACAAGCACTACGGCTTCGGCTCGTGGCTCTTCACCACCGACCACAAGCGTATCGCCCTGCTCTACCTGCTCTCGATCACCTTCTTTTTCTTTATTGGTGGATTCTTCGCGCTGCTCATTCGCCTCGAGTTGCTCACTCCCGCCGGCGACCTCGTCCAGGCCGACACCTACAACAAACTCTTCACCATGCACGGCCAGGTGATGGTCTTCTTCTTCCTCATCCCCTCGATCCCTGCCGTGCTCGGTAACTTCCTTGTCCCGATGATGATCGGCGCCAAAGATCTGGCCTTCCCGCGGATCAACCTGCTGAGTTGGTATCTCTACATCATCGGCGGCACCATGATGCTGCACTGCATGCTCACCGGCGGCGTCGATACCGGCTGGACCTTCTACGTACCCTTCAGCACCGCCTTCAGCAACACCAAAGTGATCGAAGCCGGACTCGCCATTTTTGTCGCCGGATTCTCCTCCATCCTCACCGGTCTGAATTTCATCGTCACCATTCACCGCATGCGCGCGCCCGGCATGACGTGGTCGCGCCTCCCTCTATTCATCTGGGCACATTACGCCACCAGCATCATCCAGATTCTCGGGACGCCCGTCATCGCGATCACTCTCGTGCTGGTCGTCGCCGAACGCGCCTTGCACCTCGGCATCTTCGATCCCAAACTCGGCGGCGATCCGCTCCTGTTTCAGCACCTCTTCTGGTTCTATTCGCATCCCGCCGTCTACATCATGATTCTGCCCTCGATGGGCGTGGTCACCGAAATCATCGCCTGCTTCTCGCGCAAGCGCATCTTCGGCTACAGCTTCGTCGCGTTCTCATCGATCGCCATTGCCGTCTTCGGATTCCTGGTCTGGGCGCATCACATGTTCGTCGCCGGAATTTCCGTCTACGCCGCCCTCGTATTTTCCATACTCAGCTACGCCGTGGCCGTGCCTTCGGCCGTCAAGGTCTTCAATTGGACGGCCACTCTTTACAAAGGCTCGATCCGCTACGACGCGCCCATGCTCTATGCCTTCGGCTTCCTCGGCCTGTTCACCATCGGTGGATTGACCGGTCTCTTCCTCGCCTGTCTCGGCATTGACATGCACGTCCACGACACCTATTTCGTCATCGCGCACTTCCACTACATCATGGTCGGTGGTGCGCTCATGGGATACCTCGGTGGCATGCATTTCTGGTGGCCGAAAATTTCCGGCAAGCTCTACCCCGAAGGCTGGGCCCGGCTCGCGGCCCTCATCGTCTTCATCGGATTCAACCTGACATTTTTCCCGCAGTTCATCCTCGGCTACCTCGGCATGCCGCGCCGCTACTACCAGTACCCGCCGGAGTTTCAGGTGCTCAACGTGCTCTCGACCGCAGGCGCGACCGTGCTCGGCATCGGCTATCTGCTGCCCATGATCTACTTCCTGTGGTCGATGCGTTATGGCAAGCCCGCGCCCGACAATCCGTGGAACGCCGCTGGACTCGAGTGGAAGACGCCATCGCCGCCCACCACCTTCAATTTTGAGGAAGAACCGATCGTGACCTGGGAAGCTTACAACTACGAGGAGTTGGACGCGCCTCACAAAGAGGAGGTTCCCGTTGCACGATAGCTCTACGACCGTTCACGGCGAGGCTCACGGCGCCAATCCGGCCCTGCTGCACCACTTCGCCACCGAAGAGCAGCAGCGCGACTCCGCCAGCCTCGGCATGTGGATCTTCCTCGCCACCGAAGTTATGTTCTTCGGCGGCCTGTTCTGCGCCTACCTGATTTATCGCGGTTGGTACTTCGGAGATTTCGCCGCCGCCAGCACGTCCATCAACGCTGCTCTCGGCGGCGCCAACACCGCCGTCCTCATCTGCAGCAGCTTGACCGTCGTGCTCGCCATCTGGGCCGCGCAAACGTCGCGTCGCGGGCTTCTCCTCGCCATGCTCGCGCTCACCATGCTTTTCGGATGCGTCTTCCTCGGTATCAAAGGAATCGAATATAAAGACAAGTTCGATGAGCATCACGTTCCCGGCGCTTCCTTCAGCTTTCATGAGGAGATTCCGGGCCATCGCGGTCAATACGCCAACCCGCAACACGCCCAGATTTTCTTTGCTCTGTACTTCATCATGACCGGCCTGCACGCCCTCCACATGATCATCGGACTCGGCCTCTTCACCTGGCTCTTGATCATGGCATGGAAAGGCCGCTTCACACCCGAGTACCACACGCCGCTCGAGATGGGCGGTCTCTACTGGCACTTCGTCGACATTGTCTGGATCTACCTGTTCCCCTTGCTCTACTTGATTGACCGGCATGCGTAATAATAAAAATGAAGTGAGAAATTTGAAATCCATGAGCATCAATTGGACCGGATGTCATCCTGAGCGGAGCCGCTTTTCAGGCGGAGCGAAGGATCTCTATCTCCACTGCGCTGAGGGGTTCCATGTCTAACCATTCCACGTCGGGACACTCAACTTCCTCGCCCCTGATCACCTACTTCGCAGTCTGGGGCGCCCTCTTGCTGGGAACATTTCTCACCTACGAAGCTGCCCGGCTCGATCTCGGCAGGTTCAATGCTGCGGTCGCTCTCACAATCGCAACCACAAAAGCGCTGCTAGTCGCACTCTTCTTCATGCATCTCCGCCACGCCAGCGATAAACTCCTGAAGCTGGTGGTAATCAGCACGGTATTCTTCCTCTTCATCCTGCTGGCCCTCTCGATGGCCGACTACAGCACGAGGTTGTGGAGCTAGCAGTCTATGTGGGGACAGCCGCCATCGGCTGTCCGCCGAAGCGCAGCGAGGCTCTTGTAGAGTAGCGCCGGCATCCTGCCGGCTGTCGCGGGGCCGTCCCGGCCGCGCACCCTCGACCGCACCCCCAGCCGGAAGCTTTCTCCTCACGGTATGCGGTATACTCGCGCGTCAAGCTGAAACCTCACCAGCCACGAGGTGATTTATGGCATTCTGCAATTCCTGCGGCGCAGCCCAAACCGATGGCACAAAGTTCTGCAACAAATGCGGCGCCGCCACCGCAGCCCCAACCGCTCCCGTCATGACCACCCCTCCGCCGGCCCCGCCGGCCCCACCCACCACCGGCGGCAGCAGCGCTCTCAAAATCATCTTGATCGTCATAGCCGTGGTCGTCTGCCTTGGAATCCTTGGCATTGCTACGGTTGGCATCATCGGCTATCACATCGCCAAGAGTTCTCACATTACGCAGGAAGGCGATCACGTAAAAGCCGAGACTCCCTTCGGCTCGTTCGAGAGTTCCAAAGACCCGGAGCAAACCGCCAAAGACTTGGGAGTCGATGTCTATCCCGGAGCGCGGGTGCTGAAGAACGGCTCGGCCTCCGTGTCGTTTGGAAACATGCACACCGTCGCGGCCAACTTCGAAAGCAGCGACTCGTTCGACAAAGTCTGCAGCTTCTATAAATCCAAGTTCCCAAATTCCACGGTCAACACTTCCGATCAAAACCACTGCACCATTGTCTCCACCGATCAGAAGAACATGATCACCATCAATGTCCAGGCCAGCGGCGACAGCTCACAGTTCCAGATCACCAGCGTGAGTAAAAAACTGACCCAGTCCAACTAATGCACGAAAGAGTGGCACCTTCGGTCTCCGCGCCAAAGTCATCGCAACTCGACGCCGCGGGACTAGCCGAGTCCTTGCGCTCCCGCATTCGCGGGGAAGTCCGCTTCGATCAAAGCGCCCGCGCCCTCTACGCAACCGACGGCTCGAACTACCGCCAGGTCCCGATCGGTGTAGTCCTTCCCCACGACACCGACGACGTCCTCGCCGCCATCTCCGCCTGCCGCGAATTCGGCGCCCCGTTACTCTGCCGCGGCGGCGGCACCTCCCTCGCCGGACAGTGCTGCAACGTCGCGGTCATCCTCGACTTCTCGAAGTACATGTCCCGCATCCTCGAGATCGATCCCGCGCGCCGCATCGCCCGCGTACAGCCCGGCGTCGTCCTCGACACGCTCCGCAACGCCGCCGAAAAGCATCACCTCACCTTCGCCCCCGATCCCGCCAGCCACGACCGCTGCACCATCGGCGGCATGATCGGCAACAACTCCTGCGGCGTCCACTCCGTAATGGCCGGCAAAACCGACGACAACATCGAAGAACTAGAAGTAGTAACCTACGACGGCACCCGCCTCACCGTTGGCGAAGGCTTTAACAGTAGCGCCGGCGTCCCGCCGGCTGTCGCGGGGGCGTCCCGCCCGCGCACGCTGAAAGAGGCACAAGCACATGTGGGGACGGCCGCCCTCGGCCGTCCAGGCGGCCCGGAATTATCGGGCCGGCGCAACGACCGTAGCGATCAAATCCACACCGCCCTCAAGCAAATCGCCGCCCAATACTCCGACCACATCCGCCAGAAATTCCCCGCAATCCCGCGCCGCGTCTCCGGCTACAACCTCAATTACCTCCTCCCCGAAAACGGATTCCACATCGCCCGCGCCCTGGTCGGCTCCGAAGGCACCTGCGCCACGGTCCTCGAAGCCACCTGCCGCCTGGTCGAAAGTCCACCGCAACGCGTCCTGCTAGTCGTCGCCTACCCCGACATTTACCAATGCGCCGACCACATCCCCGAGATCATGGCGCACAAGCCCATCGGCCTCGAAGGTTTCGACGACCTCCTCGTCTACTACACGCGCACCAAGGGCATCAACTCCGAAGGACTCGCCCTGCTCCCCGAAGGCGGCGGATGGCTCATGGTCGAGTTCGGTGGCCAGACAATTCAAGAAGCCGAATCGCAAGCCCGCGGCCTCGTCGAAACACTCAGCCACAGCGCCACACCGCCCAACACGCGTCTCTTCGCCGGACAGCAAGCCAAGCGCATCTGGGACATCCGCGAAGCCAGCCTCGGCGTCACCTCGCACGTCCCCGGCGAGCCCCTGAACTGGGAAGGATGGGAAGACGCCGCCGTCGCTCCCGAAAAACTCGGCGCCTATCTCCGCGACCTCCGCAAAATGATGGCCGCCTTCAATTACAAAGGCTCGCTCTACGGACATTTCGGCCACGCCTGCGTGCACACGCGCCTCAACTTCGACCTGCAATCGAAAGAAGGCATCGCCAAGTTCCGCAAGTTCGTCGAAGAAGCCGCCGACCTCGTCGTCAGCTACGGCGGATCCCTCTCCGGCGAGCACGGCGACGGCCAAGCCCGCGCCGAACTCCTCCCCAAAATGTTCGGCCCAGAACTCATGCAGGCCTTCCGCCAGTTCAAGTCCGCCTGGGATCCCGATTGGAAGATGAATCCCGGCAAGCTCATCGGTTTACCTGGGAAGACGCCCTACAAGCTAGACGCCAATCTCCGCCTCGGCCCCAACTACGCCCCGTGGCAGCCCGAGACCCGCTTCCAGTTCCCCGCCGATCATGGCAGCCTCGCGGCCGCGACTCTGCGCTGTGTGGGAGTCGGCAAGTGCCGCCGCGAAGAAGGCGGCGTTATGTGTCCCAGCTACCGCGCCACGCACGACGAAGAACACTCCACCCGCGGCCGCGCTCACTTGCTCTGGGAGATGACACAAGGCGAAGTCATTCGCGACGGCTGGCGCAGCGAAGAAGTGAAGCAGTCGCTCGACCTCTGCCTGGCCTGCAAAGGATGCAAGAGCGACTGCCCTGTCAGCGTCGACGTCGCCACCTACAAAGCCGAATTCCTCTCTCATTATTACGAAGGCCGCATCCGCCCCCGCAGCGCCTACGCCTTCGGCAACATCGACCTCTGGGCGCGCCTAGCCGCGAACGCCCCGGGCCTAGCCAATCTAACGACGCAGCTCCCGTTCCTGAGAGACATCGCAAAACTCGTAGCCGGAATCCCGCCCCAACGCACCATCCCCGCCTTCGCCCCTGAAACATTCAAATCGTGGTTCCATCGCATGCACGACACAAACTCACGTAGCGGCGGACGCATTCGTCCGCCCCGCGATGCGAACCGAGCGCCGTACTCCGAAGCGTGGAAGAGCAGCCGTTCAGAACCGTGGAAGAGCGGCCCTTCAGGGCCGCGTCAAGCGGCAGAAGAAGCCCGGGCTTCAGCCCCTGCGGTCCTCCTATGGCCGGACACTTTCAACAACTACTTCCAGCCCGCAACAGCCCGCGCTGCCGTCGAAGTCCTTGAGGCCGCCGGCTTCCGCGTCACGATACCGCAAGCCAACCTCTGCTGCGGACGCCCCCTCTATGACTTCGGCATGCTCGACCGCGCCGAACGCCTGCTCCTGGACATCCTCGACCAACTCGAGCCCGAGATCGAGGCCGGCATCCCCGTCATCGGACTCGAGCCCAGCTGCGTTGCCGTCTTCCGCGACGAACTCCTCAACCTCTTCCCGCACGACCAGCGCGCCCAAGCCCTGAGCAAACAAACATTCCTGCTCAGCGAGTTCCTCGAACGCAACTCTGCCAACGCCCCGCTCCCGCAACTCCCCCGCAAAGCCCTGCTCCACGGACACTGCCATCACAAGTCCATCATGAAGATGACTGGCGAAGAGTCGCTGCTCCGCCGCATCGGCATCGACTTCCACTCTCCCGCTCCCGGATGCTGCGGCATGGCCGGATCCTTCGGCTTCGAGCGGGATAAAGATAAGTACGACATCTCCCAGGCCATCGGAGAACTCGAACTCCTCCCCGCCGTCCGCAAAGCTCCCGCGGACTGGCTCATCATCGCCGACGGATTCAGCTGCCGCGAGCAGATCGCCCAAGGCACCAGCCGCCGCGCCCTGCACCTCGCCGAAGTCCTCCAAATGGCGCTCGACCCATCGCGAGAATCCAACGATCCCTACCCAGAATCCGCCCGAGTCCGCGAGCGTGACGCCGAGATCCGCTCCTCCATGAAGCGCGCCGGATTGGGCCTCGGAGCCCTCGCTGCCGGCGGCTTCTTGCTGTGTGCGGCAACTCGCAAGCGCTAATCGGCGTCCAGCTCTCCGCGTCCGGAAGCCCCATCCCGTCAGCCATTTACATGGCTCTACCCCAATCCCCCCACTTTCTGGGACAATAGAACCAGAGCACGAACCTCCTCGCTCGTCTCTTTCGCTACTCAGCACAACTGAGTACTGAGTACCGAGTACTGAGTACTGCCGCATGGATCGCGAATTTACAACCGAACTCGGAACCGGCCTCTCGAATCTCGTCGGCGCCGAGAGCCCTCGCTCGACCTCAACTCCTGCTCCGTCGGCAACTCCACTCCGCGGCTCGGTCCTCGTCCTCATCCAGTTCGACGTCTGCGAAGAGATCCATCTCGACGAGCTCCGCACGCTCTTCGGAGCCCGCACCGCCGGCGCCAGCTTCAAGCAGAAAGCTCCGGGATACGTCCGCTACCAGCGTCCTCCTGTCGAAGAAAGTCTCGAGCCCCTGATCCTCGAAAGCGGCGAGCGCCTCGAAGGCCAGATCAAGTACTACGACTACGGCGTCGTCAGCCTGGTCTTTGAACTCCCCTTCACCGGCGACTGGGACACTCTCGTCCAACTCTCCTGCCGCTGGACCTCCGACACCAACTTCGAAACTCTCGCCACGCGCATCGTCAAGCAAAAGCTGGAACGCGCCGCGCCCGCGCTGGTCAAGCCATATACCAGCGAGTGGCTGCAAGAAGACTACTTCATCTTCTACGTGCGCGACATCGAAGGTGCGCCCACCGCCAACGACCTGCTCGCCTCCCACGGCGACCAGATCTCTCAGGTCGTCCGCGGCGAAATGTCCATGCTCTCCGACGGCGAGCGCCAGGAGATTCTCCAGTCCCGCATCTCCTACTATCCCAACGACCTCGCCGTCATCGGATGGAACGCCGCCTTCATCTACGACACCGACGCCGGCGCCGAAACCGCCATCCAGCTTCTGCAATACGCCAACTCGCAGCTGCTCGAGTTCCGCCACTACGATGAACTCCTCACGAAAGAGCTAGAGAACGTCTACGACTTCCTCGAAGTCGGCGGCACCGGATGGTGGTCGCGCTGGCGCACCGCCCGCGCCGCTTCCAAGCTGCACACCGTGCTGCTCGACGTGAACGAACTCACCGAACGCGCCGACAACGCCATCAAGTTCCTCAGCGACATGTTCTCCGCGCGCCTCTACAAACTCTGCGCCCAAAAAGTCGGAGTCCCCGACTACAAAGACCTGGTCAAAGAAAAACTCCAGACCGCCGAGGACCTCTACCGCTTCATGGTCGAGCAATTCAACCAATCCCGCGCCTTCGTCTTGGAGCTGATGGTCGTCGTAATCCTGATCATCGAACTGGTCTACTTCTTCCGCGGCAAACCGATCTAGCGGATTGGGTGATCGGGTGATTGAGCGATTGGGTGATTGAGTAATTATTGAAGACCTCTTCTCCCCTTTTACTTTCCGCAATCCCACGAACCTTGTCATCCTGAGCGGAGCACGTCGGAGAGCGAAGCGAGCCGACGTGCGCAGTCGAAGGATCCCTACCTCAATTCCTGACGCGTAGCAGGTAGGGATCCTTCGACTCCGAAACCGGTCCGCTTCGCGAACCAGTTTCTCCGCACAGCCAGTTTCTCCGCTCAGGATGACAAATCAAGAATTCAGAAACATGCGGTCCGATACACCTGAACCGCCGGACGGACGAATGCGGCGAGCAGGAATGGCAAAACGTTCGGCGGGCCTTTGGCAGGTAGAAAAATTGGACCGTTCTGGGAAGTTTACCCTTTGACAACCCTACCCCCCCTCCCCCCGGTCTATTGGAATCTTCGACTTAGCGGGAAATCTGCAAAAAATCTAAGGGCCGCAATCACTTAGGGGCAAAATCCTCCATTCAAAGGACTTAGGGGCGATTGCGCGGCCGACTTCGTTTTCGCATGGCTCCAATTTCGCCGGTTGAGATTTCTCAGTCAAGGTTGGATGTCACAAAGAACGAGAAATATTTTGGGGATGGCTGTGGAAAAGAATTGACGTGGTGACAGATCAAAGTCAAAACCTGGCGGCCCGATACACCTTGGGCCGCCGGACGGGCGAAGGCGCCCGTCTCCACATACTCCACTTCGTTGGGAAGACATACTTACTCCCGCCTTAGTGCTCGCCCTCCACAATCTGAACGGCGGGCCGCGGCCATGCTAAAGCTGTGCGTGGTTCTCGACACGAACGTGATCGTGTCGGCACTGGTCTTCGGCGGCGTGCCCCACATGAGGCGTTCAAGTCAAAAGCGACGGACAGGAGTGTCCGTCCCACACGAGTCTGAGTAGGGGGTAGGGATCCTTCGACTGCGGTTGGTCTTTGCGCTAAGCGCGCAAAAGACCAATCCTCGCTCAGGATGACAAATCAAAATTCAAACCCAGCGGCCCGAAACCCGGGCCGCCCGGACGGGTCAAAGACCCGTCCCCACACGAGCTTCTCGTTCACGCGAGTCTCCTCGCGGAATGACAAATTCCATTTCGCCGAATACAGTCTTACCGAGGGGAACTTCATGCGAGGACTCAAAGACAAGCGCGTCCTGATCACCGGCGGCGCGAGCGGCATCGGGGCGGCCACGGCGGCGCGCTTTCTGGAAGAGGGATCGCGCGTCTGCGTGCTCGATCGCGACGCTTCCGCTTGCGGGCACGTGAAACACGAACTGGCGGGACTCGGTGAGGCCGGCATTACTTCGGCCATCGTCGCCGACGTCACCGACCTCATGCAGGTGGAGGCGGCGTTTGCCGAGGCGATCCGGCTGATGGATGGCGTCGACGTGCTCATCAACAACGCCGGCATTAGCATCCGGCACAAGTTTCTCGACATCACTCCCGAAGAGTGGGACAAGGTTCTCGCCGTGAACCTAACCGGCGTGTTCTATGTGGCCCAGACCGCGTCGCGCCACATGTGGGAGAACGGCAGCGGCGTGATTCTGCAGACGGCGTCGACCAATGGCGTGATGGGATATCCGTATTACGCGGACTACAACGCGACCAAGGCGGGAGTGATCGAACTGACGCGGTCGATGGCGCTGGAACTGGCGCCGAAAGTTCGCGTATGCGCCGTCGCTCCGGGATACGTGCTGACCCCCATGCAACGCGCCGAGTATTCCGACGCGATGCTCGCGGAAGTGAACCAGAAGATTCCGCTGGGGCGGCATGCCAAGCCGGAGGAGATTGCGGGGCTGTTCGCGTATCTAGCGTCGGACGATGCGGCGTTCGCGACCGGGCATGTGTTCACGATGGACGGCGGAGAGACCGCGGGAGGCTTGGCGAGCCGGTGAAGCGACCTCAGCGGCTAAAGCCGTCATCGAGGAGCGAATCCTATCGCAGCGCTGAAAGCGCTACGCCACCCAAAGACACTGTGACACCCAACGGCACTGCGAGACCCAATGGCGCTGCACGAAATAGGAAATACGAATGAAGGCGACAGTCTTTCTCGGCGGAGGGCACATTACGGGTGCGTTGGCGGCCGGGTTGCGGCTGGCGGGATACGAGGGATCGATCGTCGTGTATGACCGCCATCCGGAGAAGCTGCGCGCGTTGCGGCGCGAATCGCTGGTAGAGATTGAGCGAGACTTGAGGTCTGCGGTCGAGCGAGCCGGGATGCTGGTGGTCGCGGTCCGTCCTGTATCCGTGCGGGAGATGCTCGAAGAAGTGGCAGCTTGCGGAGCCGCGGCGCCGCGACTCTGCGTGAGCCTGGCTGCCGGGATTCCCCTGCGGAATCTGCGGACGTGGCTTGGACCTGCGGTGCATTGGGCGCGGGCCATGCCGAGTCCCGTGTGCCGCATCGCGAGAGGGTTGACCCCGGTGAGTTTTGCACGGAGCGTGACGGCAGCCGAGCGCGTGCGAGTGCGCCGGTTCTTTGCATACGTCGGACCTGTACTGGATCTCCCCGAACGCCAGCTCGATGCGATTACAGCAGCCCACTCGCCCACCCACGGATATCATGCGCTGGCGGCTTTGGCGAAGGCGGCACAGGACGCGGGATTGGATCGCGCGACGGCACTGACTGCAGCGGCTCACGCACTGAGTGATGGGATCGTCTACTGGCGCGAGAGTGGTCAACCCCTGGAAGAACTCCTGCGCGAAGCGGCTACGCCCGGAGGGATTGCGGCGGCGACCATGTCGGCGATGGACGCGGCGGGATATCAGCGCGTGGTGAAGGCAGGGATCCGCGCGGGCGTGAAGCAGGCGCGGCGGAATGCCAGGCGGTGAAGGTACCGCAGGGGCTAAAGCCCAATGAAACATCACGCTCATCGCAGCGCTGAAAGCGCTGCGCCACCCAAAATCATCGCTGGCGCGCTATTTTCAAGTGTCCTCGGGGACACGACGCATTCTGCGGAGGGGCTTTCCCGCCAGTAGAACTGGTGGGCTATTTTCAGCGGTCCCTCAGGGGCCCCGGGCGTCGCGGCATCAGTGCGTACACCGTGGTCTCGGGGCGCGAGTTACCTCGGTTACCTCGGGCTAAGATGCGCTTCTGTCACAATAATGAGGACAGCACTCGCCCGCTACGTTCGAGCGCGGGCACCACTCTGATGGAAGTTCTGATACAAAACGTGACTCGGCGCAGCACCCGCATTCGGGTTGAGATCCCCGTCGGCGTGATCAGTCTGGACCGCACGCGGCCGTACGGCGAGCAGGTCATGGTGCTGATCGTCAGCGCACAGGGATGCGGCTTCCGCAGTTCCGAGGCGCTGCAGGTTGGAACGCCGATCATGCTGAGCAATCTGCCCGGCGGAGGCAGCGTGACCGCCACGGTTGCGAACTGTTTGCCGCTGGGAACCGACGGCCAGTATTTCCTGATTGGCGCGTCGCTCTACACGCACGGCAACGTCTGGGGGATCGCCAACGCTCCGGAAGATTGGAAGGCCGCGGCGCAGGACAATCCCGCTCCGGCCCGCGCGACGGCCGCACCGGCGAGCGCTCCGAAGCTGACCGTGAAGAAGGCGGCCTGGCCGTACAACCTGTTCTCCGAAGGCGCCGAAGCTCATCCCGGGCGCAAGTAGGATCCTGCCGCACCCGGTTTTTCTGCAGCAAATCCCGCGGTCTTGTTCTTTCGTAACTTCTGCAACGCCGCGCACAATGCCATACTCTGGGTAAACATATGTCCGAAGAACTCAATTCGACGGCACCGGTTGCGGCCGGCAAAGAAAGTAAGCTGAACGATCGTCCGTTTCGCGTGAAGCTGCGAGGCTCAGTGCTGGTGCTGGTGCGGCTGCCGAACAAGCGGTCGGTGAGGGCGGCGATCCATCAGCTCTCGACTTCGGGTGGAGTGATCCATCTGGAGAAGCCACTGGATGAGAAGCTGGAAGTTGAATTGATTTTTCACATTCGTGAAGCGACGCTGCGCGGCAAGGCACAGATGCTGTTCCCCATGTGGGCGACGCAAGGGTGGATGCAGCCCTTCCGCTTCGTGGACTTGTCCGATGCCAACCGGGAAACGCTGGACAAGAAGCTGAAGTCTTTTGTGGGCGAAGCGGCGAAGAGCGCCGCGACCGGCGCCTGAACCGGGTCGTATTCATCGAGTCTTATTCCCCTCGCCCTGCAAATCAAGAACGCAAAGACCAACCTCTCGCACATCTGTCACAGCAAATAGGGATCCATTCGACTTCGCTCAGAGCAGGCTCTTCGACTCCGAAACTGGTCCGCTTCGCGAACCAGTTCCTGCGCTCAGGATGACAGGGCGATTTTAGTGACAGGTCGATTCCACGTTACCGTGGTTACATTGGGTACCGGAACGGAACGACTATGATCCGAACATAGGTCTCCTATCTTATGAAGCGACTCAGTTTTTTGGTTTCACTCACCAATAACGACAACGATTATCAGCAGGAGCAGGCGGCTGCGGCAGAGAAAGCCGGACGGCGATTCGGTGTGGACGTGAAGATCATTCACGCCAACAACGATGCTCTGGCACAAAGCCAGCAGTTGCTGCATTACGTGCAGGATTCTTCGGTGGTGCGTCCAGATGCGATTCTGTTCGAGCCGGCAGGCGGGACGGCGTTTCCGCAAGTGGCGCGGGCGGCGGCAGCGGCGGGCATTGGATGGGTTGTGCTGAATCATGAAGTGGATTACATCGTGGAGTTGCGGCGCACATATAAGGTTCCGGTGTTTGCCATCAGTTCCGATCATGAAGAGGTGGGCAAGATTCAAGGGAAGCAATTTGCAGCGCTGTTGCCGAATGGGGGATCGATTCTTTATATCGAGGGTCCGGCGAACAGTTCGGCGGCGAAAGAGCGAACGGCCGGCATGATCGCGACCAAGCCGGCGAACATTCAAGTGAAGACGATGCGAGCGAACTGGACGGAAGAGAGCGCGCATAAAACGGTGAGTTCATGGCTGCGCTTGCGGACTTCGCAGGAAAGCCACGTCGACCTGGTCGGTGCGCAGGACGACAGCATGGCGATGGGTGCGCGGAAAGCGTTCAGCGAGATCCCCGAGGGTGAGCGGCCGCGGTGGATGAGGATTCCGATCACCGGTTGCGACGGAATGCCGAAGACCGGGCAGGCATGGGTGCGCAACGGGACGCTGGCGGCGACGATCTTTATTCGTCCGAATACGGATTTGGCGATCGAGATGTTGGTCGAGGCGTTTAAAGGCGCTGCGTTGCCGGAGCGGAAGGTGACCGCGCCGGAGTCAGTGCCGTCATTGGCGGAGTTGGCATCCGCAGGCAAGTTACGTCGGTCTGCAAGAGTGTGAAGAGCCTGGGCGATACTTTCTTAATGTCAGCTGGCGAATCGAACCAGCCTATCGTCTAGCTACGCGTCGATCCATTCAATATCCTTCGCTTCGCCTGAAGAACGGCTCCGCTCAGGATGACTCCACCCCAAGAGATTTGCGCTTTCGGGTCTGCAGAGACTTAAGACCCTTTGTCATTTTTCCTGGATTTGCATAGACTTCCCCAGCCGGGGGACGCCAGGGACAATTCCCAGTGTTGCTCCCCGCACGAGTGAGACTTTATGTGCGCGTTGCGTTTTGCGTGGCTCCCCTCCGTCGCCTCCACAATACTCTCGCTAACGCCTGCCGATACGTGGGCCCAGGTTCGGTTCGCGCCACCGCCCCGATCCCTAAGTCGGCCAGGGCGGTCAGACTGGTGATACCCGGTTTTGCCACAGGAGTTGATATGAGAACTGTCGCACGCCTTCTCTACCTGGGCCCCGTTATCATGATTACTTTGCTGGCCAGCATGACGCAGGCTCAGGCTGGCGCGTGCACCACTGGACCATGTGTCACTACTTATCACAACGACCCGATGCGCGACGGCGTCAACTCGGCAGAGACGGCTCTTAGGCCGAGTCTCTTTCCCAGTCAGTCTGGCGCGAACTTCGGTCTGCTGACTCCGCCTGCAGGCGGGGCGACCGGTGCCGTTGACGGGTTGATTTACGCGCAGCCACTTTACCTGTCAGCGGTAAGCATGGCCGCGACGTCGGCGTGCTCCGGTGTCCACAACCTTGTCCTGGTAGCCACTGAGAACAACTCGGTCTATGCCTTCGCGTGGACTTACAGCTTGAGCACTTCCGGATACACTTTCTCGCTGACTCAGTGCTGGATGCTCAATCTGAATCAACCTGGCGAATTTGCCATTCCATTCACTGTGCTTCCGGTAGTGGCTGATTTGAATGCGCCATGCAACACCGTCGTACCCCAGATCGGCATCACGAGCACTCCCGTAATCGATAGCTCCGTAACTCCACCGGTGATGTATGTAGTGAGCGCGCACCAGACCGCAAGTCTTACCTATACCTACCGGCTGCACGCGATAAATATCAACTCCGGCCAAGAAGTATTGAATGGAAACAGCGCTCCTTACGATTTGTCTAGTGTTTTCCCCAGCGGCGTCAGCGCCCTCCAGGAAATGCAGCGGCCGGGGCTTGCAATGTTCAACGCGTCCGCGGGAATTGTGAACTTATACGTCAGCTTTGGCTCCTTCTGCGATGTGCTGCCCTATAGTGGCTATCTGGCCGGACTTAGCTACAACTTCAGTACCAACAGCTTCTCGCCGATCTCGGCCAGCAACTGGGTGTTTGATACGGAAGGGGGCACTACCGAGCAGGCCGGCGGACTCTGGATGTCAGGCGCGGCCCCGGCCGTGGATAGCGCTGGAAATATCTATGTGAACGTCGCGAACGGAGACTGGAACGGCACAACGTTTTTTGGCGAGAGCGTCGTAAAACTTGCGACCACCAGTTCCGGATTGGTTCCGGATGACTACTACACTCCAAATGACTTTGCACAACTGAACTTCAATACCGCGACCGTTACGGTGTGTTCTACCTACGGTCCCAATGCTTGCCCATCCCACAATCAGCTAACCCTGCCGAAGTTCAGTGAAGATTTTGACCTCGGTTCTGGTGGTGTCACACTGATTTCGCCCGCGGGAATAGCCGACCCGGTTTGCGGGTCGAACTCTGAGCTGGTTGCAGGCGGAAAAGAAGGGGTCATTTATGGTGTTTGCTACAGCACTCAGACCGGATCGACGCTGCAAGACGTCATGGGTGGATTGGATGGTTGCGGCTACCTGTGTGTGGATGCTTCGAATCCTACACTCACCGGTTGCAGCGAGTCGGTTGTTCCAGGAAACGGATTCATAGCTCAGTGTTTTCAGGGGGCGAACGCTGGCGAGAATCAAGCCAACGGATCCAACACAATCTTCAATTCCTCGGGAATCAGAGGGACCGAGGCGTTTTGGGCGGGTACTTCAGCAACTCCAGAGAACTACCTTTATGTCGCGGGCGCGAATGCTCCGCTGGTCGCCTACCAGGTCGATTCAAGCACGGGTTTATTGAATACAGTAGGCAACACGGCACAGGTCCCCAAGACTTACCCCATCGGCACCGTTCCGTCGGTGTCATGGGACGGAACACACCCCAACACGGCCCTTTTATGGGCCATCAATTCCGCTGGTTCCGGCGTGTGGAATCCGGACACCAAGACGTCGCACGCGGCGCAGCCTGCAGTTCTGGTCGCGTACGATGCCATTCCGAATGCTACGACGCACGTTCTGAAAGAAGTTTGGGAAAGTTCCAACAGTGCGGGCAACAACGGTCCTGGCTCTGTGAAGTTCAGCGTTCCAACGATCGCTGGTGGACTGGTGTTCGTTCCCGGGGGCGCACCCGGTTACGCCCCAGGTCCCCCGGGCGGAAAGGGTGTGAACTGCACGGCGGCGGCACTGGTCACGAGCGGCACTCCGCCGGCCTGCGGGGGATTGCTGTCGGTATACGGGAAGGTGCACCGTTGAGCTGCGCCCCAGGACTGACGTCGTAAGAGGCAATTGCGCTCTTTCACGGGTTTGAGCGTAAAGGCAATTTATCGCCAACAACGTGACGACCGCCATCCTTGATTGGGTCTTTTTGCTTGGAGTTTTCGGCCCGGCCTAAAACCTGAAGACGACTCCACCCGAATAGCGAAGCCCATTGGCTGCTGCATTACCGGGCACGTGTACCGACTCGTAATCCAACTGTGCGAAGCGAATTGCTATACGCCTACTTACACTCACGTCGAGCCCGCCACCCACCGCCCACGAGAATACGTTGTAATTCCCAATAGAACCCGCAAGACTCTCGGAAGTGCGTCCGAGCAGGAGATGCGCAAATGGTTTGACTTTGGGTGTCCGCCAAGCAAAAAGAGGCCCGAACATGTAGCTGTAACGCGAGGCTGACGGGTACGGCTGACCATTGTCGAACCGGTAGGGACCGTAGTGCCCGCTGAAATCGGCCGTAGCGCCAACGAATCTGGTGAAATAGCCGGTGAACGATGCGTCCCACCCGTTGTAATTGTTTGTGGGCGCTAGAAAACCCGTTTCAGCGTTGCAGGGAAATTCACCTGATCCGGCTTGTCCGCAAGGGGCGATGCGTTCCAAAGAATACCCGCCGAACACCTCGAAGTGGGTCCTATCCTGAGCTGCCATGGTTACACAGAGAGCCATTGTGGCGAGAAACACCCATCGCAAGTTGCGCATCGTTCCTCCGAGAATGCCTTTGGCGGCTTTTACATACCTGTTCGCAGATGCTTCCGATTAGTGCCGGGATGTCCGACAAGGTCGCTTTGTCTAACATGCCTTAATTGTTACGGTGAAGTTCGAACTGTCGAAAACAGGCGACTTCGCTCATCGACCCCGTTGTGGTTGGATCGGGTCAACAGGGGCACGCGGGAGTGATAGGGGACGATCCGCCGGGCTGCGCCCAGGCGAGACGGCCGAGGCGGCCGTCTCCACATGAGCCGAGGCGAAGTGTGTTGTATAAGCCCTGACTTCATCCTTCCATGGTTGAAACGTCGCCGGCGTCGACGCCTGCTTCTTTGGCTTTGAGGAAGCGGCGGAGGATTTTGCCTGAGCGGGTTTTCGGGAGCGACGTTACAAACTCCAGCGACGACGGCGTGGCGATGGGACCTAGCTCACGTCTCACGTGTTCGATCAGAGCCGCGGCCAGGGTGTCGGATGGAACATGGTCGGAGCGGACTTGCACGAAGGCTTTGATGGTTTCTCCCTTCAACGGATCGGGAACGCCGATGGCTGCGGCTTCGGCGACGGCGGGATGCGAGACCAGCGCGCTCTCGACTTCGGCGGTGCCGATGCGGTGTCCGGCAACGTTGAGGACGTCGTCGGAGCGGCCGAGGACGGCGATGTATCCGTCTTTGTCTTTCATGGCAACGTCGCCGGTGACGTAGCAGCCGGGGAAAAATTTCCAGTCGCGCTCATATCTCGCGGGGTCGCCCCATACGGTGCGCAGCATACAAGGGAAAGGGCGCTTGAGCACGAGACGTCCACCAACTCCGGGAGGGGCGGGCTTGCCGTCTTCATCGAGAACGTCGGCTTCGGCGCCGGGGACAGCGACTCCCACTTTGCCGGGACGCATCGCCATGGAAGGCGGAGTTCCGAGCGCGGGTCCGCCTAACTCGGTTTGCCACCAGTTGTCGATGACGTATCCCCACTTGCCGTCGCCGGCGAGATGGGTCTGGGCCCAGCGCCAGGCTTCGGGATTCAGCGGTTCTCCGGCGCAGGCGATCACTCGCAGCGTGGTCAGATCGTGCGCGGCGGGATAGCTTTCTCCGTAGCGCATGAACATGCGCAACGCGGTGGGAGCAGTGAACATTTTCGTGACGGCGTAACGGTCGACGATTTCCCACGCGGTGCCCGGGCTGGGGTAGTCGATAGCGCCTTCGCGGAAGAGCGTGGTAACGCCGGCGCAGAGCGGGGCGTAGACGATGTAGGAGTGGCCGACGACCCATCCGATGTCGGAGGTGCACCAGAAGACGTCGCGCTCGCCGACGTCGAAGAAGCTTTCGAGATGATAAGTGGTGCCGACCATGTATCCGCCGTGAACGTGCACGACGCCCTTGGGCTTTCCGGTGGAACCCGAAGTGTAGAGCAGGAAGAGCGGGTCTTCGGCGTCCATTTCTTCCGCGGGACATTGCGGTGGGAATTTGAGCAGGTCGTTGAAATCGATTTCGCGCGGGGCGCGGATTTCGGTTTTGGCGCGCGAGTACACGACTACTTTTTCGACGAAGTCGAGTGACTCGATGGCTTCATCGACAATGGCTTTCAGGGCAATGGTCTTGCCTCGTCGGTAGCCGACGTCGCCGGCGATCACAATCTTCGCTTGAGCGTCAGTGATGCGGTCGCGGAGCGCGGTGTGTCCGAGTCCGGCGTAGACGACGGAATGAATCGCTCCGATGCGCGCGCACGCCAGCATGGCCACAGCGCCTTCGATGGTGAGCGGCATGTAGATGACGACGCGGTCGCCCTTGACTACTCCCAAAGACTTGAGGCCGTTGGCGAAGCGGCAGACCATGCGATAGAGCTGGCCGTAGGTGACGATGCGCTCGGCGCCGTCTTCGCCGAGCCAGATGAAAGCGGCGCGGTTGCAGCGCTCGGAGTTGGCGTGACGATCGAGCGCGTTGATGGTGATGTTGGTCTTCGCGCCGGTGAACCACTGGTGATGGACGCCATCCCATTCGAGAACCTTTTTCCAAGGTTGTGACCACTCGAAGCGGCGCGCGTAGTCGGCCCAGAATCCTTCCGGATCTTTGAAGGAGCGCTCGCGTTCGGCGTTCCAATCTTTTTGCAGGACGTTGCCGGCGACGATGGCCGGAGCTGGATACTCCTGATCGAGAGTGAGCAGGTTGGAGATGTTTTCTGGTTTGGTGAGGGGAAGCGCGCTCATGCTAAAAACCTCCGAGAGCGAAGGGTCGCGACTTGGGGACGAAGAGGATTCTGCTGCGGCCCGGATTCGTGAGCAGTGATTAGGATCACAGGCTGAGGTGTTCTTGCGCAAGGGAGAAGAACGAAGTGCGCCGTGAGCGAGTCGCGGCAGGAGAATCTTCGTTCCTAGGCGGGCAGTACCCAAAGCGGCGCACAATCAGCTGCCTTAACGATTTTCTTCTTCGCGAAAAGGCACCAGCGGTGAAGTCTCGCAAATCCCGTGCGAGATTTCATGGTGATGCGAATCACAACGACTGGTGAGTATCCGCACATCCTCGGAAATGTTTCTGCCCTAGTGTCACTTCCCATTACGTCCGAGAAAAAACAGTCTCGGCGCAGGGCCCTCAGTCCCACAACGGGACGCCGGTGGCGCGTGAGCACGAAATTTCAGCTGCGCTCTCCGGTTGCAAGACGACAATACGCCGTATGCCCGTGATGGCACTTGTAAGCGGAACTGCTCCCGTGAAGGAGGAGAAATCAATCATGCAGAAGTTGAAGCAATTCATTTGCTGCTCGTTACTCGTAGTCGTATCGGTCGCGCCCGCCCTGGCCGGGGCGAAGGACGCCACCGACGCGAAAGCATCCGCCGCAACCACCGCCAAATCAGACTCTGGTAACCCAGCCTCAGGTAACCCAGCCGCGCAGCCGGCAGCCGCTGCCAACCCGAACATAACCCCTGTGGCAGGGAATGCCAATGTTACGGCTTTGCTTGGAGTGCTGGTGATGAAGGGCGTGCTGACGGCGGGCGAGGCGAATGCGATTCGCAATGCGGCTCCAGATGCCGAGCTTCAACTTCTGCTCGAGGCACTGGCGCGCAAGGGAGTGGTGAGCGCGGCCGATTTGTCGGCGGCAGGCGCTCCCAGTCCTGCGGCCCCGACGGCGGCGGCAGCGCCCACGCCGGTTGTGGCGGCGATCGCGACGCCGGCGCCACAGGCGCCAGCTCCCAAGGAGACGAAGCCGGCCGGGCCCGTGGTGGTGCCGGCAGTGGCTCCGCTGCGAGTGCTTCCGCTTGACCCGCCAGTGAGGGACGGGCTGATTCCGGGCTTTAAGGTTGGTGCGGTAAAGGTGACGCCCTACGGCTTCATCAAGACTACGTTGGTGCGCGATTCCAGCGCACCCGACGGCGACGACTTCCCGTACCCGGGCATCTTTCTTCAGTCCAGCAACGCCTTAAGCACCGGTCCGACCAACGACCCTTCTTTCCACATCAAGGCGCGTTCCACCCGATTTGGCGCGAACTTTGAATGGATGGACAGTTCCGAGAAGCTGACTCTGACCGGCAAGGCGGAGGGCGATTTCGAAGGTGGCTTCACGGAGGTGGACAACGCCGACGTTTCGTCGATTCGCAATCCGCAACCACGGCTGCGTTTGGCCTATGTGCGGATGGATTATGCCGCAACCGATCGGTCAGACCTGTTCTTTGAAGGCGGCCAGAACTGGTCGCTGTTCGGATCGAGCGCTCTCCCGAACATTTTGGAAACCACGTTCCTCGGTGCTTACTCTGGCGACGTTTGGGAACGCACTCCGCAATTCCGCTTCGGCCTAGTACAGAAGCTGGGAACCAGCGAACGCAATTTCAAGTTCTCTCCTGAGATTGCGCTCATGATGCCTAGCACGGGCGAGATCATGAAGCTGAACGGCATCAATGGTCTGGGCGGTTTTGAGGCGCAGATCGGAGAAGCCGAGCGGCAGGGCGCCGATTCCGGACGTCCTGAACTGGAAGGCCGGGCCGTGCTGCAGTTCCAGCTCGACAAGGCTCCCGGTGTGGCTCCCGCGCAAATACTTTGGGCGGGCTATGACGCGCGCCGCACTGCTATTACTCCCAACTCCGCCCTCACCGCCGACATGAAGATCACGTTTCCCACCGGCTTCACCAACAGCAGCAGCTTGTATGGCAACCAGCTCGCTGTGCAACTTCCAACGCGATGGTTCACTTTTGTGGCGAGCATTTATCGCGGCGGCGACATGCGCTTCATGCTGGGCGGGCAGCTGAACACCTACTACACGGACACGACCGGGCTGTACAACGTGCAGTCGGTGCAGACTCTGGACAACGTCAACGAAGCCGCGGGCGGACAGCAAATCGGTTGCACGGTGGCGATTGTGGGTGCCGGCACCTGTACCAGTTCGGGCGGCACCTGGGTGATCGCCAAGCAGCGTCCGATCGGCGCCTTTGGCGGTTTCGTCAATTTGGGATTGCCTTTGTCCCGCTGGTTCAAGGCCGATCCCAGAGGCCACAACGCAGGCTGGCAACTTCTGCTGAATGCCGGCAAGGACCAGGTCGTACACCACGACCTCGCACATGCCAGCGGCTTTGGCTGCATCAGCGCGGACGGGCTAACGCACTGCAATGGCGGCATCCCGCTCTCGCAGGGCAGGCTGTTCGCGGCGACGCTGTATTACAAGCTGAACAATTGGGCGACATTCGCGTTTGAACAGTCGCAGTATCAGACGACGTTGTTGCCCGAGATCGGGCCTGCATACACGATTGCTGGACAACCGGCGACCAAGTGGAAAGATCAGCGCACTGAATTCGGACCCATCTTTAACTTCTAGCGAGAGGGCATGGGTGGCGTGTGCGGTGGCATGCGCCACAAACTGGCGGGGACGGATTTACTCCCAAAACAGCTGAAACGGGAGTAATCTGTCCCCCGTCAGTGGAGCCCATCCGGAACCGCATTCCAGAAATGTGGCACGTGTAATCGCGAGCCACGAGGAGAAGCCTATGGCAAACGCCCCAAGAAATTTGGAAGTCGTGCAACCGCAGCAGTATCAGGCATCGCAGTCCACCTGGGACAAGATCGCCGAGAGCAGGGAATTCCAGGATCTGATGGCGACGAAGAAGACGTTCATCGTGCCGGCATTCATATTCTTTGTCGTGTACTACTTTGCCCTGCCGGTGCTGGTGGGATACGCGCCGGGGTTCATGTCCACGAAGGTGATCGGGAACGTGAATCTCGCCTACCTGTTCGCCCTCTCGCAATTCTTTGTGGCGTGGATTATCGCCGCGCTGTACGTGAAAGCTGCCAGCAACTTTGACCGGCTCGCAAAGGACATTCTCGACAAGGCCGAGGATGCAAAGGGAGGCAAGTAAGCCATGGCGAATATTCCACTGATTATGTTTCTGGTGTTCATCGCGATCACCCTAGGCATTACTTACTGGGCTTCGAGGAGATCGGCTGGGGCGAGCGCGTACTTTGCGGCGAGCCGTCAGATCAAGGGCTGGCAGAACGGGATCGCGGTGGCGGGCGATTATATGAGTGCGGCGTCGTTCCTGGGGATTGCGGGCATCATCGCGTTCCAGGGATATGACGGCTTCATGTTCTCGGTGGGCTGGCTGGTGGCATACCTGACGGTGTTGCTGGTGATCGCGGAACCGCTGCGCAACGCCGGCAAGTATACGATGGCGGACGTGCTGGCGTACCGGCTGAAGCCGCGTCCGGTGCGGGCGATGGCGTCGCTGAGCACGCTGACGGTCAGCACGTTTTATATGATCGCGCAGATGGTGGGCGCGGGCGCGCTGGTCAAACTGCTGCTGGGCGGAAAGATTTCTTACAACCAGGCGGTGACCGGGGTGGGGCTTCTGATGATCGTGTACGTGGTGTTCGGCGGGATGCTGGCGACCACGTGGGTGCAGATCATCAAGGCGATCCTGCTGATGGCGGGGACGTTCCTGCTGAGCATTCTGGTGATGGCGCACTTCCACTTCAGCTTCGGAGAATTCTTTGGAGCGATCTCGCATGTCACGTATCACGACGCGAAGGGGGCGGAAGTGGTCAAAGACTTTTTGCAGCCCGGGCTTCGCTACAAGCCGCCGTACGGGCCGCTGGATCTGATTTCTCTGGGGCTGGCGCTGATTTTTGGTACGGCGGGATTGCCGCATATTCTGGTGCGGTTTTATACCGTGCCAGACGCGAAGACGGCGCGGCACAGCGTGGTGTGGGCAATGGTGCTGATCGGGAGCTTCTACATCATGACAACGTTCCTGGGATTTGGGGCGGCGACGATCATGGGACCGGACTTCATCAAGAGTCATGGAGGCACGAACATGAGCGCGCCGCTGCTGGCCAACGCTCTGGCCGGGTCCATTTTCTTCGCGTTCATTTCGGCAATCGCGTTTGCCACCATTCTGGCGGTGGTCGCGGGATTGACGATCAGCGCGACGACGTCGTTCTCGCACGACTTCTGGACGAACGTGATTCACAACGGCGTCGAGCGGAAGGCGGGCGAAGAAGTGCTGGTGGCGCGGATCTCGGCGTTTGTGGTGGGCGCGGTAGCGATTGGAATTGCAATTGTGTTGGGGCCGACTGCGAATGTGGCGTTCCTGGTGGCGCTGGCGTTTGCGGTGGCGGCGTCAGCCAATCTGCCGGTGATTGTGATGTCCATCTTCTGGCGGCGGTTCAATACCGTGGGCGCGGTTTCAGGACTCGCCGTGGGATTGCTGGCGTCGATCGGGCTGATTCTGGTGAGCCCGAGTTTGATGGGGATCGATCCGCCAACCGTGACGGGCGCGGCGCGGCACTTGATTCAGGCGAAGGCGTGGTTCCCGCTGGAGAATCCCGGCATCCTCAGCATTCCGCTGGGATTCATCGGGGCGATTCTCGGGACACTCGTGAGCAACGAACCGTCGTCGCAGGATAAGTTCAACGAACTGCTGGTTCGCTCGAACACGGGACTGGGCGCGGAGAAGGCGACGGCGCGCTAAGAACGCGATCCGTAGTCGGACGTGGATTCTCACGGCCGGGGTATAAAACCCCCACTTCTCGCAAAGGCGCGAGAAATGGGGCACCCGGCCCGTGACCTACCCCGAGAGGTTTCCTCCCGGGCAGAGCATCCCGTGATGTTGGCTGGGCATCCCACCCCTATCATTCCAACACATTCGCTTTGCTTAGGTGGACAACATGAGTCGCTTCTTCTCTCTGGTGGGCGTCGTTCTTCTGTGGACCGCCTGCGCCGTGGCGCAGTCGGCGAAGATCACTCTGTTCGGCGGATATTCCTACATCAACAAGGATTTTTCGTTGACCAAGCCATCGGGCGGCTTCTCGGGTTGGAATGCGTCGACGACGTTTAAGATGGCTCGCTACGTGGGCTTCGTCGCTGATTTCGCTGGGTATTACCCGGGCTACAATTTCGGATGCACCGGTTGCGGCCAAAGCGCGAAGATTCACACTTTTCTATTCGGGCCGCAGGCTTCGGTCACCGTCGGCAGGATCACGCCGTTCGCGCGCTTCCTGCTTGGCGACACCCACATGACCACCGCAGCGGACGGGATCGGGAACTTTCAATCTTTCATGTCCAACAACTCTTTCACCTACGGTGCCGGAGGCGGAGCCGACGTCGGCCTGACCCGTCACTTCGCGGTGCGCGGCCAGGTCGACTGGCTGCACAACGGGTTTCAAACATCGGATGATCAGCGGACCCAGGCCGAAATTCACAACATCGTGCGCATCTCCACCGGCATCGTCTTCCGCTTCTGATTCGCGGCTGCCGCCCCTCGTGCCGGCATGCAGCGCCAGCACTGAGCCCCGGGTCCGCGAATATGCTAGATTGGGTTTCTAGGGCCTATAGCTCAACGGTTAGAGCAGCAGACTCATAATCTGTTGGTTCCAGGTTCAAATCCTGGTGGGCCCACCAAACCTGTCATCATCCTCAACGTTGAACCAAGCATCGCATAAATCCTGCATAATCGACGTATTTTTGGAGTTCAAAAAGCCCCATTCGTGACCCCACACCAAACCTTGCGGAAACAGCATCGAACATAGCTCTCGCCGCTCGCTGAGTCCGGCCTTCTTCCACGCAGACGGAAGGTCGATCAACT
>CZKD01000102.1_pt1 | contig 49466 bp, 40 predicted proteins | sample 1122401 | NCBI WGS metagenome assembly CZKD01 (sample SAMEA3539301, study PRJEB10725) | soil metagenome | biome: tundra; feature: field; material: soil | place: USA | collected 2010-05 | depth 0.15 m
CAAGACGCTGCGGTAGCAGCGAAGCTTGAGACGTTCGGAACCCACACGTTGCGTCATACCTACCGCAGTTGGCTAGATGCCGTGGGCACCACAATAGCAGTGCAGCAAAAGTTGATGCGTCACGCCGACATCCGCACTACGATGAACGTTTACGGCACCGTGGTGACGGATGAAATGTCTACCGCATCGGGGAAAGTAGCACGCTTAGTAGTTAACGGCACGGGTGACGGCACGGAACCCAGCTCAAGTCATTGAAAATATGGCGGAGAGAGTGGGATTCGAACCCACGTTACCCTTTCGAGTAAACACGCTTTCCAAGCGTGCGCCTTCAGCCACTCGGCCATCTCTCCGGCGTGAATCGGATGGAAGGAACAACTCTTACAGAAGCTCTCTACTTAGCCGCAAATCCTGACGATCATTCGGCTTTTTCGTTCTGTTCAATTCTATGGGTGAAGTCGTCGAAACCGCAACTTGAAAGGGATACGGAATCACAACAAGGGGAAGAGCGCGACAGCCAGCGTCGCAAACCCTAGGAGAGTTTTCCGGGAGAATCAGTACTTACGGCAGACACTGAATCAGACGCTGAAGACGCGCTCGAGCCCGACGCACCGGCTGCTGCTGCATTCGCGGCGCCGTTTTCTGCAGGCACCGGCAGCGGCGGAACTTTCGTATTGTCGACCACATGATGGTTCAGGCAATACAGTGCCAGTTCCAGACGGTCCGCCACTCCCAGCTTGTCGTAGACCTTGCGCAGATAATTTTTTACGACTTGTTCCGTAGTACCTACGCGCAGCGCAATCTCTTTGTTCTTCATTCCCTGGGTCACGCACGAAACGATCAGCGTTTCCTTGGGAGTCAGCTGCACCTTCGGACGTGATCCCGCGGGCCGGGTCGTCTGGTTTCGATATGCTTCCATCACCCAGCGCACGCCTTGCGGATCGAGCCAGGTCTCCCCAGCCACTACCTTGCGCAGGCACTCGACCAACAACTCGGGTTCTACTTCCCGCGAAACAATGCCGTGCGCTCCGCGGCGGAACAGATCCAAAGTCAATTCTTCTTCCGCTCCCGGCGTCACCACCACAACACGCAGTTTCGGGTTCTGCCGAAGCATTTCGGCTACCGCTTCTACCGGATTCGGCGTCAAGGCAGCCTCAAAGATCAACACATCCGCAGTGAACTTCGCGGCCGCGGACTGCGTTTGTGCCATCGTCTCCGCCTGCCCAACCACGCGAATGTCATCTTCCAGCGCGAAGACCTTGCGCAAGCCGGCGCGGAAAATGGCCTGCGTATCGGCCACGATCACTCGGACGAACTGGCCTTTGCCGCCGTCCTCGCCTGCTCCGAAATTTTCTTCCACGCCAACCGGAATGGTAGCCATTCAGTCCCTTGCGCCTACGCTCGTTCGAAATGGTACTCGTCGATCACTACGCCTACTCCGCGCCGGCCCCGATCCTCGAAGCTGCGCACGACCCGGCCGCGACAATCGATCTGGACATCTTTCCGCGCGCCCACAACATCGGCCGGCAACAGAATCGTGAAGTCCACCATCGAGCCCACGGGAACATCCTTGTCCATGGCGAACAGCACGCCGTTGGCCGAGATGTTTTCCGTCTCCGCCGAATACGCGCTGCCCTGGCTCTTTACCGACGCCGAAAGATGCAGCGGAAATCGCGGCGCACTCTGCATATCTTCGTAGTGCCCCGTCCTCGCTTGCGCCTGCGCCTCGGTCATCGGTGCTGTTCCTTCTGCTGCCACGCTGGGAAGAACCTTTCCTGCCGGGAGCACTGTTTCGCTCTCCGGACTCTTATCCAACTCAACCGCAGCGTACACCCTCGAATCGGGCAAACAAAGTTACCGAAGTCATGGAACAAATGGGGCTTAACTGCTTTTCTTTGAATGAATTAGAAGGGATTGCAAGGTGTGGATTTGAGCCTGAAATAGCCTACTGGAACCCGTCAATTTCCGGTCAAATCCGGGTTAATTTCGGGTGATTACGGGAGAGAAAACGGACGCGAAAGGGCTGCGAACGACACTGCCTGAATGCTGAGTGATGGTGGCGGAAAACCCTAGAACTTGGTCACTTCTGTGAAGTTAAACTCTCTCACCTTCATCGCCGGAACCACCATGTCAAACGACTCTTCTCCGCACGACCGCACCGGCACGCTCATGGCTTCCACATTCGAGAGCATGTGAATCAAGCTTTCGTTGAAGCGGAAATTCCGCACTCCACCCTGCACGCGCCCGTTCTCCACTAAGAACGTGCCGTCGCGCGTCATTCCCGTCAGCATCTTCTCGAACGGTTCCACCTCGCGGATGTACCATAGCCGCGTCACCAGCACGCCGCGCTCCGTGGACGCAATCATCTGCTCCACGCTCTGCAGATCACTCACCGGGGCAAAAACGATATTCAGCGGCATCTCTCCCATTTCGTTGGGCAGCGCGAAACCGTGGCCAGTCGCTGCAATTGACCCCACCTTGTCCTTGTACTCCGACCGCTTCATCCTCTCCGCAGTCGCTCTCGCGTAAACAACACGCTTCACGATTCCGTTTTCCACCAGCGCAACTCTCTGGCGCTGCACCCCTTCTCCGTCAAACGGAGACCCGGTCTGCAGAGGATGCGCCACATCGTCCCAGATCGTGATGTTGTCGCCGAACAGCTTTGTGGCGATTCGTCCCGTGAGAAACGAGCGCTGGTCAAGAATCGCCATGCCCGAGTAATCCCAGAACATGAATCCCACGATATCGAGCACCGCCGCAGGCTCCAGGATCACCGTGCACTTCCCTGCCGGAATCTCCCGCGGACGCGCCGAATCGACCGCCTTGCGCGCCGCGACCTCGGCCAGAGCTAGCGGATCAAGATTCCCCACGTCGGTTGAATTCGCTTTCTGCCACCCGGAGGAATCGCCCGCCAGCATGGTGATCGAAACCTCCGCCGACGTCTGCGTATGCCAGCGGCTCAAACCGCGCGAGTTAAAAATCCCGTCCAAAGCTTCCGCGCTGGAATAAACTCCGGCAGTCGTGAGCTTGTGCCGGTCCGCCACGTCGACAATCTTCTTAACGCCCTCGGCGCGGAGCTCGGGAGTGATGTCAGCCGTCTGCTGAAAATATCGGGAAGGCTGTGTGGAGACGGGCGCCTCGCCCGCAGAGCGGCCGTCAGGCATCGGCAACAGATCAGCATCCGAATGCTGCACTTTCGCTAGACTTTCGGCCGAGCACACGACCTGCCGTAGACTTTCCTCATCAAACTTGTTAGTAAAAGCCCGCGCCGTCCGCCCACCGAACGCAGACCGCACCGAAACCACATAATTCTCCTCAGCCACGTTCTGATGAATCGTATTGTTGGCGAAGCGCGTCAGCGCAAACCGCCCGCCAGAGAAAAGCACCTCAACCTCATCCGCGGACGAGAGTTTCTTGATGCGGTCAAAGATGTCGCCAGCCTGTTCTTGAGTCAGCATGCAGTCGTTTCGCAGCTCTCCGTGTCTCAGTCTCTCCGTGGTGAATTAATTTCCCTTAAACGCACTCCCCACCTTGATCCCGCGAAACCGCGACGGCGCCGCACCGTGCCCGGTTCCGATCACCTGCTGCGGCTGTCCCTTCCCGCAATTCGGAGTTCCCCACAATGTCCACTCATCGCGTGAGCAAATCGCGTCCAGCGAATTCCAGAATTCCGTCGTGATCCCCGAGTACGACGGATTCTTCACCATCCGCACGCGCTTCCCGCCCTTGATCTCCCACCCGATCTCACAGCCGAACTGAAAGTTGTAGCGCTTGTCGTCAATCGACCACGAGCGGTTGGTCTGCATGAGGATGCCGTGGTCAGTCGACGCGATGAGCTGCTCGAGGCTAAGAGGTTTTTCTCCCGGCAGTAAGCTGATGTTCGTCATCCGAATCATCGGCAGCCGGTTCCACCCCTCGGCCCGCAGCGTCCCGCCCGACCGGTTCTCCCCGATCGTGTGCGCCGTCTCCCGCGAACTGAGATAGCCCGTGAACAATCCGCTGGTGATGATCGGCGTACACTGCGCCGCCACTCCTTCATCGTCGAATCCGAATGTCCCCAGGCCCGGACCATGCTCCTGCCGCGCATCTGCCACCACGTTCACCAAGTCGCTGCCATAGCGCAATGTGCGCAGCTTGTCGAGCGTAAGAAACGACGTCCCCGCAAAATTCGCTTCCATCCCCAGCACGCGGTCCAGCTCAATCGGATGCCCTACGGACTCATGAATCTGCAGCCCCAGCTGCGAGCTGTCGAGAATGATGTCGAACTTCCCTTCCGGACACTGATCGGCCTGATGCAGCGCGACGGTTTCTTCTCCGATGCGCCGGGCGTTCTCAACCAACTTCAACTCGTCGATCAGCTCATATCCTTTGTTCTGCCACTGCCCGCCAAACGAGTTCGGATACGACCGCTTCTGGATCTCGTTTCCCGCAAACGCATAGGCCGCATATCCCGCGCCCGTCGAAAGCTTGGTCTGGTGAATGTCAGCGTCCTCCGACGACACAAACCACTGCTCTTCCCGGTTGAAGTTCAGGTTCGCCTCGGCGAGCGTAATCCCGGCAACCGACTGCAACTCCGCATCAATCTTGAGCAACAGCTCAATGTTCTGTTCGACCGAGACACTGAAAGGATCGATCTTGTAGGGCGTACTCCACTCCGCCACGGCGGCCTTCTCCGGAGCAAGACGCACATCTTCCCGCTTGACCCTCGCCGAGGCACGCGCGATCTCCACCGCGCGCGCAGCCGTCGCCTCAACAGCACCCCGCCCAAGTTCCGCCGAAGCAGCGAATCCCCAGGCTCCATCGGCAATCGCCCGCACACTCATGCCCACCGACTCCGCATCCGACGCGCTGCCCACCTTCCCGTTCTTGGTCGTGAGCGCCCGGCTCCGCTGCGCGACGACTCGCACGTCGGCGTAGCTCGCGCCCCGCATCGCGGCGATGTTCAAAGCCCAGTTGGAAACGTGTTTCATGGAAGTATTTCAATCTAACACACGAGACGACCGCGACATGTCTCGGGTCAAAAGGCACGGCGCCATCCTGTTATTTGCCGCACGCTCGGCTGTGATCCCCATCACTGTCCCTTCCTGCCATCGGCCATCCAATAGGGACAATTCGCACTACGTCAGCGGCTCAAACTGCTGTCGAAGGAGCCTCCCACTATGAGCCTTTTTATTCCGGACGACCACACCAACATCGTGACCTCAACATTTGAGCAGAACAGCGCCGAGCATTGCAGCGCGCCCCCGGTCGATTCCCAATCCAGCAAGAGAGCCGACCTGGCCGGCCCCGGTATCGGCGACTACGCCGAACTCGAAACGATCCTCCCCGGCGACTACCACCCGCTTCTCACTCCCAAAGAAACCCAGAAAGCGATTTTTCACCTCAAGCGTTATATCGAAGACAATCTATGTAAAGAACTCAACCTGTTGATGGTGGAAGTCCCCCTCATCGTGGACGCGGAGAGCGGCGTTAACGACATGCTCGATCGCGACGGCTCCCGCACGCCCATCCAGTTCCACATCTCGAACGACCGCGACAAGCATCCCATCGACGCCCAGGTCGTGCAGGCCGCCACCAAATGGAAGAGGATGGCCCTCAAGCAGTTCGAATGCCGCCCCGGTGAAGGCATCTGCACCGACATGCGTGCTGTGCGCAAAGACTACTTCCTCGATCACGACCACTCCGCCTATGTCGACCAGTGGGACTGGGAGCGAGTCATCACGGCCGAGCAGCGCAATCTGGAATTCCTAAAGACCATCGTGCGTAAGATCTGGAAGGTTCTAGTCGGCGCCGAAAAATTCGCGCAGGAGATGTTCCCCGAACTGCGAAAGCCACGTTATCCCAACCTGCCCGAAGAACTCACCTTCCTTCACGCCGAAGAACTGCTGGCGATGTATCCCGACCTCCCGCGCAAACGCCGCGAGACGGTCATCCTCCAAAAATATCCCGCCCTCTTTATTATCGGCATCGGCTGGCCCCTGAAAGACGGCTTCCCGCACGAGAATCGCGCTGCCGATTACGACGACTGGGTCACCGACACCAGCCAGCAGACTCTCCGCGACACCCACGGACTGAACGGCGACATCCTGGTCTGGAACAACGTCACCCAACGCCGCCACGAACTCAGTTCGATGGGCATCCGCGTCAACGCCGAAACCCTGCGCCGCCAGCTTGAGATGGCCAACCTCCTCGACAATCTCAAGTTCCCCTATCACCAGGGCATCATCAACAACGAACTGCCGCTCTCGATCGGCGGTGGCATCGGCCAGTCCCGCACCCTGATGCTCCTCCTCCGCAAAGCCCACCTCGGCGAAGTCAGCGTCACCGTCTGGCCAAAGGTGCTAAAGGAAATGTGTGCGAAGAAGAACATCTTCGTGTTGGAATAGCCATCGAGTGGTTCGTAAAACGGGTGCCCCATTTCTCGCGCGCCTTTTGCGCGAGAAGTGGGGCTTTGCTGCAAGGTCAATCGGAGATAGGCCGGACGAGCCCGAACGAGAACCGGTGATAGTCTAATATCCCTGCGAGGAGGCTGCTGGATTGGCCGAGGACGGCGAGATCAGCATCAAGGAAGCATACCGAGACTACAAACCTCCGGTGGATGCGGCGACGATAGTCCGGCAACTGCTGACCTCGGTACCTGATCAGCACCTTCGCGGACTTGACTGCATCGTCCTCACAAACCTCTCTGGACAGCCTAGAAGGCATCGGCTAGGCAAGATCACCTCCCGAGGAAGGAAAGTGGCCCTATCCAGGACCAGGGGCCTTTATCACCCCAGATGGCAAGGGCAACCGCCCTGGATCGAGCTGTATCTAGACCATATCTTTCGCTCGTACCCTAGGTGGGCGCTCCGGATTCCTTTGATCCGGAATCTTGCCATTGCCGAGGTCCTGTACCACGAACTAGGTCATCACGTGCATCTGTTTATTCGTCCTGAATACCGAGAGAAAGAGGATGTCGCAGACGAGTGGAAGAAGAGGTTCACGACGATCTTGATACGGCGCAGATATTGGTATCTAATTCCGCTGATTCGCGCTCTGAAGATGTTCAGGCGCAAATAGACATTTACGGCGTCGCGTGCGCCTCCTCCAAAGCCTTCCGCACCGCCATCAATTCCTTCAACACTCCCCGCAGCTTCGTCGACTCCAGCGCATTCGCTCCGTCCGACTTCGCTTCCTTCGGATTGTCATGGACCTCCATGAACACTCCATCCACCCCCGCCGCTACCGCTGCCCGCGACAACACCGGAATGAACTCAGGCTGTCCCCCGCTCACCGCCGGACCATCGCCATCCGACTGCGACGATGGCAACTGCACCGAATGGGTCGCATCGAAAACCACAGGCGCAAATTTCCGCATGATGGCCAGCGACCGCATATCGACAACCAGATTGTTGTATCCGAAGCTCGCCCCGCGCTCGGTCAGGAAGACCTGAGTATTGCCCGCGTCGCGGCATTTCTCCACTGCGTGCCGCATATCCCACGGCGAGACGAACTGCCCCTTCTTGATGTTCACCGGACGCCCGCTGAGCGCGGCCGCAACGACAAGATCGGTCTGCCGGCTGAGAAATGCCGGAATCTGTAGCACATCCGCTACTTCGGCAACCTTGCCCACGTCCGCGGTCTCATGCACGTCGGTCAGCACGGGCACCTGAAGTTCGTTCTTGATCTTCTTCAGAATGCGCAAACCTTCTTTAATCCCCGGCCCGCGAAAGCTGCGAATCGACGTGCGGTTCGCCTTGTCGTAACTCGCCTTGAAGATGAACGGAAACCCCAGGGCCCGCGTCACACCCTTGATGATCTCCGCCATGCGCATCGCGTGCTCTTCGCTCTCAATCACGCACGGCCCGGCGATCAGGAACAGATCACCAGACCCGATGTGCACGTCGCCGACTTGGAATGAATTGATCATCGACAAGAAAATATGGCCACGGATCTGCACGGATAAACACAACGCATCAAGTACCGATCCGTGCAGATCCGTGAAAATCCGTGGCGCTCTTGCCCTAGCTCCGCACTTTCTCCGGCCGGTGGAACATCTCCACCGCCGCCGTCTCCTTCTCCGCGCGCCGCTTCACCCCATACGCGTACGCCGCCCCGATAAACCGGCTGAACAGCGGATGTGGCTCCAGCGGCTTCGACTTGAACTCCGGATGAAACTGGCACCCAATAAAATGCGGATGATCCGGGAGTTCCACCATCTCCACGTAAGTCCCATCCGGCGTCGATCCCGAAATCCGCAGCCCCGCGGCAGTCATCGGCTCTTCATACTCGCGGTTGAACTCATACCGATGCCGGTGCCGCTCGCTGATCTCCAGCTTCCCATAAATCGAATGGGCCAGAGTGTCGGGCTCAATCTTGCATGGCCACGCGCCCAACCGCATCGTTCCGCCCAATTCTTCCACGCCCCGCAACTCGCGCAGTTTGTAAATCACGCGATGCGGCGTCGCCGGATCAAACTCGCTTGAATTCGCCTCCGTCAGCCCCACCACGTTCCGCGCAAATTCAATGCAAGCCGTCTGCATCCCCAGACAAATGCCAAAGTACGGAACTTTTTTCTCGCGAGCATACCGGATCGCCAGCAGCATCCCTTCGATCCCGCGCTTGCCGAATCCGCCAGGCACCAGAATCCCGTCATAGCCTTGAAGCTGCGCCTCGTACCCATCGCTGTCCGCAGCCTCCAGCCCTTCGGCTTCAATCCAGTTAATCTGCAGCTTCAGGTTGTGGGCCAGGGACCCGTGCACCAACGCTTCCTTCAACGACTTGTAGGAATCCTCGTACTCGACATACTTCCCGACGATCCCAATCGTTACCGTATCCTTCGGGTTGTAAACGCGGTGAACAATGTCCTCCCACTTCGACAGGTCGCGATCCTTCGCTTCCAAATGCAGATTTTTCAGCACCAGCGTGTCGACGCCTTCATTGGCGAACACCAGCGGCACTTCATAAATGGACGCCACATCTTTCGCCGTGATCACGGCCTCATCCGGGACGTTGCAAAACAGTGCAATCTTCGACTTGATGTCCTTCGCCAGAAAGCGGTCGGTGCGGCACAGCAGAATATCCGGCTGAATTCCAATGCTGAGCAGTTCTTTCACCGAGTGTTGCGTCGGCTTGGTCTTCAATTCCTGCGCCGCCGCAATAAACGGCACCAGCGTCACGTGCACAAACAACGTGTGCTCACGTCCCAACTCCTGCCGCATCTGCCGGATTGCTTCCATAAACGGCAGCGACTCGATATCGCCCACCGTCCCGCCGATCTCCACGATCGCGACATCCACATCCTGAGCGACCTTCTTCATCGCGGACTTGATCTCGTTGGTGACGTGCGGAATCACCTGCACCGTCTTGCCGAGATAGTCCCCGCGTCGCTCCTTGGCGATGATCTGTTCGTAGATCCGCCCGGTGGTCCAGTTGTTGTCGCGGGAAAGTTTGGCGTGCGTGAAGCGCTCGTAGTGCCCGAGATCCAGATCCGTTTCCGCCCCATCGTCGGTCACGAAGACTTCGCCATGCTGAAACGGCGACATCGTCCCCGGATCCACGTTCAGGTACGGATCGAACTTCATGATGTTGACCTTCATCCCCCGGCTCTCCAACAGGCAGCCGATGGACGCCGCGGCCAATCCCTTGCCAAGTGAAGACACAACTCCGCCCGTTACAAAGATGTACTTCGCTGGCATCTCTTCCTCGCTTTAAATTGTTTTTGAAAAATGGTGCAGGTGGGGTGCACGATCAATTATGCCAGAACTGCCCTGTGGAAAGAAACGGAAGAATTCCCCAGCCCGTGATAAATTTGCGGCGTGCGTCGGCTCCTCACCATTATCGCGGCCTTCCTGCTAGTGGCTTTTGCCGCGGCGCAGACCGTCGTTTCCTTTCCCACCGAAGACGGAGGCCTTGTGTATGCCGATGTTTACGGAGAAAGTGACCGGGCTGTCGTGCTGGCCCATGGCGGGCAATTCAACAAGGAGAGCTGGAAGAAGCAGGCGGACGCGCTGGTCGCGGCAAAATTTCGAGTGTTAGCCCTCGACTTTCGCGGCTACGGCAAATCGCGAGGTCCAGGCGATTCCGACCCGATGGACGCTCCACTTTACCAGGACGTTCTGGCCGCGGTCCGCTATCTGCGAAAGGCTGGCGCGAAGAGCGTGTCGGTAGTGGGAGCCAGTATGGGAGGATGGGCTGCCGGCGACGCCTCGATCGCTTCGCAGCCGGGGGAAATAGACCGTCTGGTATTCCTCGGCTCTGCGCCCGGCGGCCCCGCGGACAAGCTCAAGTGTCCCTCCCTGTTTATCGTGGCAGGCGACGATGCCAGTGGAGATGGACCACGCCTTCCCGGGATTCGCGAACAATTCGAGAAGGCTCCCAAACCGAAAGATCTGATCATTCTTGAGGGCTCGGCACACGCTCAGTTTCTATTCCAGACCGACAAGCCGACCGCGTGATGCGCGAAATCCTCCGCTTTCTCTCCGCGAAGTGATCCCCTGACAAGATCGTCCAAATCGAGCCGGGTGCCCCATTTCTCGCGCGCACTTTGCGCGAGAAGTGGGGACTCTGAGATGGCGACTCGTCCCCTCGCGTTGACTATCCGCACAAGGTCAGCGAGAATACCTAAGGCCGTCCGCAACGGACAGCTCGTAGTGTCCCCCAAACAGTGGGCCTGTGGCGCAGCTGGGAGCGCGCTTCCATGGCATGGAAGAGGTCGTCGGTTCGATCCCGACCAGGTCCACCATTCCCAACGGTTAAGCTCCCATCGCCATTTCCGTCCCTGCTGTCGTCCTTACCTGTGATTTCTTACCTGTGTTGCCGCGAAGAAACTAGGCGACGCCAGCTGGCTGGCATTCACTGTTTATGGCCGGCCCGCAGCCCATTACCGGCTGGCTCCAGCATGGCGGTAGGCCGCACGGTCTGGGCGGATCGCTTATGAATGCACTGTTCACTCGCGGCCGCACTCTCCGGGAAGCATTGTTGCTGGCCGAAGATCCACCGGGAGTCGAAGACCTCGGCGACGGTGTTGTGGCCAGTGGCCTCATCCCGGACCTTCCCCTTATTCCCAAACCTTGGAAGATTGATGGTTACTCAACGGTCATTGAGAAACTTGGGTCGATGTTCGAGCTAACAGACGGAGAGAATTTCTTCCCTTTTCCCTACGATTGGCGCCGCGACGATAGAGTTGCCGCGCGCCAACTGGCGCGCCTAAGCCATGATCGGCTGGCCTACCGTTTTGCGCATAAGACTTACGTTGTGACCTAAGACCCGTACGATGTGATCGCGATCACAGGGATGCCCCTCTCTTCATAGCTCTTGGTTGTGCCGCAAAATCACCCTTAACTGTGATTGGCGGTACAGCCTCCATTCGCCAACCAGCGGGAACATATCAAGTACAAATAATCTGCGCTGGAGGGTAGCCATGAAGCGTCTCTTGATTCTTGGTGCCGCAGGCAGGGACTTCCATAATTTTAACGTCCTCTTCCGTGATAATCCCGCCTACAACGTAATCGCATTCACAGCCACACAAATTCCTGATATTGCCGGACGCCGCTATCCTCGCGAGCTTGCTGGCAACTTATATCCAGACGGTATTCCCATCTTTGAAGAGAAAGATATGGAGAATCTCGTCGCCGAACACGACATTGAGGCTGTCGTGTTTTCCTACAGCGATATCTCTCACCAGAATCTGATGCATCTCGCCTCCCGTGCATTAGCGGTGGATGCTGACTTCTGGCTTCTAGGGGCGGGGCATACGCAGATCAGGTCGTCGGTACCGGTGATTTCCGTCTGCGCCGTGCGGACGGGATGCGGCAAGAGTCCGGTCTCGCGCCTGGTCGCCGCGGAGTTACGCCGGCAGGGTCGTCGGCCGGTGGTCATTCGACATCCCATGCCTTACGGAGACCTTGCGGCGCAAGCTGTGCAACGTTTCGCGGTCATGGAGGACCTCGACCTTCAGCAATGCACGATCGAGGAGCGCGAAGAGTACGAACCGCACATCACCCAGGGGACCGTGGTGTATGCGGGGGTGGACTACGAAAAGATTCTTCGGCAGGCCGAGAAAGAGGCGGACGTCATTCTGTGGGACGGAGGCAACAACGACACTTCCTTCTATGCCTCGGACCTGGAAATCGTCGTCGTCGATCCGCATCGAGCGGGTCATGAACTCGCCTACTTCCCCGGCGAAGTTAACCTGCTGCGTGCCAATGCAATCGTGATCAACAAGGTGGACACCGCCGATCAGAGTGATCTTGAGACGGTTCGCCACAACATAAAGCTCCACAACCCGAAGGCAGTTGTTTTTGAGATGGCTTGTCGCGTCTCTGTCCCCGAGCCTTCCCTCGTCAAGGGACAGCGCGTGCTGGTTGTCGAGGATGGCCCAACCCTCACTCACGGGGAAATGCCCTACGGCGCCGGCGTAGTTGCGGCGCGGCAGTGCGGGGCGGCAGAACTGGTAGACCCGCGGCCGTATGCCGTCGGATCGATTCGCGGCACTTACGAACGTTATCGGCACCTGACGAATCTCCTTCCTGCCATGGGCTACAGCGCGATGCAGAAGCACGAACTCGAGGAAACCATCCGCCGTACTCCGTGCGATCTGGTGCTGATCGCTACTCCGATTGACCTTGCCCGGGTAATCAAGCTGGACAAGCCGAATCTCCGTGTGACCTACGAAGTTGAGGAACTCACCAAGCCCGGCCTGGCCGAACTGCTTGCCAAGTTCACGCGTGAGCACGAGCCAGCGCTGGCAGGAGCCGGAAAATGACCAGCAAGGATTTTCTGTCGATTCGAGATTTCTCGCCCTCGGAGATCCAGTACCTGCTTATTCTCGGCCGCCAGGTGAAAGCTGACCCGACTGGATTCAGCGCGTCACTTCGGCGCGAGACTCTGGCCATGATCTTCGAGAAGCCTTCTTTGCGCACCCGAGTGACATTTGATGTCGGGATCCAGCAACTGGGTGGCTTTTCACTGTATCTCTCCCCCGCTGAGATCAATCTGGGCAAACGAGAGTCGGTGTACGACGTGGCCAAGAATCTGGAACGCATGGTGCAGGGGATCATGATCCGCACCTTTGATCACGACATCGTTGTCCAGATGGCACGGTGCGCCAGCATTCCCGTCATCAACGGACTTACCAACTACTCTCATCCCTGCCAGGCGATGGCGGACTTCTTCACGATTTGGGAGGCCAAAGGCCATCTCGAGGGTCTGAAGATCGCATTTATTGGTGATGGCAACAACGTGGCACGCTCACTGATGTTTGCCGGAGCCCAGTTAGGTACGAATGTCTGGTTGGCTACGCCTCCCGGGTACGAACTCGATGCCGAATCCGTGCGGTGGGCTCGAGAGCGCGGCGCCGAGACCGGCGGCACTTGCACCGTGACCAACGATCCCGAAGAAGCGGCATCAGACGCGGATGTGATCTATACGGATGTCTGGGCCAGCATGGGGCAAGAAACCGAAGCGGAGAAGAGAAAGCATGTTTTCCTTCCTTATCAGGTCGATGCGACTCTGTTCCGCCAGGCCAAACGCGATGCCATCTTCTTGCACTGCCTGCCTGCGCATCGCGGCGATGAAGTCACCAACGACGTGATCGACTCGCCACGGTCTCTGGTATTTCAGCAAGCGGAAAACCGGCTGCATTCACAAAAGGCCATCATGCTGGAACTGATGAAAGGGGAATTCATCAAACTGCCGGGACTGGTCGAGTTGAGGGAGCTAGTGCACGCGTAGGAGCAGTTCAAACGGGTGTCAACCTATGAAGACCATGCTCCTGGCCGTTGGCGGAAACTCCCTGATTCGCGCGGGAGAGAAGGGGACAATAACCGAGCAACGGGCAAACGCCCAGCGGACAGCTGTCCAGATTGTGGGCTTGATTCGTGCCGGCTACCGGCTCGTGCTTACCCATGGCAACGGTCCGCAAGTGGGAGCGCAACTGCTGCGCTCCGAGCGGGCAGCAAGCCAGGTGCCCGGTCATCCGCTGGATGTTTGTGGCGCCTCGACTCAGGGAGAGATCGGATATCTGCTCGAGCAATCTCTGCAGACCGAACTGCAGCAGGCCGGTCTGCATGTGCCCGTTACCACCATTCTCACGCAAAGTCTAGTCTCTCCCGACGATCCTTCCATGAGGCACCCCAGCAAACCCATCGGTCCTTTCTATTCGCGCGCCGATGCCGAGGAGCGCCAGCGCCTCTTTGGATGGGAGATCGTCGAAGATGCAGCGCGCGGCTATCGCCGTGTGGTGCCTTCTCCGGATCCGATTGAGATCGTGGAACTGGAGGTCATCCGCGATCTGGTCAAGGAGGGCGTGCTGGTGATCGCTTGCGGAGGCGGCGGGATACCCGTGATCTGGAGAGATGGCAGATTAGAGGGCGTGGAAGCTGTTATCGACAAGGATCGTGCTTCCGCGCTCCTCGCCTCACACCTTGGAGCAGAACTGTTCGTGATTTCCACCGACACCGACTGTGTATACCTGGACTACAAGAAGCCCACGCAGCGTCCGCTAGGGCGGGTAGGTGCAGTTGAATTGGAGCGGTACGCGAACGCTGGCCACTTTCCGCCCGGGAACATGGGTCCGAAGATCGAGTCTGTGTTGCGCTTCTTAAGCCATGGAGGGCAAGAGGCCATCATTACTTCTTGCGCGAATCTGTGCGAGTCGGTCGTAGGGTCCGCAGGAACCCATGTGTTTTCCAATCATGCCCGCCTGGAAATCAAACTGAATACGGAATTCGAACTTCCGGTGGGAGGACGCTAATGCCACAGGCGACGATCACTCCTCGCAAGCCAGCGCAGACGTTGGACTTACCGCTGAGAGGTGGGACGCCGCTCAAGCACGTCGTCGAATCTCAGCAATTCACCGTTCCCCTGCTCATGGAGTTATTCGAACGATCACGCGGCATGGAGCGCGTAGTCGCGCGTGGCGGTTCACTCGACTACCAGAACCGCATCATGACCACTCTTTTCTACGCGCCTTCTACGCGCACCCGACTTTCATTCGAGGCTGCCATGCATCGTCTTGGTGGGAGAGTCCTGTCCACCGAGAATGCGGGCGCGTTCTCTTCCGAAGTCGAAGGCGAGCAGGTTGAGGATTCGATCAGGATTATCGGCAGTTATTCGGACGTGATTGTCATCCGGCATCCCGAAGACCATGGCGCGCGTCGCGCTGCGGACGTTTCGCCCGTGCCCGTGATCAATGCCGGGGATGGCAACGGTGGGCAGCATCCGACGCAGGCCCTGCTTGATCTCTACACGATCTACCGGCAACGCCCGCTGGATGGCTTGAGCGTTGCCATTATTGGCGAACTGGACAAGGGCCGCACCGCGCGATCGCTGGCCTATCTGCTAGCCAAATTCGAACGCGTGAAGATGTTTTTCGTAAGTCCCCCGCAGCTTCAGATGAAGCCGGACATCCTGAGCTATCTCGACGAGCATGGTGTCCGCTACGAAATGGAGTCCGATATTGACCGAGTGATTGGCGAGGTGGACGTGGTTTACCAGACGCGAATCCGGCCTGAACGAGTCCGAGATTCGAACTCGCTCAGAGGCTATGCGATTGATTCAACCGTTTTGCAGCGCATGAAGGCCGACGCCCTCATCCTTCATCCGTTACCCCGCACGGTCGAGTTAGACAAGTCAGTTGACGCCGACCCCAGAGCCATGTACTTCCGGCAAGCCAGGTATGGGCTCTATGTGCGGATGGCGCTGTTGACGATGCTATTGGATCAAGAGCGGCCGGCGGAAAACGACTGGCGGTCGGAAACGAGATGAACGAGAGATCCCGCGAAAGGAACTTATGGCAAAGCAACTCTTAGAGCAGCCTTTGCACACCCAGGATTTTGTCGAACTCGAGAGCCGGTACAGCGCTCACAACTATCATCCGCTCGACGTGGTGATCGAGCGCGCGGAAGGCGTCTGGGTGTATGACGTCGAAGGCAAACGTTACCTCGATTGCCTGGCTGCGTATTCCGCGGTGAATCAAGGACACTGTCACCCTGAAATTCTGCGAACTCTTGAGGAGCAGGCCCGTAAAGTCACGTTGACCTCGCGCGCGTTCCGGAATGAGCAACTCCCTCTACTCTGCAAGGAACTCCACGATCTGACTGGGTTCGACATGGTTCTCCCCATGAACTCAGGCGCGGAGGCTGTGGAAACGGCCATCAAGACGGTCCGCAAATGGGGCTACAAGATCAAGGGCATTCCCCAGGACAAAGCCGAAATCATTGTCTGCGCCAACAATTTTCACGGTCGCACGGTCACAATCGTGAGTTTTTCTACCGACGAACAGTATCGCGACGGCTTCGGACCATTCACTCCGGGATTCAAGGTCATTCCGTTCGGCGACGCTCGCGCCCTCCGCGAAGCGATCACACCGAACACTTGCGCCTTCCTGGTGGAACCCATTCAGGGCGAGGCCGGAATCGTGATTCCGCCCGAAGGATTCTTGCGGGAAGCCGCCCTAATCTGTCGCGAGAGTGACGTGTTGCTGATGGTTGACGAAATTCAATCCGGCCTGGGCCGAACCGGCAAGCTCTTTGCCTATATGCACGAAGCAGTCACGCCCGATGTGTTGATCATTGGCAAGGCGCTGGCTGGAGGGTTCTATCCGGTCTCGGCCGTATTGGCGTCGCGCGAGATTCTCGGAGTGTACAAGCCCGGGGATCATGGCAGCACCTTCGGCGGCAATCCCATGGGCTGCGCCATTGCGAGGACCGCGCTGCGCGTTCTCATCGAAGAGAAGATGGTGGAACGTTCCGCAGAACTAGGCGCATATTTCCTGACCTTGCTGCAGAGCCTGCGCAGTTCAGACCTGAAACAGGTGCGCGGGAGAGGCTTATGGATCGCCATTGAACTCCACAGCCCGGCGCGCCCTTACTGCGAGGCTCTCAAGGAGCAAGGAATCTTGTGCAAGGAAACGCATGACCGCGTGATTCGCATCGCACCACCGCTCGTCATCAGTCGTCAGGAAATTGACTGGGCTTTCGAGCGAATCACGAAGGTCATTCAGCATTGAAGGTCAAGATTGGGTTCGCATTGAATGAGGTGGACCGCGTGCTGTTTTCGTCGGCGATCCGCTTCGCCACTTCTTCCGTTGCGCTCACGACCTCGGGTGAGATCTCACTGCCTACATCAAATCGTCGTCCCTCGATCCCGAACACCCGCAGTCGCTTCGGGAGGCAGTCCAAAATGCTCGCCAGGTTGATCGCTTCTGCTACGCCGAACCCGTGGGTTGAGATCGGCAGACTCCCCTGAATCTTCTCCGTTCGGCCGTCCCACACCCACACTTTGCCAAGGGGTGCGCCGGACTCCACCGCGTCCACAACAACCACGTCGTCCGCCCCACTCCATGCCTCAATAAGATCGAGCGCCTCCCCAGTGAGGATCCGTGCGTCGAAGCCGAGTTTTCGCAGACGCTCCGCGACCATGACTCCAGCGCCGTCATCGCTCCGATCCCGATTCCCGCAGCCGATGACCAGCATGGTTCAGTCCACCCCGGTCTCTTCACGCTCCACCACGACTTTCAGCGAGTGGGTTGCGCAGGAAATGCATGGGTCGTAACTGCGGACCGCCTGCTCGCACTTCCAGGTTGCCTCTTCGATTGGCCAGGCGACCAAGCGCGCAGCATATTCACGAAGGTCATCCTCGATCTGTCTAAGGTTTTGAGACGTGGGCGGCACGATTCGGGCCGCGACAATCAGTCCGCGGTCGTCGAGAGCATAGCGATGATAGAGAATGCCGCGAGGCGCCTCCGTGATCGCCTGGCCTACTCCAGTCCGGTTTGGTGCGTCGACTCGAGGCGAGGCTGGCGGTTCGTACTCTTGAATGATTCGCAAGGCCTCCGCGCAAGCGAAGACCAGCTCGACCGAACGGACCACGATGCTGCGGAACAGATTTTTCACGGGTGGCCGAAGGCCAGCACCTAGCGCGGCGATGCGAGCGACTTCGGAAAGCTTGTCAAAATTCAGATTGAATCTGGCCAACGGACCGACCAGATACGAACCCCTCCCACGCACCACCGAGTGCAACGCGTTCGAGTGCTTCACATGCAACTCGACGAAGTGGTCCTCATATTCTGCGGCGTCGATATCGAGGCCGCGATTCGACACGAGGCGTCCTTCGTTGAGGGGATATTCTTCCGGATGCCGCAGAGCGACGAACTCGTAGTCCTGCTCGAAGTTCGGAAACTCGAAAGAGGCAGTCCAGCGCACGGTTTCGAGCGAAGCTTCGAGTGCCCACTCCAAGTCAGGAGCCAGTTCACTCAACTGTTGTTTGTTAGGAGTCTTATAAAAGCCTCCGACCGCGGCTGAGATGGGATGAATCTCGCGCCCGCCGAGGAGTTGCACAATGCGGTTGCCGATCTTTTTTAGCCGCAGCGCGCGCTCGACGATCGCGCGATGATCTGCCGCCATCGCAATCACGTCCGGATACCCGAGGAAATCGGGGGCATGCAGCATGTAGACATGCAGCGTGTGGCTCTCGATCCACTCCCCACAATAAAAGAGGCGGCGAAGAAGCCGGACCGCCGGATCAATGCGCACACCCAAAGCGCGCTCCATCGCGTGCACCGCACTCATCTGGTAGGCGACCGGACAGATGCCGCATATCCGCGCGGTGATGTCGGCCGCTTCAGAAAAATGACGCCCTCGCAGAAACGCTTCGAACAATCGGGGAGGCTCGTAGATCTTCAGCTTTACATCGGCGACTCGTTCGCCTACCAGCTTGATATAGAGGGAGCCTTCCCCTTCCACGCGGGCCAGCGTGTCGACTCGAATGGTTTTCGTTCCGCGCCCGGTCATTTGTGTTCACACTCCTCGCTGGCCTTGCGGAACTGCCAGGACCAGGCATTAAATCCCCGGAAAGCGCGGACATTCTGATCGTCAGCCTGCCCCAGAACGCGAAATTGGTTCGTGAGTGAAGCGGTATTGGGAGTCTCCATGGGACCATAGCAGCCGTAGCACCCACGGTCGTAAGTCGGGCATAGGGCGCCGCACCCTGCTTGGGTTACGGGCCCCAGACAGGGGATCCCGCGGGCCACCGTGATGCATACGTTTGCTTTGCGCTTGCAGTCGATGCATACGCTGTACGTGGGAATATTCGGCTTGCGCCCTGCCAGCGTGGCCGTGATGAATTCGATCAAGTGGTACTTGTTGATCGGACAGCCTCGCAATTCGAAATCGACCGGCACGTGTTCGGCGATCGGGGTCGAGAGTTTCAGCGTACTGATGAACTGGGGCGTCGCGTAAACAACGCGGACAAATTCATCGACGTCCTTCCAGTTGCGCAGAGCCTGAATGCCTCCGGCGGTGGCGCAGGCTCCGATGGTGATCAGCGTCTTGCACTGCCTTCGTATCTCCTGAATTCGTTGAGCGTCCTGATGGGTCGTAACCGATCCCTCGACAAATCCAATATCGTAGGGCCCCTTCAGCATGGTGCGGGTAGCTTCGGGAAAGTAGGCAATGTCCACTGCGCCCACCACTTCCAGAAGTTCGTCCTCGGCGTCGAGCAGACTCAGTTGGCAGCCGTCGCAGGAGGCGAACTTGAAGACACCAATCTTCGGTTTAGGTTTAGGCTTTGCCTTAGAGTTCATACTTCTCCAGTAATGGTCGAATCAGGTCGTAGCGGAAGACTGGACCGTCCTTACAAATGAAGTGCGGTCCATACTGGCAATGTCCGCAGAACCCAACCGCGCACTTCATATTGCGTTCCATCGAAAGATAGATGTCATCGCGACTCAGACCGTGAGTTTCGAGTTCCCGCGTGACAAAGCGCATCATGATTTCAGGACCGCAAATCATAGCGACCGAGTGTGCCGGCTGAAGCCGGGCGTACTTGAACAATGTGGTGACCACGCCCACATGCCCTCGCCAACCTAGCCCCCCGTAGTCAACCGTGACCAGCACCTGGGTTTCACGGTTCCGGGCCCAGCTTGCTAGTTCCTTGCGATAGAGCAGTTCGCGAGGGCTCCGCGCGCCATAGAGAATTACCAGACGCCCGTAGTCCTTGCGATTCGACAAGATTTGATAGATAAGCGGCCGCAAGGGTGCCAGACCAATTCCTCCTGCAACGACAATGACGTCCTTGCCGCGCGCCGCCTCCGCCGGCCAACCAGTCCCCAACGGTCCGCGGACGCCGACGCTGTCACCCACGCTCCGGCTGACGAGCGCGTGGGTTGCCTGACCCACGGAGCGGACCGTATATACCAAACGATTGTGTTTCGCCGGGTCACCGCTGATCGAGATGGGTAACTCTCCCACTCCAAACACCCAGAGCATGCTGAACTGCCCTGGAGCGAACGAGACGCGATGGCCACCGTTTGCTGGCTCAATCGTCAGTGTGAATGTGTCTGGCGTTTCCTTGGCGACTTCTCGAAGAACGTACGGACGGGTGAGCATCGGATCTATCACGATTTGTGGCGTCAAGGTCATCACCGCACCGCGTACACGTCGAGCAACTGCAAGCGAGTTGCTTCCAGCCGCTGCTCCATAATCCGGGCGAATCGCTTCAGCACTTCGTAGCCGAGGTCGTGGTTCTCCTCGCACTTCGTTCGCAGACACTTTCCGTCAAGGGCAATGGCGCGCACACCATCGATAGCCCGGGCATGGAACTTCCATTGAAAAGGCGGCAAGAGCCAAGACCATCCCAAGAGCTCTCCGATGCTTAGCGTCGCCACGATGATCGGCTTGCGCTGAGGCGCGAACACTTCCACTGCGACCTTTCCTTCGCGAATCAAATAGAAAGTGTTGGCCGGGTCGCCTTCCTTGAGGATGTATGTATCCGCTTTGAACCGAACATTGGAGGCACAACTCACCATGAGCTTGATGAATTCGCTGTTGAGATCCTCGAAAAAAGGATGCTCCGCGATGATGCGCTCAAGATTTTCCATTCTGCTCTCCTTCCCGAATGGCCCGAACTTCTTCAGTAATGTCGATCCCCACCGGACACCACGTGATGCAGCGCCCGCAACCGACGCAGCCCGAAGTACCAAACTGGTCGATCCACGACGCCAGCTTGTGAGTCATCCATTGCCGGTATCGGGCCTTGCCGGAGTTTCGTATGCTGCCGCCGTGAATGTAAGAAAAACCCAGCGTGAAACAGGAATCCCAACGGCGCCAACGCTCAGCATGATCCCCGCTGATGTCACTGACATCTTCCACCGTAGTGCAGAAGCAGGTAGGGCACACCATCGTGCAATTGGCACAGGTCAGGCAGCGTTGCGCGACGTTGTCCCAGCGCGGATGGTCAAAACTCTGGGAGAGCAATTCCTTGATCCCGTCAGTGTCGATGTGGCGAGTCTGCCGGCTTGCGGCTTCCCTAACTGCGACTTCCATCTGTTGAATATCTTCCTCTTCGGCTGGAGACACTTCCAGCTCAGCTAATACCTCGGATCCGAGCACACTTCCGGACTTCACAAGGAAACGGTGTCCTTTCGGTCCGAGCAATTCTGTAAGGACGAGATCACATCCGCCTGTGACCCGCGGTCCGGTTCCCATGGATTCGCAGAAGCACGTCGCCGCAGCCCGCGTGCATTGCGCTGCAATGATGAATTTGTCGGCACTGCGCTGCGCGTAGATGGGATCGCGGAACTTGTCCTGGAGCAGAACTCGGTCCTGCACGGCGATGGCGGCTAGTTCGCATGCTCGAACGCCCAGAAATGCGAACGGGCGCTTGAGTTGCGGCTCATTGTTCAGGATTCGGAATGCTTCTCCCTGGCGCTGCGCCGAGCAGAGTTGCACTTCGGCCGGATGCAGATATTTCTTCCAGCTCTGTGGTCCCACTGAATAGCTGAAAAGGGTCTGACCTTCGCGAGGGAGAAGGCGATAGTGTCCTGCTTCTTGCTCATCGGTCCAGCCGACCGGGAGATCCTCAGCCGATCCCACGCGGTCGTAGACGATCGCCCCGTCCCGCACGGTCGGTCCGACTACTTCGTAGTCCCGGCGCAGGAGCACCTGAATCAAGTTCCCCATCAGGCTTGCATGCAGAACTACATACTCTGGTTGAGGCACGTCGTTACACTGTTCTTTCCGGCCGCTGGCAAATTCGCAGCGGCCACAACAACTCGACCTCAGACAGCAGTTGCCGTCACTGCTTCAGACCGGCCAAGCTCAATCTGTGATTTGCACCTCCAGTGGGATCAGCTTCGCCGTGCAGGTAACGTCGAGGTTGAGGACACTCATGATCGGACAGTCCCGACGCGCCTCCGCCACGGCCTCCAAGAAAACACGTCGGTGGTCGGTTCGAGCATTTGTGCAGTGATTTCCAATCGAAGAGCGCAAAGCCGCCATTCTTCCCTGAGGCAGCATGAGGACAGCGACAGCGAGGAAGAGGAGAAAAGCCAACAGTAGCAACACGACGCACCTCCTGACTTGGCCGGCTCTTATCAAGTCATGCCAGCATCACGGCGGTTCCTTCAGCAAGCCGCCTCTCAGGCTCGCCGTCACGAACACACTTGCACGCAAGCTAGTTCACCACAAGGGATGTCCATTCGTTTGCCGGAATGCAACCGTTTGGCCATCGAATGTAGCCGTGCGGGCAATTATGGCCTCATGGCCTTGGTAAATAATTCTCGATCCGACAACCTGGATGTGGTCACCTGTGCTGAAACCTAAGTCTTTGTCGCGGAGAAACCGCGTTGGAGCAACGTGCACCTGAATGGTTCCGTTCTCTGTCTTCAGCATCAGATGAGTTCCTTCTTCACCGCTGATCGGACAATAGAACTGTTGCTCGTCCTGGACTACGCCTTGCACGGTAACCTCGTCGGAGGCGTCGTACGTGGGCACACGGTGCCTCGGACTGGTGAACAGCAGAACTACAAGAATGACAAACGCAATGCCCATGATCGTTTGTGGAGTTTTCATACGCTCCTCCTTTCTCCAAGACCGATGCGAGACAGTCTTGTCAGACCGCAGCCGCGACTTCCAGGGCTTGCTTTGCGGCTTTGGGCAACTCGAACTTCAGCATCCCCGCTTGCAGTTCGACCACGGCTCCTGCTGGATCGATCTCTATCGGAAGGTCGATCACCCGCAGGATCTGGTCAGGATACCAATCGATGTACTCGATCTTTCCAGTCCCGGCTTCGGTGGTGACAACCTCTTTCTGCCCGAGGATGGCAATCCGCTTGGGTTCGATGCTGACCATGAGTTCGTCTTCTGCGAAGCCGAAGACGTTAGCGTGAAGACTCAGCCGTTCCGCTGATTCATGCGTCGTGATCGACACAGGACGTAACAGTTCCGACTCCGCCCGGAACCAGTCTTCCTCGTGGTGGCCATGCTCACGATCACGCTTCTCGAACAACTCAAACGCGCGGCGCGCGATCGCCAATTGAACGGGTTGCATCTCCCAACGCAACTTTTCGGCATCGCTCGGCTGCAATAGGATGGATGGCGCTTCCGCCGTGGACTGGGAACTCTTGGTGGATTTCATGACACCCTCCTTCGAAACTCCCGATGAAAGAGGATCGCTCGGCCGCTTGTCGCAATCAGCAAACCGGCTGAAACGAGCCGCTGTGAAATGGGGCCGGAATGGGTGAGGAACACTCTGCTACTTTAGATTCTCCTCGCAGTTCATAGGGCTGGCTGTGATCCGCGTCACTGTCTGGCGCTTTTTCCCGCCGAGCATGGCGACCTTCGAGTAGGCAACGCACTCCTGTGGAGAGAGCTCTTTGTTGCGACTCCCCTTGAAGCGGTATATCGCAAACGTAGATTCCTGACCGGGTTTCTCAGATCGCACTCGGTACCTGGCGCGCCTTGGTTGTTATCAGGGAGGAGCTCAGCTGACCTTGGAAACTAAGGAGTTTACGCTACGGATTTGTCTCATCGCCCCATATCACTTTCGTGCGATCCATCGGCCTGTTTTCATACAGAAACCGGCTCAGACCTGCGGGTAGATCCTTCAGAGAGGTGGGTTGGATTCCATGGGACATTCTCTCCGAGCCGCGCTAATGGAATCTGTTAAGTGCAGACTGAAACAGTCCCTGAAGGTTTCCACTTATGTCGGCTGATGACTTGTCGGCCCTGGCGGCGTGCTCCAGCACTTGCTGAATGTGCACGTCTACCTGCCTGAGCACGGCAGGAGCTACCGCGTAACCGTCGGTTTCATAGGTGAGCAGAGGCATGCTTCGTTGCAGGCTGAGCGGTTTGAGGATCGCCTCTGAAATCCGAAATGGCAGGCAATTGAATGGCCCGATCAAGATGATGCCGTCGTAGCCCTCATGTTCTGCGTGCAGGCCCTTGCCTACCGTAGGAGTGATCTCGCCAAAGATTTCCGGAGATATGTGTTCCTCGCTCTTTTCGAACAGGGCGGCAACGTCGTTTGGTCTGGAGATGAGCAACCCGGTCTTGGCGAACAGTCCGCGAAAATATTCCTCGGTTTTACGTCCGGACTGATAGGTCCACCATTGCTGCAAATACTGTTGTCCGTCAGAGTCGAAAATTCTGGTGCAAGCCTTCGCTAAGGCAAGACCTCCCGGCCTCATGCCCCAGTCGTCGGCCGTTTGCCTCATCCCATCGTAGGCGACATACATGAACAGGTCCGTCAGATCGACGGGTTTGAGGATGATCCCCCGAGACGCGTAGAGATCGCGGACACCATCCATAAAGAACGGACTAAAGCGCGTGAAGAAGTCACCTGTTACAACGGCTCGCGGGCAGTTCATGGGATCCTGCGTCCGCGGCAACAGCGCCAAGTGTTCTACGAATGCAGGCAGTTCCGAGTTGAACTCATCGAGTGTTCTAGCTCCGGCAGTGAATCGTTCCCATTCCACTCCGAGTTGCTCAATGCTGCCCGGCGCTCCCACAACGCGCAGCACGTAGTCGATCTCGACGAGGATATCGGCAATCAGAATTGCTGGCGACAAATGCTTCACCAGAACGGCGGGGTCGAATCCCAAATAGTCGTTTTCCGGGCCCGGACTGAGAATGAACACATCCGTCAGTTGATGCTCGGCAATGAAGCGCTCGAAATAGCCCGTGTAGGATTCGCTGACGCAAGGAGCGCCACCGCGGACCATATAGAATCCCACAATCTCGCCGGGTTTACGATTCTGATGGATCCTCAGAAGTTGCCCAATGCACAACGGCAGAGGAAGACATTCGCGGCCGGAGGTAGACTGCAGACCCAGGTCGAGTTGGCCCCGATCCACGGGAATCACTTCGCCAGCGTGGAGCCCCAGCCAGCCGGTGGCCATCGCCATTGACTGCGCATGATACTGGGAGAAGTTGAGAAAATAGAGTTTCACCCGCGGGTCGGTGAGCGGCACACACTCGCCGTTCGAACATATGACGCTACCCCCTTTGGCCAATCGACACGGCGCGAACGACTGGGCAACGCAGGTCTGCGCGACGTGGTAGTTTTGCACGATGTCAAGAAACGCTTCCAGGCGCGTTTGCACGCCAGCGTCGGCGGTATGGGCGTCGATTTCGAGGATCAGATAGGGTTTGGATCCGAGCTCAGATGCGAGCATGGAATGAGTGAATGCGTCGATCGTACAACTGAAGTTGCTCACGCTGAGAAGGAAAAGGTTGGCGTGCTGCTTGGCGAGGGACACGGCGTTCAAGATCTGATTGGCGAAATGCCAAACGGTCGGTCCTGCTCCCACTGGCGCAAGGCAGTCCGCGGGAATCACCGGCACTCCCATACTGGAAAGTTTCTTACCTACGGATTGCGAAGCTTCCGGCGCATAGGCGTTATAGCTGTGCCCTGCTAATAAGATCGCAGGTTTGTTTGATGCCAATGCTTGGGCGAGAGCCTTCCGGCCCAGCTCCATCAGAGCGCACTCGGCTTCAGTCTGGTCATGCACGGCGGCCGCCCACGCCTCGTCCGCCAGTTCATGGGACACTCCCAACTCGCGCACCGCCATCTCTGTCATTGCCGTACAGGCCGCGTATCCGTTGGTGAAGTCCAGCACGGGCGATAAAAAGTGAGAATCCGGAAATGCCTTGGCCATGAAATAAGGACCAGCTTGCGTGATCGGGCAGAGGTAGGAATCCTTGCAAGAGCTGTGCTGAGGCATGCGCAGCACGTTCGGCAAGAAGATAAGGTTCACGTCACGCTGCGCTAGAGCCAATACTGCGCCGTGCGCGATCTGCGTCGGTAAACAGAAACCAGAATGGGCTCTGAGATCGCCCCGCGAGTCGACCGCCGATAACACCGCCTCCATTCCCAGAGCCGAGAAGAACATTGAATAGAGCGGGAATAGTGAGTGCGTGGTCAATGCCCGAGGAATGCCGATGCGGGTCTCGCGCACGAATGTTTTTGCAGCGGCGTGGCTGAAGGACTCAGCAAGAAACGACTTCGCGGTCTCGTACGCCGGCCCGATGCCCCAGCCGCCAGGTTCCTTCGGCTGGTGCAGCGGATTTGGATAGCGATGCTCGGTAGCGCTATAGAGAACGGCGGCTCGTTGCTCGACCAGGTCGGGCGCCGGCGCGATAGGGGCTTTTCGTTTCCACACGTTCTCGAAAAGGCTACAGCGGCCGCCAAATGGAAACTGCCGTCCGTCGACTTCGAAGCGGTCGATGTCGCAGTACAGTTTGCAAGCCCGACATGTGAATCGACTCACAAGCCTCATATCGGTTGATGCGAGAGTTTGCAGGTCCGTGGCCGCATCCTCCAGGCCGCACGACCGTTCGAGAGCGAGTAACCCCACTCCAAGCGCTCCGAGTAACTCCGGGTCCGGTGGGATCACGATCGGGCAGCCGAGACTGTGGGCGAATGCGTATCCCACCGCGCGGTTAAGTGCTACCCCTCCTTGCAGGAGCACCTTCTTGCCGACCGGACGTTGCCCTTTGACTTTCGTAAGGTAGTTTTCCGCGATTGCGTACACCAAGCCCGCGAGAATGTTGTCGTGCCCCTGCCCCTGCTGTTGGGCGATGCGAATGTCGGAATTAATAAACGCCGTACAAGTCGTCTTGAATTTCACCGGTGACGGAGCCGCTAATGCGACGTCGGCGATCTCCGACACACTAATCCCGAGATCACAATGTGCGCTCTCCTCGAGAAAGGAGCCCGTGCCGGCCGAGCAGGCGTTGTTCATTGCGTAGTCGATCGGCACACCGTTTCTCAGATGAATGTACTTGGCATCCTGACCGCCGATCTCGAAAATCGTATCGACGTCGGCCGCAAAGTGTGTCGCGCCTGCGGCATGGGCCGAGATCTCGTTGTACACGTGCTCGGTGCCCAGGCAGGCGCCGGCAAGTTCTCGGGCCGATCCGGTTGTGCCGGTGAGCCCCACGGGTCGATTGCCAACCTGACCGATGAGCGCGTTCAGGCACTCGCGAACCGCCGCGACAGGATCGCCGCAAGTACGCATGTAATACGAGGCAACAATAGCGCGTGTCGCGGGATCGAGCAGGACCGTCTTTGTGGTCGTCGATCCTGCGTCCACTCCCAGAATCAGCGGACCGTCCGGTGGGGACTGCCGGGGCGGGGCGACAAGGATCGTCACTCGGTCTTTGTAACGATGAAGGGGCGGAAGTTTCTCGAGGAGCGGCGGAGGTGAAAGGTGCGGAGATTTGTGCAGCGGCTGGTCGCGGGTAAGCAACGCCGTTCCCCATGCTTCGAACCAAGGACTTTCCGGCAGCACGACCAATTGAACGCCTGCAAGCTTCACGCGCAGTGCCTCCAAGAGTGCGGCATTGCGGGTCACGCCTCCGATCAGCAACACGCGCCGCAGCGAGATTTGGCCCTTCTCCAGGAGCGCGACCACCTTATTTGCCATGCTGTCATGAAGGGTGTGCAGGATGTCCGCAGGAGTGGCTTCGTGACGGTTAAGCTTATGCGTAACATCGGACTTGCAGTGCACGGAGCAGCGTGACGCCAGTGGCACGACTTTTCCCGCGATCGAGAGTTGGATCGCCTCGCCTATGTCGAGTCCCATCCTGCCGATCAGCTGTACGAAGAACTCGCCACTACCCGCTGCACACTTATTGTGAGACAGAACATTCGTGATCCCTCCGTCCGCGAGCAGGTACACAAGAAAGGATTCGCCACCCAAGGAAACCACGGCGTCAAACTCGCCTTCTACGTCTCGCAGGGCACGCTGAATAGCGGCGAACTCAGAAATGTGTCCCAGATGACCCGACACGCCGAAATACTCAGCGTCGGCGAACTCCGGCATCGCGAGCAACTCCTCGAGAACCTCCAAGGGGCGCCCCTGATGGGCCATCACATGGGCATTTTTGGCGTCGGCTCGGACCACCTTCACAGTGAGTGCGCCGATATTGACGCCTACGTGGGGCATCACGGCTCTCGTACTGTTGGATGTAGGAGGGAGAATACCGCGTACGGACAAACAACCACATAAGGCGGAGACATCGGTCAGCCTCTGACTGAACTATACTCCCGAAGCGAAGAGCGAGAGAGACTATTCTGGACAAGAACACCAATCCCGAAGGATAGTACGTGCCTCTTCGTAGGCTAGCTAACTACCTTCACCCATGCCGCATATATGTCGCGGCGGTTGCTTGCAGACTTTGGATGAGAATTCGGAAGCATGCCGTTCACAGGTAGTCGCTTGCGCAACTTCTCCGCTAAGGCTCGTGCAATCTGATTCCACGAATAGAGCATTTGCTGGAAGGAGAGCTGCGGCTCGAACAGCTTGCTGGATCTGGTGAAGCGCCAAACTGTTCACGCGATGCACTGCACGGTCCTCAGTGCCGAGAGTCAGTAGCCGGAGGGAAAACACCGCGCCCGACGCGAATCCGTTTTTTGCCAGGAGCGTGACAAGCAATTTCCCATAAAGCCAAGCCCGAGTTGCTTCGCTCCAGTCGAAGATGAGAAGTGGCATGGAAGAGGTCGTCGGTTCGATCGCGACCAGGTCCACCAAATCTCTGGCTAGCCGAAACCCAGCCGAAGAGCCGCAGCCTATCCTTTCGGAATCACGATCGCCGTGATGCTGTACCGTGGTACCACCACGGTGAAAGTGCCTCCCAGATTGTCGATCGGCGCTTCCGTGATCCCCTTGCCCGCCTCGAGGGTTTGCTTTCCCCATTCGTAGCGCGTTCCCTTCGCGGCGTAGCTGTAGCCGTCCACCGTTACGGTCACGGTGATGTTCTGAACGGGGTCCTTATTCACGAACAGCAGCCCCAGTCCGCCATCGCGCCGCTTCACCGCGTGCACTGCCAGGGCGTCCATCGGCGTACTGGCGGCGACAAAAACATCGCCCGGTTTTGCCACCTGGTGAAACATCTTCAGGCCGTAATACGCCGGTTGAGGCTGGTTGTCATTGCTCAACAGAGTCGGGCTCGGCGCATGGATCGGCGTCCACTGCACCGTATAGACGCCCTTCTCCACCAGCATCGCCGTCGCATCCGCGGCATACAGACCCGTGACCGCGGGATTCTTGGCGGGCAGCCACGGTGCGATGCCGAAGTTTGTGATTGCCAGTTGCGGCGCGTGCCCGGCCGGACACAATTTTTTGTACTTCTCTGACAGATCCTTAATCAGCAGACCATAGTCGTTGTTTAACGCAGACATGTTGAAATGCTTCTGGTTATCCAGAGGATCCCTTCCAGTTCTCAGCAGGTCGTCCTCGTCGATATTAATGTCGTAGTTCGGCGGAGCCCCTTTACCCTCAAAAATTGAGATCGCGGCGAAATCCATGCTGGCGCACGCGGCCTTCAACACCCCCGCATTCCAATTTTTCCCCATCGGGTTCGGGCTGTTGTCGCCCGATGTGGTGAGGGGCAGCGTCAGCGCAGCCCCCACCAGAATCGTAGGATCGACGGCCTTCATGGCCTTCGCAAACTCCACCACCGCCGCTCCGTATGCCTGCGGCCCCACCTTGCCGTTCTCGGAATGCTTGCCCCAATCCTTCGATGTAGGCACTGGGCCAAGATGCAGGTCGGGCTCGGGAGAGCCGCTCTCTTTGTACCGACCGGCACTGTCGGCATCGGATCCGAGCGTGTGGGCCTGCCCGTAGAAACCGTTGTTCCACGGCTCGTGGCCCACAGCCCACAGCATAATTCCCATCGGCTCGGGATGCTTGATCCGCAGCGCGTTGAAGCCATCGTCGGTGGCCAACGGAGCACTGGCGCGCAACGTGGCCCAATAACCCACCGTCTTCCAGTCGTTGCCTTTCGAGTCTTTGCCGATGACTTGAGTGCTGTCGGCCTTCCCATTGACGTATGCCACCCAGGCCGCCGCCTCGGCCGGTTCGCCGCCGCCGCTGCCGTCCAGGTTGCTTCCGTAGTTCACGGTGATCAGCGCCGTTCCCAACTGGTCGATCACCGGCACCATCGCGGGAAGTTTCCTCTCGTTGCCAAACGCCGGCGCCCGGTCGCTGGTGTACGGATTGATGACTGCGCCCGTGGACCAGTGATACAGCGCGTCAATGCCGTTATTGCCCGGAAAACGCAGACTGGTGATCCCGATATCCTGCAGCAGTTTCAACGTCGCCGGGTCAAACGCCTTGGGGTCCCACCGGTCGCCGGCAGCGCCGATCGAGGTGGTATAGAGCACCGCTTGCCCTTTCGCGGGCTCCACATGTGCCGTGGTCTTCAATTGCGCAAGCACAGGCGAGGAAGCGGACAGGACGATCCCCAGCAGCAGTGAAAAAGTGGAACGACCGCGCAGCCGCTGCACTCCCGGATTCCTGTTCAGCCGGCGACCCGAGAAAAGGCTATCGAGCAGAAACCAGTCCGATTGCAAGAACATATAAGAGACCTCCCATGTCAGAAACAACTCCGAAAAGACAAAACAATACGCTTGTGTAGTGAGCGTTGGAAAGAAAAATCATTGATCGCCTGGTGGCTCAGGCGGGAGGCAGAGTTGCCAGGACCGCCGACTGGTCCTCAGCGCGCAACCGATAGAGCGACCAGATCCCCATCACAAAGATGGTTGCCAGCACCAGGAATTCCGCAGGAAACCAGGATGGCCCAACCGATGTGATGATGTTGGGGATCAGGAAAAACAATATCGATCCGACCAGAATCGGTGTGCGTCCAGAACGGCTCTTCTCGCTCGAATCTCCTCTCGACGAGTCTCTTGTCTTCCACAGCAGCCGCACCGCTTGCCCTCCGATCAGCAGCATTGGAACTGTAATAGCGGCAAGATCATATTTCATCACTCGCGGATTCAAGAGCGCCGTTCCGACCAGTGCCACAGGAACCCACGCCTCGCGCGGCAGATTCCATTCCCGCACACGCCGTGCAAGCACCAGAAGCACAACGCCAATCACACCCGCACAAATCACGAACAGGATCGTGGTTGGAGTCGCGGTAGGCCGTCCCTGCTTCCACAGATACAAACCCAAAACACTCGCCGGACCAAATCCAAAGTCGTGCAGCCAGTCAAATACCAGCAGCAGGCTCGTCAAATATTCGCGGAACAACCCGGGCCACAGTCGCGCCTGTGCGACAAAGATCAGGACGCCCGCAACCGCAGTCATGCTCGAGCGAACCCATTGCCGCGCATCGATCAGCACCGGAAATGCAAGGAACGCGAGAAATGGAGTCTTGAATACAGATGCGATCAGCACGGCAAGGTAGTACCAGGTCCAGTGCCCTCGCTTCCACCCGGCAGTCGCACCAAGCAGGATCCCGCCATAAAGCAGGTAGGCCACATTGCCGCTCAGGATTACATCGTCGGTGACTAGCCCGGGAAAGAATGCGACTGCCGGCAGCACAAACATCAGCCAGCGCCGTTCGCGCTGGTCCGCCATCTCGAATCCCGCCCACAACTGAATCGCCGCTCCCACTGCGACCGCTATCGCATAGAGCAGGCCCACTAACGAACCGGGAAACAATGCCAACAGCCGCAACAAAGGAAGTGTCAACGGAGAGTACACATACACAAACGGCCGCGGCTCCGCCGGGTTCGTCGCCAGGCCTTGGTGAAACCCCTGCAACGCAACAATGTCTTCAGCGTATGGATCGGAATTGTGCCGAACAGACTGAACGGCCTTCCAATAGCCCTTGGCATCCCAGCCAACAGCACCGGAGTAGGCCATGGCGGCCAGCGCAACGACCGCTGCCATCCAAAAAAACAAAACGATGAGACGCGGACGGTAAAACCAACGAGCCATTAACTCGGAAGACTTATCCGGGACGCCTCCGCGCTGATCGTTCATTCCACCATGCAATTACACCCGCGGAGAATTGTCCAGTGCCTTCTCTTGCCCGCCTTAATCGTCCAGATCGTCCGGGTCGACAACCGACGTGTCTTCGGCACCCGCTGGACAAATTCGCTGTGACAACACCAGTGGCGGCAGCGGCGTCTGCGTGTAGTTGAACGCATCCTGCATGTCGTTGGCGACCGTGTCCGCTCCCCCCAGGTTTGGCAGCCCGAATGTTTCCTCCATAAACCTGACCACACTCGCAAACTCGATTTCCGTGTGATAGACCCCTTGCGCTGCCCACGGACTGATGATGATCCACGGTACCCGTATGCCAAGACCGTATTGATCGCGATAAGGCGGTGCAACGTGGTCGTAAAATCCACCAAAGTCATCCCAGACTAGAACGATCGCCGTGCTATTCCATTGTGACGCCGGCCCCTGCATCACCGCGTTGATCTGCTGCACCGTCCAGTTCTCCCCGATGCAGGCACTGTCCGGTGGATGGTCGGTGTCAGCGGCAGGTGGGGTAACCCAACTCAGGGCGGGCAGATTTCCCGCGAGCGCGTCCGGGATGAAGTCTGATTCGGTGACCACCTTCGTGGTCCAATCGCTGCTGTTAAAAATCGTGCTGAAGCTGCGAAACGGATTGTAGACATAACCGCTCTGTCCATTCACCGACGTATAGGCCTTCCACGATACCCCGGCCGCGTCCGCCAGATCTCCCATCGTCGTCACGTTGAAGCAAGGAAACGTGCTCGACACAACGAAGGTGGACAACATGGTCGGCACGTTCGTTCCGGCCACCGCGTCACATCCCCACTGAGCCTGGATCGAACTCCGCGGATTATCGACCGTGGTCTGACTGCTGCCCGACACCAGCATCAGGTGCGCTGGGTACGATCCCGATTCCACGCTGCTGAACGCCGCATCCGCCAACGTGTAGTTCTGCGCGTACGCCCAGTAGTTTGGAATGTCCGACTGATACAGCTGGGTTAAGCACAAGTTATCTCCATTGACCGAGCATTGGGTTTCCAGGTCGAACCGGTCCATGCGGCCGCCATCAATATTGCTGTGGCTGTCGGTCCATTCGTGGCCCATGTCATGCTTCGCTTTGTCGGGAGTATGCCCTAGGGTTTTCACCTGGCCTGTGTGCGTGGTGTAAGTCGTGGCGCCGTTCGCTCCCAGAAACGTCCCAAAATACTCGTCGAAGCTGCGGTTCTCCTTGATGATGAAAACCACGTGCTGAATGTTTCCCACGGAAGCAGTGCTCGGCGGAACGCTGATGAATGGCGTGAACTGATTCCAGACCGTTCCATAGCCCGGAGTCGTTTGGTAGGTGGCCACGATCGTCGCAGACCCCGTGCCTTTCATCGTCACCAATCCCGTCTTCGTGACCGTCGCGATCGTAGGTTGCAGACTGGTCCACGTCGAAGTATTCGTTACGATTTTTGCAATGCCACTCTGCTGGTACAAATACGCCTGCAGTTGCACCTTTTGCCCCTTGGACAAGACCACCTGTGGCGGAGTGACCATCACCAACTGAGCTGCCGATGTTCCAGCCAGCAGCGCGATGCAAAACAGCGGCAACACCAGCGGATGTCTCATTCTGTCTCCTTCACTTCGGTTGCAAACGCTTCTTGATCCATCACCGGATCCTGCGTCAGTCTTCCAGATCATCCGGATCGAAGGCCGGTGCGTCCGGTGACCGCGCAGGACAGGTGCGCTCCGACAAAATCAACGGCGGCAGCGGCGTCTGCGAATAGTTGAACGCATCCTGCATATCATTGGCGAACTTATCTGCGCCCCCCAGGCTTCGCAGCCCGAAAGTCTCCTCCATAAACCGCAGCACGCTCGCAAATTCGATTTCCGTGTGATACACCCCCTGCATTGCCCACGGGCTGATGATCAAAAACGGCACGCGAATCCCCAGTCCGAATTGATCCCGATAGGGAGGAGCGACGTGGTCGTACAGCCCACCAAAATCATCCCAGGTCAGAATGATGACCGTGTTGGCCCATTGCGATGCTGGCCCCTGCATCACGGCATTGATCTGCTGCACCGTCCAGTTCTCGCCGATGCACGCGCTGTCGGGCGGATGATCCGTATCGATGCTGGGCGGCGTAACAAAACTCAGCGCCGGCAAATTTCCCGCAAGCGCGTCCGGAATGAAGTTCGCCTCGTCCACTACCTTCGTCGTCCAATCATTCCCGTAAAAAATCGAACTGAAGCTGCGAAACGGATTGTAGATATAGCCACTCTCCGTCGATAACATCGTGTACGCTTTCCACGACACTCCCGCCGCATCTGCTAGGTCCCCGATCGTGGTGGCGCTGAAGCATGGAAACTCGGCCGCCACCGTCTCGTTCGTCTGCATGAACGGTACGGTTGTTCCAGCGACTGCGTCGCATCCCCACTGCGCCGGTTGCGTGCTGCGCGGATTGTCCAGCACTCTCTGCGCGCTGCCCGAAATCAACGCTAGGTGTGCCGGATACGATCCCGACGAGACACTGCTGAATGCCGCATCCGCCAACGCGTAGTTCTGCGCATAGGACCAGTAATTCGGGATGTCCGACTGGTACAGCTGGCCCATGCACGCCATGTCGCCATTGACCGAGCAGGTGAGCTCAAGGTCGAAGCGGTCCATGCGCCCGCCATCAATGTTGCCGTGATTGTCGGTCCACTCGTGCCCCATATCATGTGTCGGCGGATCGGGAAGATGGCCCAGCGTCACCACCTGCCCCGTGCTGATCGTGCCTGACGTAGCTCCGTTCGCTCCCGGAAATGTTCCGAAGTACGAATCGAAGCTGCGGTTCTCTTTGACGATGTAAACAATGTGCTCAATCTTGCCGAACGACGCCGTACTGGGCTTCACTTTGATGAATGGCGTGAATTTATTCCAAACCGTCCCGTAACCCTTATAGCCGGAATATGCCGCCTTGATGAGAGCCGATCCCGCTCCCTTCATGGTCACCAGCCCCGTGCTGGACACCGTTGCGATCGACGACTGGACGCTCGACCACGTGACCTTACTCGTGAAATCGGTGACGGTTCCATCCGAATAGTAACCGTAGGCATGCATCTGCACTGTCTGCCCTGGGGAGAGCAGCACTTCCGGTGGAGTAATGATGATGATCTCAATCCGGTTCGTCACCGCAAACAGCTGGGCTGAGAGCGCCAGCAAAATAAACGCATATCTCATTCACGACACCTTCGCCGCGAAAGTCTGAGCGAACCTCCGCACGATGTCAAGACGAAAACCATTTTCAGCACGAGAACTCTGCTCTGCCGTCGGATTGTGCAAGAACTTGCAAGAAAATGTTGCAAGAACTTGCATGATCGCTGCTTCGTTGGACCTCTCTCTCTCTCAAGATTGAGCGCAACGCTCGCGAAAGAGATTTTCCCATTTACACCTCAACCCTCCATGTCGTAAGCTCGTCGAGCTTTCGCGCGGTTTCCCCAATCAGCCGACACCGCAGTCCTGGAGCCGAAGCCCAAAGGAATTCAAATCCATGCCACTTCCTCCGCGAAATCTCTCTGCTCGCGTTGCGCTTGCGCTGTCTACCGCGATCCTGTTCGCCGGATCTTTAGCCACCGCACAGACCGCCATCACGACCTATCACGTCGACAACAACCGCACCGGTTGGAACTCTCACGAGACCGTGCTCACTCCGGCCAACGTCGGCAGTTCTTCCTTCGGACTTTTGAAGGGCGTACCCCTCGACGATCAGGTCGACGGGCAACCGCTGTTCGTTCCCGCCGTGAACATCACCGCCGGAAGTCACCAGGGTGTGCATGATGTGGTGTACGTCGCCACCGAAGGCAACACCATCTACGCCATCGACGCTGAGGCCGGCACGATCCTTCTCAAACCGAACTTTGGGAAGCCCGTTGGCTATCCTCTGGGTTGCACCAACAACGGACCCAACGTAGGCATCAACTCCACTCCGGTCATCGACCTGACGAGCAACACTCTGTACGTCGTGATCTACACGCACGACGCAACCGGCCCGGCCTATCGCATTCATGCTCTCGACCTCGGTAGTCTGACGGACAAAGTCGCTCCGCAGCTGGTCGTGGCCTCGCACACCCTGACTGACGGCACTACTTTCAATTTCAACGCCACCTACCAACGCCAGCGTCCCGGACTGCTTCTCGCCAACGGCAGCGTCTATGCCGGATTCGGCAGCTTCTGCGACTTTGCCGCCAATCTCTCCCGCGGCTGGCTGCTGGGTTGGTCTACTGGCTCCCTCACCCCGCTCCCCTCCAACCAGGTCTTCGACATACAAGCCACATCAGTGAACAACTTCTTCCTTTCTTCGATCTGGATGTCCGGCTACGGCCTCGCCACCGACGACTCCGGCAACATCCTCTTCGTCACCGGAAACTCCGATTACTCCGGCACTACTTATGACGGCGTCAGCAACATTCAGGAAAGCGTTGTAAAAGTGTCGTCGAATCTGTCCACCGTGCTCGACCTCTTCACCCCAATGAACCAGGCCAGCCTCGACCAATCCGATAGCGACTTCGGTTCAGGAGGTCTTCTGGTTCTCCCCGATCAGCCCGGTTCCACGCCGCATCTGGCAGTCGCCGCCGGCAAAGCCGGCAGCCTTTTCCTGATGAACGAAGACAGCCTCGGCGGATACTCCACTACGAAGAACAACGTCCTCGGAACCTATAGCATCGGTGGATGCTGGTGCGGGCAGTCCTACTTCGTCGATTCCTCCGACGGCGCCGGCCGCGTCGTCGCCAGTGGCGGACAGTCCATTCAGGTCTACAAAGTCCAGACCTCGCCGATTCCCGCTTTGATCAAGGTTGCGTCGTCTGTCACTCTTTCCGGCGGCATACAGTTCCCAGGCTTTTTCACCAGCATCTCCTCCAACGGAACGGCCAGTCCCATCATCTGGACGCTGTCACACCCAACCAGTGCAACCGGCAACCCAATCTATCTCTACGCGTTCAATCCCGAAGTACTGATCAAAGGCAATATGAAGGGACTCTTCCGGGCCCGTGCCGGTAGTTGGCCAAACACCGGAGGCAACTCCAACCTGGTTCCAGTCGTTGCGAATGGTGAAGTCTTCGTCGCCAGCCATGCGCAACTAAAAATCTTCGGCATCAAACCCGCACAGAAGAAATAGACCTATCCAACAGGGGAATGCAAAAGGCCGCGCGGATGGTGGTATCCGGCGGCCTTTGTGATGGAGGCGCACCTATGCGGGTATGTGAAAGCCTCCGGTTTGGCAGCTTTGGTTTAGATCTTCCTTCGCACTCGCCCCCCCAATGCCGCCCCATGAAAAAAAGCCCTGGGGGAGGGCCTTAATGTAGTAACTCTAGGAGGCAGTAATCTACCATAATGTCTATGGAAATAGTATAGATATTTAAAAAATATTTTCGCCTTGAATCTCAGGGCCGAATCTCAATGGGCGTCCCGTCCGCCACCGCGAGCCAGATCTCGTCGATCTCCTGATTGGTGACCGCAATGCATCCGTCCGTCCAATCCTTCGCCCGGTGCCCGGCCCCCACCCACCCGTAGCCGTTCGGCAGTCCATGCACGAGCACATCTCCCCCGGGCGAGATGCCTTTTTGCTGCGCCGCCACCCGGTCATGCGAACTGGGATACGAGATATGCAGTGACTTGTAAAACTGGCTGTGCGCGATGCGCGAATCGAGAACATACAGGCCTTCGGGAGTTTTGTGGTCCCCCTGCCGCGTCTTCGCTCCCACCGGATCTCCACCCAGCGCAACCTTATACGTCTTGATCACTGTTCCGTGGCTCAGCAGTTGCAGCGTGCGCTCCTTCTTGAGAACCACCACCCGGTCCGCGCGCAGGGGCTTGCTCGCGGTCTGTGCCAATCCCATCGCACACAGGAGCCCCAAGCCAGTAAGCACCCGGATACGCATGCCCGGGATTATAGCGGCGCAATTCCGCGGAGTGCTACGCTGGTAATGTGCTGCGCGCGAAGCCATCCCGACTCATGTGGACACAGCCGCCTCGGCTGTCTCGCCAGCGCGAAGCGCGGCGGAGCCAACGATGCTGCGTCCAATTCGTAGCGATCTACTCGCTCATTTTCCTCGCAGTCACAATTCCCGCCTCCGCCGTCACCTGGACCATCCACGCTCAACCCACTCGCCTCGTGAACGGCGCGCCAGTCCTGTTTCAAGTGAAGCCGCCAACCAAACTCGAATCCCTCACCGGCACTTGGCTCACCCACCAACTGACCTTCAGTTATGACACGTCTTCGAAAACCTGGTTCGCTCTGGCAGGCGTAACCTTCGAAACCACGCCGGGTCAGTACGTCCTCGAACTAACTGGCCAACCTGCAGCTAGCAAAGCTCCGTTGACCTTCACGCGCACCTTCGCCGTCGCCCACTTTCAGTACCCGCAAATAAAGGTGGAACTCACCGTCGAAAAGAAATTCACCGAACCAAGTCCCGAGCAGCAAGAACAAATCGCCGAAAGCGTAAAGATCAAACAGGACTATCTGAGCCGCGTGAGCCCAGACCGCGAGTGGGGCGGTAACTTCGCAGCCCCCGCCGATGCCGCCATTTCCGACGTCTACGGCTCCCAACGAATCTTCAATGGAAACGCGCAGCGCCCGCACTGGGGCCTAGACTTCCGCGTCCCCACCGGAACGCCCGTCGCCGCCATGAATTCAGGCACCGTACTTCTCGCACGTTTCCTGTACTTTGAAGGCAACTGCGTCGTCATCGACCACGGCCAGGGACTCCTCACTCTCTACTTCCATCTCTCCGAATTCAAAGTGAAGGAAGGAGACCAAGTAAAGCGCGGACAGATAGTGGGCCTCAGCGGCGGCACCGGACGCGCCACCGGCCCCCATCTCCACGTCGCCGTCCGCTGGCAAGGCACCTACCTCGACCCCGCCCGCTTGATGCAACTACCCCTGCCTTAAGTTCGGAGCACTGTGTTTGTGTGGGACCGGGTCTTTGACCCGGTCAGGCCGCGAGAGCGGCCTTGCGGCCGCCGACCGGGTCCAAGACCCGGTCCCAGACCATCCTACGGCAGGCTTAGAACACTACGCCGAAAACTTACTTCTTCCCCTTAACCCCTCCTGCAACGTCTCTTTCAATCCCAAATTCCGGATCAACCGGTGCAGATAATTCGGATGCACTCCCAGAATCCCCGCCGCCTCCACATAATTCCCCCCGGTCTGCTCGACCGCGTCGACAATCAACTGCTTCTTCAATTCCTTCACGCTTGCGTGATATTTCCCCTCATGCATCTCCGCAGGCGATTCCTGCTCCAACAACGATTCCGGCAGATCCTCCAGCAACACTGCATCGGACGATCCCATCACCAGCGCCCGCTCAATGGCATTCTCCAACTCACGCACGTTCCCTGGCCACTCATAATTCACCAGCGCTGCCATCGCCTCGCGCGAAACAGGTTTCGGCTTCACCTTGCTCCGCTTCGCGTACTTCTGCACAAAATGCCGTGTCAGCATCGGAATGTCGTCCCGGTGCTCGCGCAGCGGAGGCATCATCAACCGCACCACCGCCAGCCGGTAATACAAATCCTGGCGGAACTCCCCGTTGCGCACCGCTTCATCCAAGTCTCGATTGGTCGCGGCGATCAACCGGATGTCGACTTTTAGCGTATGCGTTCCACCCACACGCTCAAACTCTCGTTCCTGCAACACTCGCAGTAGTTTCACCTGCAGCGCAGGCGCCAACTCTCCGATCTCATCCAAGAACACCACGCCGCCCTCGGCAACCTCCAGCCTTCCCTTCTTCAATACGGCCGCTCCGGTAAACGCCCCGCGCTCATGCCCAAACAGATCGCTCTCCAGCAGCGTCTCGGGAATTGCCGCGCAGTTGATCGCAACGAAAGGCTTGTCGGCCCGGCGGCTGTTGCGGTGCAGCGCTCGTGCCGCCAACTCCTTGCCCGTCCCGCTCTCGCCTTCAATCAGTACGGTCGATTCCGCAGGCGCAACCCGCGCCAGAAATTGGAAGATCTCCTTCATCCGCGGGCTCTCGCCCACCAGGCTTTGTTCCTGCCGGACTTCCGTGGTGAGCCGCTGATTCTCCTGCTCCAGCCATTGCAGCCGGCGCGCGTTGTCCAGGGCGACCGCGGAGATCCCGGCAATCGCCGCCATCAGTTGCAGATGATCTTCCTGAAACCGGTTCGCCGTGCTGGTGTTGTCGAGGTAGATGCACCCAATCACCCGCTCAAACACCGTCAAGGGGACGCACACCAGCGATCGCACGTCCGACGCCACCAGGCTCTCCACGTCGCGCAGGGCTCCACTCGCGGGCACATCCACTCCCAGAATCGCGACGTTCTCCTTCATCACCTGGCGCGCAATCGTGCGGCTCACCTTCACCAATTGCGGCTGTCCCGCCTGCCGCGTCCGCGCATACAGGCAGTTGAACTCCAGCCCCGGACCCTCTGCCAACAGAATCGCCCCCCGCCCGGCCGGCACTACTTCAAAAATCAAATCCAGCAACTGCGCCTGCAGCTCCTCCAATCCGCGGATCGCATGCACCACCCGGCTGATCTTCAGCAGGGCATTCAAATTGCGCGCTACCTGCGACGTCGCCGGCAACTCGCGCAGCAGCCGGTCCGGATGCATGTACAGCACTTCTTTGGGATGAATGACTTTGGTCTCAGCCATGGGATGGCTGTCGTCGAACTCGACGCGGCTGGCGGGAACCGCCTGATCCACGTCTTCCACCAGGAATAAGAATACCGAGTCCCCAGTGGCGATCTCGTCTCCGTGCCGCAGCCACTGTTCCTTCACCACCAGGCCATTCACCAAGGTCCCGTTGCGGCTGTCGAGGTCCCTGATCTGAAAGCGCCCGTCTTCTTCGCGCCGCAACAGGCAGTGCTTGCGCGACACCGACGCATCGGCCATCGCAACCGCATTCGTCGGATCGCGGCCGAGCGTGGCTTCGCCATCAGGCAACGGAATGGTCGAATCCTTACCGGGGCCGGCTATCACCAAGAGTCTAGGACGCAATCAGGGGTCTCCCATCCCGTGCAGATCTTCTTAACACAGCGCGGCCCGAAGTGCATGCCCGGCATAAACCTTTTCCAATATCCGAACGGTTAGCCAGACTATCCGATCAGATAGCGTTTAACGCATCCCTTCCCGGCGAGTGCATCCTGCCATGCTACGCCTGAAAGTGGATTTAACTAACTACAAATAGAGGAGTTACCGCGTACCGCGGCAGACGAAGAGCGTTCGCAATGAAGATTGGAGCCCCGCTTGCATACACCAAAGTGCGAATTCTCGGCAAAAAGCGACGGGGGAAGCGCTTTCAGCAGCACTCGCCGAGATCGTGGTCAGAAGCTCGGGGGCCCCCTCATCGAGCTTCTGACTTTTTTCTGCGCTCCAGCCTTCGCACTCGCAGTCAGACTCCACACCCGCCGCTTCGCTCGGAGCCCAATCGAACGCGTCTCGGAGCCGCACTCGCGTCCGCTCTTGGAGATGCAAGCGCAACCCTTAAACAGCCGCGGCGCGGCGAAACAGTTTAGCCCAGCGCTTCAGCGCTGGGTCGGCCACCGCAAACGGCAACGAGTCCCGGAGGGACGACACAAACTCCCTCGGACGTTGACGCCCATGTTCTCCCTCCGCGCCGCATCAACCGAACAACTCTAACCCGCCGCCGCACTTTGATCGGCCACAATGGGGCCCACCGCCGACACCGCAACCCCATCCCGATAACTCACCATCCGGCCCGAAATCGCCGGCACTCTTTCCCCTGGCACCAGAATCCCCACCAGATTCAGCGGATCCGCCGCCGACAACGTTATCGTCTCGCCGCTCAACGGCAGCCCCCGCATCCCGCGCACCGATTCCACCGCAACCGGCAGCGCGAACTGTTCGCCCAGGAACCCATCCACAAACCGTCCACCGCGAATCTCCCCACGATCTTCAAGCCGGCGGAATCCCATTAGCATCTCGCGCCACGGCGGCAAGTTCGCCTCCCGCGCCAGCAGATCGCGAATCACAATGCCATATCGCCGCAGTAGCATCCAGCACGCCGCCTCCACCGCGCGTGGTCTCTCCACCGCTGTATCCGCATGCAGCAGTGCCCACCGCCCGGAACTGTGCCGCGGACGAGTCGTCTTCCCACTACCCTGTCCCGCCCGCCGCTTCGGATCAATCAACGCCCGCAGATTGTCGAACCCATCCGCAGTCACCAACCCCGCCGCGACCAACTCCCAGAGTCCAGTCTCAATCTCGGCCTTGAGTTTTCCCGTCCCGCGCACAATGTCCGCGAAGAACGAAGCCCCACGCTGCCGCAAAAACTCCAGCATCAACTGCGCTCCATGACTCAACCCGCGCGACTCAGCCTCGTCCCCCGCCGTGTGACGAGGAATCATCCAATCCGCTTCCTCGCGCACAAAAAATGTAATCGGAGCCACGCTGGTCGGAATCACCCGTCGCTGCCGCCCCGCCGGCGCGTCTCCGTTGCCGCCCGCAGCCGCATCCACCGTCGCCGGATGCGGCGACAGCCTTCCCCACCCCACCGCGCCAGTCAGGCAAAGCTGATCCAGCCAAGCCGGATCGTAGTCCACAATCCTCCGCGCCAATACCTGCCGCTCCCACGCATTCGCCGGAATCTCGAATCCCTGCATCTGCCGCAGAACTTCCAGCGTCCCGCGCTCGCCCGCCACCTGCGTCCCCGGAGCCACATGCTGCCACCGCATCAGCCACCGCATGAACGCAGCAGCCGTCACCGGCTCAATCTGCTTGCGGAGCATCCCGACAGTCAGCCGATGAATCCGCGCCAACAACCGACGCTCGCACCACTCGATTTCATGTGCTTGTATGGGGACAGCCGCCCCCGGCTGTCCAGTCGAGCGCAGCTCGACAGGGTTATGTGGCGCGGGCGCCCCCGCCCGCGAGGCAGCGCCAGTAAACTTGCCCCGCAGCACAGTTCCGCTAGCCTCCATGCGCAGTAAAGCTTTCTCAATATCAGAAGCCGCCAGCCCCAACTCAAATCCAAGCTGCGAAGCCGTAGCAGGGCCCAAATGCGACATCCACCCAGTCACCAGCGTCAGCAGAGCCTCATCCCGAGAAATCTCCCCCGACTCGACGTCGGCTAACCGCTGCTCAAACACAGCGGATGGAAACAAGGCAGCAAAGCTGCGAGCCCGCTCCGCCGCCACGCAGTAGCGCCGGCGTCCCGCCGGCTGTCCGGAGGGCGTCTCGCCCTCCGCTCCAACAGCGACTCCAGCCCGTCCCTGTTCCAAGAGTCTTTCGAAATGCCCGCGCCACCCAGCATTGCCTATGTGGGGACGGCCGCCCTCGGCCGTCCAGTCGAGCGTAGCTCGACTCTCCGGCAGCGCCACCAGCGTATGCAGCACATCATGCAACTCATCCGCATCCCGCACATCCGGCCAGGCCTCGTCCCGAACCTGCGCGATCGCCCCCGCGTCGAGCCCGCCTACTTCCTCCAACACCGACTCCGGCAGCACCCGCCGCATATTCACAGCCCGCGCCCGCCGCTCCTCCAGCGGCGCGTCATCCAAGTACGCATACGGATTCGCATTCAGAATCTCGTGCGAGAACTGCGACGGCACAGGAGTATCCACCGCAATCACACGAATCGCCCCCGACGCCATCCCCCGCAACAGCGACTTCAATCCCTCCACATCCATCGCCTCGGTGAGCACATCTTTCATGACCTCGCCTACCAGAGGATGATCCGGAATCCTCCGCTCCCCCTCAATGTTTTCAAAGCAAGCCGCCGCATCCGGAAACACCGACGCCAGCAGATCATCCGACCGCATGCGCTGAATCTGCGGAGGAACTTTCTTGCCGTTTTGAAATCGCAGCAGCGCCAGCGCCCGGTTCGCATCCCACCGCCAGCGCGTCGCAAATATCGGAGAATCCAGCGCCGCCTGCTCCAGAATCGGCTGCACCGTATCGGCCTGCAAGAAATGAAACACATCCCCCAACGGAAAACTGTGCTGCTCGGCCAGCGCGATGTTCAACCCGTTGTCTGTCGCCGCCGCCTGCAACTCAAAATTGAACCCCACGCAAAACCGCTTCCGCAGCGAAAGCCCCCATGCCTTGTTGATCCGGCCGCCAAACGGTGCGTGGATCACCAACTGCATCCCGCCGCCCTCATCAAAGAACCGCTCCGCAATCACGGTAGTCTGAGTCGGCACCGCGCCCAACACGGCGCGCCCCTGCAGCACATACTCGATCGCCTGCTCAGCGCCCGAATCATCCAGCCCGCACTCTTCTTTGAGCCACGAAACCGTCGCAGCCACGTCCGGTTGCGTCGCCGAAAATCCCACCGGAGAAGTGTTCGGCAGGCGCTCGCTGATTTCTTTCCGCAGTTCGCCCACATGCGCCGACAGTTCCTGCGTCCGCGCAGGAGCCTCTCCCCGCCAGAACGGCACACTCGGCGGCGCCCCATGTGCATCCTGCACCAGCATCCGCCCCGCGTTGGTCTCAATGCGATGAATCATCCACGACGTATTCCCCAGCAGCATGATGTCGCCGCGATTGCTCTCCACCGCAAAATCTTCATCCACGGTTCCGACAACCACACCATCCGGCTCAGCAACCACCGTGTACAACGAATTGTCAGGGATCGCCCCACCGCTCGTGATCGCCGCCAGCCGCGCCCCCCGCCGCGCCCGCAACTTCCCATTCACGCGATCGCGATGCACGTACGCCCCATACCGCCCGCGCTTCGCCGCAATCCCCTCGGAAAGCATTTCAAGAATGGAGTTGAACGTCTCGCGCTTCAAGTTGCGATAAGGGTAAGCGCGTTTCACCAGCGCAAACATCTCATCCTCATCCCACCCGTCTGAGGCCGCGCCCGCATCCGCAGCGCCAGCATCAACCGTAGCGCCAGAGCCTGCCCTGAGCGAAGTCGAAGGGTCCCCGCCGACTGTAGCGGGGCCATCTTGGCCGCGCACCGTCCCCAGCACGGCACCCGCCGAACTTGTCCCCGACGCACACGTCGCCACAATCTGCTGCGCCAGCACATCCAGCGGAGCCTCCGGAATGATCAACCGGTCCAGATCCCCCAGCTTGATCGCCCTCACCAGCGCCGCGCACTCCATCAAATCGTCGCGCGTCGTGACAAAGAATCTCCCCTTCGGAACCGCGCCCCGCCAGTGTCCCGACCGCCCCACGCGTTGCAGCGCCACCGCAATCGCTCGCGGAGAATTAACCTGCACCGCCAAATCCACCGTCCCCACATCAATTCCTAACTCGAGCGAGGCCGTTGCCACCAGCACCCGCACCTGTCCCTCTTTCAGCTTCTTCTCCGCCGCCAGCCGCAGTTTGCGCGACAGCGACCCATGATGCGCCGCGACGTTCTCTTCCCCGATGCGCGTGCCCAACTCATGGCACAACCGCTCCGCCATCCGCCGCGTATTCACAAACACCAGCGTCGAGCGATGCTGCGCCACCAACTCCACCAGCCGGTCGTAAATCGCATCCCACAACTCATTCGACGCCACCGGACCAAGCGGCATCGGGGGCACCTCGATCCCCAGATCCAACTTCCGCTTGTGCCCAATGTCGACGATCACGGGGTTCGTAGCGCCGGCGTCCCCGCCGGCTGTCGCGGGGCCATCTTGGCCCCGCACCGTCATGCTCATCGCGCTCAGCCCTGCCGCGCCATCTCGATTCCCCGTCAGAAAATGCGCCACTTCTTCAATCGGCTTCTGCGTCGCCGACAACCCAATCCGCACAGGCGCCCGATGACACAGCGCCTCCAACCGCTCCAACGACAGCGCCAGATGCGCCCCCCGCTTGTCATCCGCCACCGCATGAATCTCGTCGACAATCACGGTCTCGACATCCCGCAAAATCGCCCGGCTCTTATCCGCCGTCAGCAGAATGTACAGCGACTCCGGTGTCGTCACCAGAATATGCGGAGGCCTCTTCAGCATCGCCCGCCGCTCCGGCTGCAGCGTGTCCCCGGTCCGCACCGCGGTGCGAATCTCCGGCATGAGCAAACCGCGCTCGCCCGCTAACGCGAGAATCTCCCCCAGCGGAATCTCAAGATTTTTCTGGATGTCGTTGCCCAGCGCCTTGAGCGGAGAAACGTAAAGCACTTCCGTCCGGTCAGACAAATTCCCCGCCAGCGCCTTGCGCACCAACCGGTCAATGCACGCGAGAAATGCTGCGAGAGTTTTCCCCGACCCGGTCGGCGCAGAAATCAGCGTCGTCCGCCCGGCAAGAATGTGAGGCCACCCCTGCTCCTGCGGTTCGGTCGGAGTACCAAACTTCCCCACAAACCACTCCGCCACCAGAGGGTGCGCCCAGGCCAGCGACTCAGGAAGGGACTGCATCCGGATATTCTAGCCCGAACCGCCGTTTTCGCCAAATGTTCGCCAAGCCTTCCACTATCGGGAGCTCCCTCACCCGCGGCGTCATCCTGACCGGAGCCGCTTTTCAGGCGGAGGGAAGGATCTCGGGCACACTCACACTGAGCTCGAAAACCGCCGGGTTCCGTTCGGCTCCGCTGAAGACACTACCCGGCCTGCAATCCCACGCTAGAATGAAACCCCACTGGAGAACCGATCGTTAGTAAAGACGCCGCAGGAGGTCGAATAATGCGCTCTGCCAATCGCCATCTCGTGCTGATATTGTGTGCCGCAGTGCTGTTCCCAGGTTTCTTCTCAACCGCCAAGACCCGCGAGGTGCCCATGAGCCCGCAAAACATCCCGTCCGCGGAACAATCCACGCGTACGGCGATCAACAATTTCAACGAAGCCTTCAACCGCCACGACGCCGACGCCCTGGCCGAGTTCTTAACCGACGACACGGTCTTCGAAGACACCTCTCCTGCACCCGACGGTCTCCGCATCGACGGCAAAGCCGCCGTCATTGACTTCTGGCGCGGATGGTTCGCCCACAACTCCGACGCCCACTTCGATGCCGAAGAAACCATCATCACCGGCAATCGCGCCGTAGTGCTCTGGGTCTATCGCAAAATGCGCAACGGCCAGCCCTGGCACATCCGCGGCGTAGACATCTTCACCGTCCGCAACGGCAAAGTCGCCGCCAAACTCGCCTACGTGAAAGGCTGACCTCGCCAGGCCGGGAGTAATCGCCAAGTTGCCCAACGGGTCAATCCGTGTAAACGCCTGTCAGCGACAGCCAAGGAATCGTGCAGATTTATAATCTCTAGACATCCCGGCACGGGGGCTATTTTTGTGAGCGCCAATACTGTTGACGTTCTCATTTTCATTCCGTTGCTACCATCGATTCCCGTAATCGCGTTTTGGCCTTTGCCATGGGAGCGCTGGATTCCGAAGAAAATACCCAAGAAGATCATCGGCCCATATCTGCTTTACTGTGCGTTCGCTATTTGGCACTTCAAACAACCGTGGTGGATCGTCTCGATGGTCGGGTTGGTGGGAATCGCCGTCTCCGCTGCGGCGATTTCCGATCTGAGAAAAGTGAGAATGTTGAAGCAGGCACAAGAGAAAAAAACGAGAATGTCGAACCAGGCACGAGACTGGCCCGTTGCCGAGGGCCGCGTTCTTCACATCGGCCAAAGCCGCGACCGCAATGGAGTCCTGAAGCTGACCCTTAGCTATTTATATAGAGTGCATGACGAAGAGTTTTACAGTGGTGAGTCGTTCGCATTTACGAGCGTAGACGATGCAGAGCGGTTTGAGTCCGGATGCAGAGCACGAAAGCTCAAGGTTCACTACCGGCAGGATCAACCAGAGATTTGTGTGTTAGACCGCGACGGAATGCCATAACTGGCGAAATATCGTAGTTACATCAATCATTCCAACCAGCTTAAAACGCTCGTTACAGCTGGCTGATGTTCTGAACTGATCGCGGTTTTCGACAATTTGGCGAGGGGGCGTATATTGCACTGATGAAGAGAAGGAAAGGATTTCGCACAAAGCATCCGCCCACCCCATCGTGGTTGGACACAAACTTCCGCCCGGCTTTTCGTGGCTACCCGGTTGCCACCGTGGCCTTTTACGGACCCAACGATAAGCTGGCTACCAAGGTCGTCGTTAGCGTGATCCTGACTGAAAATAACGATCCCGATGTTCTCCAACGCTGGTTCTCCGAAAGCGACCTGGATGTACGCCACGACCCCGCCATTGGTGAGCAGATTCTGGCATTCCTCAAGCCTCACGCACCGCGCTCCACGGTCGTGACCGACCGCATCATCGGCTGCCCGCACGAAGAAGGCACGGACTACCCGGAAGGAACTTCTTGCCCCCAGTGTCCCTATTGGGCCGGACGTGACCGCTTTACACACGAGCGGATTCAGTGAGCGAACAAGCCGGGAGGCATCAAGGACCAAGCAATGACCATTTGACGAACAGGTAGTGAGCACTTAGGCCTGTTCTCAACAGTTGACTGACCTGCTTGCGGGAACGAGATTGCCGCAACGCAGATGTGATCACATCTTAGGTCCTCGTTAGTCTCTTTCGAGCCGACCCCAAGACGCCTATAATCCCCATTCCGATAAGTCCCAGCGTGCCCGGCTCGGGAGCTTGTACGAAATTTCCTGGGTAGTACAGTCCAGTGTCGGGACTGAAATAAAAAGATATTTTTCCACTTGCCTCTCCACCGACCCCAATCGTCTGACCGGTGTCGAAACTTATTCCCATGGCAGAGAAGCCGATCTCCACGAACTTTGTGAAATCTTTGCCGTTGGTGGGCAGGGTAAAGGAGGAGATAAAGATCGTCGAGTCGGTCTGAGGAAAATAAAACTCCATCGGCGTTCCGTCAGTCCACACGGTAGTTGGATAGAGGAATAGCGTGTCGCCTCCTCCAAAAGTCGATCCCGGTGAGTAGCCGCCATCGCCGAAGAAGTAATAGTACGTCCCGCCGGACAGAAATAACTGGTGCCCGTTCATTTGCCCAACAAACCCAAAATTGTCGCCGCTGCCGTCATTTGGAATTAGATAGATGTGGTCCGCGAACGCGATCGAAGAGATTAGCGTAACGCACAGAAGAGAGAGGGGCAGGAGAAACCGCCGCATACGCACCTCCATGGAAGCTGTTGCAGATCGTAGCCCTTTGGTCTCGCTCTTTCAAGACTAATATTCGGGCTTGTCGGTAGCACATGATATGTCCGGTTGAGATAGCACATGAGATGTCCGCTTTGCGGGCGGTGAGGATAGGAGACCATGCGGAGCATGGAAGCTTATCCGAGGGCCGCGATGGAGCGGGCGATGAAAGTACAGGACGTGATGTTGCAGGCGATGGCGAAGAAGATCACGTGGTGGCAGGCGGCGGAGATACTGGGCATCAGCGACCGGCACATGCGGCGGATTCGGGAGCGCTACGAGGAAGAGGGTTACAACGGGTTGCTGGACCGGCGGCGGGGCCAGCCCTCGCGCCGCCGGGTGCCGGTGGCGACGGTGGAGAAGGTATTCGCGCTGTACCGGGAAAAATATTTCGATCTGAACGTGCAACACTTCCACGAGAAGTTGCAAGCCGGGCACGGGATCGAACTGAGTTACACC